>Ga0172371_10002638_pt1 | contig 28364 bp, 36 predicted proteins | sample Lak12m_FD_114543 | JGI IMG/M metagenome (GOLD analysis project Ga0172371, IMG submission 114543) | Freshwater microbial communities from Kabuno Bay, South-Kivu, Congo - kab_022012_12m | ecosystem: Environmental > Aquatic > Freshwater > Lake | place: Democratic Republic of the Congo: South-Kivu...
CATTGAATTCAATATACGAGAGGGTCATACAAAATTCGGCACCCTTAGTTCACGTATACAAGACGATGAGACGTTAGATCCGTTGACTCGTTATTTATTATCAGATGTACTTTAAACTGAGTATATTATTAATTGGAGGAAAGAAGTAAATGCTTCAAATACTAAGTAGCTTAAACCTGGTCACAAGAATGGATCTCGCAGCTAGTGCTGCAGTTCTAGCTTCTGGTGTAACAGGTACCTGGGTTACAATAGATTCCGCAGATCACGTAGATTTCCCTACAGTGAGTGGTGTATTAGCATTCCCAATTTGGTCAGAATCTAATAGAGATGGTAGTGCTGGTTTTTCACCAGATATTCACTCTACTGGAAACGTTACAGTTATCTACGGTAAATTACGTGGTGTAACAGATCAATTTGTAGGATCACCAGCAGTAGGAACGGCTCTATATGTAAACACAGAAGGAAAATTATCAGCAGCAGGCAGTGATAGCACAAATGCAGTAGTAGCTTATTGCACAAAGGCATCACATAGTGTGACTTATCTAAGCGCACCTTTCACAGCGATTGAATTCGTAACTGTATAACGGAGGGTTATATAATGGAAAACATTAGTGCAAATACGATAAACGAATTGTTTATCCAAAAGCTAAACTCTCCTGAAGGTCTTGAAAAAGTTGCTCAAGAGGGTTCTTCTTTTATTCGTCAAAAACTGCGTGAGGTATCGTTCGCAAGAAAGATAATTCAACCAGAGTATGTAACAAAAATGGATCTACAGAGATCTGTAAACCATGATGGTATGGTAAAAATAGTTGACATCGAGCCAGATTCAAAGGCTATGATTGTTAACTTCCGTGGTAACCCCACAAATAACTATGTAATGGGTGAAAGATATGAGATCCCATTCTTCTTCGTATCAAGTGAAGACTTTCAGAAAACAGAAGAAGGGCTTTTAGCTTACGATATGCCTTTAACAGAGGTAATCGAGAAAAATTCTGTTCTAGATATTCAGGAGATTGAAGATACTGCATTCTTATCACAGGTAGATGCAGCTATCACTATTGAAGTAGCAGCTGGAAATCAGACACATGTGTCTGGTCTATATGCTACATCTGGTGAAGTTGGATCAATCGTAAAGAAAGATCTTAAAGCATTGTTTGATACATTAGATGGTAACAGACTTCGTGCAGAAGTTATTCTAATGGACGCTACAATGTTCAATAGTCTCTTCTTATATGATGCAACTACAGCGGGTGATGCAGTTAGTGCAGAAACTCATGTTAATGGATATTCATATTCTACATTATTTGGTCGTAGATTAATTGTTTCTAACAAATCTGATTTGTTAACTAACACAATCTATGTATTCACAGCTCAGGAGTTCTTAGGTAACTTCTATATCTTGAATGACACTAAATTCTGGATTGAAAAGAAAAAGAATATTATTTCATGGGCAGCTTATGAGACAATTGGTATGGGTATCGGGAACACGAAGTCCTGCGGTAAACTAACTTTATCATAAGTTAAACGAAGATAATTAAGGGCCTGGCAACAGGCCCACTTTTTATGTCAACAGGAATATATAAAATATCAAATAAAATTACAGGGGATTATTATATAGGTTCCGCAGTAAATATTGAACGTAGATTTTATGAACATAAAAATAGTTTAAGATCAAAGTAACATGTGCCAGGTGTTGAAAGGGACCTTAAAACAGCACAAAGGATGGAAAAAAGCATAATGAGTTGAGTACAATATATTTCGAGGCCAGTCAATGACTGGCCTTTTTTGTATATATTCTTGACTATAAAAGCAATTATTGATATATTAAATAGTAAAAATATTTTTAATTAGTCCAACAACAGATAATGTGTATAGACGAGACAGAACATAATGGTAGGAGTTAAATTAACACACGGGGTAGGCAAAAATATTCTGACCTGGGTCTTGGGTCTGTTGGTCAAGTAATATAACAAGCTGTAAAAGAACTAATTAAAATGGTATCTAAAATAATTAAAATGGTATCTAAAATAACTAAACAGATTTCAAATAACTGATGGAACTAGTAAGATTTAACTCGTCAATAACTAAATCTATAGATTATATTTCTAATATAGAAAGAAATATAATTTGGACTAGTTATATTACGAATTCAATAATAAAAAAAATCTTTAATATAAAGAATTAAATATATAATCTCAAAGGTGTTTTAAATGGGGAAAATTTATGTAGGTCAAACTGCACTTCGTTTTGAGTTAACTACAGGTATAGATGTAACTGGTGCTGTTTGTAGTGTAAAATACAAAAAACCAGATGGTACAGTTAACACATGGTCTGGAATAATATCTGATCCAGATACTGGGGTTTTTTATTATGATGTTCAGGCAAATGATTTAGATCAACCAGGAGATTGGGTAATGTGGGCATATGTAGTTTTTCCAGATACAACATTTGCTCCTGGAGAGCCGACTACTATCGAAGTATATGAGGAGGGTAAGTAAATGGCAGATACAGTTTTTACAGTAACAGATGATGAAACTATTCCAGCTGCAGATCGTCCTTATGTAAACAGACTTCGTAGATTTCTTCAGGATCAAGTAGTGCTTAATACTTTAGATCAGGCACAAGAATCTACAAATACAGATTTATATTTTGCCCTGCAAGATTCACTTGATGAGATAAATATCACAGGACAAGTTACCACTTATATGGCTTTTAGTGATGTACCATGGAGTTTACTCAAGCTCGGTGGAGTTCTGAATATACTTACATCACAGGGTATTTTGTCTGCAAGAAATCAACTCACTTATAATGATGCTGGTGGTATACAGGTATCAGATATTGATAAGTACGGAAGATATGTAAATTGGTTTAATGTTTTAATTAATAAATATCAGCGTGGTATAATACAGTGGAAAATTACAAAAAATGTGGATGATGCCTATGGTGAAATTCCATCTGAGTATGTAGATCTTGGTGATATCTAATGTTAATTTTAAGTTCTCTAGAAGTATCAGTACCTGATGGACAAAGTTTATACTTGAGTTGGGATTTTCAACCAGATACAGATCTGATATCTGACTATGAAGTAAATATTTATAGATCAGAATCACCTGTAGATGATATATCTCAATATGATCTTATTGCTTCTGGACTTAGTGCTAATCTATATAGTTATCATGATACCAGTGTAAATCAATTATTAGATCTGGGACGACCCTGGTTTTATAAGCTAGGTATTTATGAAACTACAGTTACAGGACTTATAAGTTATCAGCCAGATCCAGCAGTTTACCTGAAGGATGAAGTACCCGATAGAGTCTTTCGTGAAATAGTCAGACGTAAGAATATTAACTTGCAGAATACTAGATTTTCTGGAAGAGATTTTCAGGTAATCAAGCGTCGTACATGGGGAACACATTGTAATGCTTGTTGGGATGAATCACTTCAACGCTCAACTGATTCTAACTGTCTTGTATGTTATGGTACGGGATGGATTAATGGATATTATGATCCAATATCGGTAAGAGGTATGAAAAATCCCAGTCCTAAATTAAATCAAATAAATATGTTTGGTGAATGGAAACCAAGTGATAGTTTACTCTATATGCTAGGTTACCCACCATTAAAGCCAAGAGATATTATAGTAGATGATAATAATCATCTTTGGACAGTTGTTCAGGTACGTACCATAGAAAGACGGGGGTATATAGTAGAACAAAATGCTCAAATTGCTTCTCTTGCACAAGATGAACTTTTATATAAACAACTATTATAATGGCAGTAGAATTATTATTAAAAAATGTCAGTGATGTACACCCAGATCCTAACATAGATCGTGTATCATCACTCAAGCGTGGAGATCTTGTTTACACAAAATAACAATGGTGATGCAATGACTACTACTGCTGTATTAATGGTTTACTTAAAATGATATACTTGAGGAAAATTAATGTATACTTATAATAGAGAATATTTTTTTAATTGTTATAGAATTACTTTTGGAAAATTAACTGCAAAAAAAGTAAAAGCACTCGAATTTTTACTAACTAAACTAGAACAATCCGAAAGAGTAGACTCTAACCAGAAACGCGCTTATACTCTTGCTACGATCAAGTGGGAAACAGCAGATACTTTTGAACCTATTACTGAGTATGGATCAAAAACATACTTGAAAAGTAAAAAGTACTGGCCTTATATAGGTCGAGGATATGTTCAACTTACTTGGGCAGAAAACTATAAGAAGTTTGGAAAAGCTATTGGAGTAGACTTATTAAATATTCCAGGTTTAGCAAATGATCCTGATGTTGCTTGGAGAGTATTAGAAGTAGGCATGACTGATGATTATGAAACTCAAGAAATAGAAAAAACTCTAGATCCTAATTTTACTTCTAGTACTCTAGAAGATTATTTTGATAATGGTAAATGCGACTATGAAAATGCTAGGAAAATTATTAATCCAAAAGATTACAAGAGTTACAAGCCTATTGCTGAAATGGCAAATAAATTTTATACTTGTCTTACAGGTAGTATTATTACAGATAAAGATATTCCAGAGGCACGAGGGTAATTTATGAAATTGTGGGAAAAAATATTCAATGGTGCCTTAGTGGCAGTTTTAGTTGGTAGTGTTTCGTGGTTTATTATAAATGAATATAATAAATTTAATGTGTCCACATATGATATACCAAAAGAGGTTATAGTAGAACCAAATAAAATTGATTGGTCACCGCTTATTCCTGCAGTAAGTAGTATAACTTTATTTTTCTTACGATATTTTTTAATTGAAAGAAAAACTAAAAAGAAACTTAATAAAATTCCTCTATATGATCATCTCATGTTTGACACAATAGAGGATATTATTTCAAATGATATAATGCATAGAACATTTGGATCAGAGGGAAGAACTGAGGCCATAAGAACAATGATACTAGTTCAACTAGATACATATAGAGAAAGCTTTAAGTCATTTGTACAAGATAATCAAGAATTCGATGATTTACACGATTTTAGAAAAAAACTAAGAGCTGCAATATTTAAAATGCAGGATGAAACAATCAAGAAATGGAGAGAAAGATTACTACCTGAACTACTTATTGTAAAATATAGTGATTTATACAAGCAAAGAATAGATTTATTACTAGGAGATGTGTTAGCAGTTACTTTGACAAACACGGATCCTCTAGAGGCTCTAAATGCCTTTTTTAATGAGGCTAGAATAGTTTTCATGACTGGATTACAAGATGATGCAATTATGGCTTTACGAGCTATGAATGGAGAACTAAATGGTCTAACATTTAATGGTAAAAAGCTATGAAAAGTATAGTTAATAAAACAAGCAATCAAACTTTAAATGAAATTAAGTTTGAAGAACAATTACTACAAAATTATGAATTTTATAAATCAGCATTTGAATTATCTAAGGATCCAAAATTAGTTCTTGAAGATTGTGTAATCATCAGATTTAATCCAATCACTATGTCTTTTTTTGAATGTGATAATCCTAATTTTTTATTTCAACATAAACTATCAGAATTTTTACCAGGTAATTTAACTGAAGATGGAGTTATTAAAAATAAGTGTGAAGGCAATATTTTAATTGAAACAAAAATTTTAACATGTTCAAATAAATGGATACCAGTAACAATTAATTTTGATACTATTAGGAAAAATGGAAAAATGAGAACTATAGCAACAATTCATAATATTAGTGAAATAATTGAAGCCAGAAAAAATTTAGAAGAGGGTCAAGAATTTATCTACAAGGTTATGGATAATTTACCTATTGGTATAGGAGTTAAATCTATAGGTAATAAAACCGTAAAATATATGAATGAAAATTTTTGCAAAATTTGGGGATGGCCAAAAAGTATAGTGAGTGATTTTGATTTATTTTTTGAAAAGGTCTATCCAAAACCAGGAGAAGCAGAACATGTAAAGGCTATGGTTTTACAAGCTCTTGCAAAAGAAAATTTTGCCCATTGGGAAATGGTAAAGATACTAGATGAATCTGGAAATGATAGAATAATAGACATAACAATGTTTCTATTACCAGATCAAGATAGTATGGTTACTATGATTCAGAATGTTACTCAAGAGGTAAAAGACCGTGCATGGTTAAAAGTAAAAAGTGAAGCTGTAAAGGCACTTCCACATGGAATTGTAATTACTGATAAAGATGGAAGGATTCTTTGGGTCAATCCAGCATTTGTTAAAGAATATGGATGGGAACTTTCAGAAATAAAAGGACATACACCTAGAATACTTAAGTCAGATGAATATAATTCAGAGTTTTATTCAAATATGTGGGATACTATTTTATCTGGAAGGATCTGGAAAGGTAAAATTGTAAATAAACGAAAAGATGGGAGTATATTAGAAGATAGACAAATTATTGCTCCAGTACGTGCTGGAGGGGCAGAGATAACTCATTTTATTGCAATAAAAAACTTAACTGAGCAAGAACTTGACTATAATGCAAAATAACAATATATTCTAATAAACCATGAGATTAAAATACACATTGAAAAGGGCTGCAAAGCCAAGTGAGGATATTCAAACAGATCGAAATATTGTAGAATATGTTCGAAAAACTATTCAAAATAAACATCCTCGTGAGTTTATAGAGCAGGATTTGGGTACAGATCCAATTCCAGTAAGAGATTTTCTATTTAAGCAACTTGAGGTATAATGCAATTATATAACCCCTATAATAACATAAACTTGTGGATTAAACACACATTTTTAAGTTTTGCTCAAGGATACTTTTCAATAGACAGTAAATTTACTTGGAATAGTAATCCTCAATTAACTAAGGTTATTATATCAGATAAATTTGCAGTGGATCTCGGAGTTATAGAAAAGAAACCAGCTATAGTATTATCGAGAGGTAGTTATGGTTGGACTGATACAGTACGAGGACAAGATGGTACTAACTCTGTGTTATCTAATAAAAGAGTAGATACTTTAATACCAGCCCCAAGTGCAAATAGATGGGGAAATCTTGTGCTAACAGATTTACTTCGTGGATCAGTAACTTATAACGTTATTTCAAAGAATGGCATAGAGGCAGAAGAACTGGCTAACAAATTATTTATTGCATTAAGTGGATACAAGCAAGAACTTAGAAAATATGGTATTCACAAAACTATGGGTCTGACTATAGGAGATGAACGTACAGTAAAAACAACCTCTGAAATTGAGGCTATGGGTGTAACAGTAAGTTTAGGATTTGTTGCACAACGAACAATAGAAACTGCTGAAGATTTAAATAATATAGTAGTAAATTATAACCTTGAAAAAGAAACTACAACTGGAACAACTATTGTACCAATACGTGCTTATGAAAATATTGATTATACTGTAACAAATAATGGTACACGAGTAGATTTTGTTTGGCCAATAACATCTGGAGTATTATCTTTAGATATTAGTTATTATGATGAAACACAAGGATTACCTTGGACAGAAGAAATATTAGTTCCGTCAGGACTAGATTTTATTCAGGCACCAGCATTTGAATTGTCAGGTGCTGTCCATGGATATTATGTTTTAACTGAAAAAATAATTGTAAGTGGAATAACTTCAATATCTGGTTTATCAGATCCTGAAGATCCTTTTATAGTTATTACAAATTAGTTCAATCCCTAAAAAGGAGAAATATGAATAAACTATCAGAACAAATAATTATGCTAAGCTTTGTAAATGAATTAGACAAGCAAGCAGGGTTTGATACTTTAGTAGAAGTTTTGAAGAATGTGGATTTGGTCGCAGGAACAAAAGGCATCAGGGAAGGTTTGAAAGTCCTTGAGAAACATAAAGAAGCCTTGTCTGCAGTATCAAAAGGAGCCTTAAAGAAACCCGTTCAAGTAGAAACTTATGGTAAGGGTGTAGGTGGCGTCGAAAAGTTCGTTTTAAAAGAATTAGGAAATACAGCACATGCATTACGCAGAGTTAGTGAAGGAGTAGGTAAGGGGCAGACATTTGGTAAAAATGTGTCTACCGTTGCTAAAAATTTTGGTCACCTACTTGGTGATCAAATAAGAGGTGCAAGATATAAAACTTTATCTCCAGATAAAGTAGTATTAACTGGTCCTGGCGGAACACAAATAAAGGGACAAGGTATATTTAAAAAATATAAATCTTTTGATAGATCCATCGTCGGTAAAACTACTAGCGGAGATTATATTGTAAAAAAGAGAAAAGCTGCTGTCCCATTTGCAATGGCTCTAACTCCCGCAGGATATGGTGCTGGAACCCTTTTATTGGGCTCTGGAAAACAGAACGAGACACCTGTATCTAGAACAGGTGCAGCCGTTAAAGAAACGGTAATGTGGTCACTAGTACCCCCTGTAGCTCAAGCAAAATTAATTTCTGATATGTTAAAATAATTTATTGGAGGATATAAAATGGCATATGTAAAACCCGGAGTTGAAATTGTACAAGAAGCTAGATCAACTACTCCTGCGTTAATTACTCCAGATCTTATGGGTGTACTTGTTGGTAATGGTTATTACTGGCAGGATCCATCTATAGATACGTCAATAGTAGTAGGAACAACTTATGATGGAACATCAACTCAAGTTGCACTTAGTGGTATCAATACTATATTTTATGATGTAACTGGATTAGAAGAATTAGTAGTAGTAGATTTAATTACAATTTCAGGCAATGGAATAGGAGATGTAACTCATTTAGTTTACACAGATGATTACACAGTAGCCAATAATACAGTAACTATATCAGCAAATGTAGCATACCAAAGTAATTTATACCAGATTAGAATAGGATACTTGGCACTCAAGAATTCAAGCGACTATGGTTTTAAAACACTTTATTCATTAGCTGATATAGAAGAAACAATTGGCGAGCCAGTATCTTGGAATCCATTAGCATTTGGTGCACGTTTAGCTATGTTAAATTCTGGAAGAGAAGTTAATGTAATAAACGTATCTGGTGTAACTGAAAATGATATGGAACAAGGTCTTGAATTATTAGGTACTCGTGAAGTTTATGCAATTGCACCAGTTACCCATAACTTGGGTATTGGAACAATGAAAACTCATGTAGACTTATATTCATCGGCTTCATACAAGAAAGAAAGAATTGCAATCATGAATCAGGACCTTTCAGGTTTCTGGGCAGGAACTGCATTTTCAACTGATAACACAGAAAAAACAACAACTGTAACATCTATAAGGGATGCAAATATTGCCTATCTAGATAGACGAGTGGTAATCACACATCCTGATGTAGCATACATTACAGAAACACGTCATATTAGTACAATCAGTCCGACTTGGATCACTAATAGTTTTACACCAACTTCTGCAGGCTTTGCATCTTATGGTCTGAAAGCTAAGTTTGCTTTTGATGCTTTTATCAATGGCAAGAAATATAAAGCTGATACAGAAATAACAGAAACTATTTGGGCAGAAGTACGAGATGCTGGTTGGGCAGGTGGAGATGGAATGGTAACTGTAAAAGTTCCTGTTCCAGGATATTATTATCCTGCATTAGTAGTAGGTCAGGTTATTGGAGAGTTCCCAGAACAACCTTTAACTAATTTACCAACTACAGGATTAGAAGAAGTATATGGTTCATCTGATTATTATAATGAAGCTCAGTTAAATCTTTTAGCTGAAGGTGGAACATACATTATGGTTCAAGCTAATCCTAATGCTCCTGTAGTATCAAGACATCAGTTAACTACTGATATGACACAGGTATCAAAGAGAGAGTTAAGTATTGTAAAGGCACTTGATTATGTAGCCAAATTCATAAGAAAATCTATGTCACCATACATAGGTAGATACACAATCACTCCAGCATTCTTAAAACTTGTTAATTCAATATTAATAAGTATCTCCTTATATCTGACCCGTGAAGGTAGAATTGCGGATATGAAAATACTATCAGTTGCTGTTGATGATATCGCACCAGATACTATCAAAATAACAGTGGATATTAAAGTTAAGTATCCAGTTAATTATATTAAAGTAACCTTATTATTCTAAGGAGGAATAACATGGCAATTGTAAAAACAGGTGTAAAAACATTACAAACATGGATAGATAAGTTTACCAATGATCATGCACAGCCTCTTGATACAACAGCAGGAGATTTCTTATCTTCTGAAGCAGTGGTATTGCTGTCAGGTCCACCAAAATTGGATAGCGCGATCACTCCTACTAACTTAATACCCATTGGATTAGTACAGAATGTGCAGGTAACCCAGGCAAAACAGATTCAACAGCTGTTTGAAATAGGATCTAAATTACCATTCTTTATTCCTGGAAGAACTACTGTTCAGGTTGGTATGGCTAGAGTTCTATTTGATGGACCTTCATTAATGCAAGCTCTGTATGTGTATAATGACGGAGCTAGTGAATTATATATTCCTGCTATTAGTGGGGATATTGGTACAGCTACATCTAACCCAGGTCAACCGTATAATACGGCTGGAGAAGATCCAGTACTTATTGGAACAAAAGAAGGTGGATTTGAAACTACAAATAATGCAGAATTCTTTATCAATTTGGCATCAGAATTCTTCAATATACCACTTGGTCTAGGTTGTGTATTATATGATATGCAGCAACAGGCTTATGGTGGATTTTATCTTGAAGAGTGTTATATCCAATCTCATAGATTCTCTGCATCAGCTCAACAAACAGTACTTATGGAAGATGTTGGTATTCGTTGCACAGCATTAAGACCTATTAGTATTGATGAGCTTGGTGGAAGTTCACAAGGCACAAGTGCTTAATTTATTTTTAAGCTAAAAAATAGAAATGGGGGGCATAGCCCCCTATTCTATTACTTAAAAGCCTGTGCCATCTTTATGGGGTCAATAAATCCATGACAAAACTCATCTACTACTTCTTTTAATCTAGGAACATCAATAGCAGTTAAAGTTACATCTGCAGGATAATTTTCTAATTCAGCCTCAGAAGGATGATTAGGATCTCTATCATCTGCAATATATTGAGAACCATCAATATTAGTTCTAACAACTTTAATATAATAACCACCATTAAGTCTAAGAGCTTCAACTTCATTTTTAAATCTTGTGTCAGGAATTAAAATATATCCATCCTTTAAGTTTTCAGCAATAGACTTAGTTTTTTCTATTGTAAGATTAACCCAATATTGTGGATCACAATGTCGTCTACGATAATTTGTACCCCAGAATTGAAGTATTTCAGGATCCTTTTCAGTCATACCTTGATATTCATTTATATTTCTATTTACAAAAATCTGATGTAAGTATGGATCTTCTAAATTAGATATAGCATGTCTAGCACCAGTATTTTTATCTGCAAGTACAGTATAATATGTTTTTTCAGAAGTTGCAAATTCTTGTATAATGAGAGGGTAGGGTGAATCGGAATTAGTACACTCTTCATATACTCCATCTGCCCAATGTATAATTTCTACATTACCTAGTTTTTCTTTCAAGTAATTAGCTACGGTATCTTTTCCATTTCTGGCTCGATGTCCAAAACCAATCAACATCACATTAGGATAATTAATCATGATTATTTTTGATTAAATCTTTTAATTCAAGAACTTCTTGTAAAATCAAATTTAATTTTTTACTGTCAGTTGACATCATTGCATATTCATAATCACTTAATAATACTAAATGTTTTTTTTCATTATAAGCATCCTGCATAATTTTATGAAAATCAGTATCTATGGGTCCAACACATTCACAAATCATTTCAACTGATCTTGTACCTGTAGCAGGAGTCCGATTCATAGAAATAGATTTGGGTAAAAATTTTATTAATGTATCCAATGTTTTCCCACCTTTGGCTTTACTTCCATAGGAACAGAATCAGCATAATGATTAAAAGCTTTTATCATTTCTTCTTCAGTAGCTTTTTTAACTTCTTCTGTATGTTCAGGAGCAACTTCAACTAGTATTTCATCATGAATAGCATTCACTATTCTTGCATTATAACCATTTTTTCTTATTCTATTATTTAAGCGAACTAACGCTAATTTAGTAGTTGATGCCCCAGCACCCTGAAATGGTAAATTTTTTGATTGATTTATAGCATGTGCTACCATAGCTTTATTATCCCAATCAATTTCATGTAGGTCTACTCTACGACCATCTAGTGGAGATAGAGCAAAATGTTCAGATTCTACACGTTCTACTATCTCATCCATAAAAGATTTTACTCGTGTAAATACTGCGAAGTATCTATTCATTAGAGCTCTTGCATCTGCATAAGGAATTTTTAATTGAGTAGAAAGTTTTTTAGGTCCAGCACCATATAGTAGTGCAAATGTTATTGCTTTACATTGACCACGTTCAGTAGGGCTAATTGAATTATAATCTTTTTCGAAGAGCAAACTTGCAGAGTAAGTATGTAAATCTACCCCTGTAGTTAATGCCTGAATCATCTGAGGTTCTTGGCTTGCATGTGCTAATAAGCGTAATTCTTGCATTTTATCTTTATTTTCATAAAGTATGGGACTGCTCTTTACCTTAGTAATAGTGTTACTGTAGGTATACCATGTAAGTCCTCGACACTTGCCCAGAGATTGGTTCTCTTGCTAGCTCGGGATTGCCTTCAACGGACTTGTTAAGGTTTCCCCGAATTAGTGGTATGTTCTTCTATAAATTTCTTTATAGAGGGGCCTAATTTATTATATTTACGTTGTAAAAACACATCAGCATTTATGTACACGTGAGAGACAAATTTTATTATTTCTTTTTGCGTACAAATTCTAAGCACTCCCAAATAGGTTTTAAACTGTCCAGTGACTTTTATTTTATTTTTATTAAAAAATGTTTTTAATTGTTTATAAAATTGTTTAGAACCAGTAACTATTTCTATTTGATTTCTATTATTTGAGAGTTGCCTAATATACCCATCCCCATCTAAAATTCCTCTAATAATATCCCAAGTTAATTCTATTTTTAATTTTAAAGTCTTACTTTTATTTGGGGTAATTCCTAAGGTGGTTAAATATGTATGAACCTCCTTATTTCCAAATCTAACAGAATACATATAAGAATTAAATTTTTTATTTAAATATTTTCTTGGCTTTATATTATATCCTATAAATTTAGCATATTTGCACAAATGTTTTTTATCGATTTCTGCAGCACTAATATCTATAGTATATTTACTATTTTTTGGGTCTGATAAATTACCATCAGCCATTAAAAATCCTAACCAATACTGAATAGTTGGATTTTTTAGATTTTCAAATGGGTTTGTCTTTACAACTTTTTGAGTTTCCGAAGGTCCTTTCAACATATAATTATTTCTTAATAAAATTCTACGAATTGTGGTATTATATGTTTGAAATTGTTTAGCAATCTCGGTAGGAGAAAGTCCATCTTCAAATAACTTACAAATTTTTAATTCTAAATCATTAGTATATTTCATATTTTAATATACCAATTAAATATAATAAAGTCAAATATCTTGACCCGAAAAATCTGCGCTTATAAAATTCCATGTAGGGTCTTGAACACCAAAAGGAGTTCTATAGTCCTGTTCTTTTGGCAGGTTCATCATATTAGGATCATCTGAACTTATTCTACCAGTTTGAGCTTTTAATTGACGATACTTGGAATGTATTCTATTATCAAATTTATGTATATTGTTTAAGAAAGCTAATCCATAAGTTGATATTTTCTTTTGTTCTTGTCTATAGTCTATTAAATCTGCAATTACTTCGTGCTTATCTTTATAAAATTCTAAGTATTTTGCGTCAGTACTAGTTAATTCTAACTGTGTAACTTCACGTAATCTAGGTAATAATTGTTTAGGAGAATTATAATTAATTACGTATTCTACCTCACCAAATAAATCAGTACTTATATTGGCTTCAATAAAGTACTTGAAGTGTTCGTCTAATTTTGTTTTGGATTTAGCCAAACTTACCTTTGCTTTTTCTTCAAGAGGTATCCATAAATCCTTATCCAAATAAATACCATCAAGTGACATATTACCCAATACAGCTGCAGTTTCATTTTCTAATAAAGATAATTCTTCCATATCTCTATCTTTCAATAATTTTTGTATATTACTATAAATAGGTAGTAAATATTCAACATCCTCCGCAGCATACATAATTTGTTCATGAGAAAATTCTTCACCATAGCGATGATCTTGAAAAGTGTCTCTAACAGATTTTTCTAGAATAATGCCCATGTATTTTTTTGTGACTCCCTCTAAACTAAAAGCTACTCCCTTTTTACCTTGATTCAGTAACTGTTCTCCAAGCATAGTACATTTCATATTATTTAAAGCTATTCCATAATTGGCCTTTATTTGCATATAATCAAATATAGAATTATGTAATACTTTAGTTATTTGATGTTGATTTATAGAAGTAAGTAATTGTTTAGTTACCTTTTCTCCTATTTTTGCAACATCAAATACATATTGTCTAGCAGGAGTACCGATTTGTATTAATAGAATTTTACTAATCAATGGATCTAGGCCAGTGGTTTCAGTGTCTATTGCAATGGAATCTTGTTTTAAAATCCAATCTATAGCATCTTGTACGTTTTCAGGTTTATCTATAAAATTATATTTATCCATTATCCGAGATACTCTCTGAGCTGATTTGCATATTTATCGTCTTTTAATTTATCTATTGTTTTTTCTTTTATTTGTCTGATTCGTTCTCGAGTTAATCCATGATCTACACCTATTTCTTTTAAAGTGTATGGGCGTAGTTTATCTATTCCAAAATACATTATTAAAATATCTCGTTCTCGTTCAGAAAAATCATCTAGAATGAATTCTAGTTCATCTTTTACATCTTCTAACAGAGCTGCAGGATCTATGACTGTGTTATCAGGTAGTATATCATTTAAATCTTTTGAGTTATCAGTTCGTGGTGCATCTATATCAACTGTACCATAATTATATTTTAATACCTTTATTACTTCTTCGTCATCACTATATTCAATTAATTCTTCATCACTAATCGCATGTCCAAGTTCCTGTTCAAGTTCAGTTCTCATTTTTCTAAGATTTGATAACTCAAGTAATACGTTTAAAGGTAATCTAACTATTTTAGTATTTTCTTCTATAGCTTTACGTATTGTCTGTTTTATCCACCAAACAGCATAAGTAATAAATTTTGAATCTCTTGTAGGATCAAATCTATCAAAAGCTTTTACCAGTCCTGTATTTCCTTCTGCTATAAGTTCGTCTAATGGCAGACCTTGGTTCTGATATTTCTTTGCCACACTAACAACAAATCTAAGATTTCTATTTAATAATTCTTCGTAGGCTTTTCTATCACCAGCTTTTGCTTTATCTATTACACTCTTTTCTTCTTCTTTTGTAAATGGTGGAAATCTACGTATTTCTTTCAAGTATTGTTCCATTTAAATTTCCTTTGGTTTGAGATGTTCAATTGATTCACCATTATCTATCATTTCACATATTTTACATTTAATGATATGTTTTCTTCCATTACAGTTTTCAGGATTTTTCCAATTATGAAAAATTCTATCATAATGCAAGTCGTCAGTTTTCATCTCTGTTTGTATATTCCAAATCTCTTTAAAATCTTTAGATTGGCTACGATGTTGTCTGCCATCGTCTGGCTTATTAAAAATTTCCATTATAATGTATGAATAAATTCTGCGGGGTTATGCTCTCCTCGCAACCAATTTAAAATATAACTAACGCCATAACTTGCGGCATGAATATTACCTCGTTGTACAATACCTTGCTCTAATTCCCAGGCGTTTTGACAACTACCATCTTCTACTTCTTCATCTGGCAATGTATTCAACATTGATTCATAAGTATGTTTTTTACTTTTTGTGTAAGTTGCATATGATTTTCCTTCACTTCTCAGGTCTATCCAGTATGTTTCAGGTGAATCATTAAAAACATAATCGAACATCATTTTTCGAAATCTAGTATTATCTACTGCAGCAACTATACAATCAAATCCCTTGAACATACTTTTTTTATCTATCTTTTTATTCAAGCCTTCCATTCCATATCTAGCTGCTATGATTTCAACTTTAGGATCTAATACGTCAGATTTATTAAAATTTTGATAAGGTAGATTTTTTATATCCACGTCGTCATAGTCTGCGAAAGTTATTAATGCTGTCGTTATTTGATTTGTTTTACGTAAGCGATCTAATTCAGGTGCCATCCAGGAACCTATACCTCCGGCACCAACAATTAAAATATTTTTTACTTTTTTCATGTTTTCTATTATCTTTAGATGTTTTAAATTAAAAAGGTTTTATTTTATTAATAAATAAGCTCCTCCAAAACCTCTAGTTTCTTTATATCTGGCCGTGGCAATATTTGGATTGTCAGATCCCTCATTATACCAAGCCATTATATCTTTGTATAAATTTGAATAAATTACATATATTCCAGCATAACCTGCACCATCAATATCCATTTCTGATGGTATTGGTCTCCAGTAAGGATGATTGTGAAATACTCCGATGAAGGAAAGTGGTGCTTTTGGGTTCATATGTACATTGCTATTCATAAGTACTTTATTTAATAATTCATTTCCATCCATTATATAATCAGCAATACCCATGCCAGCAACATTTTTTATAGGTATAAAGTTAACCATTTTATACAAGCCAGAATCTTTATCTATAATGTTGCCCATTATAGCACCACATATTTCCTTATCAGGGGAAGTTTTTGCGTAGTCTATTAATTCATTTAATTGTATATAGGTTAACAAGAGTCCAGTCTTGTTGTCCATGCTTCCTCGTTGTTTGCAAATTGATAGTTTAGATGATTATCTAATCCATCAATATCTTGTTTTAAAATGTGTAATAGTTGTCTTGTTTCGTGTCTTTCTTTTTTATGTATTAATTTTTTAATAAAAGTTCCGTGCATTTCAGTATCAGGACAACCACAATAAAATACACCTCTATATGTCTTATTTGGATGTCCCTTTAATTCTGCATTTACTCCATGCATTCGAAATACCTCGATTTTGTATTAAAGGTAGCGTGGGGATTAACCCACGCTTAAATATTATCCTCCTACAAGAGCATTAGTTAGAATAACATATTCTGCATCTAAAAGTTTTTCAACGGTTAAGTTATTAGCGTTTTGTTGAACGCCATCTATATATAACCATTTTTTACTATTAGCCATTTCGTTTTGTATTCTAGATAATGCAATTTCAGGAACATCTTGCCATTCGTCATGTCCACGAGAACTAACGACTCTAACAGTGATCTTACGTTCTAATTGTTCCTGAAAGGCTTCGATACTTACTTTTTCATTTATCATTATTTTAGTTGGTTAACCAATCAGTTTAAGGTGTGGATATCCTGCGCTAGTGCCTGATCATTAGTAAGCGCATATAAGCGGTTTATGAGTTTGTCTTTTCCAACCTGTGATGTTGATTTATCGACTATACATATGTATCTACCAGATGGATATTCATAAACTTCACATTTGTCTGTGTTTGCTACCACATATTGTCTAAGTTTTCCGTTTACTATATAACCCTCTTTTACAGTAACCTCATTCATTTGAATGTTTTCTTGTTTACTCAACTTGAGAGTTTTTTCTGTTTCATCAAGTAATTTTTTACTCTTATCTATTGCATCTTGATATTCAATCTTAGCTAATTTTAATACAGATTTTGCATCATCTATGGTCATACCTTCGATAACTTTATCACCTAAAAGTAATTCCATAATTTCACCAAGATCTCGTAAATTTTGCATATTTATTAGTCTATTTGTATCTCTGACTTTATACTCATTATCCCCTAATACAATATACATTAAATTTTTTCTTCGTTCAAGGGGTAATTTAAAAGAAAACCCCTCATTATATCTCATACCAGATACCTCAAAATCAACACCAGTTTGTAAGTATCTGTGAAATTTCAATGAACAACTACTAACATTAGCCAAAAATTCATCAAAATCTTCTTGAGTAGTATAACATACTGCTCGTCTTAAACAGTCTGAAATTTCAGCTTTATTTATTCTATATTCATTTAAATAAGTTTTTGTACTATCAATACCTGCAGTATTTGTAGAAACATCATATACTAATTTAAATTTTACTTCTCCAAGTTGGCCTTCTGAACTTACCCAAGATGCAGATGATACAAATTGTTCAAAAGTGGCATCCCAGTTTATATCATCGAACTGATGTGCTCTGGATAAATCATATAAAATGTTGTACACCCAATCACTAGAGTCTGTACGACTAAGTGTTTGTCCTTCATATTCGATTTTATCTTTTTGCACAGTCATTCCATTTAGAATTAATTTTTTCTTACCAGTCTTTATACCTTCTAGTCTTTCTTTTAATTTGGCCTCTAGAATTTTCTTTTCTTCTTCGGCTTCCTTTTCTCGTCTAGTCTCTTCAGAGAATTTTTTAATAGAAAGTTTTAATTGTGAGGCATCACATAGCTGAGTGTTATCACCAGTAACGTGTCTAGCCATCCACAATAGCACCTGTGTGGTAGGTAATGTAATTTCTTCTGTAAAAATTACTTTACCAAATACCGCGTTCTTATCTAATGCAAAAATATTATTATAACTATAATAATTTTTTCTACCAAATATTATAACTCTTTTTGCATCTGCATAATTAAATAATGCATCTGTATGACTAAGTAAGAATATTCGTCTGTGAGATGCTGTTCTATAATAATCATTTGTAAATACTGCTAAAATACCTAGTCTATAATTATCTTTTTCATAGACACTCTCTATATATCCAACTGGATTTTCTCTAGTGCCACTTCCTAATAATTTTTTCTCTAATAGATCATCTGTAACTGAAGTAATTTTAGCATTTGGCATTAACCAATCACACATGGATTGTATTTGATCAAATGTATTATCCATTGCCATAGTTGTGTTTATAGCCGTATCTTTATTTAGTTCATCTAATTTTAATTTTTCTAATATTCGAGGTCCATTAGTAACTTCAATAAACCAAGTCAAATCATCACAAATATTCATAGATCTAAATTTATCACGTTCTTCTTTATTAAGAGCTTTAATTCCCATTTCATGACAGAAATGTAAATTTTCTAATAGAGTATGAAACTGCTCAGCATCTATTGTTTTTACTTTAATAGAAAGTTTGGAGTTAGTAAAACTATCTGAGGCAAACTCAAAATAAGAAGTAGTTACAGGAACTAGTAGAGTTTGTTTTTGTTCATTACCATCAGAATCAAGAACTTGAGGTACTTGACCAGCATGTATTTCTAATCTACCTCCCCAATCATCATTAAGATACATAGTGTGAGTGATAGTATTTATCCCGTTATCTATTACGTGATTTATCGAACCCACACTAGTATGTTTAAATGGTTTTCCTAAGTCTTTTAATTTTTTAGCAACCTCTTCTTGTACAGAAAAGGCTTTTGTCATTTCTTCTTCTGAGAATTTTAATTCGTACATCTCATTAAATAATGGCAAAGTTTGTTGTGTCACTTTCATGTTGTCTTTGTTTTATTAATTAATTAAAAAGTTCTTTTTTAATTGGTTTAGGTTTTTCCTCATTAACTAAAGTTGCTTTCAAGTCACTCTCATCTATATCGCATGTAGTTAATACAAGATAATTATTTTTATCAGGATACACAGCCAACTTTTTACCTATGAATTCATTTAATTTAGTTACTCCGTGATATTTCATAAGCTGTGCTACAGCGGACATTGGAGAAATTCCATTTTTACCAGTTGAATACCAAAGACCTTTTATATCTTTATCTCCTTTATAATCTTCTACCCAGCAGTCTGAGATAGTGAAATTGCGACCATTCTCATCCTCTACAGTAAATTCTACTTTCTGAGATACCTTATCGGGCATAACCACATCTTTTAAATTAATAACTTTTACTGTAACATCTCTATCTAAACTACCTATAGATTTATTTAAGAAGTCTTCCATATTGTTTTCTGTTTGATTGTTTATATTTATTAAATGTTTCGCATAGTATTTAATAAATGTTTTGAATATTTAGCATTTACTCCAACCACAGTTAATACAAGTTTTACATCCATCCTGATATATTATTGTACTTGTTTTACAAGAAGGACACTTTTCTTTTTTAACTTTAGTGCCATCCTGTATATAACGAGATAATAATTTAGAAAGATAAAATACAAAACTTGATAATTCATGTGGGTATTTATCTAGTATTTCTACTACGTCTTGTATCTTCAGGTTGTGACGTAATGCCATACCAATAATTCTAGCTATTCGTGTAGTATTTTTTTGATTCTCATATTTAGTAATTTGCTCTTCAATAAGTTTTTTAGGCAAACCTTTTTCGGTAAGAAGTTTTTCCATAGATTTAACAAGTTCTTCAGTAACTTCTGTACTCTCTATGTTATTTGTACTAACGAACATTGCATAGGGTCTAGTCATGGCTTCATCAACAAATGCTAGGTTAATGTACCATTTTTTACGACCATTATCTTTAATTTTAAATCCACGAGCAAAATATTCATTGGGTATTTTTCCTACATTCTGAATTACTTTATCGCCCGCTTCAGCGAACTGTCTTTCAAGTTCATTTTGATAAATCTTTACTTTTCTAGTTTCTAAAACAGCAGTCATCGTACCAGCTCTATATGTAGTGAGTCCTTTTATATTTGATTTCCAAGCATCCAAATATAAAGACTTGAAATCTTCATACGGGTAATCACTGGGTAAATTAACTGTTTTTGAATTATTCATATTAGTATAATGAGCAACTACTTTTAAAACATTTATATGATCTGTCACTGATAAATCCATAGCACTTGCAAATATTCCTTTTGATTGCATATCAAGTAATTTATCTTTATAATAATTTTTAGCAAATTCCCATCCATAGTCAGAAACAAGGACTGCTTTTACTAAACCTCTATTTTTATCAACCTCATAATCAATGTTTTCAAAAGTTCCTTTTAGAATTTGTTCATCGCCTTTAATAAAAAATTTAACATGTTCTGTTTCAAACCATTCTCCCTTCAATGGGTCTGGCCAAGTGAATCCTTTTCTTTTTAAACTACGTTTTTCATTTTCTGTAACTATTGCCCATCGAGTATATTCTAACATAAAAGAAGGCTCTATTCCACCAGTAACTATTCCTGCGTATATACTAGTATTTCCATTAGGTGCATTCATAGAATGATGAGAGTTTCTCATGTATCCAATGTTTTCAATTTCTTGTTTTACACTTGGAGATATTTTTAAATTGTTCCACCAATAGGTGCTAAAGTATTTCTCTTTATCAAATAATTTAAAACTTCCCTTTTCTTTTCCAAGTTGTGCCGATGCCAGTAATTCTGTTTCAGCTTTTAATTTATAAATATTTTTAATTAATTCCAGAGATTCTTCTGACCCATATCTTATACCAAACATTAGCATTAAAGATCCGAGTCCCATATTACCCAAACCTATTCTTCGTTTTTCTGTCATAGAATCTTTGTATTCTTTTAGTGGAGCTCTCGAAATATCATTTATATTATCTAAATATCTTACACCTAATTTTACACATCTAGCATATTCATCATAATCAAATTCTAATTTATTATTTATAAGTTTTACAAACTTGGTTAAGTTTAAAGAACCAAGATTGCAAACTCCTGTTGCCATACCAATTTCACCACAAGGGTTAGTAGCAAATATATCTTCAGCATAACTTAGAGCATTTAATTTATTAAATAAATCAAGAAATATTACACCAGGTTCATTACGTGTGTAGGTAGCATAAGATATGGTTTCCCACAGATCTTTTGCTTTAACAGTTTTATATACAATTACTTTATATCCTTTAGATTTCCAGTCTTTAATATCCCCTTTCCACTCATCTTCATATTTAGGGTGTTCTGTATCAGGAAAAATTAATTGCCAATCTTCATCATTTTCTACAGCTTTCATAAAACCTGTAGTAACACCTATTGACATATTAAATTTTGTAAGTCTTCCTGGAGTTTGTTTTGCAATAATATAATCTTCTATTTCTGGGTGCCATACAGAAAGAACAGCCATTTGTGCACCTTTACGAATTTTTGTTTTCTCATCATCATGCAATTCACCAAGAATCTTTTCTGATCCCATAGTAATTATTTTAGATGATACATCCCATAATTCCATAAAGTGTAGTACTCCTGGAGTACGGCTACCTATTCCTTTTACATATGAGCCTGCAGGACGAATCCAACTAAAGTTCATACCATAACCACCCTCAGACTTAAGGGTATGTGCCTGAGCCTTTAACATTGTGTAGATACCCTCTATAGAATCAGGATCTTTATAATTTATGTCTTTTGGATGATGCACATAACATTGCCCAGTCAAATAGCAATTATCAATAACCATTGTATGAGTTTCTTCTTCTACACAGCAAAATACTTCTTCTATAGTATTCATATTTTCAATAGAAACAACTTTTATACTAGTATATTTTTCTGGAACTTTACTATTAAACATGTTTTGCTTATGACTATTTTTAATAATCATCTTTTCATCATACATATATTTTTTTACTAGACTAAGTTTCCATAAAGGTTTATAACTACCATCAAATGGACTATGAGTTCGTACTAAGGTGATATTAGTAGTAGGTAGTCCAGCATATGTGCATATAGTTCGTATTTCTTGTAGTACTTCTTTATCTTTACAATGCAACATTACATGACCATTAATATCGACATGCCCGTCTGCTCCTATATAACCAGCGATAAACCCACGTAAGTAAGATTTAGATTCTTGTAGGGATGGTAAACTTTTTAATTTATTTTCTAAATGTGTTACTGATAGATATACATGGTCAACAGATTTAGTATATGATTCAAAATAGTCTTCAATTAAGTGTTTACTATCACCGTATTGTCTTAACATTGAATACTTACCACTCATATATAACCAACCATCTCCAAAAACTAATCCGTGTCGTACACCATTTAAGTAATCTAACTCATCATAATTAAAATTTGTAATTCCTACAAGTGGTATAAAAGAATTTTCAAGATCAACTGTTTTTACTCTTTTCCATCCGCCCTTATTATTTCGGATTACCCATTCATGCTCCGCAGTTGCATACAATTCGTCTTCATTTTCTAAAGTTATTTTATATAATTCCTGGTTACCATAGGAATACCATTTAGCAGGTCTGTACATACCATCTTCAGAAAGAACATTTACTTCAGTATCAGAAAGTTCTTTTGCATAAAAAATACCAATATCTGTATGTATTTTTGTATTTCCACTTATACAATTCATAAGTGTAGTAGCATGGCGAGTATCTATGCCGAGGTTTGCCATTATTCTCCCGCCAGGGATGAATTTAAAATCATTCAGAATAGAATAAAACTCATTTGAGATTTGTTTTCGTATTTCCTTGTTTTCTATTTTTGCGGCTTCAATTGCCAATCGTTTCCAAGTATCTTCGATTGTTGTCTCTCCAGGTCCTCTGTAATTATCGTTCCAGATTTCCTCTGAGTATTTATTCATCATATATATACCTCGGTTAATTACTTTTTATCACTACTTCCAAATCCCTTTGTTCCGCGAGTTGTTTCATCTAATTCAGTTACAAATTCAAAAGTTACTTTAGGTTGTTTATGTATAACTAATTGTGCAATTTTTTCTCCTCTTTCAATCTCTATAGGATAAGCACCACAATTTTGGAAAACACATTTTATTTCTCCACGATATTCTGAATCTATAACTCCAGCTTTTAATTTTAAAGTATTCCTTAAGGAATATCCACTACGTTCTTCTATTTGACCATAATATCCTTCTGGAATAGCTACTGCATACCCAGTTGAAACTGCTTCTCTGTTACCTGCAGTAATGTTAATTTTTACTGAAGAATATAAATCTATACCTGCATCCGTATCTCGTTCTCTAGTGGGAGCAGTTGACATATTATTTAATTTTTTAAATTTTAAATTAGCAGTTACTTGTGCCATTATTGTTCGTTTGGTTTTATTTCATTTAACTTTAGTTTAAACATATATTTAATTTCTGTTATTGGAAAAATTGCTGTTTCAAATTCTATAGCATTATCTATTTGTTCAAGAAATTTTGTATCTTTAAATCCTTTAACTTCTATTCCATCTTCAGCCATATCTATATCAGTCACTATACCTATAACACCAACAGCAATATCGGTAGTAATTCTTACTGTATCTCCAACCTTTATTTTTTTATATACAAATCTAGGATTCATGTAAGTTCAGCTTCCATTTCATCTACTTTATCGAGATAATTCTCAATATCAATTAACCACTCATTTTTAAATTCCTTGAAAGGTATAGATTTTCTAATATCTTCTTCTATAAATTTTTCAATTAAACTGATAGGAGTTATGAATACTTTATCTGGATACATTTTTTTAAAATGAATCATAAAGAATGCGATTCCTCCAAGGTTTTGTTGAAACCTCAAGTAAGCTAATTGGTGATCTTCGATATTTGCTAGTGGAAAACTTGTTTTACTTTGGGTCTCTTTTGCATCAAAAGCTATAGATTTTCCACCCTTTAATGTGCCTGTATAATCGACGGTTGATTGCTTTGCTACAAGACCCTTGCTAGTTATAATTATAGGAACTTCTATCTTAAGAATCAAGGCCCGATTATCTTTTCTGTATAAAATATTTTGTCTATTTGCTCTCTTTTCGAGATCGCTTCCTTTTAATCCCATTAAATTATTCTAGACCAATGAGTTGTAGTCTTGATTTGTGTTTTATAGTAAATTTCATCTTCCGGCAGATTATTTGGATCTAAATACCATGTAGTATGTCTAGCCATATATGGATGCCCAGTTCTGAAAGATCTAGCCCAAGCTGTGCGTTGTCTAGGATCATGTAATGCAAATGTAGTATCTATATCAGCTTTATACACACCAGGTTCTAACTGTGTTGTCCAAAATTGATTTTCCCAGCCTATAACAGAAGCTTTGTGTGGGAAATGATCTGGAAGATCATCTATTTTAAGACCAAGTCCTAATTTTAAAAACTGTGGATATTTTTTTAATATTGTGTACATATGTTGTATAATATCTGATGGGCATTCTTCTATAAGAACTACATCTGGATCTGTGTACACAAAGTAATTTTTATTAAATCTACTGTTATATAAACCAGATTTCCAAATAGCTTCGTGACCAAAATTATTTCCAAGCATTATAATTTCATACGAGAGTGTTTTATAATATTCAAGTAATGGTTCGTAGCTAGACTTATTGTCTAATATAATTATTGGATTTGGTATTTCTAAGTTCTCTATAGAAGTTATGCATTTTTTTAAACATGTCAGTCTATTAAAAGAATTTATTACAATTGGAATACTATCTACGTTCATTAAAAAATTCCCTCATTTGCTTGAGTTGCAATTCTAAATCTGGTGCTAAAAATTCTTCAGATATAGGAATTAAGCTTCTATTACATGGGTTACCAGAAGTAGTTTTATTTATTTTTAATTCTAATTCATAAACTTTACTAATCAATTTTAATAATTCATATTTATTTATTGGTTCACTAGCATAATGAATTATTTCTCCAGTATATACCCAGTTATGTTTTATAACTGTGTGTATGAACTTAGCTAATTCTAATGTAGTTACTCCACTCCATATGTGGTCTGTCCAACCAGATACTTCTTTTCCTGCCTGTGAAATAGCCCATTCGAGCAGAGAATATTTATTTTTTAGTTCTTCTCCAATTATAGAAGTTCTTATAACTAGACCATCTTTTGCACATGACTCACCAATTGCTTTTGACATTCCATATATATCTAAACTATCTTGCAAAGCCTCTTCGATATATGGACCATTATTTCCAGTAAATACACAATCGGTAGAGATATGTATTAGAGGAAATTCTAAATATTCTTTTTGTACAATTTTACTAAGTTGAATAGGAAACCACGAATTAATCTTGAATACATCTTCTTTTTCATAGAATTGTATTCTAGGTTTCACTATACCAGCACAGTTTATAACTGCAAGTACATCATCAGTTAAAAACTTTTCTACTTCATTTATTGGAGTGTTTAATATATTAAATTCATCTGATGTTGGGGCAACTACTTCATAATATTCTGAAAAATATGTTGCTACAACGTAACCTAACATACCATTACTACCAAATATAACTATTTTCTTTTTCATCTTTCTATCACTGCAAAAGGATCATGATGAGTATTTCCGTGAACAGGAAATCTAATATCATCTAATTTACTTTCTTCTGTACTACTTGTTGATAATACTAATAGTTTTGAATTAGAAGTTAATAATTTAAATCCATTAGCGTAACCAGCTGGAATATAGTATACCATAGGAACTTCAGAGGAAATAGCTGCCTTATATTTTATATCCCAGTTTAATTCCCATTTATTTTTAGTCAGGATCATGTGCACAGCCGCCACAATTGCACTACCAGATAACATAGTAAAATACTTTGCTTCGTTTTCATGTCCATGCCAAGCACGAATAAATCCTGAAACATGGTTTGTTACTGTATACATTCTCTTGATTTCAGATAAATCAAGTTCGTTATTAAATTCTAAAACACCACGATCATCAACAAAAATATCACCCTTATATAATTTGGGTTCTTGTATAATCATAATTTAAATTTGATTTATATTTGATTTATATCTAAGCTCTTTAAATAAGCTTGATTTGAATATCTAGCATTATCTAAATCTTTTATTCTTTTAGTTTTTACTAAATATTTTAATTCTTCTATTCCTTGATCTATTGAACATATGGGATTAAATTTTAAATGTGATTTGGCTTTATCACTTGAAACTCTATAGTTTCTTGTATCTTGAAATGGCATGTCAGTGTGGTCAATATATAGATCTGGAAAATGATTACGTACTTGATATGCAAGATCTATAATTCTTACATTTTGCTTGTGTATATTAAAAATTCCAGTAGATGGAGTGTATAAATTGTCCACAACTGTTTGAGCTACATCTCTAACATGTAATAATGGTCTGAATTGATCTCCACCAAAAACAGAAATTTTACCAAGTGTGTGTGCTTTTACAGTAAGTACATTTACAACTAAATCAAGTCTTATACGAGAGAATTGATCTCCTACTCCAAACAATGTTCCAAGTCTAAATATCAAAGCATTTTTATCTTCTAAATATTTTTCTGCTTCTAATTTGCTTATAGCATAGGCAGATAGGGGGTTAGTTGGTGAGGTCTCGTCGAGTTCTATATTTTGAGCTCCATACACAGAACAAGTAGACATAAATATTATTCTACCATCGTAATTCTCTGCAAGCCACTTAACTGTATCTGAATTAACTTGTTTAGTTAGAGCGGGGTCAATTTGACATGCACCGTCTCCTACTAATGCAGCAAGCCATATAACTGAGTGTGCCTGCTTGAGTAAAGGTAGTAATTTTTCTGTATCTCGTATATCACCATATACAAAATTTACATCCTTACGATAAGAATCCTCATAGAGTAATTTATCATATACAGTTATCTTGACACTTTGATGACCAGGAATATTTTGTATTATTTTATTTTCTTTAAGTAAATCTACAATTATCCCACCTACATACCCGGCCCCGCCGACTACTAAAATATTATGCATTTTCTTCTGGTTGATTATTTATAAATGCAGTATGACTTATTAGTTCAAATACTAATAAACGATTATCATGTGCTGTGTATTTATTTTGTATATAAAAATAATTTTTAATTAAATTAGTCCAATATTTAATTCCTTTCTGTATTCTATGAATATCTATTCCATCTACCATTTCTTTATGATTTGCAATAGTAAAAAAACTATATTTAGAAATATAAGATAAATATTTTAGCACTGATAATATTTCTGATTCATCTAAATGTTCTAGACAATCCATAGCAAATAAAAAATCATGTCTTATTAAATATGCTTCTCTTTGTTCTCTGCTGTTTAAATCTAATTCTATAAAATTAATATCATAACTATGAAATTTTTTTATATCAGTAGATGTTATTAAAAATGAATCATAACTATTTAATAATAATTTTATAAAAATACCACGACCACTAGAAATATCTATAATTGTTTGATTTTGTTTATGATATTTTTGTAAAAATTCAAGTGCCTTGACATATCTTAATTCATCATCCGGGTGGAAATTATAATTATCTGTTTGAAACAATTTTTTGTATATATTATTATAATTCATTTTTTATATAATTAATGATTAATTCAGAAGTCTCTCCTTTTCCTAACCAATAAGAATTCATACTCTCTCTATGATTTAACCAATTTATTATATCATTAGGTAAATGAAGTAAACTGTATTTTAAATCATTTACATTAACCATCATAGAGCAATGGTTCACAACAGATTCTGGTCTCTCTGTAAAGTCACGAGGAACTATAACAGG
>Ga0172371_10002639_pt1 | contig 28363 bp, 23 predicted proteins | sample Lak12m_FD_114543 | JGI IMG/M metagenome (GOLD analysis project Ga0172371, IMG submission 114543) | Freshwater microbial communities from Kabuno Bay, South-Kivu, Congo - kab_022012_12m | ecosystem: Environmental > Aquatic > Freshwater > Lake | place: Democratic Republic of the Congo: South-Kivu...
CAGATTGTAGCCACGAAACAACTTAGGTTTCTTGAGCCAACTCAAGAATAGACAAACTCTTACGCACATCAACTTTTTGAACTTCCGTCTAAGTTACGCCCATGTCGAAGGATGTTTTCTTGGCGGGGGCTTCCTGCCTGCTCGGGAATGTCGGGCAGGATGCCGCCCCCCAGAGGACAGGAATTGTCGGACATTGTTTTTGACAACTTATAAGCCCATTTTCGGGCACAACGAACCATGGAAGTCGCGGGCTTCGGCCAGCTCTCCGTGGCTTCGCCTCGGAGAGGGGCATGAAGGGCGCCACGCTGCGCAATGATTTGAAAGGGAGAAGAGTCTCCCTTCCAAACCTCTCCATTCGTAATTCCGGCCCGTGTGCTTCATGTCGAGAACTTCTATAGAAACCGCTGCATGTCTGAGCCTGGGACTACCAGCTTCTACTGCAACGCGGCCTCGATCATATCGCCGATTTGCTCATCCCTAAAATGTCTAACTTGCGCCGCTCCGGTGGGACACACGACACTGCACATCCCACAACCTTTGCACAGGGCTGGATTTACTTCGGACCGGAAAATCTCCGGCGCGATCTGCTTGAGTTGAGGGGCGTGGAAGGGACAGATATCCACGCAAAGCCCGCACCCCCGGCACAAGTACTGGTCAATCACAGACACGCTTCCCGGCACTTCCACGAATCCTCTTGCCAAGACCTGCGCGGCGTGGCAACCGGCGGCCTCAGCCTGGGCTATCGTCTCGTCCAGGGGTTTCGGGTACTGGGCCAGCCCCGCCAGAAAGACGCCATCGGTGGAGAAGTCCACCGGGTTGAGCTTCATGTGGGCTTCCAGGAAGAAGTCGTGCTGATGTGTCGCCACCTTGAAGAATTTAGCCAGCTCCTTATTGCCGTCGTTGGGGACTATCGCTGCAGCCAAGACCAGGCTGTCGGCCGAGAGTGTGATTGTCTCGTTTAGCGTCTCATCTCTTACACTTACCTCTATCGCATCCCCTACGTTCACAACCGGTGGAGTCTCCGGCTCATATCTGATGAAGGTTACGCCCAGCCTCCGGCATTTTTCGTAATACGGCTCGTTGAGACCAAATGTGCTCATGTCGCGATACAACACATAGATATTCGCTTCGGGGTTGTTTTCCTTGAGGGCGATCGCTTCCATGACCGTGTGATTGCAGCAGACTTTGCTGCACCAGGGTCTTTCTTCGCACCGCGAACCCACGCACTGGATGAACACCGTAGTGTCTGCCCACACCACCGAAGGATCGTGTTCCCGCATGGCTGAACTCATCTCGAGATGCGTTCTTATGCGGGGATCGGTTCCGTAACCGTAGACGTTCGGTTTCCATTCCTTGGCGCCTGTGGCTATTACAGCGACGCCGTGTTCGATTTCGACGGGTCCGCTTCCGTTGGCGGAAATCCGTGTCTGGAAATTACCTATGAAGCCTTGGACTTCCTCGATATGCGCGTTGTGGTGAACCGTGATCGCCGGATGCCCGTTCACCCTGTCAATCAGCCCGTTGAGAAACGGCTGGACATCCTCTCCTTTGATTGTCCGGGAGAGTCTCAGGGCATTGCCTCCTAGACGATCCGTAGCTTCCAGCAGGTGAACAGGCAATCCTTGCTCGGCAATGTTCAAGGCAGCCGTCATTCCTGCCACCCCTCCGCCGATCACAAGGCCACTTTGCACCACGGGGAGTTGCTGATTCTCTACCTGCTCCAGTCGCCTGGCTCGAGCCACTGCCATCCTTGTGAGATCTACCGCTTTTTCCGTCGCCTTGTCTTTCTGCTTCATGTGCACCCAGGAGCAGTGCTCGCGTATGTTTGCCATCTCGACGAGGTACTTGTTCAAGCCCGCCTGGCGCACAGTGTTCTGGAAGACCGGTAAATGGGTGCGGGGAGTGCATGAAGCCACGACAACACGGTTAAGATCGTACTCTTGTATGATCTTCTTGATGCTGACTTGGGTATCCTGAGAACATGTGAACAGATTCTCCCCGGCGTAAACTACGTCGGGCAACCTCTGGGCTCGTCTTACGACCTCCGAGACGTCCACGGTAGATGCTATGTTGATCCCGCACCGGCAGACAAAGACCCCGATTCTGGGCTTCTGACCACTGACATCCTTTTCGGGAGGAAGCTCACTTGTCTTGGTCAGCTTGTCCCGGGCAACGGCTAGAATACGGCAAGACACGCCGGCGGCAGCGGAGGCTTCCACAACGGTTTGAGGAATGTCTTTGGGGCTCTGGAACATCCCGGCCACGAGCACGCCCGGACGACTGGTTTGGATGGGATCAAACGTAGACGTCGTGCAGAAACCTGTATCGTCGAGACGTATATTCAGTTTCTCGGCCAGGTGGCGGGACTGCTCTGAAACCCGCAACCCTACTGCGAGAATCACCATGTCAAAGGTTTCCGTGACGAGTCTTTGATTATCATCAAGATACGTCGTCTGCAGATCATGCGTCCGAGGATCTTCCGCCACCCGGCTCACCATTGATCGGACAAATCTGATTCCCCCCTCATTTTTGGCGCGTTGGTAATAGGTGTAGAAGTCTTTTCCGTAGGCTCGGATATCCATGTAGAAGATGGTGGGTTCGATGTCTAGATCATGTTCTTTGGCGATCACTGCCTCTTTGATTGAGGCCATGCAACATATGGAGCTGCAATGCGGCATTCCTTTTTTGGCATCTCTTGAACCCACGCACTGAATCCACGCGATCTTCTTGGGATGTCTGCCGTCGGAGGGGCGCTTGATCTCGCCGTGGTTCGGACCAGAGGCACTCAACATCCGCTCGAATTCCAGATTTGTCAGCACATTGGCTGCTCTTCCGTAGGCAAATTCCCCTCTAATCTTCGACGGATCTATTGTTTCGTAACCTGTAGCGAGAATGACGGTTCCCACTTCGACGCAGAGGTGCTCGTCCTCCATAGTGTGGTTGATGGCTTCCGCGGGGCAGGCCTTGACGCATTCCATGCACTCGGAACACAGCCCGCAGTTCACACACCGGCCGGCCTCTTTCAGCGCGTCGTCTTCCGATAGTGTCTGCTCGACTTCTATGAACCCTTTGCGCTCCGATACAGGCACTTCGGCCGGCTTCGCCCTCGGTTCCCTGCGGACGCCGGGCATGGGGCGATATTTGGGGTTCTCCGGGAATACCATCGAGCGTCCCGCGGTTAGATCTTCGCCTTTGAGGTAACGGCTAATGGAATCTGCGGCAGCACGACCACCTGCAATGGCTTCGACTACAGTGGCGGGTTCGGTTGCCGCGTCTCCGCCGGCGAACACATCCTGGGAAAAGACGTCCTTGATAATGGTTGCATGGGTGACTTTATTGATATGAATCGTGTCCCTGTCAGTCCTCCCGATTCCTGGCAGGCGGCGCCACAGCTCTGGATCTACGACCTGACCCACGGCCAGGACAACGGTATCCGCTTCGAGAAAGGACTCCGCACCCTCGATGAGAACGGGTCGTCTCCGACCGGATTCATCTTCCGGACCGAGTTCCGCCTGTCCCCACCGGATGCCGCTCACCCGTTCATATGTGGTTTTTATCATGAGCGGCACCGCAAGGAACTGGAACCGGACCCCTTCCTCCTTCGCTGCCTCGACTTCCTCCGAGTACGCGGGCATCTCCTGACGGGATCGGCGATAGAGCACAGTAACATCAGCACCCAGGCGGATGAGAGTACGAGCCGCGTCCATGGCTACATTGCCCCCGCCTATGACAACGGCTTTCCTGATGCTGTTGACTTGTCTGCCAAGGGCCACGTCCCGCAACAGGTCCGTACCTTGAATCACGCCCTCGCTGTAAATTCCGGGTATGGGTAGATGCGTACCTTTCTGGCAGCCTATGGCCAAGAATGTGGCTTTGTAGCCCTGAGATTTCAAATCGTCCAGGGTGAAATCTATACCCAGCGTTGCATTGGTTTTCACCGTCATTCCCAGGCTTAGGATGTGCTGGATGTCTTTTTCGAGAACGGTGCGCGGAAGCCTGAATTCAGGGATCCCGACGCGCAGCCATCCGCCGAGAACGGATTGGGACCCGAAAATCGTCACGGGGTACCCTTCCAGGGCGAGATAATAGGCCGCCGAAAGACCGGCAGGACCTGATCCCACTATTGCTACCTTTTCCTCCCTGGGTGTGATCTTGGGTAGGCGCAGTATTGAATAATCCGCGTTATCGGCAACGAAGCGCTTTAGTTTGCAGATTGAAACAGCTTCATCTTTCTCTGCCCTACGGCAAGCCGTCTCGCATGGATGGGGGCACACCCGCCCGAGAACCCCCGGAAGGGGAACCCGTTCATATATAAGCTCAAGGGCTTCGTAGTACTTTCCTTGCCCGATGAGCTGCACATACCCTTGGACATTGACATGTGCCGGACAACCTCTTACGCATGGAGGCCGATCGGCTTTCTCAATGACAAAAGTCTGAGGAACCGTCTGGGGGAAGAGCCGGTACACGGCAGCGCGATCACTTAGACTCTCATCGAACCGATTCGGCAAACGCACAGGGCATTGAGCCGCGCAATCTCCGCATCCCTTGCATTTATCGGCATCGACGTAGCGGGTCTTCTTTCGGATTTTGGCCTTGAAATGTCCCTCCCATCCACGAACTTCCTCCACTTCGGAGTAGGAAAAAAGCTCTATATTGGGGTTTTGTGCCACCTGCAACATCTTCGGGGAAAAGATGCATGTGGAACAATCGTTGGTGGGATATGTCTTGTCGAGCTGTGCCATCCGGCCGCCGATTCCTGTTTGATTCTCGACGAGGTACACCTTGAAACCGGATTCGGCTAGGTCCAACGAGGCCTGGATTCCGCCGATCCCACCGCCCACCACCAACACTGCCCCGACCTTCTGGTTGTTCATAGTGCCCTCCATTGATCCGTGTTTCCACAGGTGATGCCGTGAAACACGGACTGTTTATTGTTCAATCATTAAGTGACTGAGCCGCGACCCCTGGAGCGTTCGACTCCTCTGTAACGACCCCGTGGGGGCCTGTTCCACCGGACCGGGCGTCTCATACCGGAAACAGGTGAGCCTATTGCGCTAATCCCAGACGTTTTCATCTGACGCTGTCCTTGAAGGTGTCCTCATGAACTTCTGTCGAGATCGGACATGAGGCCCCGAGTTCAAGAAGCGTGGCGCATATTTTTGCTACGGAGTGATTAGCCGATTTGACCGCATCCAATATGTCTTGATATGCGTCAGTTGCCTTCGCTTGGTCGGGACTTTTTCCGTCGCGGAACCGGTACATCGACCGGAAGTCGTCAACTAGTCTTGCCAAATCCGTGCTCTCTGTGATTATGGATTGAACAAGCAAGTCGTCGTAACAAGTGAACGCGTCCAGAAGATTAGTCAGCATGTCCTGGAGAACTGCAAATGATTGATGGAGCCTGCCTTGGGCTTTTGAGCCAAACATGATTTTTTCGCCGGTCTTAAGACGGCAACAGGCCAAGACAATTTCGAAGTCCTCCGCCACTCCTTCAAGTTGGAAGGGCAAAGGCATGACGTCTTTCACCAGCTCCCCGTTCCACCCGGAAGAAAGTAGGTCGGCAGTGAGAATTTTTCGGTGTTTGTGTACCTGTATGGCGTAATCCGCGCATTGGTCCATCCGGACCCGGGATGGATCTAAGATGCAGACTGAAAGCAATCGAGCCATCTCGATGATTTTGCTGATCATAATTAGAAAGCCTTGTTGAACGCCGAGGACCTCTGATACGGGTACCTTATGCCACTCTTCCGGTTTGAGGTCTTGTTGACCTGCACCGGTGTCAAAAGTTCGAAAGGCCTCAAAGAAAACCCCTGGGTCTTTCATTTCGACTTCCCACAAATGGCGCCGGAACTCTTCCGTTTGGAAGCTGATCTCTATGAAGCTCTCACGCGCTGAGTGCCGGAACCTCAGGCAGAGCATCTTGACGAAGAATGGGAGAGCATTTTGTGTGCCACATATAAGCGTCAGCAGTGCGATTCAGTAATAATGTGGAATACCTGGGTGTTAAGAGGCGAGAGGATGATAAGAGGGGGCGTTTGGGGCAGAATAGAGGAAAGGTCGTGCCCGGATATGGTACGCGACCAGACTAACTCCATTGCTATTCTGTGATAAATAACGAAGCTTGTGTACCAGAAACGGCCGCGACCTTAAAATTGTGTACCATTTTCGAGCGGAAGCCCCGCCCGTTTCATGTGACGATACAGCGAATTGCGAGATATCCCGAGCAGCCGCGCCGCGTCTTTCTTCACGCCCCCGCACCGGCGTAACGCCTCCCTGCATAGCGATTCGGTTATCCCGTCCGTTACTTCGCGCAGGCCCCGATCCAATGGAAAACCTACCCTGTACGACCAGTCGTCGCGCTTCCTGTCTATCCCAGGGATGCCGATCTCAAATTGCCCCTTGTCCCATAGCATTAGAGCCCGTTCAAGAAGATTGCGCAGCTCCCTCACATTGCCCGGCCACAGATACTGCTTGAGGGCTTTCAGCGAGGTGGGTCCGATTACGGGCACCTCGGTCAGCTGCATTTCCGTGGCCAAACCAGACATGATTTATTCGATAAGGATAGGGACGTCTTCTTCCCTTTCGCGCAGGGGCGGAACATGTACTGAAAAAACGTTCAGCCGATAATATAGCGCCGGGAGGAAGCTCCCATTGCTGACCTCTTGGTCCAAATCTCTGTGGGCGGCTGCAATGAGCCTCGCATTTATATGTATGCTTTTCTCTCCCCCGACCCTCAGGAAGGATTTCGTGTCCAGGAACGTCAGCAGTTTAGCTTGCAGCACTACAGACAACTCTCAGATTTCATTCAACAATATGGTGCCGCCCTCTGCCAGCTCCAGAAGGCCTCTCTTGCGCCCACGAGCCCCTGTGAAGGCGCCGGGCTCATGACCGAAAAGCTCGGACTCCGCCAATTCCTGTGGCAAAGCCGCGCAGTTGATCGCAAAGAAAGGGCCGGAAGCTCGTCTCGATCGCCTGTGTATCCACTGGGCCACGTAATCCTTCCCGCTCCCGCTTTCCCCGCAGATCAGCACGATGCTGTCTCTGGCCGCTGCGTACCGGGCCTTCTCCAGGGTCGCCCGCATCGCTTCGGATGGATACTCTCTCATCTTGATATAGGGAACAGGTCTTGTGGTCCTGCGTTCGGTGATGTTGCGGGAAATTGTGCAGACCCCCACGATCTCGCCGTCCGGACTGCGAAGCGGAACAGAAACGTCATGGAACGTGAGCGGCACCCCTTTGACCCTTCTGATCTGTTCTTGCTCGATTGAATGTCCATCGAGAACCCGTAGGTCCACATCTCGAATACGTTCGCCGGTTTCTTCACCGAATATATCCGCGGCTGTTCGTCCAACTATTTGGGAGGCCTGGAGTCCAACCAGTTTCTGCACGGCTGGATTTATGTGCGTGTACTTCAGGGAGCAATCTTTGATCAAGATGCAGTCTCTGGCTCCTTCGAAGATGGCGCGAAATCGTTCCTCGCTGCTGCGTAAGGCCTTTTCGAGTACTTTTCGTTCGGTTATGTCGAGAAACGATGCCATCGTGCCGGCTGGTTTGCCGTATTCATCGGTGATGACCGTGGCTGAAACATGGACGTCAAATGATGTCCCCTCTTTTCCTTTCGCTTTCAGCTCTCCTATCCACCAGCCTTGGTCTTGCAAACCCCGCATCACCTTCGCAGGCCCCTCGGGCGTTTGCCATAAGTTCTGGAAATGTCTGCCGAGAATTTCCTTGCCGGCCTGATACTCCCACAGCTTCAGGAACGAAGGGTTCACGTAGGTCAGATTTCCGCTCAGATCAGCCATTACTATCGCGTTGATGGACGATGCGATGGCGCTGTTTTTTATCCACAATCGTTCTTGAACCCGACGGAGCTTGGTTATGTCTATGGAAACTCCTCTGAGACCCACCGCCTGGCCGTCTCGTTGGATCGGATGGCTGTAGGTAAGGATAGGAAACGTGGTCCCGTCCTTTCTCATGGCGGTGAACTCGGCACCACTCAATTTTGCCCCCTGCATTGCACGGCCCATGTTTCTGGCCAGTCTTTCCCTTTCCTCGGGAATAATCAGGTCCAGCGCTCTCAAGCCGCGGTTCAAATCTTCCGACGTGTAACCGAAAGCCTGCAATCCTCTGCAGTTCAGAAATGAGAACGTCCCATGAGCGTCGAGTTCATAGACTATGTGCGGTAGGAGTTCCACAAGCTCTTTGTACTTTGCCTCACTCTTGCGCAAAGCCTCTTCTGACTTCTTTCTGTTTTCCTCCGCGTCTTCCAGTTCGGCGATCCGGTTACGCAGTTCCTCTAGTTCTCTCATTAGTTGGTCTTTAGGGTAAGCCGGGTTTTTCATGAGACGCTCCGCAAGGAGGGCAAGGAAATCATTGACGATGATTATTCCGGGAACCCGTCACAGGCGCATTATACCATTTCGTGATCAAAAAAGTGAGACCGCCGGGGCGCTTCCTCCGCTTCTGAACGCGAATGGCCGGCATCGGGGAAGAGGTACCGGTCCTGCTCGTCACTGCATTAGGCGCGGGAAAGAGATTCATCCGCCTGCGAGGAGTAGAGCCGCCGTTGTTTGTTGGTGTCTTCGAGTAATTGCCACTGTGGCACGGAGCACAGCCTTCCTGTCTTCTTGGTGCGCCTTATTATGAAATCCGTATAACATATTAATATGAAGAAATATTATTGACATGGTCGGTAGTATCATGATAAAATCCCTCAATAGTATTGAGTTACCGTATTAACCAAGACTGTCAATTATGAAACTATATCATTTGCTCATTATGACGGTTATTGCTTCTATCGTGTCCGGTTGCGGTGCCAGGCTGGCCTCTGTCAAAGAAGACCGCGGACCCTCATATACCATCAATGGAAAAACGTATCACACCATGAAGAAGGTCTCCCCCGGCTACACCCAGAAAGGCACGGCCTCCTGGTACGGTCCAGGATTCCACGGCAAGAAGACTTCCTCCGGTGAAAAATATGACATGCATGAATTCACGGCCGCACATAATGTCCTACCGCACAACACCTTGGTCAGGGTCATCAATCTGACCAACCACAAGGAGGTTGTGGTACGTATCAACGACCGGGGGCCATTTGTTGGAGATCGAGTTATAGACCTTTCCCTCTCCGCGGCCAGAGAAATCGGCATGGTAGGTCCTGGGACCGCGCCGGTAAAAATGACCGTTCTTGAAAAGTCAGACAAGCGTCTCGCTTCCAACCGCGTATTACCCGAAAGGGAGAAATCGGCTCTCCGGGCTCCAAATCCGTTCTATTCCGCAAACGGACCCCGACTACTCGCTCTCAGCCGCAACTGATCTTTTTTCCCGGCCTTCATTGAATAACCCCTTCATTTGCCTCTGCCGTTGATAATTTGGATTGGTTCCGGCAGACTTTTGTGATATTAGGGTCCCCGGATTATTATGACCACCATATGTAGTAGGTTCAAAGCTATGGGACGCGTCATCTGCGTATGCAACCAAAAGGGGGGGGTCGGAAAGACCACCACTTCAGTCAACCTCGCCTCCTGTTTGGCTTTGTCTGAGCGGCGGACTCTTCTCATAGACATGGACCCGCAGGCCAATGCGTCGAGCGGTCTGGGAATCCGTTTGTCGCCCGGGGAGCAATCCATCTACCATTTGCTCATAGGTGCTGTTGATCCTCGGAAGGTCATCAGGTCTACGTCTTTGGAGTTCCTGGAGATAATTCCCGCCAGTCAGGATTTGATAGGGGCTGAGGTGGAATTTGTCTCCCTGGAGCATCGTGAAAGGTTGTTGCAGAAAGCCATTTCTGATATAACATCACGCTATAACTACATATTTATTGATTGTCCTCCTTCGTTGGGCTTTTTGACGCTCAATTCCTTGGTGGCTGCCGACTCTGTGCTAGTGCCCATCCAGTGCGAGTATTATGCGCTGGAAGGAGTCGGTAATCTGCTCAACACCATACGTCGGGTTCAGTCAGCGCTTAACAGGGGGTTGAAAATAGAAGGCTTTCTCCTTACCATGTACGATTCCAGGAACAATCTCAGCCATCAGGTCGTCGAGAACGTCAGACAGAATCTCACCCCCCAGGTGTTCGACACGATAATTCCAAGGAATGTGAAGCTTTCGGAATCTCCGAGTTTCGGAAAACCTGTGGTTCTTTACGACATTGCTTCACGCGGCGCGACCAGTTATCTTTCCCTTTCAAAGGAGATCATGGATGCTGAAAGACATGGCAACGGGCAAGAGGCGTACGGCACTGGGGCAGGGTCTTGACGCCCTTATCCCATTGAACGATCCCTTTGAATCCAAAAGCTCCGATGAGACGATAAGATTCATACAAGTTGATTCTTTGGTGCCCAACAATTACCAGCCCCGACGGCTTTTCGACGAGCAGTCTCTGGCGGATCTCGCCGGTTCCATCAAGGAAAAGGGTGTAATTCAGCCATTGATTGTCAGAGCAGCGTCTGCCGGCAAATTCGAGATTGTTGCCGGAGAGCGACGTTGGCGTGCTGCTCAGATTGCCGGTTTTGACAATATCCCCGCCATCGTGCGCGAACTCTCCGACGCCGAGTCACTCGAGATTGCCATTGTGGAAAATGTTCAGAGGGAGGATCTTAATCCTCTGGATACCGCTGAAGCCTACGACATGTTGATAAAAAAATTCTCGTACACCCACGAGGTCCTGGCAAAGAGAATCGGCAAGGATAGAACTAGCATTACCAATCACTTGAGAATCCTGAGGCTCCCAGAGCCCGTGAAGGAGGAGATCCGCCAGGAGCGGCTCTCAATGGGCCACGCTAGGACTCTGTTAGCTGTTGATCATTTGCCTACCCAACTGGCCCTTTCCAGGAAGATTATCCAGCGCAAGCTTTCCGTCCGTGAACTGGAACGAATCGTACAAAACTACAAGGACAAGCAAAAACCGGCTGAAGCCAGTCCCAAAGCCAAGGATCCCGCGGCCAGTTATTTGGAAACAAGCCTCTCGAGGCATCTTTCCACCAGGGTAACCCTTCAGCAAAAGCCGGACGGATCCGGCAAGCTGGAACTTCATTTTCATTCCAACGAGGAACTTGCAAGGCTTCTTGAGGCGTTAGGGTATTCAGAAGATTTCTCTTGAAATCCAGCCCACCCCGTGTTACCCTGAAATTACTATATCATATTAAAAAGATTACAGATTTATGTAACTATGGATAACATTTGGGCACGTTGCATGGACCTGCTCCGGAGCAAGGTAAACCACCATACTGTGGTCACATGGCTGGAGCCGATACGTTGTGAGAATATCGCCGGGGACCGCGTAATCCTATCGGTGCCCAACAATTTCTTTATTGGATGGCTTAAAGATAATTATCTCGGTATGATACAGGATTCTCTCCTTGAGCTGACCGGTAACCGATATGACATGGATTTCCGGTCTCGTGACGAGCTTCCCCACGTCGTTCACCCAAGCAACTTGGAGGTGACGAACGACTCTCATATCCCATCTTCTATGAGCGTAACCGGCGAGTTTGCTCTAACCCGCAATCTTAATCCACGTTACACTTTCGAGAGTTTTGTGGTGGGCAACTGCAACGATTTTGCCAGGGCAGCCGCTCTCGCTGTGGCGGAAAATCTCGGCGGCAGTTACAACCCTCTTTTTATCTACGGAGGTGTGGGCCTTGGCAAGACCCATCTTATGAATGCCATTGGTTATGGGGTTCTTTCCAAGGACAAGGGCAGGAAAATTTCCTTCAGTACTTCCGAGGAATTCACCAATGAATTGATAAATGCTATACGATTTGAAAAAATGATAGATTTCAGGAATAAATACAGGACCGTAGATTTGCTAATGATAGACGACATTCAGTTTATAGCCGGAAAGGAAAGGACTCAGGAAGAATTTTTTCACACGTTCAACAGCCTGTACGAAGCCCGCAAACAGATTGTCATAACTTCCGACAGATTCCCCAATGAAATTCAGGCAATGGAACATAGGCTCAGGTCGAGGTTCAGTTGGGGCCTAATCGCTGATATGGGTGTTCCGGACCTCGAAACCAAAGTGGCTATTCTCAAGAGAAAGGCATTTGAAGAGTGTCTGGAACTTCCGGACGATGTGGCATATTTTTTGGCAGAGCAAGTGGAATCAAATATTCGGGAACTGGTGGGTTATCTTGTTCGAGTGGTAGCCATGAGAGCGATCCAGGGCCTGCCTTTGTCAGTTGATCTCGCTCGAAAGGCTCTTCGAGAGATACTTCATCGCAAGACAAAGACCATCACGATTGAGGACATCATCGCCCACGTAGCCAAGGTCTTCAATGTCAAACCAGCGGACATCAAGTCCAAGAAGAAACACAAGCTCTACTCCCTGCCCAGACAGGTGGGGATGTACCTGGCCAGAGAGATCACGGAGCTTTCTTATCCCGAGATCGGTGCCGCTTTGGGTGGAAAGGATCACTCCACCGTAATATACGGGTCCAAGAAGATCGAACAGAAGCTTGAAAACGATCATTCGCTTCGCAATCTGGTGGAAGGCATCAGGAAGAGCCTCCGTGAATGAGATGATCTGAAGGATACGCGTGGAAAACCTGTGGACAGGTGGTTGGTACTAAGGGAAAGTCAGGTTGTCCACAACTCGGGCCCTTTCCATCAACAAATGAATCAACAACAGAAACCCAGGCGGAGACTACTCCTGTGAGGTTTTCAACAAATTCACAGGACCTACTAGGACTACTAATATTTATTATTAAATAAAGAAGTAATAAAGGAGATTCCCATGAGGGTTGAAATCGTCCGGGACTCTTTTTTTGAAGGTCTCTCAAGAGCGGTAGTAGTGACCGAGAAGAGGACTCCTCTCCCCATTCTCTCGCATGTCCTGGTGGAGGCCTCGGACGACAAACTGACACTTACGGCGACAGACCTGGAAGTTGGTCTGAAGATTATCCTCGATTGCCAGGTCGCTGATCCCGGGTCCTTGACCGTTCCTGCAAGGAAGGCGTTCGAAATCATAAGAGAGTTGCCTTCGTCGGTAATAACTTTGGAAGCTACTGAAAATAATAGGATTAGTATAGCTTCCGGCGCGAGCCATTTCGAGCTTCCCTGTATGGAGGCGTCCGACTACCCTGCGTTTCCGTCCATCGAGGAGGTGGAGACGACCAGTATCCCGGCCGAAAAACTCCTTCGTATGATCGAGAAGAGCCTGTTTGCAGCTTCTACGGATGACAGCAGATTCAACCTCAATGGCGTGCTCTTCGAGCAGGCTGAGGAAAAGACGCGGCTGGTAGCCACCGATGGTCACAGGCTGGCGCTGATCAACGAGGAGACGGGCATTTCCCTTCAGTCAAGAGTTATAGGACCGAAAAAGGGGCTCATGGAGTTGAGACGTCTGCTGGAGGGGCTCAAGGGAGACGTCCAGCTTGGTTTTGAGAAAAAGAATCTGTTCATCCGAACCGAGCGCATGATCATGACCGTGCGGCTGATTGACGGCGACTATCCCGATTACCGGAAAGTCATCCCGGAGACAGGATTCAATTTCGTGCGTGGAAACCGTTCCGCCCTTTTGCAGACTCTACGTCGGGTGGCTGTTTTGACGTCGGATCGCAACAAAGGGGTGCAAGTAAGAGTTGAGGCTGGTAGAATGGAAATACAGGCCAGCCATCCCGATCTGGGCACGGCCAGGGATTCCATCGAGGTAGAGTATGATGGAGACGAGTTCGAAATCCTGATAAACGTCGCGTACTTGATGGAAGGACTAGGAACCCTGGATTCGGACATGGTTGCTTTTGAATTTTACGGCGAGGGGGCTCCGGTCATAATGCGTCCTGATCCGTTGGAGGACTATTTCAACCTTGTGATGCCAATGCGCAAGTAATAGCATCGAGAGACTCCCAACCCGAAGATAGAGGTAATTGACCTAGTGGAGAACGATCAGAATTACGGTGCTGAACAAATTAGGGTCCTGGAAGGCCTTGAAGCGGTCCGCAACACCCCTGGGATGTACATAGGCAATACCAGTTCCGAGGGATTGCACCAGCTTGTCTGGGAAGTTGTGGATAATGCCGTGGACGAGGCTCTGGCAGGCTACTGCAAAAACATTTCGGTCATTATTCATCTGGATTCGTCGGTTACGGTGGAGGACGACGGCAGAGGAATACCCACGGAGATTCACCCCACAGAGAAAATTCCGGCAGCCGAAGTCGTCATGACCATGCTTCATGCCGGCGGCAAATTCGACAGCGATACTTACAAGGTTTCAGGTGGCCTCCACGGCGTCGGTGTATCGGTTGTGAACGCGTTGTCGGAAATCCTGAAACTCGAGATCCGGAGAAGAGGCCAGGTCTTCAGGCAAACTTACAGGCGGGGCAAGAAGGCGTCGGAACTGGAAGTCGTAGGTTCCACCAAGCGCAATGGAACCAGGATAACTTTCAGGGCCGATGAAGAGATCTTCAGGACTATTGACCTCAGCTACGACATAGTGGCGGCGCGTCTGCGAGAACTGGCTTATCTAAACCGCGGCTTAAAGATAACGTTCGAGGATGAGCGCTCCCAGAAGGACACCGTAGTTTTTGAATTCGAGGGAGGCATAGTCTCATTTGTGGAGCACCTGAATCGTGCCAAGAAGACTATGGATCCAAAGCCCATTTATATATCCGGAGAAAAGGACGGCAACGACATCGAATGCGCTATCCAGTATAACGACGGATATGCTGAAAATATTTTTTCTTACTGCAACAACATCAACACATTCGAAGGAGGCACGCACCTTTCCGGCTTCAGAGCCGCTCTTACAAGAACTATCAACCAGTATGCAGGCTCGAAGAATTTGCTGAAAAACGGTAAGACCCAGCTCGCTCTCAGCGGTGACGACCTGCGTGAAGGATTGACCGCGGTGCTGAGCGTCAGAATGCTCAATCCGCAATTCGACAGCCAGACAAAGTCAAAGCTCGGCAATCTGGATATCCGGGGGATTGTTGAACAATTAGTAAACGAGAAGCTGTCGGAGTACCTGGAACTAAACCCACAGTCAGCAAGATGGATAATTCAGAAGGCTCTGGACGCCAGTCGGGCCAGAGAAGCCGCGCGCAAAGCCAGGGAACTTACAAGGCGCAAGAGCGCCCTTGAATCGTCGGCTCTGCCGGGAAAGCTGGCGGACTGCCAGGAACGTGACCCGCAGCAGTCGGAGTTATTCATAGTTGAGGGTGAGTCCGCAGGCGGTTCTGCCAAGCAAGGTCGTGACAGACGGACCCAGGCGGTATTGCCGCTGAAGGGCAAAATCCTCAATGTCGAAAAGGCCAGATTTGACAAGATACTGGGAAATCAAGAGATCCGAACTCTGATTACGGCACTTGGGACCGGCGTGGGGGAAGAGGATTTTGATATTTCCAGGATCCGTTATCATAAAGTCATTATAATGACCGATGCCGACGTGGACGGGTCGCACATCAGAACGCTGCTATTGACTTTTTTCTTCAGAATAATGGCCGATGTAATCAATCGAGGGTATCTGTATTTTGCGCAGCCGCCTCTTTTCAAAATCAAGAAGGGCAAAGAAGAAGTCTACGTAAAAGAGGAGAGCGCTCTGGACGATATAATACTCGCCAATGGTCTGGAGAATGTAAAGGTCTGGACCAAAGACGGCCAGTCGCTGGAAGGGACGCTCCTGGTCAACGTGATAAAGAATGTCCTAAGAATGGAAAAAATACTGGATCTATTCGAGCGAAAAAACATGGAAAAGCTGGTGCTGAAGACCTTTATCCAGGAAGGGCTTACTGCTCAATGTCTTTCCAGCGAGACCGAAACGAGATCAATCACCGCAAGCGTCAGGGTACGGCTTGAGGACAGGCATCCGGAATTAATGCCCCTCCTGATTAAGGTGGAGAAGGATGAGGAAGAATCGAAGTACTTTGTTGACGTAAGGTCCAAACGGGACGGTTCCAGCCGGCGGACGCGCATAGATTTTGATCTGACGGACTCACCGTCTTACGCTGAAATAGCCGCTATCAACCAACGAGTAAGATCCGTGGGCGAACCACCGTTCATCCTGGACACGGAGGATGGCGCAATCGAGATACCTTCTTTCTCGGGGCTGGTCAACCGCGTCATGGAGCAGGGCCGGAAAAAAGTATCCGTCCAGAGATACAAGGGTCTCGGTGAAATGAACGCAGAGCAGCTTTGGGACACAACCATGAATCCCGATCACAGGCGGATCCTTCAGGTGAGCATCGAGGACGCGGTGAAAGCCAACGAGATATTCTCCACTCTAATGGGCGACCAGGTAGAACCCCGCCGCGAGTTCATCGAAAAGAACGCTCTGAATGTCGTGAATCTGGATTATTGAGGGATAAGGGTAGATTCGGCCGGTTCCGAAAAGTACCGCAGCGAGTCCCACCAACATGCAGAAGATCGTGATAAAGAATTTTGGTCCGATCAAGGAAGCGGAACTGGACCTGAAGGACTTTCTTGTGCTTATCGGACCTCAGGCCGGGGGGAAGAGTACTATTGCGAAAGCGGTCTATTATGCTAAGTCCTGGCGTGATGAGCTGTTTTTTTACATATATGACGGCATTTTGGGACATCGTGAAACGTCTTTGGAGGGCTTTTGCAGAGAGTTGGGAGAAAGATTCTTGGACATTTTCGGCGGTACATCCGATGGATCGGACCTGTTTCTCAAATACGAATTCAGAGAAGATGTTACCGCTACCATCGTGCTTAAGGACAGTTATCCAAGGATCGAATTTAACAAAAGATTCCAAGCGGACCTTGTCAATATCATAAATGAAGGGAAGTCCTTAGCCGAAAAAGACTCCAAGCATGTAACGAGCAGAGAAATTGAGTTTACAGAGAGAGAGGTTAGCGGCAGGATTTCCCAACTTTTGAACGACTTATTCAAGGAAAATAGAGACCATCTCTTTATTCCTGCCAGCAGAAGCTTATTGAGAATGATCCCGATACAAGCAGGTAAGACAGATAGAGAGCAAGCAGATTTGTTAACAGTTGAGTTTGTTAAGAAAGTTCGTCACTTAAGAGGTAGGTTCTTAAGACCCTTAGAAGAGCTGATTGACCGGGAGAGGCAATTACAGAGAGGTCAGGATGAAATAGGACGATTGAATTCAGCCAGGAGTCTCATCGGAAAGATTCTTAAAGGATCATACAGGTTTGACGCGCAGCAACGGATTGATCAATTGTTCTACGAGGAGGGGAAATACGTAGCCGTTAATTTTGCGTCATCCGGACAGCAAGAAGCCGTGTGGATGCTGTTATCAATATTCCTGTTCGTTCTTCAGGAGCAGCAAGTATTTCTTGTAGTGGAAGAACCTGAGGCCCATCTGTACCCTGAAGCTCAGAAACTCTTCATTGATCTCATGGGGTTATTCTCTTCATCACAGGCCAACCAGTGGATCATTACAACACACAGCCCGTACATCCTATCAGCCCTGAACAATCTGCTGTACGCGCACAGGATTGGCACTGGAAAGCCGGACGAGGTGAGCGAGGTCATCCAACGAGAGTTGTGGATAGACCCGAAAAGACTTCAGGTCTTTTTCGTGGACGATGGAACGATCAGATCCATAGTGGACGATGAGAGCGGACTGATAAGGTCTGAGGAAATTGACAGTGCATCGGCCACGATAAACAGGGCTTATGACCAATTGTTCGACCTGGACGAAGACTGATGTGCTGCGAAGAATTCTTGAACCACAGATGTTCCAGCTGTGACTGCAGTCGGAACATCGTGGCCAAAGAAGGAAACGTCTCTTACCGCCTCAAAAATCCCGACGAAAGACTCATCTGTAAGGTTAAGATAGACGGTTGCTACATAACCGATGGAGAGAGGTGCGATTACCTCATCATTGACTGCGACGAACTGGACGCTCGCTTCGTGGAACTCAAGGGCAGTGATTTCTTCAAAGCCATTGACCAGATCAACGCCACTATTGAGCAGATGTCCGGGGAAATCCAGAGATGCGAAAAGGTGTCGGCACGAATAGTGCTTTCCAAGGTAAATGTTCCTGATTTACGTAACAACGCAAAGGTGCGGCAATTTCAAAAAATGCTGCGAGCGCAGGGAGGAGACCTCTGCTACAGGTCTAAAGTGCTGGAAGAGACGCTCATCTGAAGAGCCTATAAGGGAGCCGCGGCAAATAGCGAGAGCGCGGCCTGGAAATCTCAAGGGAGCGGTTTCAGGGGGCTTATTGAAAAGCCCCCTGAAACTTTTTCTATACAGTCGGCCTCGGCAGGAGCCCGGCTTTCGTTGCTATCTCGCCGACCCTTTCTTCCCACTCGATGGCCATGATATGGACGCCGGAGATGCCGGCCATATTGCGGAGTTGCTCTATAGTCTCCACGGCTATCTTGATGCCTTCCTCGGCCTGGTTTTCCTTCGGAGTGTCCTTCATGCGCTTGAGCAGCTCTTCAGGGACGTCCATTCCTGGGACGTTCTTAGCCATGTAGCGAGCCATGCCGAACGACTTGAAGGGGGTAACGCCGCCCAGGATGAAGGCCTTTTCATGCAGGCCTCTCTCAACCACGCCCTTCATCCATTCAGCGAACTTCTTGAGGTTGAAGATACACTGGGTCTGGATGAATTCCACGCCGGCGGCTATTTTCTTGGCTAACCTCGGGACACGGATCTCGAACGGATCGGCAAATGGATTTTCCGCCGCGCCGATGAAGAGCTTCGGCACGCCTTTGATCTCTTCACCGCTGAGGAATTTTCCCTCATCTCTCATTCGGCGGACGGTACTGATTAGCTGGATGGAGTCCAGGTCGAAGACGTTCTTTGCCTGGGGATGATCGCCGAACTTCTGATGGTCGCCGGAGAGGCACAGCATGTTTTTGATGCCGAGAGCGGCCGCGCCGAGAATGTCGCTCTGCATGGCTATTCTATTACGGTCACGGCACACCATCTGCATGATGGGTTCCATGCCCTGCTGGGTCATCAGCACGGCCGCGCCGATGGAAGACATCCTGACCACGGAAGTCTGATTGTCGGTTATATTGAAAGCGTCGGCATTGCCTTTGAGCAACTGGCATTTCTTGCGTATGACTTCAGCGTCGGCCCCGCGTGGCGGCCCGCATTCCGCGGTCACAGCGAACTGACCTGATCTGAGAATTTTTTCGAGGCTGCTGTCGGTTTTGCATTCGGCACTCATCTCTGGAAATCCTCCCTGATCATTTTGCGTGGACCGCCGTCCCGGTTGCTCCGCCAATCGTTTATAGTCATGATCTGTTCGTAGCGGTCCATGAGGTTGAGGGACTTCAGGCGGTCAATAATGAGCTGCCAGGCGCAATCCACTTCCGGGTCTATTTCGCACTTGCCCTTAGTGGAGCCTCCGCAAGGGCCGTTGAGAAGGCTCTTTGAGCAGCGAGCTATAGGACAGATTCCTCCGGTGTAGTACAGTTTGCATTCCCCGCAGGTCTGACAACGTTCCACGTAGTAACCCTCTTTGAGGGAACCACCGACGAAAGTAGTATTTAGTGCCGGGTAAACCGGGGAGCTAGTATAACGTTCGGCAATGTACTGAACGCCGGCGCCGCAGGCCATAGACAGGACGGCGTCAACTTCCGGAACGAGAGTTGCCACTTCTTCCACGTATTCCGGGTCACACTGTCGTTCAATGGTTTTCTCGATAATTTCGATAGGGTTTCCTTCTTTGTCACGGAACATACGCAGCTGGCTGGATAGGACCCTTACTGCGTCATGGCCTCCGGTGAGGCAAACCGTGACGCAGCCGCCGCAACCGAGGACCATGATCTTCTTGTGGCCCTCCAGCATCCTGGTGATTTCATCGAAGGGTTTTCTTTCGCCTACGACCATTTCTTATGCCTCCAAAAGGACTTTGCCTTCAGACTGTCCGGAGTATTCTAGGCTGCCTGATGGGTTATATCACGATACTTCTTGTTGATGGGACTCGGTCCGAGCTTTCGGATCCGTTCGGTGAATTCTCTTGCAACTTCAGCGAATCTGGGCCCCATTGCTGCGCTCATGTTGAACATTTCGAGGCGCTCCGGTTCGAGGCCCGCTTCTTGGATGAGCTTCTTGGTAAAGTTTACTCGCGGCTTGGCTACCAGGTTCCCCTGTATGAAATGGCAGTCGCCTTCAAGGCAGCCGGCCACGTAGACTCCATCCGCGCCTTTCTCGAAAGCCCGAAGGAGGAACATTGGTGTTACCTTGCCCGTGCAAGGCAGGCGGATTATCCGGATGTTGGTTGGGTACTCGAGTCTCATACTGCCGGCTAGGTCTGCAGCGCCGTAAGCGCAGTAATGACAACAAAAGGCGACAATCGTTGGCTCAAAATCTGCCATCAGTCCGCTCTCCTGGTCGGTTGGTAACTGAAAACACGATGGGTGGACAAAGAATTTAAACCAATAATCAAAAAATTGCAAGGCCCGGAGCAAGGGCGCCACGGCACTTCAAGCGAAAACCGTGAGGACTGTGGGGGAATAAAGAAACGATAACCGGATGAGGTGAATCGAGCCAGACGGCAAGTGAGGGATCACCGGGAAGTATTTTGGTGGGCTACCCCAGCCGGCCTGGATGGGTGTTGCCGTCCAACAGTCTCTTACTACCGCTAAATTGGTTCCCAGCCTTCTTCCCAGGATTCTTTCTCTATCATTTGCCGGATTCCGACGAGGTCATCCACAGACTCGAAAGGCCTGGATCCGGCCTGTCCCACCAGGCTGCCAGCGTAATAGGGTCTCTTGTCAATAAGCCCTTTGAGCAGACCTGACAAAGGATACCCAAGATTCTCGATACCCCCTTCCTGGCGGCTGATAAATTTTTGCGCAGCCCTACGGAGGTCCAGGATCAGACTGTGCCCGCGGCGAAAGAGAATCTCCATGTGGTTAGCCATGAGTATTCCCACTGCCTGCGAAACGTCCTCTCGGCAAATGTCCTCCAGAGCTATGTTGATACAGCCGCCCACTTTCCTGACGCTCTCGAGGATTTCGTCTACAGACCCGGGATCCTTTGAGTCCGCTATCATAACCTTGTTGGCCACGTGTGCCAGCTCCATGGCCAGGCGGTCTCTTGCTGCCGTGTCGGTGATCTCTTCCAAGGATCTCTTGAAAAGGGAGTCGCTAACCAGAACCTTCAATGGATAGCCGACAAAGGGCTTCGTTGAATCTTCATTATCCTGGACAAGCGGTTCAGGCTTGGCGTGGCTCACTCGATCGCGCTGGAGGTACTGGTAGATCTCCGTGGCCTCATCGAACTCGGGAAAGCCCCTCTCCGAAAGTCGGGCCTTACGCCATTTGTTGGCCATTTCCTGGTTTTCCAGACTTATGTTCCAAGCCAATTCCCTCATCATGCCGAAGTAATAATTGGTGTTCCACTCGTAGACCACTTGCAGAAAACCCTTCAGCAGGTCCTCCAAATCAGGGAGCAAGAACTCCACGAAAAAAGTATCGTCCAGCGTGAAACCCGGCAATCCATCCATTTGCTCAAGCAGATCCATATCCGGGTCCCTTTCGCTGACGCGCATGAGACTGTTCAGGGCAGTGATGATCAGCTCCGGATCAACGGTCTGGACGAACTGAAGAATTTTGTGATCTCCCGCGCGCGAAATAATTTCTAACCAGCGGGCCGCGGATTCAGCGTTGAACATGTCCTTTTTCCATAGCTCAATATCGAGCAAGTGGAGCAGTTGTCTGCCGGTGGTTAGCGCAATCAGTTGCGGAGCCTGATCTTCGCCGAGTTTCTTGATCGTCCAGAAGACTTCTTCCTCGGACATCATTCGGACGATCTCTCCGGGCCTGGCAACGGCCCCGAGCAAGTCCTCGCGGGCCTTGGGCGACAGGTTCCTGAAGATGTCAAGCTTCCGTTCCAGAGGCAACGAATTGAAGGTCTCGATAACCTTTAGAGCTTCTTCCCTGGAGATTAGGTCGGTCATGAAAAGAGTTTATTCTCGGGAGTCCGGAAAATCAACCTCAGGGCGGTTGGCGTTCAAACAGTGAACTTGGCCGAGTACTCGGAGGACGTCCCCGGGAAGTTTGCCGGGCCTCGAACCACGCAGCTGGAGAGCGCTTTGGAAGCCCGCCTGCGATGTCTGAAGGGGTATTTATTCGTTAACCGAGAATCGGTATCACGCCGATCAGTGTGCTACCCGGCAGACCGGCGCGCAGAGACGGACGGGGCGATTTGCGCCAGGATGCGAAAAAAGTATTCAGCCGCGAGAAAACCGAGGAAGGTGGTGCGAAAAAAATTATCATTCGAGAGGTCTTGGGAGAGGTTAGTCAAAAGCTGGAGTCAGAATAAACAGCAGCTTACCATGTTTGGCATACAGCTTGCTACTTCCTTTGGCAGACAACGACTCCTAACCATACCCTCTAGGCAATCCTCCTCCATGGGATTGCTTTTTTTTTGCCTTTTTTCCAAGGACTCGCCCGGAAGCATTTTCATAGACAGTTTTCCCAACGATTCTCTTCGCTACCTCTTAGGCCGAGCCACCACGGTCATGACCCCGTAGTTCCTCATCAGCTTTGAAAGATTGGCCAGTATCACTCCGGCAGTCAAATCCACCGCGTCTATGATGATGTTCAGGGGGCCCACAGTAGCCAGGACTTCTTTGAGCCACGGCCGCAGGTTGCTGGTGAACTCCCGGCCGCGAAGCAGGCCCACGGAGCGGTTTTCGTAGCGTGCGCAATTTTTTTGCGCGGAGCTGAGGGATGAGAGGAAGTATCTGATCAGGCCGAAAGGGTACGCGGTATAAAGGTCGGCGTTATGATAGATCTTCTCTATCTCCATGCCGTGTTCGGACAAATAGGCTGCAACCGATCGGGGTGAAAACATGTGGAGATGGCGGGGAATGTCCTCGGCGCAGGCACGCCTCATTCCCGGCGCGGAGAAGTTAGGGACGACGAAGATGAAGTGGCCGTCTTCGCTGAGCAAGGACGAGATCCTGCCGAAGAATGCAGAAGGGCGCCTTACGTGCTCCAAGAGGGCCCAAGCGGTTACAACTTGGTACGAGCCCTCGATGAAATCCATGCTCAAGAAGTCACCAACCCGGACGCTGAGATTGTCTGGATTGCCCCAATCGAGCAGGTCCACACCCTCGGTCCTCCATCCCTGGTGCTGCGCGAAATTGATGAAGTCCCCTCGGCCGCAACCCACATCGAGGAGTTTACCGCCGGCAGCGGAGGGCAGGTATTGCATCATCGTGCCATACAGAGCCAAGCTATGGGGCTTATCCTTGAGATAGTCAGGCGGATAAAGATCCGCGATAGATTCTTTCGCAGGCATGGGATTGACGAAGGCCAACCCGCACGAGCATTCCACCAGATGGAATTCCTCGCGTGTCACAGGGTCAATTTTTGAAAAAAGCAGCTCCTGCTCCTGTGAGCCGCAGAGATCACACGGCACGAATTCAGTTTTAATTACCGGCAATACAAACCACTCCAGGAATCATTGCAGTTCGAAAGAGTAAATTCCCTCGTTGATGAAATCCGGGAACAAGTTCTTTTGCAGGGAGAGCCCCACAGGCAGATCTTCCCGCAGAATTCTCCCTCGATGTCCATTTGGAACTCGGTTGGCGTCCAATATCCGGTTTTGAGCCTTAAGTCAACGAATTATAAGAAAGAAACGACAGGGCTGATTGTTACCGCAATCCTGGTTCCGCGGGAATAGCGGGCAAACCCCTTTGGGACATGAGGTCTTCGACTATGGCGTAGTGAGGGAAATCCGTGAGTAAGAATGGTTTATCTCAAGGGAGAGTGAAGCAGGTCCCCGGTCTCGGTCAGGCCGGCTTGACCGAGGTGAAGAGCGCGCAGGCCCCGGGTATTGTTAAGAAATGCCTCAAATACTTGGATGGAGGTTTCAAGCACTTGTGGTAGAATATTCAAATTCGCTAACAAAGAGGCGGGGACATTTTGCCTGAAATCATCACCCCGGAATTCCTGGCTGATATACGAAGCGGTCTGAGTCGAGCCCAGCTTGTCGCCAAATACAGGGTGTCCGAACATAGGCTGGACGACATTATGGCTTTACTGTCGGACATAGACGCTTTGAGTTGGGAGGAACTCATTGGGCAGTTCTATTTCCAAGACGACGAGATACTCACCGTCAGCAGGCGAGCACTCTATAGATACGAAGTGAACTTCCATCTACCCGTTTACGAGCGACATCGCCCGGATAGTTGCGGCAGGGTGCGCGATCTCACGGAATCAGGGGTAAGCCTGGACGGTATCACTGCTGAGGTGGACGAAATTAAGGAAATAGTGATAATCGGAGATCCACTGTGCGAGATAGGTTCCGTTGAATTCGAGGCGATATGCAGATGGGTGAAACCGTCAGACCAGGAGAGCCTTTGTCAGTGCGGGTTTCAGATTGTTCGTATTTCTCAGGAAGACTCCCGAGAACTCCAGGAACTCATTCGATTCGTGCAGACACAGAAGTGATCCGGTCGGTTCGGTCAATTCTCATAACGGTCCGCCTGCAAGAAATTGGATCTGTGGCATTTGTCTGATCTCTCCCTCGGATTGTCTCCGACAGATGTCCTCTGGGCGGAACGCGCCGGCCGGCTACGCGTTTATGGAAACCCCTATCACAAAGCTTGACCTAAGACGGCTCTTGATGCACAGAATTAGGGAACGAAGGAATTTCGTTCACTTCCGGAAATAGGACCACAGATTCGTTCGAATCGGCTACTGGAAACAAATCGCACGGGGATCCGAAGAAATGGCGGAAAGACTATTGTCGGCAGTCAAGTCCGGCGATTTGACTAGGCTCAGGAAGCTCTTGAGCATGGGCACGGACCTCAACGATCGGGACGGTCTCGGATGGTCTCCGTTGATGTGGGCGTCGGCCCTGGGCCGTCCGCAAGTCGTCAGAGTTCTTCTGGAAAACGGAGCCGATACAGAGGCGAGTGACGAATACGGAGCCACCGCGCTCATGAAAGCATGCCGTCAAGGCAACGAGGAAGTGACGGACCTGTTGCTCAAATACGGGGCTGACGCCGACGCGGTGGACGCGCTGGGATGGACGGCCCTGATGAGAGCAGCCCACCGCGGCCACAGGGAAGTGGTGAAACTACTGTTGGAGCAGAATCCCCAAACCGAAATCGCTGACGGGACAGGAGCCACTGCCCTGATCCTGGCTGCGTCGGAAGGTCATGCAAAGATTGTACAGGATCTTCTGGAATGGGGGGCCGATATCCATGCCAAGGACGAATCCGGAAGAACCGCTTTGATGTGCGCTGAGTATGAAGGACACCTGCAAGTGGCCGAGTTGATCAAACAACACGCAGCGGTATTGCTGGTGGAATAGGAACGTTCTGCAACAAGAAGCCAGTTAATGCACAACAGGATTTTTTGGGAGGGGACTATGGCTCACCAGACAGGCATGTCTGCATATTCCAACCTCGTAGATCGCTTGAATCGTTTTCCGCAAGGTGCGCCCCCATCGGAGCTGCTCCATCAAATTCTGGCCATGTTGTTCAGCGAAAAGGAAGCGGCTCTTGTGGCGATGCTGCCGGTAAGACCTTTCACGGCCGGCAAGGCCGCTCAAGCGTGGAAACTGGATATCAACTCCGCACGGAAAATACTGGACGAATTGGCTGGCCGGGCAATTTTGGTGGACATGGAACGAAACGGGGAGACGCTTTACTGTCTGCCCCCGCCCATGGCCGGGTTCTTTGAATTTTCCATGATGCGGCTGCGCAACGATGTGAACCAGAAAGTCCTCAGCGAACTTTTTTACCAGTACATCAACGTGGAGGAAGACTTTATCAGGGCATTGATCCTTGACGGCGAAACCCCGCTTGGCCGGGTATTTGTCCAGGAGGAGTCTCTTGCCGAACAAAACGCATTGCATGTGCTGGACTACGAACGCGCAAGCGAAGTCATCCGAACAGCTGCGGCCATCGGTATCAGCATGTGCTACTGCCGCCACAAGATGGCTCATGTGGGCCGGGCCTGCGATGCGCCCACAAACATCTGCATGACGTTTAACACTTCCGCCGCGTCGCTTGCCAAGCACGGGTTCGCGCGGCCTGTAAGCTCATCGGAATGCCTTGATCTCTTGCAGAGCGCCTATTCCCATAACCTGGTACAATTCGGCGAGAACGTCCGGCGAGGCGTGAATTTTATCTGCAACTGCTGCGGGTGCTGCTGCGAAGCAATGCTGGCCATCCAGCGATTCGGGTTGGTGCGGCCGATCCACTCCAACTTCATCGTCCGGATCAACGAGGAGCAATGCATTGGCTGCGGGAGTTGCGCGTCGGTGTGCCCGGTGGCTGCGGCCGTGATGGATACGGCCGGCGAGTCAACCGCAACTGAAGAAATTAGAGCCCGAATTGATGAAACAATGTGCTTGGGCTGTGGTGTTTGTGTTCGGAACTGTCCCACAGGCGCAATATCTTTGGAATCCCGGCCGGAGAGGGTGATCACGCCGCTGGACACGACCCACCGTACGGTGGTCATGGCTATTGAGCGAGGCACTCTCCAGCACTTGATCTTCGATAATCAGGTTCTGCTTAGCCACCGCGCTTTGGCCGCGGTCCTCGGCGTAATTCTCAACCTGTCGCCGGTCAAGCGCGCCATGGCCGGTCGCCAGTTGAAATCCCGATACCTGGAAACACTTCTGGAACGCGTCGGGAGCTGAACGAAGACCAGGTGTAGAGTGGTGTCCTCTGATGAGCACGGACAAGTAGGTTGGCAGGCAGACTTGACCACACAAACAGTGTGTTATCTCCACATAGCAGACACTTACGAGCCGGCCGGATCTTCGCGGGCCGCTATTCTGTTCTCCCACTGGAAGATTTTCTTGAGAACGGTCCTGAGCACTAATATTGCCGCAAAAAATCCAATTTGAGTCCAGGTCTGCAGCTCGACGGTTCTAAGACATGTTCCCACCAATTTTATGCTCATTCCCAAGAGAGCGCCCCGTGCTACTAGACTTTGAGCCTCCGTAGCGCGTCCGGTGCGGACGGCCGTGATCAATGCCGCCGCACAATAACCGGCAATGACCAAGGCGCTCGCCGTATCAGTAACAAAGAAGAAAGTCCTCAGGATTTCCGTTTCAGGCTGATGCACTTCTTCGCCTGCGTTCAGCGTTGTCTATTTCCTTCTGCAGGAAAAAATTCAAGGCCGTGCGAATCACGATGATCGCGGCTAATTGCCCGATTTCGTTCCACGTAGGCGTCATTGCTGTGCGCAATATATCTGCGGCAAGTTCAAATTCAATTCCCAGGGCCAACCACCTGCCCAGATGTAAACGGATTTCCTCCTTGGCAGTCTGCATCTCCCTGCGATGGAAGAACAGGTGAAAAGCCTTCAAGCTTGCTTCAAGCGCCGCAATGCCGACAATTATCGCTGCTGCGGCTTCAATTCCGGTAGCCAGATATATGGTCAACTGTTTGAACAGCTCTATCATTTTTCCTTAATTCACACCATCTGGCCAAAAAAAGAACGGACACCAATGCTTTCAGCGATTCTTCGCCTCCAACAACTCCAGAAAGGTGTCTATCTGCCTTTCCAGAGACTCGACCGCGTACAGCCGGGGGTCGTTGTGGTCCGCTTCCAGGATCAGGCCGGGCAGTCCTGTCTTTTCCGTGACCGCGCTCCTGACCTCGGGTATGTCTTGCGAGATATACTTGCAGCTACGATTGGAATGGTACAGGTAGCCGTCGAGCTGGAACTGCCGGCCCAGTTCCACGTAATGTTCGATCCTTTTTTCGATGTGAAAATTGAATGTGTAGAGATACTGCCGGGTCCAATCGGCCAGAGGATCCTGATCCCCCACTGCCAGTTGGCTCCAGGCCCATGTGTAAATTGAAGTCACTAGAGCTGCATGGCGATTCTCCATGAACTGGGAAAGCCTGCCAAGCTCGGGCCAGATGGGCAGATTGTCCCAGAAAAGCCGGAAACGTTCCTGTTCCATGGCCCCAACGCCGTCATTGACGCGTTGTTGCAACTCTTCCACCAGGCCGCGGTAGAAATCTACCGCGGCTTGAGTTCCGCGCTGTGAAACAATGGGAAACATTGCCACGAACTGATCAAAGAGAGTGATCGGCGCGGGCTTTTTGGACGCGGCCTCGAGCATTTGTGTCCAGAGACGCGAAGCCTCTCCGGACAGTCGGATGGTCTCCGTTAAGCGGTCCTGATCCAGTGATCTGCCGGTGAGTTGCTCCACAAGCCGGACCAGGTCTTCCAATTGGGTTCGGACATAGCGCTCGGCAGCCGGGTCGGGCTCCCCGCGGCCCGAATGGGGCACGTCAATCAGCACCATGGGGACATGATACATGCGGCTCAGGACCTCGAACCATTTGGTGAGCGTGCCGCACTGGCAGTTTGACACCACCAGCAGATCGGGCTTAGGCAGGCCCCAGGTGGGACTTATGCCAGTCTTTATGGAACCCAGATCGCACCGCGCGTACGAACACAGATCAATGGGATACCCCATTCCCTC
>Ga0172371_10002642_pt1 | contig 28341 bp, 21 predicted proteins | sample Lak12m_FD_114543 | JGI IMG/M metagenome (GOLD analysis project Ga0172371, IMG submission 114543) | Freshwater microbial communities from Kabuno Bay, South-Kivu, Congo - kab_022012_12m | ecosystem: Environmental > Aquatic > Freshwater > Lake | place: Democratic Republic of the Congo: South-Kivu...
ATCGACAACCTGGTGAAGGGACAGGCGGGGAGTGCAGTCCAGAACATGAACATCATGTTCGGGCTGGAGGAGACCGCCGGACTGCTGCACCCGGGAATCTATCCCTAAGGCGGACCAATGCCCGAAACCCAAAATTCATCACACAGAGACCACAAAGGACACAAAGGTTTTTTCTTGGACAACTGCCTTTCCTTGTGTGCTTCGTGGCTTTGGGTGTGCAAAAACGAGCACTGAAACCTTGTTCAACATAACCGCCATCTTCGTTTCTTGGGGAGAAGTTGCAGAGTTAGCGTCCAAGGCCCAAGGTGCAGGGCATGAGGCACAAGTTAGAAGGCTTGCGCCTCATTTGATGCAGACCCTTCTGACCTGGGCGAGGTCGGTGATGCCGAGACAGACCTTTCGAATGCCGTCCTGCATGAGCGTGGCCATGCCGTCCCTGATCGCCTGTCCGCGCAGGTCCTCCATCCTGGCCTTTCCCTGGATCAGGGATTTCATGGTGTCCGTCCCCTCCAGGAGTTCATGAATGCCGGTTCGGCCTCGGTATCCCGTGTTGTTGCACCTGGCGCATCCCACGGCCCTGTAAAGCGCAAACTCGTCGTCATATGGAAAGCCAATGGCCTCGAAATCGCCATCATAGGCGCGGACCAACCCATCATATTCTTCTCGCGTCGGATGGTATTTTTCCTTGCAATCCTGGCAGAGGGTCCTCACGAGGCGTTGCGCCAAGACGCCGATGAGGGCATCTGCAAAATTAAAGGGGTCCATCCCCATGTCGAGCAGTCGTGTGATGGTTTCGGGCGCGCTGTTGGTATGGAGGGTGCTGAAGACCAGATGACCCGTGAGGGAGGCCTCGATTCCCGTGGAGACGGTCTCCTTGTCCCGCATTTCACCCACCATGATGACATCGGGGTCAGCCCTCAGAAACGCCCTCATGGCCGTGGCAAAATTGAAACCGATTTTGGGAGCTACCTGGACCTGACGGAGCCCCTCTTGGGTGATCTCAACCGGGTCCTCGGCGGTCCAGATCTTGGTTTCGGGTTTATTGATATAGGCCAGTGCCGCGTGAAGGGTGGTGGTCTTCCCGCTTCCGGTGGGACCCACGACCAGCACGATCCCGTAGGGTTTGGCAATCATGCTGAGCAGGGTATTGTAGGTCCTTTCGCTCATCCCCATGGCGGTGAGGGGAATCGGTTCGCCGGCCGTTAGGATCCGCATGACCACGTCCTCGTTCTGCCCCGTCGTCGGGATGGTCGCCACTCGAAGTTCGATGTCCAATGGTGCGAATTTACTGAATTTGATCTTACCATCCTGGGGCTTCCGTCGTTCGGAAATATCCAGGTCGGACATGATCTTGACCCGGGATACAATGGCCTTCTTATAGGTGTGGGGAATGGTCTGGTATACCTGACAGGCCCCGTCGATGCGATATCGGATCACGGCGTTTTTCTTCCCTTGTCGGGGCTCGATATGAATATCCGAGGCTTTTCGCTTGTATGCATCAATAATCATTTTGTTGACCAGTTGAACGATGGCGCTGTCATGGTCGGCCACGCCGCCGCCCTCTTCCTCTTCGTCTTCCTCGAGCGATTCCAACTGGCCAAGGATATCGTCGATACTCCCTGAACCGGCCGGCAGGTTTTTTTGGTCTACGCCAAAAAACAGCCCGATCATCTGAAGGATATCTTCCCTCGTGGATACGCAGTACTCGATTTCCCTGGCCTTGATGATCCGTTTGATGATGTCCCTCGCGGGCAGGTAATTGGGACTTTCCATGACCACCGTGACCTTCCCGTCTGATTCTGAAAAGGGGACAAAGACGTTGCTCTTAAGGAAACTTGCCTTAAAGTTTTTCAGGAGTTCCCCTGGAACGGTGAGATTCTCCTGGAAGGGAATGAAGCGTGTCTGAAAATATTTGGCCAGCGATCTGCCGATGTCGTCTTTGGAAACGCCAAACTCGGACATCAAAACCGCTTCAATGCTGTTCTTGGAGGTTCTTGCGCGGGAAAAGGCCTTGTTCAGGTCCTTCTCGGTGAGGATGTTGTTGCTGATGAGATGATCAAACTTGGTAAACCGGGCCTTCTGGACGGTCTTTTGGTTCTTGTAAAAGGCAATTCCGAGGACCTTTGCGATATCAAGCACCGAGGATTCATCAGATGGGCTAAATGGCGAACCATCCTTCTTGTTGATAAGCTGAATCACTCCCAGGAGAAACCGGTTATCATACGTGACGGGAGCCACGAGGACCTGCTTGGTTCGATAACCGGTCTTCTGATCCCAACTCCTGTCGAATGTAAGCCTGGGATCGATGCGCTTGAGTTCCTCCTCATTGTACACGTCGTGCATATTGAAGAGTCTGCCGGAGACGGCACAAAATCCCGCCAGGCTGTTGCTGTTGATGCCGACCCGGATTTCAGCCACTTCCTGCCCGGTCATCACCTTGGAGTAAATCTCCTTCTTGACCCGGTCGACCACATAGATGGTGAGCCGTTCCGCACTGAAAAATCCCAATAGGTCGCTGTGGAGTTCTAAGAGAATGGCGTTGGTGTCGCGGGCCGCATGAATCCGATTGGTGATGCTGTTCAACCGCTTCTGGTATTCAAGCTGTCCTTCGAGGGAATGTCCATCAATCGCCATCGGTTTTATTTCCCTGGATATGAACTTGCCGCAGGTTTCTATAAGCAGTCAGGCAGCCCCATGATAGAAAAACCGAGCGTCAGTGGGAGCACGTGTCGTGGGATCCCAGGCACGGCTTTGCCCCTTTGAGGTAGATAGTAAGTAGATTTGATAGGTTATGCAACAGAATTCGTCAAGATTAATCCCAGAGAATGGTGTTTCCACATGTGAATTGCTGAACAGAATTGTTTGCGAAAGGATTCGGGATGCACTATAAGGTCAGGGGCCGTGGAGATGTCAGGCGAAAGCACCATGCAGATTGAGCGGGAAAAGGATATGTTAATCGACAGTCATGCCCATCTGGATATGGAAGATTTTGAGAAGGACCGGGAGGATGTCCTGAGACGTGCCGTTGAGGGCGGTGTCGAACATATCGTTACCATTGGAATCGATCTGAAAAGCTCACTGCATGCACTCCATCTGGCCCGCACCCATGCCCGCATCTCGTCCTCCGTGGGGTGTCACCCGCATCATGCAGATGACTGCGTGGCGCCGGATCTGGAACGACTGGCCGTCCTCGCTTCCGAACCTGAAGTGGTCGCCTGGGGAGAAATCGGTCTCGATCAGTACCGGCGATATTCCTCTGCCGATGCCCAACTGCGGGTCTTTCGAGATCAGCTCCGTCTCGCCGATGATCTCCATCTGCCCGTGATCATCCACATACGAGAGGCTCATGATGTGGCGTATCCTCTCCTCAAGGCCATGGGAAAAGGGGAGAGAAAAGGGGTCATCCACTGCTTTTCAGGAGACATGAACCTGGCTGTGGCGTATATGGCACTTGGGTATTTTATTTCGGTTCCTGGAACGGTGACCTATAAAAACGCCCTTCAGATCAAGGAAGTAGCCGCTTCTATTCCGCTCAACCGCATGTTGATCGAAACGGATTCACCATATCTGGCCCCAGTTCCCAGAAGGGGGAAACGAAACGAGCCCGCCTATGTGAAGGATACCGCCATGGAAATCGCACGGCTGAGGAAGACCCCATTTGAAGACGTGGCCCGGCAGACCACGGAAAATGCCCGGGTTCTTTTCCGGTTGCCAGCAGGGGGAGGGATTAGTGAAGGCGCCGGTACAACCCGATAACGCGGGTAAAAGGTCCTATCCGGTCATCAGCGGGGATCATCCTCTAATACTGGCCTCCCAATCCCCTCGGAGGAGTCGTCTGCTGACGCAGGTTGGGCTCCCTTTTCGATCGGTGGCAAGTCATCTCGATGAAGTAGATGCTGGGGACCACCCGGAAGCGATGTGCTGCCGCCTGGCTGAGGAAAAGGCGGCGTATGTCCATTCCCTTATGGATCCTTCGTGGGTCCTTGGGGCCGACACGGCCGTGGTCATTGGAGAGAGGATTCTTGGAAAACCGATAAGTCATGAAGACGCAAGGGCAATGCTCTCCCTGTTGAGCGGGAGGGAGCATGCGGTGGTCACCGGGTACTGCATCCTCGACCCTTCCGGCCTGCCCGTCCATACCGAGGCAGTGAGCACCGCTGTCCGTTTCAAACCCTTGAACGACAGGGAGATAGAGGCCTACATTCACACGGGCGAGCCTTTCGGCAAGGCCGGGGCCTACGCCATACAGGAAATCGGCGCCTTCATGGTGGAATCGATCTGCGGATCATACACCAATGTGGTGGGCCTTCCGGTGTGTGCCGTGATCCAGGCCCTGATTCGAGTCGGAGCCATCCCACACTTCCCTCTGGATCTTTCGTGATCCGCATAAATCCTATTGTTCAGCCCCATTATTCCCGCCACCGAATCAGGTCATTCAATGGGACGCGCTCAGACCTGGAGCGGTTGACAGGGGCGTCCGGGTCCCGATATCCGACAGCCACGCCGATGACCACCTTCTTTTCATCAGGGATGCTCAGGGCCTCCTTGATATCGTCATCGAACGCTGTTATGAGACCGATCGGGCATGTCCCGAGTCCAAGGGCATGGGCGCCCAACAACAGATAACCGACCAGAACCCCGATGTCGGTGAGCCTGGCGCTGGAAAACACCTGGTCGATGGTGATGATGATGGCCGTGGGCGCACCGTAGAAATTGCAGCTCCCCTCGTTGATAAAGTCCTGAAAAGGGGTCTGTTCCGGCAGACAGGGTCGAATCACGCGAAGAAGCCCCCGCTCTCGCTCCACAAAATAATCGGGAAGGGGGCTCTTGGCCCCCGGTCCGCACGATATGTTCCGCTCCCTCATTCGCTTCACCAGGAGCCGACTCAGCCGTTGCTTCTCCTGGCCGGATACCACTGTCAGCTCGTATGGCTGAAGGTTGATGGCCGATGGCGCCTGAGTGGACAGCCGCAGGAGGGTTTCTATCTCCCCACGATCGACGGTGCGATCCAGAAAGGCTCGGGTGCTTCTTCTCTCTTTGATGACTTCTATGACATCCACGCTGCACCTCCAAGACTATCTCTTGACATAATAAATATAATCCATAACATTTACTATCTATAGTAACATATTTATTATTTATTTGTTTTCTGATCTACTATAGGCAAGGTAAGAATGGCATGAGGTACGATGAGGACCTCCAGATCCTTCTTTTTGAGCTTTTGTGCCGTGATGCGAAAGGCATCTTCCATGTCGTGGGCAGGTATCATATGGACCTCTCTGACGATGTCCGGGGTCTGGGAGCCTGCGACGATCACGTGGACCCTTTCGAGGACCTTGGCCATGATAAAGGCACGCTGGGCCCCGGGGGGATATCCGAAGGTCCGCATCTCGTTCAGAAGGTGCGTCATACTGGAGGCCATCGCCATTTTTTCGTAAAAACGCTTTTCGCCGGTCCCGAGGCCGACGCCCTCCGGGGTAGGGGCCGGCACGATGATGGCCCCCCCGTCACGAACCACCTGCGTCGGCGCGAAGAAGAGGTAGCTCGCCGCCCGGCATGCCTGGTAGATATTGGCGTCTTTGGGGAAGCCGACCCCGGCTACCGCCACGTCAACCTGACCGGGAATGGGAACCTCGTAGATCCTGCGGGCCTCGGCCACCAGGGCTTGAAATGCGGCCTCCGGATGGCCGGCGAGCACCGCCACAGGCCGTTTCATGTCGTCTTGCACCACGTTGAGAATAAACCGGAGACCCGCGCGCTGCGCTGCCTCGGTCACAGCCTCGTGAAAGGGGTTCCCTTTGACGACGCCCAGTCGCGTACCGGAATGGTCCATCATTTTGGGGCCATGGGTGAAGGCAATGGTGGCCTCGCCCGCTGCGCCCACGGCCACGGTTTTGCGGCCCCCGGAGTAGCCCGCAAACTGGTGGGGTTCCACGATGCCCGTGGCGATCAGGAGGTCTGCTTCGCAGGCCAGCCGGTTGACGGTCAGAGGGACGCCGGCCTCGCTCTTTCCCAGGTCCACGATGGCATTCGGGTCCTCCGCATCGTGGTCGACGACCCGGTAGCGGCCCACGATCTCCCGGCCCAACTTGATGGCCTTTTCCTCGTCTGTGCTGGGTCGGTGAAGCCCGACGCCGCACAGAAGCGTGATGTGGTGGTCGGGGATCCCGGCGGAGGCCAGTTCCGCGAGCAGGGCAGGGACCAGCAGGTGGTCGGGGCTTGCCCGGGTGATGTCGGTAAAAACGATACAAACCCTGTCGTGGGAACGTGCCAGGGTCCTGAGGGGCGGCGACTCGAGCGGCGCGGCGAGCGTCGCTGCGATAGCGCTTTTCAGATCCCGGATCGGATGGCTAGGCAGGCATTCAACCGCAGCCCCGGTCATTCCGGTCGGCAACCCGAACGAAAGTTCGCTTTTTCCAAATGGGACAGTGAACATTGGCGGATCGAGACGTCGGGTGTCGGGAGCGCGGCCGAGGGAACAGATGGCCCATCCAGCCCCCAAGAAACAGTGTCCAGTATCAAGCAGTTAGGATCATAGGAAGTTACCGTTGGGATTGTCAACATGATTCGGGATAGGCCATGAGCCGTACCACATATGGTTGCCTCGATGTTTTATGCCACATCATATGGTATTTTTTCTTTACAAAACAAGATTCCTGTGGTAAACAGACACCACGCCTTCCGGTTAGCTGCATCCCGACCTTGAAAATACCCGGGTGCAGCCTGACGTGGCGAGGGAACCGGTTGAACGGAGGATAGCATGAAAATCAAGAAGGTCTCCATTGTTGGCTTCAAGTCGTTCATGGAAAGGCTCGACATCGCCTTCCCCGGGGGAATCAGCGGGGTGGTGGGGCCGAATGGGTGCGGCAAGAGCAACGTCGTGGACGCCATTCGCTGGGGGATGGGAGAGCAGAGCCCCAAACAACTGCGAGGCCGAAAGATGGAGGACGTTATTTTCAGCGGGGCTGGAAACCATAAACCCCTGGGAATGGCGGAAGTTTCCATTCTTTTTGAAAATGGGAACGGCTCCTTTCCTCCGGCCTTTGCTCAGGACCCCGAGCTCCTGGTGACGCGGCGCCTCTACCGCTCCGGTGAAAGTGAATATCTCATCAACAATGTGGCATGCAGACTCAAGGATATTCAAGAGATATTTATGGATACCGGTCTGGGCAACAGGGCCTATTCCATTATCGGACAGGGACAGATCGGTACCATCATCGAACAGAGACCCGAAGAGACCCGGGTTATGCTGGAGGAGGCCGCGGGGATTACCAAGTACCGGAGAAAGGTGGAGATATCCCAGCGAAAAATCGAAATGACGGAGGCCAATCTTCAAAGGGTTGAGGATATCCTGAGGGAGATTCAGACCCAGGAGCGGTCTCTGAAGCGTCAGGCCGCGAAGGCGAGGCGGTACAAGAGCCTCAGCACGGAGATCCAGGAGCTGGAGATCCATCTGTACAGCAACAACTATGCGCAGTTGGAAGAGGAGTTGGGAAAAGGGGCGGACTCCACAGAGGCCCTGGTCAATGCAGAGATCAGCCGTTCGACCGGGGTCGCCAAGATACAGGCCTTGATCGAGCAGATGAATCTCGAACTGGATGAGAAGGATGGCGGGCTCTCGGTCCTCAGGAACGACCACCTGCGTCTCAGCGACGCGGTGCGGAAAAAGGAAGGGGAGATCGAGTCTCTGAGCAGCGAGATTCGGATGATAGGGGAACTGAAGGTTCGACTGACGGCAGAGCACGAATCCCTGATGCTTCGTGTTGAAGAACTCAAGGCCGATCGTCGGCGGCTGGAGGATAATCGAGAAGAGATACAGGAGAGATCTTCAGAGATTGAAAGGGAGATCGCAGTGAGGGACGAACGCGCCGCCGTTCGAAGGAGGGCCCTCGAGGAGATCCGGGAAGAGTATGAACGCGCCAGGACAGAGCTGAATGCCGGGGAAAACCGGGAGGTGGGGCTGAACCACGAGTCCGGATATCTGAATCGACTCCTTGAGCAGATATCGGACAGCCGATCCCGGCTCGAAAAGGAGTTGGCAGAGATCAAGGTGAGATCCGAGAGTCTTGTCAAGACGTCAGAAAGAAAGAATAGGGTCCGCGAGGCTACTTCGGAACGCCTCAAGGAGATCGAGGCCGCCATAGAGACGGAGACCGCCGGTTCCAAGGAACTGGCAATGATGAAGGGTCGCCTCGAATCGGACCTGAAATCAGCCGAATCCGAATTGAATATGTCTCAGTCTCGGCTCAGCACCCTGGAGACCCTTACCGGGAATTTCGAGGGATACCAGATGGGGGTAAGGACCATCATGAAGGCCAGGGATTTCCTTCCCCTTCAGGCAGGCCGCATCCTGGGCATCCTGGCGGATGTCATTCAGGTGGCGCCGGAATATGAAAGGGCCGTGGAGGCAGTATTGGCGGAGAAGCTTCAGTATGTTCTGGTGGCATCTGAGATGGATGGGAAAGACGCGGTGGTGTATTTGAGGCAATCGGCCAAGGGCATGGGAAGCTTTGCTCCGGTCAGCCGTATTCGAGGAGGGGCCGGAAGGGGGGCAGGGGGAGATCTGGGGCTTCAGTTCCTGCGCGATCAGGTTTCCACCCTGCCTGCGTATGAGCCTCTTGTGGATGCGCTCCTCGGGGACACGGCGATAGCCGTCGATCTGGATACGGCCATGAGCCAGTGGGAGCGGGCAAGGGACCTGCCCGGAAGGAACGGGTGCGGCATCGGGTTTGTCACCCTGGAGGGGGACCGGATCGATAACCAGGGCGTCATCAGCGGTGGAAGGGCCTCCCATGGATCACGGGGGCTTCTGGTTAGAAAACGGGAGATCGCCGAGCTCAAGGAGGGTGTTGCGGGGCATATGGCAAGGGTCCGGGAGCTCCAGGGCAGGCTGGAGGAAATTACTGCTGGAATCGAGGAAAAGCAGGGGCTTCTGCATGGACTGACAGAGGATCGGTGGTCCTGCCAGGAGGAGATCAATGAGCTGGATAAGGTCCTGTTCCGACTGGGGCAGGAACTGGATCAATTGGAAAAGATGTCCGCAAAGATATCCGAGGACCTTCAGCGAAAGGAGATCGAGCGGAACAAACATGAAAAGGATCTCGTACGGATTGCCGGCGAACTCGGCATGCGCAAGACCCAGAAAGAGAGGGAAGAGGCCTTTTTCCGGGAGAAAGAACGGGAGCTGAGAGAAGCTGAGGCGGAATTCGAGCAGTGCCGGGAGGACGTCGCCAAGTTGAGGACAGACCTGCGGATTTTGAAGGAAAATGAACGAAGCACCCTGCGCGAGATAGAGATGATGGCGGGTTATGTGGAGGATTCCCTCGAACGGCTTCAAAAAATTGAAGAGGACGTCGTTTCGGGTCGCGAGAAGCGGGAGGCGTTCCTGAAACGAAAAGGGATGGTGGAGGACGAACTGAGGGCCTTGACGGAGCGACTGCAGAAGGCTGAAGCAGATGTGAACCGTGCGGATATGGACCGTAAGGCGTTTCAGAGCCGCATCAGGGAAGAACAGAACAGGGAGGAGGCGCTCAAAAAGGAAGTCGATGATCTCAGGGAGCAGATCAATCAGGCAAAAATGGAGAACTCGGAAATCCAGTTCAAGATGAACCATCTCATGGAGACGGTGAGGGAGAAATTCAATCTGCATCTGCCCGACATCTACCGATCCCACCTGCAGGAAGATTTCTCCCGCGCAGAGACGGAGGAAAAGGTTCAACAAAAGCGACGGCTCCGGGAGCAGATCGGGGAGGTGAATCTGACGGCGATCAAGGAGCTGGAGGCCCTGAACGAACGGCAGGAATTTATCGTGGCCCAGAAGGAAGATCTGGTGCAGTCCATTGAATCTTTGCGGAGCGCCATTCGAAAAATCAACCGGACCTCTCTCGAGAAGTTCAGGCAGACCTTTCAGGACGTGGACGCCAAACTGAAGGAGATCTTCCCGATTCTCTTCAACGGAGGAACTGCCGGTCTGAAGCTCGTCGATGAATCGCATCCGCTGGAATGCGGCGTTCTGGTGGAGGTACAGCCCCCCGGAAAGAAACTGAGCCACATGGGCCTCCTCTCCGGCGGGGAGAAGGCCCTTGTGGCCATGGCCCTGATTTTTGCCATCTATATGATCAAACCAAGCCCCTTCTGCCTTCTGGATGAGGTGGATAGCCCACTGGATGAGGCCAATATCGACCGGTTCAACAAATTGCTGATGGAGATCCGACAAGCGTCGCAGATTATCATGGTGACCCACAGCCGAAAGACCATGGGAATTACCGATCGTCTTTTCGGGATCACCATGCAGGACCAGGGGGTGTCCAAGGTGGTGACGGTCAATGTCAACGAAGGCTCAAGCCGCGGTTCGGAGGCGGTGCAATAATTTTTTCTTTCCTGGTTTTCTTTCACGAGAGGCGGCAATATCCTGTTGGGCCTCTGGGTCGGTTTACCTGTTTCCTGCTTGATACGGGACTACAGAACCCACAAAGAGAAGGGCGTTTCCTGTCTGGTAGAGAAGACGCTATGGGCTGCTTTGTTTCGCTGTGCGAGCAATTTATGGGTACGGCCGTGCGGCCGCAATGGAGAGGAATCACACGTTGGCGTTTTTTAAATGGAAAAGAGATAAGGAACCCGAGAACACAATTATCAACGAGCCAAAACAGCCGCCCCCGCCCCCAACGGACGAACGGGAAGGAGATGCGGGAGTCGGGTTGTTTCGAAGACTCCGGCAGGGGTTGTCAAAGACCAGGGAATCGTTCGCCGGCAAACTGGATCGGCTCTTTTTGGGGAAAAAGGAGATCACCCAGGATCTACTGGATGAATTGGAGGAAATCCTTTTCACCTCGGATATTGGCGTCACCACGACTCAGGAACTGATTGGTTCGGTTCAGGAAAAGGTGGCCCGGAAGGAGCTGAGAGATCCTGAAAAGCTCAAGTCAGCCCTTCGGGATCAGATGCTGGCCTTTTTGAAGGTATCTGGGCCTGACCAAGCCCGGCCCAATCCGGGTGAGCCCCTGGTCATTATGGTGGTGGGCGTCAACGGGGTTGGAAAAACCACGACCATTGGCAAGGCGGCTGCGCGCTTTCGATCCATGGGGAAGGAGGTTCTCCTGGTGGCTGGGGATACCTTTCGGGCCGCCGCTGTGGAGCAGCTCACCATCTGGGGTGAACGGGTTGGCGCCACCGTTGTCAAGCAGGGCCACGGGGCCGATCCCTCGGCCGTCGCCTTTGATGGTTTGGCAGCGGCACTCGCCAGAGAAATGGATGTGGTCTTGGTGGACACGGCAGGTCGGCTGCATACCAAGGTCAATCTGATGGAGGAGCTTCAGAAGATCCATCGGGTGATCGGCCGAAAACTCCCCGGCGCCCCCCATGAGATGTGGCTGGTCCTGGATGCCACCACAGGCCAGAATGCCATTTCTCAGGCCCAGATGTTCAACCGGGCCATAGGGGTGACGGGCATTGTGTTGACGAAATTGGACGGCACGGCCAAGGGGGGCATTGTGGTGGGCATCTCAAGGGAGCTGGGCATACCGATCCACTTTATCGGGATCGGCGAAAAGGTGGATGATCTCAGGGAGTTTGACCCCGTCGATTTTGTAAACGCGATCTTTGATTAGAGTGCCCTCATCCACTCCGGCCGAAGGCCGATCTCCCCCCGCAAAGCCATGTCGATCTGATCCAGGGCCTCCTGTTTTCCATTGGGAAGGCGTGCCTTGATGGGAAGATAGTTGGATGCGTGATTGGAGAAAAACAGCCCACGGCTCAGTTGGGTATGGGCGATCATTTCCCGCAATTCAAGGAGCAGTTCCCGTTCCGACAAGAGCTCGAACGTGCCATTGATGTAGTCGTCATGGAGCGGTGTCCCGGGTATCAGCATCACGGTGAGCGCCCCCACGTAGTTGGGGTCCATTCGCGTGAGGAGTTCCCCGGTGGCCTGGGCGTGTTGGAGCGACCGGTCCCGTCCGGCAATCCCGAGCAACACCGTTACGGAGAGCTTGATGCCGGCCTGTCTCACCTTTCTTCCCATGTCGATCAGATTCTGTGCGCTCGTCCCTTTGTGGATATTTTTAAGGAGATCTTCGTCCCCGGTCTCGACTCCCAAATAGAGGATCCCCAGGCCGTTTTCTCGCAGGCTTTTCAACTCATCGAGAGTCTTCATGCGGATGCTTTTGGCATTGGCATAGGCACCCACCCGCCGAACCCAGGGCAGGTGCTCCCGAATGCGATCCAGGATCCACATCAGCCGCTTCTGGGGAATGATGAGGGCGTCCCCGTCCATGAGGAATACCCGGGCCTGGCGTTTCATGTATTTGGCGGCAAAGAGGATGTCGCCCAGGATCGTTCGGTCGTCCTTGATTCGAAATCGTTTGTCCTTGTAGGTGCCGCAGAAGGTGCATTTATTGTGGGAACAGCCCACGGTCACCTGCAGGAGGATGCTGTAGGCCTCGCTGGGAGGCCGAATGCAGGTCCCTTCGTAGTGCATCTCGTCGCTCATGATGGCGGGTTCCATTTGATCTTATCCTCCGGTCCTGTCCGGTTCTTCTGAAACACGGCCTTTCCCGTTCATGCCCCGCCAATGCACCTTCATGGCCTTCATGGGATGCCTTGCCGAGTCGATGACCGCGGTGGGCTCAAAGCCGCAGTGCAGCATGCAGTGGGTGCACCTGGGGTCCTTGCCCGCGCCGTATCGTGTCCACTCGGTGTTTTCCATCAGATCGCGAAAGCTCGGCTCATATCCGTCATTCAATAAATAGCACGGCCTCTGCCATCCGAAGATGTTGCGCGTGGGGTTTCCCCAGGGAATGCAGTCGTAGGACTGATTGCCTGCAAGAAAGTCGAGATAGAGGCTGCTGTGATTAAATCGCCAGCCCCTTCCTCTGCTCAATTGGAAGATCGACTGAAACAGGCGAATGGCCTCGTCCCGGGTAAAAAAATTGTCCTGATCCGAGGCGGCTTCGTACTTGAAGGCCGACGCGATGGTCATGGCCTCTACCCTCAGGGAGGTCAGAAGGTCAAAGAGCCTTCCTGCCCCTTCTGCCGTCTCCCCATTGAAGAAAGTGGTGTTCGTGGTGACACGGAAACCTCGTGAGACCAGGAGGCGGATGGCGGACATGGCCCGGTCAAATACGCCGTTCAGGGAGACCCTGTCATCGTGCCGCTCGCTCAGCCCGTCCACGTGCACATTGAAGGTCAGATAGGGGGAAGGCTCAAACTCTTCGATCCGTTTCTCGACAAGGAGCGCGTTGGTGCAGAGATACACAAAGCGTTTGCGGGCAATCAACTGCCTGGCAATCTCGCCAATCTGAGGATGCATGAGCGGTTCGCCGCCGGCGATGGACACGACCGGGGCCCCGCACTCCTCAGCCGCCGCCGTGCATGCCTCAGGGCTCATCAACCGGTTGAGAATGTCTTCCGAATAGTTGATCTTGCCGCAACCCTTGCAGCGAAGGTTGCACCGGAACAGGGGCTCCAGCATGAGGACGAGTGGAAACCGATCGTTTCCCGAGAGCTGCTGCTTGACGATATAGGCCCCGATCCGGGCCTTTTGAATGAATGGTACGCTCACGATGATTTTCCAGGGTAAACTTGTCTAAGGTTAACGATCTCTGACAGTATCATCCTCTGCTGATGATTCGATCTGAGGCGGGTCGTATCTTCCGTTACGCCGGCTTCGGAGAAGACCCATTCTGCCCGAACCAGAGAACCGCATCCTGAAGGGGCTCCCTCGCGGGACGGGAGGTGTATCCCAGTTCCCTCTCGGCCTTCTCAGAAGAAAAGAACATCCATTTTTTCGCCATGGTTGCCCCATCCACCGTGACCCGGGGCTCGGCCTTGGCCGCGCAGCGTGCCCATGCCTCCGAAATCAGCGCGATCGGCAGGATCACCTTATGCGGAATGCGGATCATCGGCGGGCGGCGTCCCGCGAGGGAGGCCACCTCCGCAAGGATCTCTTTGAGGCTCATGTTGTGCCCGCCAAGGATGTATCGTTCTCCGATCTTTCCCTGCTCAAGAGCCAGAACATGACCTTTTGCCACGTCATCCACATGGACGATGTTAAGCCCGGTATTGACGTAGGCCGGCATTCGACCGGCTGCCGCATCCGCGATAAATCGGCCGGTGGGCGTCGGTTTCACGTCCCCTTTTCCCACCGGAGCGGACGGATTCACCACGACCGCAGGGAGGCCCCGATTCTCGATCAGTTCAAGGACCGTCTTTTCGGCCATGAACTTGGAGCGCTTGTAGTGGCCGATCATGTCATTCAGGGAGGCGGCGCAGGTCTCATCCGCAGGCGCTCCGTTGCCATTGAGCCTCAAAGTCGCCACGCTGCTGGTATAGACGATCTTCCGCACTCCGGCCCTGAGGGCCTCGTGCATGACTCTTTCCGTGCCCTGTACGTTGTTTTCATACATCTCCTGGGGCTTGGGGACCCACAGCCGGTAGTCCGCTGCCACATGAAACAGAAAGTCACACCCTCTCATGGCCTTTCTTAACGAGCGCTGGTCCCTGAGGTCCCCCGTGACCACATCCACGGGGAGGCCCTCCAAGTTCTGGGAATCGCTCGTGGGACGAATCAGAACCCTCACTCGATAACCCGATTGGATGAGTTGACGCGCTACGGCGGATCCCACAAATCCGGCTGCGCCTGTCACCAGGGTCGTCCGGCGACCGCTCGGGATGCCTCTTGTCTTATCCGCCATATGATTCCACCTCCCATGGGATCGGCAAAGGGGATGTTCCCAGCAGGAATCCGTCAGCGCTGTCATTTGGCGCTCATTGCAGCGCACAGATGCTTCAACAGTTCCATGGCCTTCTGCCAAGTGACCTGGGACGGGGCGCGGGGCGGCAAACCTTCCAACAACCCGTGCAACTCTGTGCAGGCCTCCTCAGTTTCTTCTGCCTTGAGAAGGGCCTCGATCAAGCCCACGCGGTTTTCAGGGGAGTCCGGGGCCAGTTTTCGCGCACGACGGTAATGGGCGACGGCCTTTTCCACATCCCCGATACTGACAGGGATGCCCGGGGCCCTCAGATACAGTTCTCCCAACATCCTGTCGGGGCCTCCGTCGTCTACAAAGGGGCTTAACCCAGAGGCCAGGAGGGCCTCCCGCTCGATCACCGGGACCCATTCAAGCCCATGAAGGGGATCGTTTTCAGCCTCCAGTCCGGCAAGGTATGCGTTCAGGTAATGGGCGGGACCGCTCTCGGGTCGTCGCCGAACCGCACTTTCTGCCAGTAGCCGACCTGCCTTCGCATCCGAGCGCCTGGCGTCCCGATCTGCTCCCGTTTTCACGAGGAAGGCATAACAGTTCGCCGCCTTGAGGGCCGAGGATACATGCGCTTCGGCATCGGCGGCCCACTCCCGGGCCTCCTCCCGTGAGCAGGGGGCGCAGATGGCGATCTCGATATCTTTCGCGCCCGAAGGCGCCTGCTGCATCGTCTCCTGCGTGGGGGTGCCGGGGAGGTGAATGCATCCGCCCATGAATAAAACCCCAGCGATCAGGCTATTGAAAGCAGTCTGCGCCTTTTTGGCCCATCCTGTATCGGGACAGCGCCGAGTCCGGCGGTCCGAAGCCGTCGGTTTGAAGAAGCTTGAGCAGGGGTTGTGCATCTTTATCCTCTTTCATGCCCAGCAGTACATTGACCAGCTTCTGTGCCTTTGCATCGGGGGGACCGAACCAGACCACCGGACTGGCAGGCAGCTCCGCCGACGCATGGACCACCTTGATCTCGTTCGCCAGGGGCATTGCCTGAATCGCATCATACTGGGTTTGGTCGAGGACCGCGCCGGCGGCCTTCCCGCGAATGACATCTCGGACCGATCGGAGGGGCTGGAACGTGCCTTGCAGGTCAAAGGAAAGCCGATCGGCGGGCGTTCCAAACAGGAGGCATGCGGCCGCGTCTTTTTCAAACAGCATATTCCCCAGGACCTTTCCCTTCAACCCCTTCCAGTCGTCCGGCCCGTCTTTCGAGACCACCAGCCGCCACTTGTCTTTGTCATGACCTCCGGGTCGGGTGGCGGCGACAGGAACCATTCCAAAGGTCTCGGCCTGTCGGGAATAGAACCCGAGACGTACAATTCCCCATGCGGGGCGCCTATTATGCAAAAAATCGAGTGCCGGATCAACCTCGTTAAAATAGGACCCCCTGATGGGGGCGTGAGCCTCCGTTTTTTGTTGAATGTACACGGCCAGTGCGTCCATGACCGGTCGGGCCTCTTCGGATGAACCCGGTTGGCCGGGCTGAATTACGGCAAAGTCGAAGAGGTCGCCCGCTGCTGCACAAATCGGCAGCAATAGGGCTATCCCCAATAGAAAGATCGTTCGTCTCACTTTCGCTGGGTTCATCATGCCCTTACCTCTGCCACCCAATGTGTCACTTTCTTTTAACCTCACGCTTCCCGCTGTCTTTCCTCATCGCCGCCGCATCAGTTTCAGGGCTGGCGGGAGCACGAGGAGAGAGGCGAGCATCCCCATGAGGGAGCCGATCACCATGACCCAGCCGAGGCTTGCCAGGCCACAATGGTGGGCGAAGAGGAGCCCGCCAAATCCTATGATGGTGGTGGCAAAACTGAGGGCCACCGCGGTCGGGGTGCTGGTATGAAACAGCCCATCGGGCTTTTTCGGTTGGTCTTTCGCCTGGTACTGAATCTCTCCCCAGCGTGCCAGTAAGTGGATCCCGCCATCCACACCGATGCCGATGAGAATGGGAATGGCGAAGAAGTTGGCCAGATTGAAGTCTATCCCCAATGAACCCATGATCTCCAGGAGCCACAGCATGCTGACGCCCAGGGGCAGCATGCTCAAAAATACGGCCGGCAAAGAACGCCAGTAGAACCACAGGAGGAGAGATACCAGAATGATGGTCACGCCGGCTGCCAGAAGGAATGTGCGGTGCATCATATGGGCCGACTCAAGGACTCCAACGGGCACACCGCTGACCAGTGGATCCACAGTGCGCAGTTGGGATACAAACTCGCTGAGCTCATCGAAATTCCAGACATTCTCCTTGGGAATGACCTTGATCTGATAGGCGCCGTCTTTGCCCACATAGATGCTCTTGAGGCTCTCGGGAAGGTTGTTCGTTGTTACCGATGGGGAGTTCAGCCATACCCTCAATTGTTTCACCGATGCTGCCAAATCGTTTTGAAGTCCGTCTTGAAAGGCCTTGAGTCGACCGGCTTTTTGAGGATCCTGTCTCAAAAGTGCGGAGATGGCATCGATGGCGGCCAGATCCTGATCGATCAGGGTGATTTCCTTGCCGGCCCCCGCTGCAAAGAGCTTCTCCTGCAGGCCTTCCAAGGCCTGGGAAAGGCGGGAAAGCGATGAAATGAGGGCTGCCGCTTCAGGTCCAGGGGAGGGCAGATGATGGAGGCTGATCGATTCCAGATCTCGGGCTGCCTTTTCGAAGAGAATTTGTTTATTGACTTGATCCGTGGGCAGGAAGTCCAGGATGCTCTCCACCTTATCTACAGAAGGGAGCTTCTTTAGGGCCTGGGTTAAACGCGACACCTTTTCGAGATTGTCTGCCGAAAGGATCGCATACCAGGTCGATTCGCCCGAGGCATTGATCAGGACCTTTTCGTACTCCACAGATTCGAGACCCTTGGCCTGAAGTTTGAGGAGATTGTAGTCAAACCGGACCTTGAAAACGCCCGGAAAACCGGCCAGGGAGACGGCGACAAGGATCAGAATGGCCCAGCCAGGCTTCTGGAAAAGTCTTTCCAGGAAGGGAAGGGCAATAATTTTAGGCACAGACGAGGGAAAAAGGTTCCTGCGACCGGCGATCAATACCATGGCAGGGAGGACCGTCAACATGGCCAGAAGGGAAAAGAGGATTCCGGTTCCGCCGATGAGGCCTAACTCGGCGAGTCCGACAAAGTCCGACCCTATGACGGCGTAAAAGGCGCAGACCGATGTCAGAGCCCCCATAATGATGCCCGGGCCGGTCATGAACATGGAGGTTTTGACCGCATCCGCCACGGCCGCACCGTTCTCCTTGGCCTCCACGTAGCGCATAATGACATGGACCCCGTAGTCCACACCGATGCCCACCAGGACCAGGGCGAAAACGATGGAAAGCAGGTTCAATTCCCCCACCGCCACAGTGGCGAATCCGAAACTCCATGCCATGGCCATGGCCAGAGAAATCAAGAGGAGAAGGGGCCGCAGCCAGCCATGAAGGATCAGCATGAAGAGCAACACAATCAGCACCATGGAGATGATCGTAGCCTGGGTCATATCCCGATTGGTGGTGTCCATTTCGTCGGCCTGAAGCACCGGCCTTCCGGTAAGGCCCGCTGCCACGTCGGGATATGCCGCGCGGGAGGCTTCAAGCGCCTGACGTATGACCGCGAGCGGTCTTCCGATGACGTCCATGGTGCCGAAGTCCTTGGCAGGCAACATCCGCATGATCAGAAGTCTGTCTGAGGAGCTGAAAAAATAGTCGTTTCCGGATTGAGAAAGATCCAGTGCCGAACGATAGGGGGCCTTTTCCGTCAGCATTTCTCTCATATTGCCGAGGATTCCCTTAAGGGATTCAAGGGCCTCATTCATGAGAGACGGGTCGATGTCTCCGGCGCCTCCTCCCTCTCCGCTCAGGAGTTCGGCTGACAAGTCGATGAAGCCTGACAGGGAGCCGTCACGCATCCAGTCGTCCATACGGGGAGCAAGGCAGCGGACAGCCCCGCACAGGGATTCCGCCTCCTTCAAAGGGGCGAAGAAAAGGGCGCCGGGACCCAGGTCCCCAGGAGAAATGCGAAAGTAAACCCCATGGATCAGGTCCGGGTGCTGGCTGAGGCGTCGATTGAGGTCTTCTGCAAACTCGATGGCCCTTTGCTTCCCTTCATCGGTTCCACGTGTGTGGATGACCACATAGAGATATTCCTGATCGCCGAAATTTTTGAGGTGCGCGAGATAGCGCTTATGAAACGGGGTATCGGGGGATACCAGTTTGTCCTGGTCGCTGTTGAGCCGGAGGAAGAGGATGGCCACGGCCGCGGACAGGAGGGCAAGGGCAAGACCTGTCCAGATGACCGCTCCAGGTCGGCGTGAGACCAGACGCCAAAGGGAGCTCAACAGGAATTCCTGAATTTTAGTCAAAAGACTCATGCGGTTTTTGCTGTGCGAAGGCCCAACTTCTTGACGGTTTCCCAGGCAGATCCTGGAAATTTATGGGCATCCTTGAGAACACTGTCCATGGCGTCGAGGAACCGGTCCGCGTCGCTGGTGTCTATGACGAGGGGGGGGAGTATCTTTACCGTGTCCAGTCCGTGGCCCGCCACCTGAGTCAGGATATGATGCTTTTCCAGTAGGGGGATGGTGATCATCTGACAGAATAGCTCCTCATTCATCTTGTGGAGGAGCTTCCAGCCGGTCTTGAGGGTAAGAGACTGAGGGGCCCCGAACTGAATGCCGATCATGAGGCCTTTTCCCCGAATCTGGTGAAGGAGTTCGTAGCGGTCTGCCAATTCCTTCAAGCCGTTCATGAGGTATTCCCCCATCCTGGCCGATCGCGCGATCAGATCTTCCTGTTCCAGGACATGAAGCGTTGCCAGGCCGGCGGCCATGGCGAGGTCGTTCTGGCCGAAGGTGTTGGAATGGGCGAAACACCGGTCCATGCAGTCGAACACCTTGGCGTGGATCTCCCTTCGGGTAATAATCGCCCCGAGTGGGATGAACCCGCCTGAGAGGGCCTTGGAGACGACCAGCAGGTCCGGCACCACATTCCAGTGATTGACGGCAAACATTCGGCCGGTTCTCCCAAAGCCGGTCTGGACTTCGTCCGCAATAAAGAGAGCCCCGTATTCGTTGCACAGACGCCTCACCCCGGGGAAGTAGGCCTCATCAGGGACGAATACCCCCTTCCCCTGAACCGGCTCCGCAATAAACGCGGCCACATCCCTCTGGGACAGGGCCGTCTCCAGGGCGTTCAGGTCATTAAAGGGGACCGGCGTGCAGCCGGGGAGAAGCGGTTCGTTCCGACTTCGGAATTCCTCATTCCCGTTGACAGAGAGCGCCCCCAGGGTGAGGCCATGGAAGGCGCGATTGCAATAAAGGATCTTGTGTTTACCGGTAGCTTGTCTGGCAAATTTGAGCGCCCCTTCCACCCCTTCAGTTCCTGAATTGGTGAAAAAGACGGCGTTCAGGCCGTCCGGTGCGATGCGGGTCAACGCCTCGGCCAGAAGGCCTGAAATAACCCCCACGTCCATCTGCACCAGATTGGCTCCGCAGCATCGAAGCATGTCTTCCAATACCCGGGCAACCACCGGATGATTCCGGCCAATATTGAACACACCGAAACCTGATAGAAAATCAAGAACTTCTCTTCCTTTTTCATCAATGAGCCGGGCCCCCTGGGCGCTGCGATAGTTGCGGTTGTACCCGATCACCTCCAGTACGCGTACAAACTGGGGGTTTACGTACTTTCGGTGGAGGTCGTAGGTTTCGTGTAGCCGACTCTTGATCAGTGATGTAATGTCCATAATGTCGGTTGAATTAAGTAATGAAGATCCGCCTCTGGACGGGAGGGGTACTCCTTAATCCATGCCAGTCTTGCGATACAGCGAATTTCATTTTCTGTTTTGATACGTCGTTGATCTTTTGCCCATCCTTAAGGATCAAGGTTTTTTCTGTCTGGTGGGCGAGTTTAGAAAAACCGGGCGTCTATGTCAAGGGAGTTGCTGGAGACACGGTCCCCCGGAAAACTATAGGCTTGACCTTGACCTGCCCCCACACTACTATGGCCGGACGCGGGGGAAGGAGAAAAATCATAGCGCGTATTCTGGTTATTGATGATGAAGAAGCGATTCGTGAAGTCCTGGAGGTCATGCTGACCGGGGAGGGGTATGAGGTGATTGAGGCGGCCGACGGAAGGGACGGGATGAAGCGTTTTCAGGAGAATCCGTTTGACCTGGTCATTACAGACCTCATCATGCCCGAGAAAGAAGGGATCGAGACCATTATTGATCTCCGGCGTCATTATCCTCAGGTGAAGGTCATAGCGGTCTCCGGCGGCGGGATTGTCCCCGGAGCAGACTATCTCACCGTGGCCCAAGCCGTGGGCGCCCACCGTGTTTTTGAAAAGCCATTTGTGGTTGCGGACCTGTTGAAGGCGGTGAAGGATCTATTGACATGAACATCGATGCAATCGTGATCAAAGAGACGGACAACGTGGCTACGGCCCTTCGGGACATTCGGGCTGGAGAGGAGGCCGCAATCGGCGTGGGCGAGAAGACCGCGAAGATACCGATTCAGGAGCCCATACCCTATGGCCATAAGTTCGCGGTTCGCGATATCGAACCGGGTGAGAATGTGCTGAAATATGGAGAAGTGATCGGCAGGGCGACGGCGGCGATCCCTGTGGGAGCCCATGCCCATGTTCAGAACATCGAGAGTCTCAGAGGCCGCGGGGATTTGGCGAAGGGGGGCCGGTGAGATGGAATTCATGGGATACAGAAGAGGGGACGGCCGGGTCGGTACGCGCAATTACGTAGGGATCCTGTCCACAGTGGTGTGCGCCAACGAGGTGGCCGACGCTGTCTCCCGTCAGGTTCGGGGAACGGCCTGTTTCACGCACCAGCAGGGGTGCTGTCAGACGCCCATCGATATTCAGAGGGTGACGGATGTCCTGTCCGGGCTCGGTCAAAACCCGAACCTGGTCTCGGTGCTCCTGGTGAGTTTGGGATGTGAAAGCACGGCGGTGGAAGAGGTGGCCAGACGCATTCAGGACGGGGGGAAGCGCGTGGAGACCATCGTCATTCAGGAGATCGGAGGGGCCGCGCGGTCCATTGCCGAAGGGGTATTGGCGGCCCAGGGGATGGTCCAGGAGGCATCGCGATGGGAGCGGGAGCCCTGCGGCCTGGAGGACCTGGCGCTGGGCCTCAAATGCGGCAGTTCGGATACCACCTCGGGTCTTGCTCCGAATCCGGCCCTGGGGATCGCATCGGATCGAATTGTACAGGGGGGCGGTACATCCATCCTGGGTGAGGTCACCGAGTTTATCGGGGCCGAACATCTTCTGGCCCGACATGCGGAAAACCCGGAGATCGGGCAGCAGATCCTCGATCTGGTGCGGCGAATGGAGGATCGGGCCAAATCGGTCGGGGCCGACATTCGAGGGGGGCAGCCCACGGGCGGCAATATCAAGGGCGGACTGACCACCATCGAAGAAAAGTCGTTAGGGGCCATTGCAAAGGCCGGAACTGCACCTGTCCGCGCCGTGTATGAATATGGGGTCGCCCCGTCGGTAAAGGGGCTGGTGGTCATGGATTCTCCGGGCAGGGAGCCGGAGATCCTCACGGGATTAGCGGCCGCCGGTTGTAATGTGATTGCATTTACGACGGGCAGGGGCGCGCCCCAGGGGTTTCCCTTTGTCCCTGTGGTCAAAATCACCGGCAACCGCAGAACCTGGGAGAAGCTGCAGGATCATATGGACCTGGACGTGAGCCCGATCATGGACGGTGCGGAGAGCCTTGTGCACGCGGGCGACCGGATCCTACGGGAACTGCTGGAGGTTGCCTCCGGCAAATTGACCAAGGCGGAGATATCGGGCTACACCAAGGCCATGGACATTTACACGGTTGGCCCGGTGATATAGGCGATCCCTGCGGGCGGTTTTCTCCTCATTCAGATGGAAAATCGAAGGGACTTAGGGAGTCTGGAAGAGATCGCCCACCCGGGGCATCTGCTGCATCTCTTCCCGGCGTTCGTTCATTTCTTTTTCGGCAAGGGATCGTGCAGTTGAAGAAAAGAACCATCCCGGGAGTCGTTTTGCCAGAAAATCAAGAAGCGTCCGAGGATTGAGGCGCTGCCGTTCGGCCTCCTTCCAGAACCCGATCCGCGAAAACCGCCACAGCTTGTCCGCATCCTTGACCAGGGCCTCTTCAAGGGTAGGGGCGGTCCTTCCGGAGTCGTGCCTGCTGACGATGACCCGGATGGCTTCGATCCGGTCAGGTTCATAATCGAAAGAGCGAAGAATCGTTTCTGCGATCGCCGCGCCTTCGGTTTCATGAATGCGGTTAAGGCGCTCCGCCTCTTCCCCCGTTGCAAGGACCCCGTAGGCCGCAAAGATGTCATCGGGTTCGAAGACTGACCACCCCACATCATGAAGGATCACGGCCGGTTCCACGATTCGCCCGTCCCCCCCCTCATGCCGGAGCAGGGCCAGGGCGTACCCGTGGGAGACCGTTGTGTGGTCCCAATCTCCCCTGACTGCCAGGTACGGGGCTGCGGTTTGAAATAATCTCTCGATGAATTCGGACCAGAGCAGCGTCTTGCCCGGTTTTGAAGGAGTTGACGAGGGGTTCATCAGGCCTCCTCCTCAATCAACTGGAGAAAGGCCTTCACGGGTGGCGATAGATCCACCCCTTTGGGAAACACCGTGTCCGTTTGAACGAAGATGGCCCCTTCCTTGACGGCCACGGGCTTGAGCAGGCCCAGGGTGGCCTCGAGCCGGATTTCCGGTTTGTACAGGAAGGATATGCCCTGACCTTTCATGATATACTCCTTGATGAACTCCACGCTGCCGGCCTCCAAGAGGACCGACGGCTTGATGCCGTGGGACGTGAGCAGGGACAGGATGGCGTACCGCGAGCCGGAGCCCTCTTCCCGTATGATGATCGGCTCATCCTCAAGTTCACGGATCGAGACGTCTTCACGGGTGGCAAATCGGTGCTGGGGGGAGACCACGAGACAGAACTCCTCCCTTGAATAAGGGAGAACATTCAGCCTGCTCTTATAAGGGACCCTGCCGATGGTGCCTACATCATAGACGAAATCAAGGACCCGATCCACAATCTCCTGGGAACTTCCAACCTTGAGAATGACCTTCACCTTGGGATATCGTTTCTGAAACCGGGAGAGAAGACCCGGCATCAAATGCCTGGCAAAACTTCGCGTGGTCCCTATGGTGAGGGAGCCGTGGGTGGATTGGGCATGTCCCCTGAGCACATACTCCATCTCCTCGACAATCTCAAATATCTTCTCCGCATATTCGAAGAGGACGGTTCCCGCCTCGGTCAGTTCCAGGTTTTTCCCGAATTTTCGGAAGAGTTTGACCTCCAGATCCTGCTCCAGGGATTTGATCTGCATGGTGACCGCCGGCTGAGTCACATACAAAGATTCAGCCGCCTTGGTGATGCTCCGTTCCCTGGCAGCCAAAAAGAAGGCCCTGAGTTGGTTCAGATTGATGCGCATGACAGACCTATAAGGTACCCTTCTTTCTCATAAGAAAACCTTATTAACTTATAAAAACAAATGCTTTGACAAGTCAAGAGAGAAATCTGCAAGATCACTGTCAAAAGTTGAGGGACGAAGAGCCGTTGTTCCTCATCCCGCCTTTAACACAATTTACTCACAAAGCTTCATAACCGCACGGCCCGGAGGAGGCGAAAGGCGTTTGTTTGGCTCCTTCTGGCTGATCCCTAACGGACGCCGGTTAATTGGTCACTGAGAGTCTGTAAAAAAAAACAACTGTTGGGTGTGGGGGCGTTGAATGGGGGTCTTGGTTCGCGGCTGTCAGGCCGCGCTGGAGGGACGAGTTCGGTGACAGCGCAGCCCGCCATGTTCTGGCAGATCGATCATGTCTGGCTGTTCTATGCCCTGGCGGCCCTTGCGACGGCCCTGTTTCTGACAGGCGTAGCGGCCCATGTGAGGGTGTGGAGGCAGTGCGCACGATCCTCCGAACTCTCGTTCTCCGGAGAGGCCCTCAAGAGGATGCTGCTGGACGCCCTTCTGGGACGGCGTCTATTTCGGGGCAATCTGGCCGCCGGCCTGATGCATCTTTTTATCTTCTGGGGGTTTCTGACCCTTTTCATCGGCACCGCGGTCCTGGCCGTACATCATTATGTCGTTTCGTTTCTGTCGGGGATGCCCTACCAGATCTTCTCCCTCGCCATGGAGATCGCAGGGGTGCTTCTTGTGACAGGGATCATCTGGGCCTTGATCCGTCGTTATGTTCAGCGGGTTCCCCGGTTGGAGCGCCGCATTGAGGACGGGGTGGTCCCCCTGTGGCTCCTGTTTCTGGCCCTTTCAGGTTTTCTAGTGGAGGGTGCGCGGCTCGCGGCCCATCAGCCGGATTGGGCATCCTGGTCCTTTGCCGGGGCATGGATGAGCAGCCTCTTTTCAGCCTCTGCCGGAGAGGCGATGTACCCTTTTCTCTGGTGGACCCACGCGCTCCTTTCCCTCGGTTTCATTGCGATCATCCCCTTCACCAAGCTCTTTCATATTCTGGGCGCGCCTGCGGCCATCTACGTTCAGGAGGGTCTCACGCCGGTCCCCCGCAACATGGGAGATGGCGCCGCCCAAACGGATCTGCGGGACGCGGTCTTTTTTGACGGCTGCATGCGGTGCGGCCGATGCTTCTCAGTGTGTCCTTCTGCAGGGGCCGGGGAGCCTTTTTCGCCCAGGGATTTCGTTCAGGCCATGCGGCGCAGGTTATGGGAGGCCCATTCGCCGGTGGGGGATATCCGTTTCCTGAACCGGGATGACAGCCCCCTCGATGAGAATGTTTTTTGGTACTGTACCACGTGTCGGGCCTGCCTGGAGGTGTGCCCGGTCTACGGCGCTGCATTCGAAGCTGTTAGCAAAAACCGGGTTGCGACCGTGGAGGAAGGGACGCAGGTCCCGGCCCTCCTGAGCCAGACCCTCGAAAAGCTGTTCAAGTACCAGAACCCCTGGGAGTCGTCCAAACGAAAGCGGGGAGCCTGGGCCGACGGGCTGGGCGTGGTCGATCTGACCAAAAAAGGGGCACGGGCCGATCTCTGCTATTTTGTGGGGTGCACCACCTCGTTTGACGACACGGCCCAGCGGATCGCCCGCTCCTTTACGAAGGTCCTGGAGACGGCCGGCGTCAGTTTCGGCATCCTGGGGAAAAAGGAGCCCTGTTGCGGCGACATCGCCCACCGGGTGGGGGAAGTGGGCCTTTTCGACGAGCAGCGGGACGGGTGTCTGCAGGTTTTCGACGAACATGCCATCACAGAGTTGGTGACCTCTTCCCCTCACTGCTTTCATACCTTCAAGAACGAATATCCGGACGCCCCGTTCCGGGCCCGGCACTACTGCCTGGTGCTGAAGGAACTGCTGGATGAGGGGAAGCTGTCCTTCAAAGGGCATGTGAACGCCACCGTTACCTACCACGATCCCTGTTATCTGGGCCGACACAACCGCATATTCGATGAACCGAGAGAGATTATCCGCGCCATCCCGGGCATTCGCCTAATAGAGATGCCGCACCATGGGCCGGACAGCCTCTGCTGCGGCGGGGGCGGGGGCCGCATGTGGCAGGATCTGCAGGGTGAAGTGAAGATGAACCAGGTGCGCATTCGCGAGGCCGCAGCGACAGGCGCCGAGATCCTGGTGACGGCATGCCCCTTGTGTCTCATCATGCTGGAGGACGCCCGCAAGTCGGTTGGATTGAAACCGCCCTTTCGGATCATGGACTTGAATGAGCTGGTGCTGGAAGCGCTTCGGAACGCGGAACGCGAAACGCATAGCGCATAGGGCAAGGAGCATGGGGCCGGGACCAGGGGGGATAAGACGGGGGACCGACGACAGATGTCTGAAATTGGATGACGACCCATGACCATTCTTCATTATTCATTGTCAGGAGGTTTCGAATGACTGAGGTGTTGATATTGGGAGAGGTCAGGGACGGCTCGCCGGACCTGAGGACCCTGGAACTCCTGAGTGCGGGCAACAGGCTGAGCAACGGGGAAGGGTGTTCCATTCTCGTGATGGGCGAGGCGGTGGCGGAAGGCGCCGACAAGGCTGCCGGGTATGGGCCTAAACAGGTGTACCGGGTGGAGCATCCCCTTCTCAAGGGGTTTCAGCCCGACCTATGGCTAAGTGCCCTGGAGCAGGTCTGCAAACAGATCCAGCCGTCAGTGCTTCTCATGAGCCACGGGCTTGTGGGCATGGAGCTGGGTCCGAGGGTGGCCTGTCGATTGAATACGCGCCTGACCACGGACTGTATCGATCTCTCCATCGATCCAACAGATGGGCTTCTGCTGCGGACCAAGCCGGTTGCAGGGGGAAATGCCATCTCGGTGTTCAAGTGCCCGGGCCAGCCGCAACTGGCCACAGTGAGGGGAAAGATATTTCCGCCGGTAGAGCCCGGCCGGACGCCGGGTGCAGTGACCGCGATTCCGGTGGCCATCGATCCGTCCATGATCCGGGTCGAGTCCATGGAAACGGTCAAGGAGGAGACGGTGTCTTTGGACAAGGCCAACGTGGTGGTGGCCGGAGGCGCCGGTCTGGGCGAGGCCGACGGGTTTGAACTTCTGGAAGAGCTGGCAGAGGTACTGCGCAAGTCCTTCAGCAACGTGATGATCGGGTGCAGCCGGGTGGCCGTGGACAAGGGGTGGATTTCGTCGGACCATCAGGTGGGCCTGACCGGCACCATGATCTCCCCGGATATCTATGTGGCCATCGGCATATCCGGCGCCATTCAGCATCTGGTGGGCATGGTCCATTCCAAGAAGATCATCGCCATCAACACGGATCCCGCTTGCAACATGTTCAAGGTGGCGGACGTGGGCGTAGTGGAGGATTATGAGGATCTGGTTCCCGCGCTGATCGAGAAACTGGAGGAGTTGTCATGACAGAGATACATATCGTTGTGTGCGCCAAAGAGATCCCTGACCCCGAGGCTCCGCTCTCGGATGTGAGCGTGGATGCCCAACGCCTGGAGGTGGTCGTGGACGCGCCCCGGGTGATCAGTCCATTCGATGAAAACGCCCTGGAGGCCGCGGTCCGGATCAAGGAGTCGATGGATGCGAAAATCACGGTCCTGAGCCTGGGCAAGAAGGTGTCCGACACCGTCTTGCGAAAGGCCCTTGCGGCGGGGGCGGATGCCTTGATTTTTTTGGAGGACGAGGCCTTTGAAAAGCTGGACAGCCATTCTACGGCGGCTGCACTGGCGGGGGCCATCCAAACCATCGGGCAATATGACCTGATTCTGACCGGCAGGCAGGCGGGGGACTGGGATTCGGGGCAGGTTGGGCTGATTCTGGGAGAGATGCTGAACCTCCCTTGCATCAGTCTGGCGCGCGAGATTACCGTCGAGGATGGGAGCGTGGTGGTGAAGAAGGGCATACCCGAAGGCTACGAGCGGGTCAAGGCCAGGATGCCCGCCCTGGTAACGGTCAGCAACGAGGTGGGCGAGCTCAGGTACATCTCCCGGACCAAGATGCTGAAAATGATCCAGGGGGCCCGTTCCATCCCGTCGTGGACCGCAGGTGAGATCGGGGTAAGATCCGATGCGCTCCATAAGATGGGCATCGCGGCCCTGTCATCCCCTCCGGATATGGGAAGGGACTGCCAGATCCTGGAAGGCTCGGTAGAAGAGAAGGCGGAAAAA
>Ga0172371_10002643_pt1 | contig 28335 bp, 26 predicted proteins | sample Lak12m_FD_114543 | JGI IMG/M metagenome (GOLD analysis project Ga0172371, IMG submission 114543) | Freshwater microbial communities from Kabuno Bay, South-Kivu, Congo - kab_022012_12m | ecosystem: Environmental > Aquatic > Freshwater > Lake | place: Democratic Republic of the Congo: South-Kivu...
AAACCCTCCCTCGCCGGATTCCGGTGCGCGCCTCGGTTCGCCCTTCTGAGATCGGCCAGGGACGGACACCATTCAAGGGGAAAACTTGAGATGCCCATTGGCCGCTGACTCTTCGTTGCTGCTGGGCATCTACGATCCTTGACATTCGTTGCGCTTCTCGCTAGGATGCTTCGCCACACCCATGTCATTTTCCATTTTTTTTTTACTTTTCAGGAGGTAATTCATGACAAAAACGGACCTGGTAGCCAGGATCGCGAAAGAGGCCGAGATCACTCAGAAGGCCGCGGACGCGGTTCTGACATGCCTCGTGGAGTCTATTCACGGCGCGTTGAAGGGTTCGGAAGGGGCAATTCGGATCCCCGAACTGGGAACCTTTAAGGTATCCCAGCGCAAAGCCCGAACCGGCGTCAACCCGAGAACGGGCGCGAAGCTTGAGATCCCTGCGGCCCAGGTTCCTGTTTTTTCGGCAGCGAAATCGCTCCGGATGGCCGTCAAAAAGTAACCCATGCGCAGCAAAGGTGAATCAGGCATGAACAAGTCGGACTTGGTGGAAGCCTTGGCGAAGGAGGCCAATCTGCCTCTACGTAAATCCGAAGAAATCGTCAATGTCGTGTTCCAGGCAATGTCGGACACCCTCTCCGGTCAGGATCGCATCGAGATTCGGGGATTCGGTTCCTTTGAAGTGAGAGACTATGATGGGTACACCGGAAGGAACCCCAAGACCGGTGCGAAAATACGGGTGGATGGAAAGAGACTCCCCTTCTTTAAGGCGGGAAAGGAATTGCGCGAATTGGTGAATCAGCCTGGGAGTTGATCGGGCAGCCGGCCTGATGTCGCTTCTCGGGTCCTCTCCATCCTCGTTGTCCTCTGATCGTTTCCGCGCCACTCAAACTTCAGCCTCGCGGACCTCAGAAACCTCTTTTTCGGTCATTCCCCAAGAACACTAACAGGATTCCCTATGACGGAGGGCCGGCAGAAGTGCCGGTCCTGTCCTCCGGGAGATGCCGCGGCCGGGGGACTACCTCGCTTCCGCCAACGCAGAGCCCTTAACCTTCATTCGGGAGTCTCCCAGGGCGGCTTCGCTTCAATCCGACACTATTTTTGCAACTGCTCTAACACGAACTCCCGGCCCAATGAATCTCAGGCTCCGTGGACGCAGCGCCATATTGCACATTGCTCGCGGGGCTGTGCCATGCGTTCGTGGGCGAATCAGAGCAACGCTGTTGACGGCACGGGGTGGAGTGAGTAACCTAGTCAATAAGTAGGAAATAGACTCCTTTCATACCCTCCAATGTGAAAGTGAAATGGTCAATATTTCCTCGCCCGGCATTGAGCGCAAGACCACCCCTCGGAGGAGACCCATGAACTCCTTTGTCCGATTGAGTCCGGCACTTGTCTTCACTCTCTGGTCAGTGCTTGCCTTCGCCCAACCATACGCAGGCACGGTTACCATGGAATTCGACCTGTCAGCGCATCCTCGGGATGAGGAGGCCCGGCTATGGGTCCCCTATCCGGTTTCGGACAAGAATCAGGTCGTCAAGGACGTGAGGATCAACGGTGATTATGCCGAAGCAGCCGTGTACACCGATCGGATTTATGAACAACCCATGTTGTTCGCCCGATGGGATAAGGGAGCGAAGAGTCGTAAGCTGATTTTCAATTTCCGCGTCCAACGAGACGAAGTTGCCCGCCGTGACTTCCCGGCCAAGGAGGCCGCGTGGGATCCGGCTGATTACGCGAAATTTCTTCACTCGTCGGCACTGGGCCCCACGAGCGGCAAGGTTAAGGACCTCGCGGACGAGATCACGAACGGCAAGACTACGGTTCTCTCCAAGGCGAGGGCAGTCTACGACTGGGTGGTTGACAAAATGCGCCGCGATCCCTCAGTTAAAGGGTGCGGTGCGGGTGATGTCTGTGCGCTCATCGACACTCGCGGGGGGAAGTGTGTGGACATTCATTCAGTCTTCGTTGCACTTGCCCGGGCCGCGGGGGTGCCGTCACGAGAGGTTTTCGGAATACGCCTGGGAGAAAAGGACCAGGGCGACATCACCGGTGCACAGCACTGCTGGGCCGAGTTCTACCTCCCCGGGTACGGCTGGGTTCCGGTCGACCCCGCGGACGTGCGCAAGGCGATGCTCGCGGAAAAGCTCGACCTCAATGACCCGAGAACCGAGCCGTTCCGTTCCTATTACTGGGGTGGGATTGACCCCCACCGGGTGAAGCTCGGCACAGGACGGGATCTGGTGCTGAATCCCCCTCAAAATGGAGCCCCGCTGAATTATCTCATGTATCCGTTTGCCGAGATCGGCGACGAAACACTCGATTGGTATGATCCTCAGAGTTTCAAGTACAAGATTACCTGGAGAAAAGAAGCCCAGACCCAGAGCAGCGAAGCGCGGTAACCCTCGATCACGCGAGGGGACCAGGGACTCGCTGCGCGGTCGTGGAGGCGAGTGACAAATTCGGATCTGGAAAGGCATCAAGCGAGATCCCTCATGGACTATCCGGTAACGGGCGCTGAAAATCCTGGGGACTATTCAGAGGAAAGAAATGGATGGGAGCGGAGACCGACCACGTGAATTTGTAAAGGATGTGGAGGCCGGCCTGGGTGATGCGGCTCTCCAAGAGAAATACCATCTCTCGTCGAAGAAGCTCTTTCTCTACAAGGCAGCAGCGAGGGACATACTCGACCGAAGGCCGACCGTGCCCAAGAAGCGCGTTCGCAAAATCGACGCACGGCAATTCCTGAATGACGTCAACTCGGGAATAGGTGACGATGCGTTGATGGCCAAGTACGACCTCGCTCCCCGTCAGCTCCGGAAGCTGATGGGGCAGATGGTCGGCTCGGGGCTCACGACCGTATATGAGCTCTCGCTCCGGGATCGTGCGGTTGCGACGCCCGTTCCCGAGATCGTGGCGCCCGTTCCCGAACCCAAGCCCTTCTTGGGGCCGGTTCGATGGAAAGGATTCGCTCTAGGCTTCGCTTTGCTCATGTTGGTGGTGGGGGCCTTGTTGGTTACCAACCGATCCGTAACCCCGAAGGAAGCCACGTTCGCCGAAGCGCAGGCCCAAGCCAAGGCCGCCGGGTATCGCCTCATCGACACGGAGCGGTTGAAAGAGATCTACGAAAAGCCGTCGCAGGATCTACTGCTGGTGGACACGCGTCAGGACTGGGAGTACGAGCAGGGACATATGCGAGGAGCGCTGAACTTCTCCATGGAACCGACCTGGTGGTCGAGGTGGCGGAAGCAGGGGCCCCTTGAAGCGATGCTCGGGCCTGACAAGAATCGCTTGATTGTCTTTTACTGAGCCGGGCTTTCGTGAGTCCGCAGCGACTCGGCCGCCAGGGTGGCGGTTCAGCTTGGTTACCGGAAAGTTTTTCGCGATCCGAAGGGTTACCCTGACTGGCAAGCAGCCGGCCTGCCGGTCGAAAGTAGTGCGCAAGCTGCCCGAATCGATGCTCTCCCGGAGGCAGCCCGCGCACTGGGAGGCTGGGCCATGATCTGGACTCTGTTGGGGGTTTTCGCAGGTGGACTCGCACTGAATCTGACACCGTGCGTCTATCCCCTGATTCCCGTTACCGTATCGTTCTTCGGCGCCCGCACCGGCCAGGGACGTAAGAGCTTGGCAATCCATGGCCTGTTCTACGTGGCGGGTTTGTCCGTGACCAATTCCGTCCTCGGTGTCGCGGCTGCAATGACAGGCACGCTCATGGGCTCTGCCCTCCAGAGTCCCCTGGTGCTCCTGTTCGTCGCGGCTGTCCTCGTCGTCTTTGCCACCAGTCTGTTCGGGTACTGGGAACTGCGACTGCCCAGCCGCTTAACCACGGCGGCCTCGAAATCGTATGCCGGTTACTTCGGCAGCCTGTTCATGGGGTTGACCCTCGGAATCGTAGCAGCGCCATGCCTCGGACCTTTCGTTCTGGGCTTGTTGACGTGGGTGGCCGGCACGGGCAGCCCCTGGTTGGGGTTCGTCGTCTTCTTTACGCTCAGTCTGGGGCTGGGACTTCCTCTGTTCTTCCTGGCTCTGTTCTCCGGCTCCCTGGACAAACTGCCGGGATCAGGGGAGTGGATGCTCTGGGTGCGCAAGGCCATGGGTTGGGTATTGATCGGCATGGCGGCATACTTCGTGGGGCCTTTGCTGCCGCCGAGGGCGGACCTTATTCTGCTGGCAGTGGTGGCACTGTGCGCGGGCGTGCACCTGGGATGGATAGATCGTACGGAGAGCCCTTTCCGCGGATTCCTGTGGATACGGCGGGGGGTGGGGCTTGCCGGGCTGGCGCTCGCGTTGGTGCTGGCTGTGGCCGGAGCGAGGTGGGATCAAGGCGTCGTCTGGCAACCTTACTCCGCAGCGATCCTGGCCGATGCGCGACAAAACAGCCGGCCCGTCATCATGGATTTCTCGGCCGCGTGGTGCACCCCCTGTCGTGAATTGGAGGAGACGGTCTTTCGCCATCCGGAGATCGTCAAGAATGCACAGACAAATTTTGTCATGGTCAAGGTGGATCTGACTCGCGACGATAACCCCAGCTACCGAGGACTCATAACCAAGTTTGGAGTGAAAGGAGTACCTACGGTGATTTTCTTGGACAGCCGCGGGAAAGAACGCTATGAGTTGCGGTTGGTAGGCTACACACCCGTTGACAAGTTCTTCGAGCGCATGGAACAGACGAGGATGGCGTCAAGCTCTGCTTCGAAAAACATGTGATCCGTCGATGGTGTCATCCGAGGAAGACAGCGGTTCGGCTCTCGATACCCATTTTGAACAAAACTCAATATTATTCGTGACATGCCCGTTTCGCGATTGAAAGCTGATCTGGTCGAGACCGTGAGGACCGCGTTGGTCAGCCACGCTATGATAGGCCGCGGAGCAGGCGTGGTGGTTGGCGTGTCCGGGGGACCGGACTCCGTGGCTTTGGTTCGTATTCTTGGTTTGCTGAGCCACGAACGGGGATTCTGGTTAGCCGTGGCGCACCTGGACCATGGATTGCGCGCGGAATCAGCGGAAGACGCTGCCTTTGTCGAGAATCTGGCCCAGGAGCTCGGGGTCGAATGCCTCGTGAGAAGAGAGGACATCCGCGACCTCGCGGTGCAACAGGGCGTCAGTATCGAAGAAGCCGGCCGCCGTGCGCGGTACGCGCTTTTCGATGACGTGCGGGCACGCCTCGGGGCTGAGACCATCGCCACTGCCCACCATCGAGACGACGCGGTCGAGACTTTTTTCCTGCGAATTCTCCGGGGAACCTCCATTCAGGGGCTCGGCGGAATTCGTCCGAAGCGCGAACGGATCATTCGCCCCCTCATCGCCGCGACCAGGGCACAGATTCTCGAATTTCTCGACACACGCCACATCCCCTATCGGATTGACGCGTCCAATTTGGGAGTAGGGACGGACCGCAACTTCATCCGAAACCGGCTCCTGCCGGTCATCGCTGAACGCTTTCCGGATTTCTCGAAGACCGCTCTCAGGTCCATGAGTCTCATTCGTCAAGAGGAGGCGTTTCTGGACCGCGTCGCTGCAGGGATCTCCTCCCGGGCCGTCAGCCGTTCCCATGGGGAGCTGGCTCTGGACACCGCCGCGTTGATGGGAGCTGACAGAGTCGTGGCAGCGAGGGTGCTTCTGGCAGCGCTCTACGACACCTCCGGTCCTGGGGTGCGCTGGAAGAGAAGGCACGTGGAAGCGGCTCTTGCAGCTATATCGAGCGACAACCCGTCGTCTCAATTGGATTTCCCCGATGGGATAACGCTCACGAGGGAGTACGATCGCATCAGGATCTCGCGAAATCGCCCATCGCCGGCTGTTCCTCCCTTCACAGTGGAGGTGGACGGGCCGGGGATCGTGCCCCTCGATTGTGCGGGTATGCGGTTCGAGTTCCGCGTCGAGGAGGGGAACCCCATGACTCGAGACTATCCTGACGGAAGGTCGGCAGCGGTCTTCGACGCGGACCAGGTTCCCTTTCCGCTGACATTGCGATCCGTCGGGCCCGGAGACCGGTTTCGGCCGTGGGGACTGGACGGAGCCCGAAAGGTGAAGAAGATCCTGATCGATCTCAAGGTGCCCGTGAGTGTGCGCCGCACCTTGCCGCTCCTGGTGAAGGGATCTGAAATCTTGTGGATTCCCGGCATCCGGCGTAGCAGCGCGGCTCCAGTGGGCCCGGAGACTCGCTCGGTGCTGGAAGTGCGACTTTGGGAGCAGCCGGAACACTAAGTACACCTTTTCGTAAGTTCGGTGTCGGATTCGGCGCCGCACTGAAGCAACAGAGCACTACTGCTCCTCCCTCGGCAGGGAGAGCACCTGACAAATCATTTCGGAAAGATCCTGTATCCGGTAAGGCTTCTTGATGAAACCCGTGATGCCGCGATCGAGGGCGTCTCTGGCCACTGAATCCTCAGCGAAGCCGGTGGAGAGTATCGCGCGAATCGAAGGGTTGATCCGCTTCATTTCCACGAACGTCTCTTTTCCGCTCAATTTGGGCATGACCATGTCCAGAATGACCAGATCCAACTGATCCCAGAGCCGTCGATACAGGTCCAACCCTTCCAAGCCATCACAAGCGGCCACGACGCGAAAACCCATCTCCTGGAGCATTTCCGTCAAAACGTCCCTGATGATCTCCTCGTCGTCTACGACGAGAATGCTGCCCGCCACTTTGGTCAGTTCCCTCTCCACCGGGCAATCCGGGGCCATGCCTTCGGTCCCCTTCAGGGGGAGCAGCACCCTGAAGAGCGCCCCTAGACCAGGTTCAGATTCCACTTCCACGTGCCCGTGGTGGCTCTTGACCGCACCGTAGACCATGGCCAGTCCCAGTCCCGTGCCCTTCCCGTCTTCCTTGGTGGTGAAAAAGGGCTCGAACAGACGCCGCTTGACGGTCTCGGTCATGCCTTCGCCTGTGTCTTCGACGGTCATTTCGAGAAACGCGCCGGGCTCGAGATTGTCTCTCGTGCGACAGAAGGAATCGTCAAGCTCAGCCACGTCGGTAGTGATTACGATGCGTCCCCCCCCAGGCATGGCGTCTTTGGAATTGATGCACAAATTCATGAGAATTTGCTGAATCTGCCCGGGGTCTCCTTCCACCGCGGACCGCCGAGCGTTCTTGGCACACAGGACGGTTACCCGAGGGTCAAGGGTGCGCTTGAGGATTTCGACCACGTCGTCCACGATATGATGCACGTCCACCGTCTGCACGAATTGGCTGCTCTTTCGAGAAAACGCGAGCAGTTGACCGGCCAGCGCAGCTCCTCGTTCAGCGCTCTTTCCTACCATTTTCGCGTAATGGGAGAGCTTCGACCCCGTCGGCGCCAGGTTCTTCATCAGGGAAGCGTAACCGAGCACCCCGCTCAATATGTTGTTGAAGTCATGAGCGATTCCTCCTGCCAAGGTTCCGATGGCTTCCATTTTCTGCGACTGCTGGAGCTGCGCTTCGAGTCGACGGAGCTGGCTGATGTCCGTAAAGATCCCGATGGCTCCCCGGTGGACTCCCTTGGTATCAAGGTACGGTGTTCCGCTCACCACGAGAGCGTGATGTTCTCCCTCGAGGTCAGTCAGCGTAATGAAGTACGTAGAGCTCTGTCCTTTTTTTCTCTCGAGCAAGATGCTCTCGAAGATGTTCCTGTTCTCGACATCGCAGTAGTCTTTCAGGCTCTTGCCTTCCGGATGGGGGTCTTTGAGAATCTCCTTCATCTGAGGATTGGTGAACTGTATTACCCCCTCCGGATCGATATCGGCTATTCCATCGTGGGCGTTTTCGACGAGAAGTTGGAACTTGGTCTCGAATTCTTTCAGGGCCTTCTTCATCCGGACGCGTTCCGTGATGTCATGCGCGATGCCGACAAGGTAGGGCTCACCACTCCCAGGCTCAACGAGCGTGACTCGATACTCGAGGTAATGGATGCCGCCATCTCGGGCCAGATGCTGAGAGACTCCCTCTCCGAAGCCCCTTTTCCATATTTCTCTCAGATTGCGGGCCACCTGTTCTCTCAGTGCCGGAGGGATAATCTTTTCCAGGGGCCCGCCGATGAGCTCCTCCGGTCGGTAGCCCAAGTTCCGGGCTGCCGCGCGGTTGACGGTGAGCAGGGTGCGGTCCGCATTGAGGGTGTAAACGCCATCCGTCAGGTTTTCGACGAGCTCCGTGTATTTTTCTTCAGACTCCCGATGACCTCTCCATGCGCGAACCAGTTCGGAGACGTCTTCGCAGAGGAGGACCTTCTTGGCTTCCGTCAGGGTAAAGACCCCGAAGCGGATTTCTCTCGGAGAGCCGTGCCGGTCCCGAACCATGAAGTAACGATCGCGAGACGAGGCGGCCGCCCCAGCTCCGCCACCCTGATCGAACTCCTTGCGGACAATCGCCCTGAGTGCGGGATCGGGCAGCGCCAGTGACATCCACGCGAAAAGACCCGGAGTGTCCTGGTGCGTATAGCCGAACATGTCCACGAACGCGGGATTCACGTAGTCGAACCGGTGGAGCGAATCGATGACCGCAATGCCCAGGGGGATACGCTCCGCCAACATGCGGAAGCGCCGCTCGCTGTCAACCAGTCTCTCTTCGATTTCCCTCAAGTGGGTAATGTCCTGAACGATCGCCAGCCCTCGTTCATGGACGTCACGGCCTTGATCCATCGGCAGCGCCGTGATGTTTACGAATGCGGTCTTTCCCCAACGCGATGTGTATGTGGTCGACAAGCCCTGGGGTTGGCCCGTAACCAGAGCGCCTTGGAGGGCCTGAGCTATACCCTTGGCCCGGAGGTTCTCAAACGTGAAGATGTTGATGGACTTCGTGGCCTCAAATGACGGCGATCCGATAAGATCCAGCAAAAAGCGGTTCGCTTCCAGGATCTCGCCGGTCTTGGAGTAGGTGAGAAGACCGAGCGGCGCGGCATCGAAGAGAATCTTGTACCCTGCGTCACCCTCCCTGAGTGCACGGAACCAGTCCATAAAGGTTTCGGAAACGGGTTGCAGCATGATGCGGCCTCGACATTCCTCCGTTGCGTCAAGCAACAGTGCTTATTTCGAGATTCTGATTTTCCCGAGATAGAGGACATCCAGCCCGCAGGAGTAGAAAGTCCGGATGGCGTCGTCGGGGCTGTTGACGATGGGTTGTCCGTTCAGATTGAAGCTCGTATTGAGCACGAGCGGCACGCCCGTCAATTGGTGGAAATTCCGGATCACCCGATGAAACGTGGGACACGCCTCTCGATCCACGGTCTGAAGTCTTCCCGTGCCGTCCACGTGAACCACGGCAGGGACCTTGTCCCGCACATCCGCGCGAAACTTCAGAACACGCTCCATGAACGGAACCTTGACGTCACGAGGACATTCAAAGTAATCGGAGACGCACTCAGCAAGGATGGCCGGAGCAAACGGTCTGAAACTCTCCCGATATTTGACGGCACGGTTGATGACGTCCTTCATCTCGGCTGTCCTCGGGTCCGCGAGAATGGAACGGTTTCCGAGGGCGCGTTGGCCGAATTCCGATCTTCCCTGAAACCATCCGACGAGCTTTCCTGCAGCAATGTCTCGAGCAGCCGCTACCGCGGGGTCGGAGTGTTGTTCGGCCTGTGGCAGCTTGTACCGGCGGACGAATTGCTCGCATTCGTCGTCCGAGAAGTCCTGTCCCCAGAAGTTGTCCGACTGTCCGGAAATCTCTCGCCCGCCGGTGCGTTGCGCGTGGAGGAGGAGTGCGGCTCCCACGGACGTGCCTGAATCGTCAGGGCAGCTCGATACGAAACATTCCTCAAAGGGTGTCAGATCGGTGACCTTGCCGTTGAAGACGCTGTTCATGAAGCATCCGCCGCCGATTACCAGCTTATTCAGGCCGGTCCGTTCGTGGAGACGGATCAGAATTTCGCTCACCTTCTCCTCGAACACCTTCTGAAGGGCTGCGGCAATCTGCTCGTGCCTTGTGGAGAGCTCAGTCCCGCGGGTTCGAGGAGGACCGAGAAGCTTGACCAGCTTATCCGAGAACATTCGCCGGTCCCAGAAGTTGTAGAACTCGAAGAAACCCAGGTCAAGCTCAAACCCGCCATTCCCGTGGACCTCGACCATCCGGCTCAAGTGAGGATAGTAGGGATTGTCCCAATCCGCGTATGACGCGAGGGCCATAACCTTCCACTCGTCCGAATCCGGCTTGAACCCGAGGAATTGGGTGATGGCGCCGAAGAAGAGGCCCAGGGAGTGAGGGAACACGACCTCGTCCAGGATTTCCACGCTCGCGCCCCGACCCGAGGCCAGGAGTGCGGTCTGCTTTTCTCCTCGCCCGTCAAGGATGAGGATGGCGGCCGACTCGAACGGACCGAGCATGAAGGAGTTTCCCACATGAGCCCAATAGTGGTCCACAAAGGTGATCTGCGGGCAGTCTTTCCACAGCCCGGTGAGAGTGAGCTCAGGCGATGCCTTCTGAAGGTGCGCGCGGATAAATTGGCCCGGAACCTGACTCAGGTGCTCGGTGCGCCACCGTCGGCAATTGGCGTACCCATCGGGAATGGTCTCGAGCTCGATGGCCGGATTCCACCCCACCGCTATTTCGTCCATGTCTTCGATGGAGAGACCGATCTGCCGCAGACATTGATCCACGGCCATTCCGGGAAAGCCCCTACTCTGTTTGACGCGGTCAAGCCGTTCTTCCGGGATGGCGACCGCGACATCTCCGTCCACGACCACGCAGGCGGAAGAGATCACTACGTCATGACACAAGCCCAGGATTTTCATGGTTCCTCGTGTTCGGTCCGGAAGGCTTACACGCTAAGCAAAGCGAGGCTCCTCGGGATTGTATCAGAATCTTCCGCCTGTTCAAGACTCGGAGGACCATCTTTGTGGGTTGATACGAGGGCGTCACTCGTGTCAAGATGATAGAGCCGCCCAGACAGGACTGGAGGGCGCACACCTTTCAGACTACCGCCATCCGGATGGTCCGTGCCACGTTTTCGAGTGCCGGAGCGGCCGCGAAGAGGAATAAGTCGTGACCAAGAAATCGGTGCTCAGCATTTGTTTGATCCTGGCTGCCATGTTTGTACCGCACGCGCGGGGCATTGCAGCGACCAGTGCCGTGATGATTCAGAGAGCGGGGAGCGTTGCGGATCGGTCCGCCGTTGCCCGCACGAATACGCCGGAGGCGCCCTCCCACGGCGCAATCGCGGCCGGGAGTGTCGACCGCGAGACCGGCTTCGATCTCTTCGATGATGCTGTGCGGCTGATTCGAGACCATTATCCGCGGAAACCTTCGGACAGGGACGTCTTTCAGGAGCCCCTCGAACAGCTCACCTTCGTCCTCCTCCCTCATTTGGTCGAGGACTCAGTCTCCGTGCGGCAGTGTGACGGGCGACCGGAAGAGTGCTTTGCCCAGGCAGTGTCGGCGATCGCTCGGCGAAGCAACGCGCCGCCGGACCGTCTGGTGGAGACGCTCCTCAAGCATCTTCTCGCCGGCCTGGATCCGAATTCGTGCCTCCTGGACGAAGGGATGCTCAAGGAGCTCAGCATCAGCACGTCCGGGAAATTCGGGGGCGTGGGCATGGTCGTCGCGCCAAAACAAGGTGAATATGTCGTGATTTCGGCATTTGACGGTTCTCCTGCCTTCAAGGCGGGCATTCGAGCGGGAAACCGCATCGTGCGAATCGACAATCGGTCTTTGGCGCGGCTTCCCCTGTTGGACGTGCTTCGCATGGTGCGAGGGCCTGCAGGGTCCCACATTACGGTAACGGTCAAGGACGATTCCGGGGAATTGCATAACGTGCGGATGCGGCGCCGGGTGATCGTCATTCCGCCGGTTCGTTTCGCAGCGCTCAGCAGCGAGATCGCCTACCTCAGAATCGTGAACTTCCAGGCAAATACCGGCGAGGAAGTCACGAAGGCCCTTCAGCGGCTCCAATCGAAACGCTTCGCCGGCACGAAGGGGATTGTGCTGGATTTGCGCGACAATCCCGGAGGCCTTTTTGACCAGGCCATCCGGGTGGCGAATCTCTTTATTTCCTCCGGGGTGATTACGTCGCTGCGGGGCCGCGATCCTGCCATGAATCGAGAATTTTCCGCGACGCCCGAATCGACGTTCCCCGCGCTCGCCATGGTGGTGCTCATCAACAAGGGGACTGCCAGCGCGGCTGAAATCCTCGCCGGAGCGCTCCAGGGAAGGCCGAACGTGCTGGTCATGGGAACCCGGAGCTTTGGAAAAGCGTCGGTTCAAGCGGTGTTTCCTCTTCGGAAAGGCATGGCGCTCCGCTTGACCACGGCCCACTACTATACCGCGGACGGCCGTGATATAGATGGAAAAGGATTGGAACCCGACATCGAGATCGATTCCCCGGAGGGCTTGACGAAAGCCAAGATCGGCCTTTTCAAGCCGGAAGAGCTCGCAAGAGACCCGGAGATAGAACGAGCGGTGGACTACCTTAAGCGCGGCGCCCTGACTTGGCGTTCGCCTTTTCCGACGTGGTACTGATGAGAGGGGCGGCCGGCCCGGCGATCGGGCTCCAAACCGACGGAGGACGGGTGAGCCTCATGGAACAAGATTTTTCCTGGTGGACGTGTTCGTGCGGCCTGCGCCTGGAATTGCCGACGAATTCAATCGTCAGGGGCACTGAAGTCTGCCCGCGGTGCGGCGCCTCCGTCAACCCGCTCCAGACCCAGGACGAGCCGCTTGAACCCTCTGAAACTCAGATGATCAATCTCGACGAGATGGCTTCCATGGCTCAAGAAGGAATCGACGTAGGTGTCTCGGGCGAATGGGACACCCGCGGGCCATCTGAGCCCAGAGGCAAGAAGTAGCAGGCACAGGGCTGGCGCTTCAGAACGAGGGAGGGGAGATCGCTTCTTCCACCCCTTGCCGATGGAAACGGATCCAACCGTCGAGGAATCCCATGGTCTCAAAGCGCTGTGACTTTGTCCTTGACGAGGACGGCCTGCTTGTGCCATGTATGTCGTCTCAATCAAGATCGTGACGGAAGAGGTTCTTTGGTTTCGGATGGGGTACGCCGACCATCCGGAGCGGCACTGTGCCGCGGAGGCGAGACAGCGTCTCGGGCGTGCGGGTTCTGGTCGCGGATCATCACATGAGCTGCCAACCGCGGAGAGAACCCGTTAGCGCGGGACGTTCGGGCGATTTTTTCATGTAAATGACTGAAAAGCCATATTGTTGGTTGCTTTTATTGCGGATTTGATGTATAGTTTGGTCGCCTTTCCACGGAAAGGGGCCTTTTTTGTAGTTTCCTGTGTTGGGAGGTTGGACTACATGAAATTGCCGGCTGGCCACGCTGGAAGGCTGTTTCTTGGGTTTACGTGCTCGATCATGTTTCTCATGGTGTTCGCCTTACTGGTTGCCTACAACACCGAAGCCGAATCTTCCAGTTTCACCAAGACCTCGGTCGAAGATTATCCCCTCACCATTGGGATTCCAACTTCAGACCCTGATTTGACCATCTCTTTCTACAAGAAACTGGGATTCAAAGCTACAGCCGGTTTTTCCAGGGGACTGGACATCGTGTGCATGGAGAAGCAAGGAACCCCGTACAAACTGGAAATCTGCCACAACAAGTTCACGGAAGCCGGATCCATAAGCGGAGGAGTTTCCGGGATGAGCTTTCGAGTAACGAATCTGGCAGCATCGGTGAGCGACCTCGAGAGGCGAGGCCTCCGATTTGCGGAGACCTGCGGGAAGAGAGACGGAGTCGTCTACGCTTCTCTGAAAGATCCAAACGGAATAAGTATCAAGCTTTTCGAGCCGTAAGAATTACGCGCCAACGATCGCACGCTTCCGGGCACGCTGCGGCGTGCCCCTACCCCCGCCATAGTACAAATCCATTTTCAAAGAACAAACCTCGGGGCGGTCGCCCTCGAGAGGCCACTTTCCCGGATGTTCAATGCGATCGGCGAAACCGCGTCCTCCGGCATCATCAATACTGGGTAAGTTCGGCCGAAATCTGTTGCAGATCCTCGATTTCAGGGGGGAACGGAAAGTTCCGTATCCCGGGTCCCGGCTTTTCATTTCCGTAGGGCCGATTACAGGCCACCTTGCCGTCAGGGCCGGGACAGCCCGATGTCTCAAACGGGGAGCCGCTGAAAATCGTGCGTTCCAGTTCAGGAGCGGAAAGGCCGAAATCCATGATTCTCCCCGTCTCGTCGAACGCCATTCCCTCCATTCTCGCCCTGTCGTTGTCGATCAACCAGCGGGCAAGCTGAATCCGTCGGTAGCTTCCCACGGGTGGGGCTGCCTGGTGCTCCATCCGGGACCCCTTTTCGGGAAAGAACGAGAACAGATGCGCGCATCCGCCCATGACTCTCGCTCGCTGAATCGCCGAGACCATCTCCTCTTCGGTTTCTCCCAATCCGCAGATCAGATGAGCCCCGGCCATTGCATCGCCGAAGACCTCGAGACTCTGCTCGAATACCGCCCAATACCGGTCCCACTGGTGCGGTCCTCTCACCGCTTTGCCGCGCAGTCGCTCAAAGATCGGCTTGGTCGCCGCATCGACTGCCACTCCGATCCGATCCGCGCCGGAATCCTTCATGCTGCGAAGATCGTCCCGCAGGAGAACCGACGGCGAGATGAGCAGCGAGACATCCTTGCCGGTTTCCACCCTGACCCGGCGGCAGATGCTGAGGACGTCCCGTCGCGCCTTCGGGTGGGATATCATGGAAATGCAGACCCGATGGACGTGCGGCGGCGCACTACGTATCGCGTCGATGACCTCGTCCGTGGGGTAGGATTTCCACGGCACTCTGATGAAGCTGCCGCCGGATCGAACCCACTCCTTTTCCGCGGCCAGGCCGCAGAACGAGCAATTGGCCTTGCAGCCGTCATGATAGCTGAGGAGCAGGTTGATACAGCCGAGCCTGGCATTCCGATAAAACCACCCCTTCGCAAAGCCCAGAGTCATGGCTGCCGCAAGGGACAGCCGAACATGCTCCGGGCTTTCCCTTGTTTCATGGTGAGTCACAATCTCCGCAGATCTCATGGTTGGCGCTGACCTCCTATTCACTCTGCTCATCCCAGCGAACAGCACGTTTCCCGGTAAACGATCTCCAGACCTCGGCAGCGGGCCTCTTCCAGACCGCGATCCGAAGGAAGAGCGAGTGCGTTTATGCCGCCCCTGACAGCCAGAACATCCAACGCCCTGCTGTACGGGCCGCGAGGCCGTGCACACCCGAGACTGGCCTGCCGGTCCGGGAGTGCAAGGCGAGCCCGCGCAATGAAGTCGGCCACGATCTCCGGGCGGGGCGGGCTTACAGCCGCCATCGGCGTCGATTTCGCGGGCATGAGCACGACGATGACGTACTTCTTCATGGGATAGCTCTTCAGCATTTCAACCGCAACCGTCTCCCCCCGCGGCATGCCGTAATGGAGCCCGAACAGAATGTGCGGAATCGTTTCCAGACCGGCCCGCGTCAAGGCATCCAGGGTCCGTCGAATCGTGACTGCTCCATCCGGCAAGTGATAGATCTCCCGTGCAGTCCGGTCGTCACCGATGAGATCCACCAGGGCCTGGTCCACTCCCGCTTCCTTCAGGGCCAGCGCGGTATCCCCGTCCACCTGACCTGCATGCACGGTGATCGTGAGATCCGTCGTCCCCTTGAGTCGACTGATGGCCGGGAGAAAATTCTTCCAAGGAAGCCTACCCCAGCGGTCACAACCGCCGGTGACCAGCATGCCATAATCTCCACGTCCGGCAGCTTCCATTCCGAACCGGAGAAGGCTGCTTGCGTCCGTCGCTGCCGGCATGGTCCTGAGTAACGAGCCCTTGCAGTGCTCGCAATGCAGTTCGCACGCGTCCCCCGTGATGGAGATTGCCCGATACTTCCCGCGCATGCCGTTGACCACGAACATGCCCGGCACATGGACGCTGAGGCGGTATCCGTACCGCTCGCGGGACACCTGCCACGCCTGCTGAAGCAGCGACTCGAGGCGGCCGTCAATCACGGTGGTCATGCGGTTTTCGACGGAATAGCGCTCGGGGAGGTCAGTCACTGCGGTTCCTCATCCGTTTCCGGTACCCTTTGAATGCGATCCAGGTCTGTTCGCAGATTGCCTCGAAATTGCCCCCATGCCACTGCTCGATCATGAAGCGGCGCTTTGCCAGGGCGTGGCCGATCGTCCCGGCGTAATGTCCCCGTATCTCGCGCTCATATTCGGTCAGGGCCGCGTTCGAGCCTGTGCGTAGCCCCTCGGCGGCAGCCTGTCCGGCCTGAAATCCCGAAAGGACCGCCTGAGGGATTCCCGCTCCGGTGATCGGATGGGTGAGCCCTGCCGCGTCGCCACAGAAGAGCACGTTGTCGACAACGAGGCGGTCCCGAAGGCCGGATACCGGTATGACCCCACTGGACCTGGCAAGGCATCCCTTCCGAATCATCCTGTGCTCGTTGAGCAGCCGGAGGAAGCGGTCAAGCAATTCCGACGGATGGACCGCGGGGCCCGCAACCACTCCGACGCCGACGTTCGCAACCGTACCTTTGGGGAAAACCCAGCCGTACCCACCGACGAACGTTCGATCCAGGAAGACGAGCGTCCCTTCCAGTGGCGAAACCAAAGGCGCTTCCACCTGAACACCGACGACGAGCTCAGGTCGGGAAAGTCCCATGCTTGAAGCCACGGTTGAAAGGGCCCCATCCGCGGCGACAACGTACCGAGGCTTCAGGGCGAATTCCTCGTTCCGGCTCCGGACGGTCCACGAATCACCGTCTCGGCGCACGACACGGGTAGAAGAGAAGACCCGCGCTCCCGCGGCTGCCGCGGCGCGAGCCAGTTCGCGGTCGAAACGGGGTCGATCGATGAGAAAACCCGGGGATTTGGTCTGCACAGTCCTCAGGGACGGCCACCCTGCCCGGTCTCCCGCTGAACAGGACGCGGGTTTGGCGGAGCCCGCAATCCCCATGTCCGAGAAGGCATCGTACGATCCGGAATCCACAATTCGCGTCTCGAGAAAACCCGTGCTCTGGACTATGGAGACCGGGTCAAGCCGGTATTCCGCAAAGAGTCTCGCAGGGACGAATTCTCCGCAGTGGGGTTGCTCTCCGATGCGGAGCTTGGCGTCCACAAGGATCGTGGCCGCGCCGGCCCGTGCTGAAGCAAGAGCCGCGCACGAACCCGCAGGCCCTGCTCCCACCACGAGGACGTCACAGGGAAGCTCAGGACGCATGGAGTCTGCTCAGGGTCTTCTCGATAAGCGCCATGTTGAGAGCGGTCTTTCTGTCGAATCGCCCCTTATAGGCCGCGTCCGCTTTCCCCAGGTCATAGCAGGTGGTGGAATCGAGGTTGATCAGGACTCCCTGCGCGGCGACCCTTTCCATTTCTTTCTGGTGCTTGGAATAGAATGCCTCGCAGCAGGACCCCACGTACAATCCTCCGCTTCGCGCACACTTGGCGCGTAGAACCTCCATGAGATGCTCAAAACTCTGGATCGTCACAGGCTCCAGGTCGAAGGAACGGGCCAGCGCGAAGCAGTCCCCGATTTCGCATTCGCCGCATTCCGAACATCCCGGGACGCCGCGGTATCCGCAGTCGAGGTTTTTGGCGCAGTACGGAAGCAGAAGCCAGCGAGGCCTGCTATGGGCCAGGTCCAAAGGATGGACGTTGACGAGAAACAACTCGTTGATTTCTTCCCTCGAAAAGGCTCTCTCGATCAAGTGCAGCCGCTCTCCCGCGGCAGCGACGGCTTCGGCCGCCTCTTCCGGAGAAATTCCGACGATTCTTCCGTCATACCCCTCGAAAAAGGAGAGCACTGCGTTCCGGAGAGCACTCCCCCGCGGCGCCGTCGCGCTGCTACCGGCAGCACGAGCTCCCACCAGGCTCGCCTCCAGATCGTGAATGAGCCGCGGAGGTTCGCAAAAGAAGTCCCCCGTGATCAGCGCTTGCCTGACCCTTCGACCGCCTGGCGAGAGCCACAGATTCACTCGCAGGGTCCCCGCGGCGGTTTGCAGGAGCGACCGGATCGGCTCGCTTTCTCCTTGGGGTCGCGACCGCGACAGGATCCATTCAGACCCCCCGAAGGAGGGAAGTTCCAGCTTGAGCCGCTCCTGCTCACGGGAAGTCAACTCTCCCGGGACCAGGCGTATTCCGAACATCCTGCCGAAAGCCTCGGCGATGGTCTTTTTGACATGACCGATGTCCGGTGTGGGGCTCACGAGATCGGAGAGGAAACAGATTCGCTCCATGAGCGATTCCACCTCTCGTTTCTTCAGTTTTTCCACAGGGACCCTCAGGGCTTTGAGAAATCGCTGAATTTCGTTCTCCATCAGCAGGGTGCCCTGAAACATGAACGCGCCGGTGACCGTCACACCGCCGGTTCCCGAGATCTTGCGACCATCGACTTCGATATCGTTCCTCGGCCGGAAACGGGCCGTTACGCCGAGCCGTGAAATGGCGCCGGCTGCAACCGAGCATATCTCATGAAGGATGTTTTCGTATCCACCGCGAAAAGGGCCGTGACCCGGACGGGCGAAGAATTCCCAGCCCAGAGCGGATTCCTGGAACAGGATGGCGCCGCCGCCGGTGAGTCGCCGATTCACGTCTATCCCGTGCGCCTCGCAGTAGTCCAGCCGAATTTCATGATTCACGTCCTGGTGGTACCCCACCAGAGCGGCAGCGGGGCTGAACTGCAGGAAGCGAAGCGTGGGCGGTGACGTTCCCTCCGCGACCTCCTCGAGAATGATCTTGTCGAGCGCCATGTTGGCCGCGGCAGGCAGGCGCCCCGTGTCCAGTAGCCTGTAATCCACCAATGAAATCGCCTCGTTGCGAAAGATGTGTCCTCGCGCCTCTTTGCGGCGACCAACGGGAGCCGCCAATATATTTGAAGTTTTTGGAAAGGGGGTGCAAGGGGAGGACCTTTTTTCAAAAAGGTCTCCCCCCGCATTCGGCATTTCACGGAAACTTCTTCGTCCTCGCGGTGGCGTGGATGGGTCCGTCCAGCAGGCCCAGTGCAGCCTCTCTCACCGCTTCGGAGAGCGTGGGATGGGGGTGTATGGTGTCGGCCACATCCTTCGCTGACAGGCCGAGCCGTACGGCGAGGGCCAACTCGGAGATGAGCTCGGAAACGTGAGGCCCCATGAGGTGGGCTGCGATGAGCCGACCTGTCTCGGTGCACTCGATGAGCTTGATCCAGCCTCGCGGCTCTCCCATGGCGAGAGCCTTCCCGCTTTGGGTCAAAGAAAAGGTGCTCGTGCGGTAGCCCCGACCGGAAGCAGCGACCTGCTCTTCGGTCATTCCCACCCAGGCTATCTGAGGAGTCGTGAACGCGCACGCAGGCACGACATCATCGGCCGCTGGCTTCCGTCGCCCCGCGATGTTTTCGGCAACGATTTCGCCATGGTAATAGGCCACGTGCGCCAGCATGCGCCGCCCGATGACGTCCCCAACCGCGTAGATGCCTGGGACCGAGGTTTCCAGGAAGCCGTCCACATGCACTGCCCCGTGAACGGTACGCATTCCGAGCTTCTCGGGGTCCAGACCCTCGAGATTCGGGCGACGGCCCGTGGCCATCAAGATCACATCCGCGTCAACGACCTTTTCCCTGCCCCTTTTCTCATAGACGATTCTCAGCCCGTCCGATCGTGTCTCGATCGCGCGGACCTGAACGCCCACTTCTGCGGTGATTCCAAGGGCGGGGAGGAGACTCGAGTACTTCCGGGCCATTTCAGCGTCGACCTCGTTGAGAATCCGGTCAAGAGCCTCGAGAACGGTCACACGGGAACCGACCGCGGCGAATATGGCGGCAAATTCCTGCCCGATCATTCCGCCACCGATCACCGCGAGGCGCGCGGGGACCGTTTGAATCTCCAAGAGCTGTCGGGTCGTCAGGACTCCCGGCAAGTCCGCACCGGGGATTGGCGGCGCCCACGAACGCGACCCGGTCGCAACGACGGTGTTCCGTCCGCGGATCGTTTCACCGATCGATGTCAAAGCCACTCCAGGTTCCGGGATTGTCGCGGACGCAGAAACCACGGTGACCCCGCGTGCGGCGAGAAAGGCTTCCAGGTTGGAAACCATCTTGCTCACCACTTCGGTCTTGCGGCGTTGCATCCCACCGAAATTCACCTCGGGAATAGAAGCGATCACTCCTGCCTTGAACGAGCGGCGAGCCCATTGCAGCCCCTCGACGTCAGCGAGAAGCGCCTTGGTGGGAATACAGCCCCGGTTGAGGCAAACGCCGCCCACTCGCTCCCTCTCGATGAGAGCCACACTCAGCCCTAACTGCCGCGCGCGCAGAGCGGTCACGTACCCGCCCGGACCGCCGCCAACGACAATTATGTCAAACAGAGAAGCCATGAGCCCTACCGCTACGAAGTGCCCTGACGCACAAATTCGGTGACGTATTCCGGGTTCGTCACCGTATTTATGCCACCCCGCGATTAAACCTTCGCAATGACAGTCAGATTCCTTTCCACGTGAATAATTCCGAATCGCCTTATCTCATCACGAGCACCCGGTCTTCCGGCAAACACTGAGCCTGCCGGTTACCGGGCATCAGGCCCCTTTTCCAGTGCGGGCATTGCGTCGAGCGCCTTCGTCACCTTCTCCGTCAGATCGACGAGCCCCTGGGAGTACACGAGGGCTTCCTTCATGAAGACCGCGCTAAAACCTTCTTCCTTTGCTATCTTGGCAACAGCTTCTTCGAGCTGGGCTTTGATGACGCTCTGAATGGATTTCTGCTTAAAATTGGCCTTCACTTTGAGGTTCTGCCGCTCGTTCTGGAGCTCCTCCACTTTGGCCTTGAAATCTGCTTGGAGCTTCTTCCATTGGTCTTCGCCCAGAGCATCCTTGCCCTTCTTCAACTCGTCCTCGAGTTTCTTTATCTCCTCGTTCAGGGCGTTCATCCGCGGGGCAGCCTCCATTTGCATAGCCTTGAGCTCCTCCGTCGCAGCCCTCACCCTGACGGAGCTCTTGTACAGCGTGGGCAGGCTTATCTGCGCGAGCTTGAGATCGGCTGCCATAGACGGCCCGGTGAGAAGAAGCGCCGAAATGAGACCAAGCAAGGAACATCCAATCACTGTCAGGTAACTTCGGGATTTCATCTGAAGCTCCTTTCCCGATTTTCTTGCGGTGACCATAATGGAAAGTTACCGCGCTGTCCAGACGACCGAAAAGGAAGCAGGGTCGAACCTGTGCCGCGGGCTGACTGTCGTGGTCGTGGATAAACGTGCCCTCCTCGGAGGTGGGAAACGAAACACTCTCCCGGCTCCCGTACCCTACGGGCCTGAGCCTTGCCACGGTGAAGCCCGAAGCAATCTCCGGGACGAGAATACGTCGCCGAATTTGTGCAGGGGATCAATCAGGACAGCCCAAGCTTCTTTTCTATGTTGCTCAAGCGCGAATCGATAGAATTGATCTTCGCAGCAATGGTTCGCAGAAGGGACGCAAGGCTTGCCGACTCGATTTCCGGGTCCAACTCCACCGGTGATTTCCCGCTCGCAGCCTCCTCCAACGACGCGGGAGCAGGCGACGAAACCGGTATCGGTACGGATGCTTCGGTATGGTCTTGTTTGAGCCCGGACCGAGATTCTTCCGGGGCTTCTCTCGTGAGCTCCGCAGTGGGAGCCGCCGGGGGGGCCTGCTTGGCAGCGGCGTCCTCGCCGAGCATCTCCGCTGCGCGTGGTTGCTGGTCTTCCGCGGGGGAAAACGACCTGAGAATCTGAGACGGCGAGTCATATTGCGGCTTCACGGGAAAATCCTTCGAGGGGTGCTCCACTGGCGACTCGGAACGTCTGATGGCAACACCTCTGAAGAAATCGTTGAATTCCTCTTTGGACATCGTCCCCTTTCGATAGAGGTCGTGAAGCGTCATGGCCAATTCCTGATCGGAAGTCCGGTACTTCTTTACCAGTTCCGCTTTTAGAGCACCTGCCCTGATCTCATCCAGTAACTCTGATGGGGTGACCCGCTCTTCCAATTTGGCCATGGGGTATCTCCGGAATGAGGATTTGAGGCACATTATTATAGCGCGTTCTCTCGGGCGCGACAACCCCCGAACCAGTATTGGACTTCATGAAGGAACTGCTGAAATTCGGGACAGGACCGGGTCGCAATGGGACGCCCAGCCTTCTTCAGGCTCGAAAAGGGTTGCATTCGAACCGTTTCTGTAAGATGTCATCCATGCACGCATTTTCGCGCTGTCGCCGCGTAACCCAAGGAGTGCCGCATGGGTAATTCAGGGTATCGAGCCGTCGTTTCATCGGACTGGAGTGAGTGCCTTTCACCGAACGGTCCCTTCGATCCGATTGCGTTTAGTTATCCGGCGCTGACCGAAGACCTCTCCTCAGTCTTTAGAGACTATACCGGCAACAAGATCTCGCTCGCGGAGGCCGTGGGAAGGATCAGGAGACTCGTTCCAGACCTTCTTTCGAGGGATCAGGTCGATGCGTATCTGGACGCGTCTTTCCGCACCTATTCCGGAGTGCCTGACCTGATCGAATGGTGCCATGGCAAGGGGGTCCTCTTCATGATCAACACCACGGGAACCCAGGCTTATTTCCAGAGAGCCTTGGCCAGGGGCCTTCTGCCGGACGTGCCCGTGGTTGCAGCGAATCCGTTTCTGAGCTTCGGCGACAGCGGAACCGCTCCTCGGTATCGGTACGAGGTCCTCGAAATCGCTGATAAACCCAAGAATACCGATGCGGTGATACAATCGTTGGGCCTGCGGCCGGACAAGCTCGCCATCATGGGAGACAGCGGCGGAGACGGTCCCCATTTCGAGTGGGGAGCCCGCAGCGGGGCCTTTCTGGTGGGCTGCATGGCAAAGCCGTCCCTCGTGGACTATTGCCGAATGAGGGAGATAGCGATAAACCGGTTCTTCGGACCGAAGTACGCGAAAGGGGAAACGAGAGATCCGAAACGCGAATTGGCAATCAATTTCATGGATCTGACCGACGTCCTCCAGGATGTGCTGGGGCTCACCTCATGAATCGTCCTGCTTCCACGCCTGCGATCGGGTGCAGCGAGCACGGATTTCGTCTTGCGCCGGCAAATTACCCCCGCCCCCTCCATGGGAGGGATTTGGAAGCACGGTGGTCAAGGATGAAGTTCATATGCGTGAGCGTTGCCTTCCTTCTTGCCGGAGGCACGCTCTCAGTGAGCTCGGCCACGGAATTCGGGCTGGCAGAAAATGCTCTCAGTGAATTCAGGAGCATACGACACGAGAACGTGTACACGAGGGTTCCGACCACGGGAAAGCTCGTTTCACTGAAGGTCGCGGACAATGGGACGATCTATTACATCTGCCGCGAAAAGACCGGGTACGTAATTTACCATGTCGAGATCAGGCCCATGGAAGGATTCAAGGATAAGATCGAGAAAGAGCTCCGGGAAAAGAGCCAGATGTGGAACCTGATCCATCCCGACGAGCTCCTGCTCACGAGACGCCGTTACGATTACGATCTCAAAAAGACCGTCAACAAATACAGCGAGGCTGTCTGGGTGAGGAATGAAATCGTTATCGAGGACGCGGCAAAGGATCGGGAACGTCAGAAGTGATGCGGGCCCCCTGTGAAGAGCCAAATGCGGGGGGAGACCTTTTTGAAAAAAGGTCCTCCCCTTGCACCCCCCTTCCAAAAACTTTAAGTATATCGGCGGCTCCCGCCGGTCACCGCATTCTGCCCGGACTCTCCTTGGAAGGCCCGTGCCCGGGAAGAGCATTCAGAGACAGCCCCTAATAACGAACCGGCGACACGGGCGGTCGTGATCGATCTCCGCGGGAAGTGAGGCGGAAACGCTCTCCGAGACGGACCCAGATTCGGCCCATACTTCGGCCGTTCCGAACCACGTCGAGCGGCGCTTCCCGTTCGGTGAGCTTCGTCGAATCTATTCCCGCGGAGCCGGCATCGTCCCATCGCACAGTCTTCCCCGACATGGTGAGGAACACCGCGCAAGGCGGTTGAACATTCGACTTCACATCCATGATCGTCATGACCGTATGAGGAGGCAATTCCAGACGATCCCCCGGGTACGCGGCGAAGGTGCCGCCTTCGGGCTCCTTCAGGACGAGGTATTCCAGCCGCGGTTCTTCAACAGCGATGAAACTTTCGGAAAAAACCTTGTTGCGAAGCCGGGCCTGGAGAGCGAATGTCTGCTTGTGTCCCCGCGGCCGAGCGTATTTTTCCTGGAGATCGGTAGCCGTGTTGATGTGGTGGCCCCTGTCTTCCAGGGGATAGGGCGAAGAATCGGCCTGAAAGCCTCGCAGATCGATTCGCAGAAAACGCTCGTCTTCTTGACTCAGGTTTGTCCGCGGATCAAGAATGCGCACCGTGTCTCCCCTGATCACCGTAAGCTCTTCACCAGGCTCAAAGGCAAAGGTCTTCTCGTTCACCCGGACGCAGAAATAGTGGATCTTCGGCTCAAAGTGGACTCCGGACTCCGCGCCTGACCGCGTGCTCATGATCTTCACCGGAATAGACGCGATGAGGAAGCGATCTTTGCGCACTTCGATGACGGAGCTCCTCGAGAAAAGAATTGATGACCATGGTCTGGTATTTCACTCGCACCCGGTAATCGCCGATGCTCTTGGACGTTTCCAGCCCGAACGCAGGGATTCCCACGTGCGTCAGGGCATGATAGGTCGCAGACAGCCGCTGTTCCTTGTGAACCGTATCCTTTTTCAGCGTTCGGTGATTGTTGAAATGAAAACGGTGCTCCGGGGCGGGGATCTGCCGATTCACCTTGTCGAGGACCCGCTGCACCATTGCGTGCATGTCGATGGTTTTGCCGTCGGGTCTGACAAACTGCGCGGCATCAGCGATGATGGATTGGCCAAACCGCATGGGGTTTCGGAGGGCGGATTCCCATTTCGGCGCATAGAACCCCGACCCGTCGTGAAGATTGAGGAAGAAATCGCTCCGCCTCATCAGGCCTTTAATCATGTCAACGACCGCGGCATCGCGATCAGACGAGCTTGTGGTGGCCGCGAATTTCCGGTTCATGTCACCCTGAACCCCTCTCGAGTTTTCCACTATCGAGAAGAAATTCGCCCGTGGAACCACGATCAAGTTGCCTTTCCTCAGGGAGAGATCCGCGTAGAGATCCGCGGCAAGGTACCCCCCCGGCTCGTCGCCCTGAATGCCTCCCAGGAGCAGCAGGGTCGGGCCTGGGGAGCTTCCGGTAATGAAATAGACGTCCAGTTCGGATTCAGTGCCCTTGAAATAGGTCTGGTGGAGGGTGTTTCCGAATGCCGGGCCTGCGGTGGATCCAAGAACCGCGAAAAGCGCGCAGACCCATATCAGCAACAAACTGCGGCGCAGAGGGCGGGCAGCCTTAAAACGTTCAGCCATGTCACGACCAACCCCAAAAAACCGTCATCCGTCCGAATTGAAAAGCGGCGACCCACACGAGCCGCCAATGCGCTGGAAATCCCTATGGAAGGGCGAATGCGGGAGGAGACCTCTTTGGAAACAGGCCCCCCCTCCGCACCCCCTTCCAAAAACTATCAATATATCGGCGCCTCCCGTCGGTCGCCGTGAGCCGGGCAATTCCCTTAAAGGGCCCTTCTCTTGTCCCCTGCTTTTGATCGGGCGCGGTCGAGCTTGTTTTCGCCAGCGCGAACCATTTTCACTTCCTTGCGATCGAAACCGCGTTGGAAAACGATCTTGCCGTTGTCCCCGTACAGCAGGATGGAGACCCTCGCCAAATTTGTGCCCGGTCTCGTGTCGCCATAGTCGAATTCTACCCGCGAGTTGAACTTGAATTCGATTTTTTCGCCCTCCCGATAATCCGCGGGAAGGTCACCCTCGCTGAGGCGAGTCTGGGTCGGATAGGCATAGATCCGATTCTCTCCGCGCTTGTCCTCCATTTCCACAAAAACGAAGAGGTACCCGGAAAACTTGACTTCAGGCCGATCCTTCACCAGTCGGAAGCTCAACGTGCCGGTGTTCGTCCCCTTCGCGAGCGCGGTCACCTCCCGGGCATTGAAGCTGACGATCGGGCCCACGGGTCCCTTTTCGGCGCCAACAGACGGTTCCCCCGTGCGACTGCGCTCCACCGCGGGGGCAAGCTGGGGGGCCGATTCAAGGGGTGAGACCGCTGCACCCGGCTGATCGTCATCTTCCGCGGCCACGGGGCCAACCGCGGTTTCAGCCTTCTGCGGGGCCGCTGGAAGCGCGGTGAGAGGTCCGTCGTCTTCAGCCCCAGGCCGAGCTGACGCGAGAGGGCCTTGCTGAGAAACCTGACCTGTGGGGCCCGGACGCTTCACCCCACCAGGGCCGGACTGGTCTTCCTGGAGCTCCCTGAGCCGATTCTCCTGGACCGCCAGAGCCAACTCCTTCTTCCTGAGCTCCTCCTGGAGCGCCGATACCTTCTGAACCAGAGCGGCGTCTTCAGCGGGCCGTGGCCCCCCAGCGGTGAACGCGCCGAGAACGGTCGCGACGCTGACCGCCACAAGGCCGAGCACGGCCACACCCGCGGCTACTCCCAGTCGGAGCTTCATCCGGCTGATCTCGATCTGTCGCGAATTCCCCGACTCACCTATGATCACGATGGTAAAGCGTGCCTTGGTCCGCGGTTTCGGCTCAGGTATCGGGGGAATTTCCCTATAGGGGAGACCATCCTTCCGACCGGATCCGGATCGCGCCACCTTCGCTTTCATCCAGGACCATGCTTTTCCAACCTGTGTCACGATATTCATCCCCCTGGAAGAGCTGGACGAATTTCACAAGTATTCGCCCGTCGACCTTCCTGATGTCCACCCGTTCCACATTGACCCGGATGGTACGATATTTTCGGAAGAAATTCTTCTTGGACTTGACGAACTTCGCATAGTCCATTTTTCCCTGTTCAAAATCGGGATGATACATTTTTGCGAATCTGTCAAGATCCTTTTTTTCCCAGGTGGACTTCCAATCATCTAAAAACTTCAATACGTTTTGCTTGAAATCTGAACTATCTTCTGATTTTGCGCCCTTACCTACTGAGGTGTCGAGACCTTTAGTAAAATTTTTCTTTTGGAGTGGCGCGGAGACCGGCGCGGGGGAGGTCAGCGCGGCCCTCATGCCCTGGGGGCGATCGCCGGCGCCCGCGGCCACCGGGAGACTCGCGGTTCTTGTCTCAGACTGGGGCAGGGGGACGGACATGGGAGTCCGCTGTCGCGCGGCGGGTAGTTGGACCAGGTTCTCTGCGGAAGCCAGCGAAGCGCTGGCCGCGGCCACCATAAGCCGCTGAGGGCCGGTATCGGCCTGATGCCGCTCGTTGGATTCCAACGGGAGCGCTTCCACGCCGGAGACGGCCTGAGCCAGCCTCTGAAGCACCACACCGCGGGACGGAGCTGAAGGCCGGGGGGACTCGAGCTCTCCGTCGCGTGGGAGCTCCTCGGGCTCGTCCGTCGAAACCAGCCGGATACGAAGGTCGTACGCATCCGGAGCGGCCGGCTCCGGGTCTGCCCCTGCCCGGGCCAGGAGGGGACCAACCGGAAAAGGATCATCAGCCGGCTTGTGGTAGTCCTCTGCGAAAATGCGGTGCTTCCTTTCGTGCGCAAGGTAGAGTACCTTGATTCCGGAGCTCCGGAAGCCGTCCGACGCGTAGGTCTGATTGAAGATGGCCGTTATGAGCCCATTCTGGCGGTAAAGATAGATATTGCTCAGCTTTACCTTGATATTCTTGTACCGGTCGTTCAGCCGACGCTTCTTTTCCTTCCATCCCCGAAAATCGAACCAGTTACTCTGGAAGTTCGGTGAGTAGAAGCTCATGTACGCTTCCAGATCCTGCGACACCCACGCCTGTCGCCACGATTCGATGAAATCCCGAATCTCGCGCTCCTGCTCCATGATGACCGGACGAGGAGCCATCAAGAGCTTGTTGACCACGATCAGGGGCGTGCTTTGCAACCGTATGTACCGAGACACCTTGACGAGGTCCTCGTTCTCCAGGGCCACGCATCCGTTGGAATCGGGTCGGGGACCGAGCGGCTTGTCCCGGCCGTGAAGCCATATCCCGTCGCCGTTCTTGCCTCGACGCCGATCGACGAAATTCGGGTAGTCCGTGGTGAAGGCCCACAGGCCGTACTTGGGGGGAAGCGTCCGGCCGTCGATCACCGAACAGAAGAAGTAGACTCCCTCCGGCGTTTTCATGTCCCCTCGTACCCACTTGTCGCCCTCGTTCTCACCCGTGGAGCACCGAAAGGACTCGACCATGGACGGCTCTCCGTCCCTGACTCGCCAGACCGTGAGACGCTGTTGCGACTTGTCCACAATCAACGCATGAAACGTTCCTTCCACCATCCAGTTCATGAGAGCCACAGGGTAGACCGACTCGGCGGACGCGCTACCTGCGATCAGAGCCATTACCGGAAGAATGGTGAAGAGCAGCCGTTTCATGATCCGCGTGCCCAACCACGGCATGGAGAATCTCCTGAGATCTAGCGCAAACATCTGCTATTCTTTACA
>Ga0172371_10002644_pt1 | contig 28333 bp, 31 predicted proteins | sample Lak12m_FD_114543 | JGI IMG/M metagenome (GOLD analysis project Ga0172371, IMG submission 114543) | Freshwater microbial communities from Kabuno Bay, South-Kivu, Congo - kab_022012_12m | ecosystem: Environmental > Aquatic > Freshwater > Lake | place: Democratic Republic of the Congo: South-Kivu...
AGGAAGATTCTTTGGATTGCGTAGCCAATCGTTACGGAATGTGGCACAACATGCCACGTCACACTACTACGTGCCACTGACGTCAAAAAACCGAAACGTTTCGCGACAGGCTCCTAGGGGGGGACTTGGTATATCACATAAACAAGGCTGTAGCGGAGTATGTCGTCGCGAAGAAGCTAGAAGAGAAACCTTATCGCACGGATGATGCCGGATCATAGCCCCACTGAAAAAACTGGGAACCTTTTCCTCTGAAGATGTTCTCACTATGCCGACATAACGATGGACGCCTTTTCAAGGCAACGGCTCTTCCCAAAAAAGAAGATCTCACGACCTAGTGGAATTGGCGCTCCCCTACCTCAAGACCTTTTCATAGCCTCTGGATTTTTCCCTTCAATCGATAAGATAATACCCGTAGCGACAGACTCATGAGCCATTGAATCAGGCTTCCCTGTGGAGAAGTGCCGGGACAGGTTTGCGCTTGCAAGAGCTAAACAAGCGCAGCCAAAGCTATCTATTTGACATTACGTTACAACCCAGATTTCTTCCCAATAACCTACTGATATTTCTCTTCAAATTCTGCCGATCAGGTCTTCCGGCTGCGTGCCGATGAAGACTACCCAACAGAACATACTACTTTCATTACGATAATTCGCAGGATGTGCACAAAGGTGAGTCTCTGTAACGTGAATTGATGATTCTCTCCCTGCGGAACCGGCCCCGTCTTCTGCCAATTCGAGCAGGACGGCGGGGCACAAGACGGGCTTCGCCCGCATACGAGCTGGATATGATCCAGCCGAAACATATGGAGGAGAGTATGATTGACTCTAACCCAAAAGCCGTGGATTTCCTCGGCTACGAAATTGCTTTGATCGAAGATGAAGATGGAAAAACGTATGTCCCGCTGAAGAGATTGTGTGAAATTCTGGGTATCAGCCAAAGTAAGCACAGCAAAATGATTAAGGACGACAACCTGTGTCACTGGAAGATAATACCTGTGCCTGGAGCTAATGGAAAAAAGACCAAAGTGTTTTGCCTGCCTTTTGACCAATTTTGCAGATGGATCATAAGAATAGCCCCGCATAGCGTTCGGCCAGAAATTAGTGAAGAATTTTTTGATTATCAGACGAAAATGAGGGAAGAGCAATATTGGAGAGAAAGAAGTGAGGAAGGCCGAGATCTTCCCAAAGTGCCTGATAACGCCTATTGTCTGATAACACAGTTTTCCGGTGAAATCCAAGAGTCTCTTAGGCAAATTAGAGATACCATTCATGATTATGAAGAATACGCCATATACAAAGAAGTATACGCCACCAAATCTCCCATTATGCTTTCCATTTTGGCGGGACTGAGCAAGGATTTGGCCAAACTCTCGAAAGAAATCGCAGATGGATTCCATCTCATGTTGGACGTGAATGATTATTGGCGCTGGAGCTGCTGCAACAGTCCCGAAGCCGCCGAGGAACTGAGGAAGGAAATGGAGTCGTTGGCCAATCAAGGTCAATAGGATCGATCAAGAAGAAAGCACCTGTGCCGACTAGTTCGGCGGAATAAATGGTGCCGCCTCGCTTTCTGCTACCTCCGACAGGACGGCGGGGCACAAGGTGAACGAAATGTTCACACCGAAGCAGGACAAACTCCTGCGGGTTCATATGGAGGACGACATGAATGTCGGAAAAGGAATTGCTGACGGCCGATGAAGCGGCCGAGAAACTGAGAATTGCGAAGAGGACATTATTGAAATGGGCACGAGAGAATAAGATTGAGTCTGTGAGACTTTCGAGAAAGGTGGTATTATTCACCGACGAAGCGATTGAGGAGTTCGTGAGGGGCAAGGAGAAGAAAATCGAGCCTGCTCCCATGACTCACCAAGGGGCTGGAAAAAGGATTGCCAGCCCCATTCCAAAGAAGAAGGGAGGCGGTAGGAGAAATTCAGGGGAATTGTCAGGCGACCTTCGCAAGGAGGTCTTGTCATGGCTGTGAGACAGAAAGGAAAACGGTTCTACGTCTATTTCAAATGGAACGGAGCCCTCTTGGAAACCGCAACGTCCGCCGCGAACGAAGCCGCCGCAAAGAGAATAGACAAGGCGGTGCGTACTGCTCTCAGGATCAACAGGTTTGATCACCTCAGACCTGAAGAGCAGGAGTTCGTCGTGAGGACTTTTCAGAACAAAGGTTGGAAACTGCCTCCAGACCTTGCTGTATGTGAACCACAGGAAGAGTTGACCTTGGCAAAGGCGATGAAGGACTATCTCCACGCAGACGAGAGGCATAGGAGCGAGAGAAACATCTTCGCCACCGTCCGACTGCTCGAATACTTCGGGAAGGACTGTCCTCTGGCTGAAATCAACGTGTCGAGGATAAAGAAATACCGCCTCGCGCGCTTGGAGAAGGTCAAGAACGCCACGGTCAATCGTGAGATCGCGGTGCTGTCGGGTGTGTACAGGGTACAGGTGGAACTGGAAGCCGTGGATTACAACCCGTGCCGCATGATCAAGAGTCTTCCCGAGGAACAACGGGACACCTATCTCTCGTGGGACGATTTCAACGCCTTGTTGGAACACGCGGACTGGATGCGAGACCTGCTCGTGCTCTTGTACTACACGGGCATGAGGTTCGGGGAAACCGCCAACTTGAGATGGGAGATGTACAAGCCCGACCGCAGGATGCTCGTGCTCCCCCCCTCTATGACCAAGGAGGGGAAGAATGAGCGAAAGGCTCGGCTGAAGGCCAAGCGTGTACCACTTCGGAGAGAGGTTGTTGAGCTCCTTGAGTCACTTCGTACGAGAAGGGGCGACAACGTGGTTCAAGCCGTGGGGTTGGTGTTCGGTTACGGTGGGAAATTCAAGAACCGCTCCGACACCTATCAGGGCAAGCCCGTTGACCGGTCGATGGTACGGAAGTGCTGGGATAGAGCGATTGCGCGTACTGGCCTCAATGGTCTTCAGATCAGGGACTTTCGGCACACGTGGAAGACCAATTCCCAGAGGTCAAGGATGCACCCTGCGGTTGCCAACGCCATAGTCGGTCACTCATCAGTGCGCCCCGTGGAAGATCGGTACATTCGTGTCTCTGACGAAGACCTGTTACGGGCTGTGGACTCTATGACCTTTGACCACGGGTGTACGGAATTGGACTTCGTGGAGGAGACTAGGCAGGAGGTACCTGTGGAGAAAGGTATGGAAGGAGTATGGAAAATGTCCGAGAAAAAGAAAAAGGCCGTGCGGGCACACGACCTAACTCTTTGATCTTACTGGTAGGCGGGAGAGGATTTGAACCTCCGACCCCTGCCGTGTGAAAGCTATTCAACCCCTGATTTTACCAGCGTCTCGGTCCATATCCCTCGTCATTTCAATACATCTCGATCCTCTCCAAGCGACACAAGTCGCCTCAGTTACCAAAAACCTGAACATTTCTGAACAGTGTTTGGTGGCTTGATTCCGTAATTCTTTGCGAGTTTCAAGCTGTGCATTGGGAACATTTTCCAAGCATCCAACCCTGCTCACGGAACGTTCACAAAACGGATCGGATCACGGCCGCGCATCGCGCGGACCATCACGAGAGAGGAGAGGGAATCATGGCACACATCGAGAGGAAGGCATTACCGGAGCATTCGGCTGACGAATCCATCATGGAGGATTTGCGAGAACCGGAAACGACTTCTTACGGACCACGCGAGGTTATCGAGTGCGCCGAGCAAGACCCGCGATTCGACACTTTCATCAAGCGTCTGTCGTGGTTTCAGGCCGCCGGCGAATCTGACAAAGATTTTGCCGAGCGCATCGGCGTATCGTGTTCGACTCTCAGGCGGTGGAAGCGGACCGGCGAGAGCCCACAATCCTTCTCGGTTTTAGACAAAATTGCCCGAAATTTTGACGTCTCGTTCTTATGGCTCTACTGGGGCCGGGGGCACAAAAGGAGCACATTTCCGAACGGGAAAACCCGCCTGACGAGCATCCCGCGGTTCCAACCATGGTATCAGTTTACGGACGAAGTGGGGAATGACGAGCCGCGCTCGTTCAGCGACTGCTATTCTCCCGATGAGCTGGCGAAGGCTGTATAATCATACTCCCCCCGGTACGCGTACAGTGCCGGGGGAGTCTCTTCCCTTTGGAGTGACCCATGGCACGCGGGGACCCGCTTATCCGACAATGGCGACTGCTCCGATTCTTGACCACGAGCGGACCCCTCAGCGTCCAAGAAATTGCCGTGAGCCTCGGGGAACCGGCGAGGACCGTCTACCGAGACCTTGAGGTTCTCAGGGAGGCCGGATTCAACCTGTGGAGTCATCGCAGCGGGAAACATGTGACCTGGGATTGCGATCTGACCGAAATGATAGCAGGCGAGACAGACTCCCCCCGAAAAAAGGTGTCACCATGAATCACGGCGGCTTTTCCTGGAAACGCTTTCTCGGCATTTCAGCAGCCAAGGCGCGCTTGTCCCGTCAGATCGGGATTCCCCTCACGCGCTCCGGCCGTCAACGGAAATTCGGCGCTCAGATGGGATGCCTAACGCTGGCGGTTCCAATGGTGGCGCTCGGTTGTCTCTGCCTCTATTCTCTCGTCCTGTGGATGCTCTGACCGTTCACGCTCTGGAGACTCACCACGGAGACCACACGGGCCTTGTCGTGGGTCTCTCTCTCCAGTGGCATCCACGCCTCACGCCTTATCATTAACGCAATGATCCGGTTGTCATCATTGTCGAATCCCTTCAACTGTGGTCAATTTGGGCAAAGTTCGCCACATCTCGCACACGGCATCCGCGGCCTGAACGTCCACCCCTTGCACGGCTTGTCACAGACACCCCTCCCGTCAAGCCTGAGACGCTCAAATTTCGACGTTCGTCCTTTCCCCGTAGGTAAGCTACCCCCAAAATGACCGCGCGAATTTGGAGACGAGAGACGGTTCCTCGGAGACCTTCACAGAGATTTCCGGCCGGAGTGCTCGTCCCTCTGACCGGATGCACCCAACATCACACGGAAATGCATAATGAATGTCTCGAAAAGCCACATAAGAGCACATGGACCGATGGTAATGCACACAAAGCGCGGCTAATATGCACAGCAATGAGACAATGGAGGAGAACCGACGCTCTTGCCTGTGAGGCGTTCGAGAGAGTGTCAGATAACTAAGACACTTTTGTAACGAGAAACGGGGGATTCAAAGTACCGTCGTGTGACAGTTTTCCACCCCGCGCTCTTCGTCTCCGCTGCTGCGGCTTCCTTGACCCGCGCTTCCTGTTGCGCCTGCACGATTGCGAGGCGACGTTCGGTCGAATAGGCCGGGAGATCCTCACGGGTGAGATCACCTTTTATGAGCTGCTTGATGCAATGCGTCACTTCATGGTCATTCCAAACAGGAGCGCCAGAAGGCTCGTTGCCAATTTGAATGCGGAGGGGGAGCAAATATTGAACGGCGTCTTCATACGTCAGGGTGCATCCGCGTGCGCCCTGGGCTTCCGAAAGAAAAAGAATATTCCCAATTGCTATACGGTGTTGTACCGCTCTCTCGCTTTTCAACCCGAAGACAGTAGCGATTTCAGCAAGCGGCTTCCCCTCCGCTCTCATCCTCGCAAAGCACACGCACTCCGCCTGCCAGTTGTGTGAGCGCAGCTTATTCTCCGATAGCCGTCTCCCCCACGTTCCATACTCGGTCTGATCGTCTGTCACGATGCAGGGGATGCTTGACCATTCCTGCGTTGCTTTCTGTGACCGGGCATCCGACCAGAGGGATTCATATGCGCGGACCGGGCACAAACGCCTCACCAAGGGGGGGCGCGTACCCGTAACACGATTTCCCCTCCGTCTCTGTCCGTTGACCGGTCGGTTGACTGACAGTGACAAGGTTGACAATGTTGCCGAAATTAGCTCTATCAGTGAAGTTATGTAAAAGATGACAAGGTTGTCACATTTCCCTTGACACCTTCCCCTCACGTGATTTACAATTATAACAACGTTGACAAACAAGAGGGAGGCAACGACGATGAGCGCAGCGGAAACCACGAGGACAATCGGTTATGTGAGGGTCAGCACCACGGGACAGGCCGAAGAGGGCATCAGCATGGAAGCGCAGCGCAGGAAGATTCAAGCTTATTGTGAGCTTCACGACCTGAGCCTTGCGGAGATTATCGAGGATGCGGGGCTCTCTGGGAAGAGCATCGCGGGCCGTCCTGGAATCCAACGCGTACTCGAGCTGGTCAAGGCGCGCAAGATTGACAACGTTGTCATATTCAAGTTTGACCGCATGGCAAGGAACCTGAAAGAGGCCTGCGAGATTGCCGAGCTGCTCGAAAAGAAGGGCGTCGCCCTCCATAGCATCAGTGAGAAGATCGACACGGCAAGCGCGACCGGGCGACTCTTCTATAACATCCTTGGCGCAATGGCAGCTTGGGAGCGAGAAATCATCGCGGAGCGCACGACCGTCGCCCTGGCGTGCAAGAAAGAGAAGGGCGAGCGCGTCTCGGGACAGGCCCCTTATGGCTTCAGATTCGAGAATGGAAGGGTCGTCGTGGACGAGACGGAGCAGGCCACTATTGCCAAGATCGTGGAGCTCAAAACGCAGGGCCACTCAATCCGGAGCATCGTGAGCTACTTAGAGGCGCACGGTTACCGGAACAGGAACGGCCGGCCGATAGGGAGGAACGAAGTATGGCAGATTCTCAAGAACGCAGCGTGAGAAGGCGACGGTTCAAGACCCTTGAGGAAGAGATTGAAGCCTTGGAGCACAACCCCTTGGCTCAATCTCTCCTGGAGGACCTGAAGAGTCAAGACCCGGAGAGGGTGGGCCAGTTGGTGAGTGAACTGGCATCCGAGGCGGAACACGAGGGAGGGGACAATGGCGACGAGTGAGGAACAGGCAGAGAAAGGGCCGGACGCGGTGAGGGGGTACGCCTTCCGTCTTCACGAAAAGGAAAAGCTCTCGTGGCCGGACATAGCGAAGCGCATCGAAGCGGAAGGGTACCGCAATGACGAAGGGGAGCCCTTCAAAAAGGGGGCCCTCCAAGTGGCACACACGCGGTGGAACAAGGCGGGCAGGCCGAACGCGGCGGAGGTTATGGGCGCGGACGCGCCTCCGTTGTCTGACGCACCTGACAACCTTGTCACGCCGGAGGAGCCCGTCTCGATAGATGCGAGTAGTGCCGACGATGACAAAGACCCGGACGCTCCCTCACCTGACAACTATGACAACGATGCGGAACGTGGTAACTCTGACAACGGTGTCAACCTTGGCGAGTCAACCCTTCCTCCCAAGAGTGACAATCTTGTCAAGGATGACACCATTATCACCCGAGAGGAAATCGTGACAATGTTGACAACGTTGGAAGCTCGGTTGACTGACCTGATTGACGAGAGGATGCGCGCTGCTACCAGTGACAAACCTGTCACAGTTGACAACGTTGCCCTGCCCCCCAAGCCTCCGAAGACACGCCAGAAGGAACTTGGGAGCAAGGGGGACATTCGAGCGCGCATTGACTCTGAACTGCTCAAGAGATTCGAGGCGGAGTGCAAACGGAACTTTGGGGGGAATGCTAGCACTGCGCTGAACGCGATTCTCTGGCGATACTACGGGCAACCCACCCTCTCATTCGAGCTGGGGCAGGAACCCGAGGAGCCGGACGCGTGACCGTTGCCAGAAAAGGAGTCCCACGCGGTCATTGCGGAAAACGGCCGTGGGCCTGCGTAATGACCCGCGGCTCTCCACAACAAAATCCCCGGAAATCCGCATTTTCAGGCATCCGGATTGAATCGAGCACTTGACCGGGAACCCTTGGCTCTCCCCTGACAGAAATTGCTAAAACCCGCACTGAGAGACAATGACAATGAAAATGAAAACAGAGCACGATGAACTTCCGGCCGACACGGGGCGTCCGTTTCTCACAGACCCAAGGCTTCGGCCCGCGCAACCTCCCTCGTATCAGCAGGTCGTCGGGTACGTGCGGGTGAGCCCGTCTCTGCCGAAGAAAGATCGTGAGCAGGCGATAGAGCACCAGAAGCGCCACATCGAGACCGAGTGCAAATTATCGTGGGGCTTGCAGTTGGCGGCAATCGAATTCGATCTCTGCGACGACACGCCATTCGAGCAGCGGCCGGGCGGGCGGGCCGTCTTGAAAATGCTCTCGACCGGCGCTGCGGACGCGATGCTTGTAGAGAGCCTGCCTGTCTTGTCATCCGATCTCTGGGCCGCAATGGCTATGGTGGCGGAGTGGGTGAAAAATGGCCTGGGGATTCGGTTTCTGAGGTTTTACGGAATGGATGCGGGGGGACAGGCAAACAGCTATGAGGTTCTGACACAGATGTTGACGGTGGAGGAAATCCTTGCGGACGTTCGAGCTGGGCTTGCCGGACGATTATGCCACCGCGACCCGCGGTGCCAGCATCGGAATCACCGGGTCACGAAGACGAGGCGAGAGCCTGTCCATCCCGGAAAAGTGTTGCTTTTGGAGTATATGCAGCCTTTGAGAATTTCACAAAACGGCCTTGGGAAGGCAATTGGCGTACCACCCACCCGAATTAACATGATCACCAGCGGCCAACGCGGGATCAGTGCGGACACCGCTCTCCGGCTTGCCCGATTTTTCGGGACCACGCCCCAATTCTGGACGGGACTACAGGCCGATTGCGACTTGGCGGAGGCCGCGGAACGGAGACTGAGGAAACGACCCACGGACCGATAGCCTGACCCCTCATATCGGAATTCCCGGAGGCTGACGGCCGATTTTACAGAAAATCCTTGTCCAATTGCCGCACAATCGGTACACTGAACCGGAATCCGGTGTCTCTCATCTGACCCTGTCAATCGGGTAGGTGAGATTCTTTCACCGCAGCCGGATAGGGGGCGGACATGGAAGAGAAACGGAAAATCAGCGCCAAGACGCTCATTGCTGACGTGCGGGCGGGGATGACGTCCGATGAGCTGATGGGTAAGCACGACATATCAAAGGCTTCTCTGGACAAGGCGCTCGGTAAGCTCAAGGCTGCGAACCTGATTTCTGACGGAGATCTCCGGACGATTGAAGAGAACTCTTATCCTCGTGGGACGCAGAAACCGTTCCAGTGCCCATCGTGTGGGATGTCACAGTCAAAAGGATTCGATGAGTGCCCCCGGTGTGGGATAATCGTTAGCAAGTTTGTGAAACGGAAGGTGATGCCGGCACTTCCCCCGAAAGAAAGTGTCAATGCCGGGGAACATTCAGACGGGACCCCCACAGGCCGTCGTAATCCCCGCCCGCGCCAACCGAATCAATCCGGCAAGCTGCTTCCCATTCTCTACTTTGTGTTTTTCTGTCTCTTGGTTTTCTTCATATTCTCTGAGAACCCCATAAAGGAAAAGGACGCGAATTCAGCCCGAGACACCAAAACAAGACATGCGAGCACAACAAAGATTTTCATTCCTGAAGAGGGCGAATGGTGTCGAATCAATTCGAACTGTATCGCGGTGAGAGCGCAAGGCGACGTAGGCCGTGTCGAGCTTGGGGACCCACCTAGGGGTGGGGCAGTTGCCCTTAACGCCGGACATTCAGTGCAATTCGTCAACTACAAGTTCATGTCTGGCACTTACGAGGTGTTCATTCCAGGCCAAATTGGGACTTTTTGGGTAGCTAAGGAGCGTTGCTCACCTCAATAGCGTTCCCGGCGCTTGACCTTATTCCCTCAAACAACCAGCCACCAATGCTCCCTCTCCGGCGGAGCACTCAGAGCCGCGTCCCACCACGAATACACGCAATGCCACACGGTCCTTGCTCCTTGCCTGAATTCCCATTCTCTGATATGTGCTCCCTAGGAGCCACACGTTCCCTTCTGTTGACAGAGAGCGCTATGACCAACGAAAAATCACCCGATGACCCATATTCGTCGTTCGTCCCGTTTGCAGGTGAGGAAGAGGAGCATGAGGACGATGACGTGGTTTCTCGCCTCGAAAGGGTGTTGGCAAAGGACCGCAGAGAAAGACGGTGCGACGAGTCCACGAAGCGCATGGGCAAATTTGTGGATGACCTCATCCACAATCGGCTCCCCGGTCTTTCCTCTTCGTCCGGTGCGGATAGCGGTAAGGGACGGACAGTCCAACCCCAACCAAGCGCCGCGAATAAGCGTCGAGAGCAAGTCAAGAAATACGTTTTACAGAAATGGGGACAGACCCCCCCCGAGGACAGGCCGAACCTTACGCAAATGGCTGAGCACACCGCCAAGAACTTCAAGGGTAAGCTCTTCAAAACCAGTAAAGATGGAAGCCAAGTGCCGATTACACTGGAGACCTATAAAAGCTATATACGCCGCTTGGGATTGCATAACCCCGATGCAGGGGCACCCCCCAAATCGTTAAGAAAATCAGGGTAAGCCACAAAAACGATCTAACGATTAATTTTCCAACCCGCTCCAGTCCTACTCTCTGGCCGTCAAACGTCGTTAAATTGTCTACTCTCGCCAAAAAGCACTATTCCTCTCGTTCTCACAACATGTCATGGTTTCTCACACGAGGGCCGGAGAGCCCCATAGAGGAGGCGAAAATATGGTGACACCGCTATACCTATCGCGGCGCGACCTTGCTGTCCGTTGGGGCATCAGCGTCAAAACGGTTGATCGGATGCGGGAATCAGGGCAAATTCCCTGGATCTATTTTTCAGGCCGTCGCGGGATACGACCAGTCGTTCGATTCGCACTGACGGACGTGGAGGTATTCGAGGCGGAGGCCCGTCGCAATTAGTGCGCCCGAAATTGATACGGATGGTGAATTATGACCACGAATTATGTATGCCAAACGGCACTGGACTGGCATCCGGTGCGGGTCGATCTGTTGACGATGCCGATGCTGGCACGACATTTCAGGGTTCCAATTGTTGAGTTGAGACGGATGGAATGGCATGACACGGCATTCCCCGCATGGCGTCGAAATGCCCGTGGGGAGCGCGTGTGGAGATTGCCGGACGTGGGCGAGTACCTCGATGGCGCACGTTAGACCGGCCGCGACATCAATGATACGTAATTGAACAGGAAACCCGGCTGGATCGCACTCCATTACCGGGTCGGGGGGGAAGGAATTGTTTACCGATGGCTATATCACAACGTGAATTACAGATCAAGCCTGACCTAACCGCAGCTCGGCAGTTTACAGAAGCTCTCACTGTCGATGGGAAAGTGACCTTTCAGACCTTCGATGACTCTGAAGAGAAGCGCGGAGGACTCTCGCGCATCTTTCATGGACGGCTCGACAAGCATTTCAGAGATCTGTCCCGATTCAACGGGCACGGTGCGGGCGTCTTCCTCATGGTCAACCCTGGCGACGGCAAAGGGCGTTCAGAGACGAACGTCACCGGGATTCGGGCCGTGTTCGTGGATCTCGACGGCTCCCCTCTCGATCCGATTCTGGCCTGTGAGCATCAACCGCATTGCATCACAGAGACCTCTCCGGGCAAGTATCACGCATTTTGGAGGGTTCAGGGGTTTCCGTGGACCGATGACCTCTCCGTGAACAAAGCCCATTTCAGCGCATTGCAGAAGGCCCTATGCGAGAAATTCCGCGGAGACCCGAACATCACGGGCGACATGTGCCGGGTGATGAGGGTTCCCGGTTTCTGGCATCGGAAGCGAGAGCCGTTTCAGGTTCGGATTCACACGATTCGGCCGGACCTCCCTCCCTATGATTGCCGGGAGTTTGCGCGGGCCTTGGGCTTGGACAAGCAGCGGATCGTTGACCCGAGACCATCGACAATGGTGGCACCACCCGAGGAACGGATACCCCAGGGCCAACGTCACCAGTCCATGCTCTCCGTTGCGGCCCGGCTGCGAAACGCCGGGTTGTCAGGAGAACGCCTCCGAGACGCCCTCATGGAGGAAAACCGGCTGCGCTGTGATCCATCTCTCCCCGATGCGGAGATCGACAAGATTGCGGGATGGGCGGGGAAAAAGGACCCAGCGCCGTTGCCAAGATCCACATCGCAAGGGGCAACGGCCGCTCTCTCGCCATTGACCATCATCAGTTTCGCCGATCTCACTCAAATGAACATCCCTGAGCCGCGATGGATCGTCAATGGGCTCATCCCCGAGGGGCTGACAATACTCGGGGGCCACCCGAAAATTGGAAAATCTTGGTTGGTGCAACATCTATCCCTGGCAGTTGCGACCGGAGGGCTGGCGTTGGGCAATTTTCGATGTGAGCAGGGCTCCGTGTTGCATTTGGCATTGGAGGACACACCGCGGCGGTTCCAAAAGCGTATGACCATAATGCTCAAAGGTGACACCGCACCCCGAGACGCCTATTTCGTGAACACATGCCCGGCATTTTCCGACAACGAGCGACAGCCGAGCGGGCTGGATCACATTCAAAAATGGCTTGAGGACCATCACCGGGACTGCCGACTGATCGTAATCGACACATTGCAGAAGATCCGCCCGCGTGGGCAGAGCCGAGAAAATCTCTATATGCGGGAGTATCGGGAGTTGGAGCCACTACAATCCCTGGCAGGGCGATACGGGATTGCGATCATTTGTGTCACCCATTTGAATCAAGGAGAGCACGCCGACCCTCTCTCGGGATTCCAAGGCAGCGCGGCAATCCCCGGAACTGCTGACACGTCCATAAGACTGGACCGGGCCGAACGAGCAGAGGTGGACGCCACGCTGTTCATTACCGGTCGAGACGTGGAATCTCAGCGCGGAGCCCTCCGATTCGACCGGGCAGCGGGACTATGGCACTGGTTGGGGGATGCATCGGAATTGGCCCAGACGAAAGAGCGCGCGGAGATCATCCACGTGATGAAAACGGAAGGCCGGCCGATGCGGCCCGCGGAGATAGCGGACGCACTGCCACACAAGAGCGGGAAATCCGTTCACCACCTGCTCACCCGGATGGTGGAATCCGGTGTCGTGGAGCGGGCAGCGGGGCAGAGGGGTAGGTACATTCTAACCCCAGACGCGGGGTCGGACCGAGCCTACAAGCAACCTTCATATCTCGATTCCATATAGTCTCTGTACTCTCTCTAGTGGGGAAATGGGGAAATAGAGTATAAAGATTAGAGATACTAGATACATAGGTATCCCCACCCCCCCTGGGGAAATGAGGGGAAAGGTGGGGAAAAGAGAAATCCCCAGTTATCCCCATAGAATCCCCACCCCATGGGGGTATACATCTATCGGTAATTACAAGAGTTTCGTGGTCATTTCCCCAGGTACAGGCAGTTATATGACACCCCGGTACGTGGAGACCGGAGAGTGACCGACGCGTGTCGGCTCTAAATAGGAGGTGATAAATGCGTGTTCTCACAGGATCATCCGGGTCGTTTGTGCTGAGTGTAGAAGAGTATTGCGGCATTGTCTCGGGGACGCTGGGTTACCCTCAAGATGCCGTCGAAAGACCGAAGTGGGTTCGGGCCGTAATCGAGTCCGTTTCGGACGGTAATCGGTTGCCGATACGGCTCTCCGCAAAGGAAGCCGCGTTTTTTGCAGACGAACTTGACGATTGGCTTTCCTACATCCCTGGACCTGAGATCGGTCGAATTCTCAACGATGAGCTTTACATGACGGTGAACGGGATACCCTCGCATTTCATCGTCACAAGTCAAAAAGGCTGGGTTGAGATCGATGATAGGTACTGGCCGTTCATCGGGGAGGGAAAGAAACGCCCCGAAGAGCTGGTCACGTTCCTGAAACGAGGCCCGGTCACGATAGATGTTGCGGCCTGACCGAAGTTTTTTCGTGAATTTATTCTTGTCGCGGCTCAGTCTGTGAGCATCCCGACATGTTGACGATAGGGCTGTTCCCCCTCGCACCGGTCTTGCCGGGCGGGCGGAGGCGGCCATGAGCAATCCAAGGAAGGATTTTTTTCACCAGAGGCCACGATGCGAGAAAGCATCGAAGAAAACACACTGCTTACCGTCAACGAAGTCGCCTCGCGACTCCACATCACCCCGCGGACGGTTCACGGATTGGTCCGGGAGAGAAAATTGTCGTGCGTGCAGGTGACGCCTCGGCTGCGGTTGTTTCACCCGGAGCATGTGGAGGCGTTCATCAAGAGCCGGACGGTCTCTGTCCCTGAGTCTGCAATTTCCATTGACACAAGAACCCCTGCCCCGGTACACTCCCCCGCAAAGTTTTTCAAGCGAGAGGAGGAAGTAAGGAAATCCGAGGGATTGGACCGGGCGCAACTGCGAAGGGAGGTTGCGTCGTGGCGGTGAAGAAGCGGGGCGGGTCGTGGTTCCTGTATTTTGATCCGTTCAAACATAGACAGATCGGGCTCAAGATCGATGTTTCGGGCAAGTTGGAGGCGAAGCGGGTGGAAGCCGTCCTGATTCAAGCATGTCGAACGGCGAACTATTACGGTTTGGACCCCGTGAGCCGAGAGGCATGCGTTCGGATGTTCATGAATCAAGGGTGGAAACTGCCGGACCCCCTGGGAGCAGTCCAGGAACCGACGGTCCCTCCGGAGGAATTGACCCTCTGGAAAGGGGCGGAAATGCTCTTGAAGAGTCCCGAGATGAGGGAGCATCCGTACCGGTGGAGATACGAGGCGACACTAATCCACCTTGCCGAAGTGCTCGGGAAGAACCGGGCGCTCGGGACGCTCAAGGTCTCTGATGTGAAACTCTATCAGCACGAACGCCTGAGACAAGGGGCGAAGGCCGGGACGGTCAATAAGGAGCTGAGCACTCTATCCAAGATTTTCCAAGCTTTGATTGAGTGTGAGGACCTGGCGACCAACCCGGTAAGACTCGCGGGCCGGGTTCGTGAGACATCCGGAGAGCGGCAAGCGTACCTCAGTCTCTCGGATATGCTCAGGATCGTGGCTGCAACCCCTCCGTGGTTCGGGGCGTTCGTCCAGGTGAGCTATTACACGGGGATGAGACGAGGGGAGATCCTGTCTCTATGCTGGCGTCAAGTGAAGTTGGCGCAGCGCATGATTATCCTTGAACCCGACTCAACAAAAGAACGGCATTGGAAGCGGATTCCTCTGCGGACGGAACTGATTCCGGTTTTTGAGGAAGCCATGCACGTACGATCTTTGAAGACCGACCGGGTGTTTCTGATCGACGGCAAGTCTCCAAGTCGTGAGAGCTTCAAGAATCCGTGGCGGAAAGCGTGTGTGAGAACCGGCCTGAACAACCCCTCGCCCCGATTCCATGACCTGAGACATTCGTGGAAGTCAAACGCTCTCGCGTCGGGAATGGACCCGGAGATCCGACAGGCGATCATGGGTCACCAGGGCCGGGTGAAGTCGGTTCCGGAGCGGTACGGGCGAATCATGGATGTTCAGCTTTTGGCTGCGATAGATGCCATGAGCTTCGACCACGGAGAGACGGAGATCCTCGCGGCGGCCCGGTGAGATGCCCAAGATGGGGCATCCTGAACAAAACCTGAACATTTCCTGAACAAGATGGGGTTGAAAGAAAAAAGGCCACGAATTCTCGTGACCTCGTATCAATCATTTCAGCTAGTTAGCTGGTAGGCGGGAGAGGATTTGAACCTCCGACCCCTGCCGTGTGAAGGCAGTGCTCTCCCCCTGAGCTACCCGCCCAGTGGACCTTAGACTACGCTTCACCAATCCCCTTTGTCAAGAGGCGAGGCAAGGAGTGCCGGACTTTTTCCCGAACCCTGCCCATTTTTCCCTATTCCTTCCATACCTTTTCCGTGGGGGCTCGCATTCAAGCCTCGTTCACGATTCCGTGGTTCCTGTTTCCAAGAGACACCGGAGGAACTCTCCGAGGAATTGAATCGTGAACAGGAAATGGGGCATATCTCGTTATTCCAGAGGGAGTGGTTCAGGAAGCGGATCAAGGGCCTACTGATGACACCGCCAAAACTTGAATTCATGGGGAAGGAGCATCGGCATGAGACCGAAGGGCGCCATACGGACAACGGTAGCCCTCGGCATAGGAACCGAGGAAAATCGATTTTGGTCCAAGCCCAAAGCCCGCCACAGGTGATCGATTGCCCTCCCGGGCTGAGACCACGGCTTGTTCTCTCCCGCTCCTGAGCCGCCGTATTGCTTGACAGCTTTCCTCCAACCGTTTAGACAATATGCCAGCGCTGTACTCGTCGACCGGGGGTGTCGGCAGCACGGTTTCGCGGAGAAAGACCTCGACGCCTGCCCGCAAGCCGTGATATGCCTTCGCGGGTCATGTGCGGGCCCTCCGGATAACTGCCCTGTCGCTTTCGTCCAACGGTCGCTCGCTGCGCGACCGAAGCTGCCACCAGGGGGTGGTCCTCCCGCGCAATATCAAAGGACTCCTTCAGGATCAGCCTTTCCATAGGTAGGTTCCAATGACCATCAGTGACCAGGTGGCCCAGTTCATTGTGTCGGGCCTTACGACGGGGAGCATCTATGCACTGATCGCGCTGGGGTTCGGCATTATTCATAACGCTACGGGGATCGTCAACTTTACCCAGGTGGATTTCGTCTCTCTGGGCGGGCTGATGATGTACACGTTCTTCCTGCAAGCAGGACTGCCGTTGCCTCTGGCCTTTTTGTCGAGCGTGGCCGTGGTGACCGTCGTCGGGGCGCTCGTCGAACGGCTGACCATCCGGCCTGCGAGGTCCAGAGCAGTGATTGTGCTGATCTTCATTACCATCGGGGCTTCCATATTCATGCGAGGGGTCTTCAAGATCGTCTGGGGCAAGAGCGAGATGGCCCTTCCCTCCTTTTTCGGTGACACCCCGCTGATTATATTCAGGGCGGCCGTGTTGCCCCAAAGTCTGTGCATTCTGGTCATAACCGTGGTGGTAGTCGTGCTGCTTCATCTCTTCTTCAGCAGGACGCGGTTGGGAAAAGCCATGCGGGCCACGTCTTTCAATCCGCGGGCCGCGGCCTTGATGGGCGTGGACGTTCATCGCATGATTCTCTGTTCGTTTGCTCTCAGCGGAGCTCTGGGAGCGGTGGCGGGTATCATTATCGTCCCCATCACGACGCTTTCGTATGACATCGGAGTGATGCTGGGGTTGAAGGGGTTTGCCGCCGCGGTTCTCGGGGGGTACGGGAACAGCGTGGGGGCCATCGTGGGAGGGTTGGTACTCGGAGTCGCTGAATCCTTGGGCGCAGGGATGATATCCTCCACGTACAAGGACGTCATAGCCTTTGCCATCCTGCTTGCCGTGTTGTTCGTAAAGCCCAGCGGTCTTTTGGGATATGGCGAAAAGGAGCGAGTCTAGCCGTGGCGAGTGTCGTTCTCAAGCAGAGAATAGGTCGGGGCCTGCTGCTGTCGACGCTGGTGGTCGCTGTATTTCCTCTGGTCTTTCCGAACCCGTACTATTTGAATGTGGCCAATCTCATCGGTCTCAACACCATCATTGTGGCAGGGCTCAACCTCCTGATCGGTTACGCAGGGCAGATTTCCCTGGGACATGCGGCTTTCTACGGCCTGGGAGCGTACTTATCGGCCATCCTGACGGTGACGTACGATGTTTCGCCTTGGCCTGCCATGCTCATAGCCCTGGTCGCGACGGGGCTGCTCGCTTTGGCCATCGGTATTCCAACCCTGAAGCTCCACGGGCATTACCTGGTCATGGCAACGCTCGGATTCAATCTGATCGTGAATATCATCATGATACAATGGGATAGCGTGACCGGAGGTCCGTCGGGATTTCCCGGTGTCCCCAGTCTCTCCTTCGGTTCGTGGGCGTTCGATACCGACAGGAAGATGTTCTATCTGATCTGGTTTTTCGCTCTGGCCGCCATAGCGCTTTCCCTGAATCTTGTGCGTTCCCGGGTGGGACGAGGGCTCAGGGCTCTGCACGCCAGTGAAGTCGCGGCAGAATCCGTGGGGGTGCCCACCGAGCGGTACAAGGTGAAGGTGTTCCTCCTGAGCGCGGTGGCCGCGTCCGTGGCCGGCAGCCTGCATGCCCACTATTTCACGTTCGTCAGCCCCAAGACCTTCGACATCTTCTTCTCCATCGAGCTGGTCACCATGGTCATCGTCGGCGGGATGGGCAGCATTTGGGGTGCTTTGTTCGGGACCATAATCCTGACCTCCCTGCCCAATGTGCTCCATTTCTTCGAAGAGTACAAGGACGTGCTCTACGGTCTCGTCCTCATGGTCATTCTGATTTTCCTGCCCCAAGGTGTGGCCGTGGCGATCCACGACCGGTGGATTGCCCGCAAACGCCCGGTCACGGGGGAAAACCGGAAAGAAGTCCCTCGACGAGATGCTCCGGGGCTCGCTGCTGTGTGTCAAGTTGAGGCAAGTCTGTTCACAGCCGCGGCAGCGGAAAATCCGGCAGATCCCATTCTCACCGCTCAGAAAGTGTACATGCGGTTTGGTGGAATCATGGCGCTGTCGGACGTGTCGTTCGGCCTCCCCCAGGGCGCCGTCACAGCCGTGATCTGGCCCAACGGCGCGGGGAAGACCACGCTGATTAACGTGATTTCCGGTATATATCGCCCTCTCAGAGGAGCAATTTCGTTTCGAGGGCAGGACGTGACCGGAAAACGCCCCTATGCCATGGCGATCCTCGGGCTCACTCGGACCTTTCAGAACATACAGGTCTTCGCCCAGATGAGCGTGTTGGAAAACGTGATGGTGGGTATGCATTCGAGAACCAGGAAGGAGTTCGTGTCTTCCCTGTTTCGGCTTCCCGGATTCGGAAAAGAGGAAGAGGAGATCGAGCGGAGGGCCTGGGAAGTCCTCGAGTTTTTCGGCCTCGAAGACAAGGCTCATCGGACCGCAGCCGGACTCTCCTATGGCGAACAGAAAAGGATCGAGATGGCGAGGGCGCTGGCTTCTGAGCCGGACCTGTTGCTGCTCGACGAACCCGTGGCCGGACTCAATCTGACGGAGACCAACGAGATCGCGGAGCTCATAAGGAAAATCCGGGCCCAAGGAGTGTCGATACTGTTGGTGGAGCACGACATGAACCTGGTGATGGGGATCTCGGACCAGGTCGTGGTCCTGAATTACGGCCGAAAAATCGCTGAAGGTCATCCCCGGGAGATTCAGAGAAACGAAGAGGTCCTGGCAGCGTACCTGGGGAGTGAGGGCTGATGCTGAAGGTAACGAACCTCGAGGCCCTGTACGGCGGCCACCGTGCTTTGAAGGGGATTTCACTGGAGGTGAATCGCGGGGAAATCGTCTGTCTGATCGGAGCCAACGGAGCGGGCAAGACTACCCTCCTCAACTGTCTGTCGGGAGTCCACCCGGACCGCAGGGGGAGTGTGTCTTTCGAGGGGCGAGAAGTTTCGACGGCAGGGTCCGGAGAGCTGGTCCGGCTGGGCATCGTGCAGGTTCCCGAAGGTCGCCAATTGTTCGGCCCGTTGACCGTGGAAGAGAACCTGGAGATGGGCGCCTACGTGCGTGCCTCAAGCCTCAGCGCGGCTGAGGTGAAAAGGGAGATGGAAAGTGTGTACGAGCGCTTTCCCGCGTTGAAGACCCGCCGAAGCCAACTGGCCGGTTCCCTCTCGGGGGGAGAGCAACAGATGGTGGCCATGGGCAGAGGCTTGATGGCCGCGCCCCGGTTGCTGCTCCTGGATGAACCTTCGCTGGGCCTGGCGCCGCTGATCGTCCGGGAGATCTTCCGTATCATTCGGGACATCCAACGGGACGGGGGCACCATTCTTCTGGTGGAACAGAATGCCAAGAGCGCTCTGGCCGTGTCGGACAGGGCCTACGTGATCGAAAACGGGTCGGTATCGAGCTCGGGTCCGGCCGCGGTGATGATGGAGGATGAGACGATTCGCCGAGCGTTTTTGGGACAAGACGTGACGGTTCGTTAGTGCTCATTTCTGAAAGATGACAGCACTGCTCGTCTCCAGGAGGAAACGGTGAGAAAAAACGATCCTCTGCACTTTCTGCAATCTCCGCGGTGAACGGCAGAAGGATCTGGAAACCAGGAGGTCAATATGAAGAAACTCTTAGTGTTGCTGCTGGCGACCCTGTTCGTCCAGGGCGCCGTTTGGGCGAACGCTGCCGAACCGATCAAGATCGGGGCTTTCTTCTCCCTCTCCGGCCCGGCTGAGACCATCGGTACTCCCACGAAGCTCGTGACACTGATGGTCGTGGACAAAATCAACAAAGAGGGCGGAATCAACGGGCGTCCCATCGAGCTGGTCTGGGGCGACACGGAATCGGAACCCACCAAAGCGGTTCAAGCGCTCAAGAAATTCATCCATGTGGACAAAGTGGCTGCCATCATCGGCCCGGACCGGACGGACCTCGGCATGGCCGTGAAAAAATTGGTCGAAGAGGCCAAGATCCCGACCTTTATGACCGTCGGCGGCGATCCGGTCATCATGGGAGGCGGACCTCTCGGGACGTTCGTTTGGGTTTTCAAGTCGCCCCAGAGGAGCTCGACGGCCGTAGAGAAGCTCTATTCTTATCTTGAGAAACAGGGATTGAAGAAAATCGCGTTGATGACGTCTTCCGACGGTTTCGGGAAAGACGGCAAGCGCTGGCTCGACCAGCTCGCACCCAAACATGGTCTCACCATCGTAGCGGATGAGTCTTTCAATCCCAAAGACAAAGACATGACCGCGCAGCTCACCAAGATCAAGGGAATCAGTCCCGACGCGGTGGTGTGCTGGACCATAGGCCCTGCCGGGGCCATCGTCGCCAAGAACGTCAAGCAGTTGGACATGAAGACGCCTCTGTTCCAATGCCACGGTCAGCCCGATCCCAAATACATCGAGCTTGCCACAAAGGCCGCTGCTGAGGGCACCATCATGCCGTCGACCAAACTCATGGCGTGGGAACAGATCCCGGACAGCGATCCGCAAAAAGCGGTCATCAAGGATTTCGTTCATCTGTACAAGGATGTGTACCATTACGATAAACAGTTTCCCATCAACACCCATTCGGGTTACGCTTGGGACGCGGTCTATATCGTTGCAAACGCCATGAAGAAAGCGGGCACGGACCCGGAAAAACTGCGCGAGGCCATTGAACAGACCAAAGGCTATGTCGGCATCAGCGGCATCTACAATCTCACTGCGGAAGACCACAACGGCCTGGGGCCGGATTCCATGATCATCGTCCGGATCGAAGACGGCAAATGGAAGTTGGTGGAGTAATCGGGCGCACGAGCCACGGGCACGTTCGAATGAGCGTCCATCATCCGGGAGAAGCGGAGAAAACCTCGTGCTCTGAGGTCTCCGCGGTAAACGATTACTAAGTAACGGTTTTCCTAAATACGGTTGCGGAGCCTGATTCCATGAGATTGCTTCGCTTCGCTCGCAATGACACACTCCCGACACGTGTCATTGCGAGGAGCGTAGCGACGAAGCAATCTCTCTTGGACCATAATTCGGCAGCGAACCTGCAAAACGCAGTACTAAGGAGGGTCTTCCATGCGCACATTTCGATTGACGGCCGTTGTCTTGGCTTTGCTTGCGACGTCCCGATTTTTCGGGGCCCCATCCCACGCCGCAGACCCCATAAAGATCGGCATCGTGGACACGTACAGCGGTCCTGCCAGCACGTACACCAATGATGTGCGAGACGGCCTGAAGCTCGGTCTCGACAAAATCAACGCGAAGGGCGGAGTGCTCGGCCGGCAGATCGCCTTTGTGACCCGCGACGACAAGTTCAAAGTGGACCTCGGAATCAGCGAGGCAAAAGAGCTCATCATGCGGGAGAAGGTGAACCTTCTCCTGGGGACGATCAACAGCGCGGTGGCCTTGGCAATCTCCGATTTGGCCCGCAAGGAAAAAATCCCCTTCATTGTGACCTATTCCAAGAGTGACAAAATCACCGGGGCCAAGGGGCATCGTTACGTATTCTCCATGAACGAAAACACCGAGATGGCCGGCAAGGCCGCGGCGGTGGGGCTGGCTAAACTTCCTTACGTCAAGTACTGGATCGCAGGCGATGACTACGAATACGGCCATGCCATAGCCGACGGCGTCTGGAATCACCTCAAGAAGCTCAAACCCGACGTCCAACTGCTCGGTCAGTCCTGGTGGAAGGTGGGGGAGCCCGATTTTACCCCGTACATCACTTCGATCCTCTCTGCGAAGCCGGAGGCGGTCATCGTGGCCACGGGCGGTGCAGGCTGCGTTCCGTTCCTGAAGGCGGCCAAGGCTACGGGCTTCAACGAGAAACTGCCCTTCTTCATGCACACGGCAACGGAGCTCTCCACCCTGAGACCGTTGGGCCTCGAAGCGCCGGAAGGAGTGATCGGCACGGCCAACTATTATTTCTACTATCCGGAGACTCCCGAGAACAAGGCTTTCACGGAAGAGTTCAAGAAAGCGTACAACAGGTACCCGTCTTTCGGCAGCCTGATCGGCTACGTCACGGCCAAATTCATCGCCCAGGCTTACGAAAAGGCTGGCTCGGTGGATCCTGAGAAATTCGTCGACGCCCTCGCGGGTATGAGTGTGGACAGCCCCATCGGCAAACTGACGGTCAGGGAATTCGACCATCAGGTGATGCTCCCCATGTTCATGGGCGTCACCAAGAAGGCGCCGGGGTACGATTTCCTCATCGGGACCGACGTTGTGACCGTTCCGGCAGAAGAGCTCATGCCTTCGGTTGACGAGATCAAGAAGGCCAGGGGAAAATAGGGCGGAATACGAGGAAGGTGAAAGGCGAATGCGGGGGTAGAGGCGCTTACTTAACAGCTTCGCCCCTTAACGCACCGGTAGGGGCCGGCGTCCTGCCGGCCCATCGGTGGCCCCTTCGGACCCGCAGCCACACGGGTTCTCATGTGCCTTCCGTGGGTGAGAGCTTCATTGGGATTGCAGATGGCCATTTGCGACGCGTGGGCCGGCAGGGACGCCGGCCCCTACCAATAAGCTTTCTGTATCACAATGAAATTGTCGGTTCACCCCAGACGAATGTGAAAGGCGGATGCGGGGGTAGAGCTTGGTGAAGGAAGTCTTCCCTTGCATCAGTCCTTTCACGAAAAAGGATCGCACGGATGGATTTTGCTCCGAACATAACGTTTTCCGCACTGTTCCATCAAGTCTTCGTGGGACTGAGCAGAACAACCATTCTGTTTATCGTTTCATCCGGGTTGAGTCTTGTGCTCGGGGTGTTGAGAATTCCCAACATTGCCCACGGATCTCTGTATATGATCGGCGCCTTCCTGACGTACACGATCGCTACCACGTTGGGGGGCGGATCGATCGGGTTCACCGCGGCACTGATCCTGGCCCCCCTTGGAGTGGCCCTCATCGGTCTGGCAGTCGAGCGGGGCCTTTTTTGCCATCTTTACGAACGTGAGCACCTCATGCTCCTCTTGTTTACGTTCTCGTTTATGCTGCTCATCCGCGACGTGGTAAAGATGATCTGGGGGTCGGATTATCGTTCTCTCGCCGCTCCCGACTTTCTCCAGGGATCCCTGTCCATGGGAGGGATGCCGTTTCCGCGCTATAATCTCTTTCTCCTGATCGTCGGGCCCCTGGTGGCGCTCGGCCTGTGGCTTCTGGCCAACAAGACCAAAATCGGCAAGATTGCCAGGGCGGCCGCAGTGGATCGGGAAATGGTCGGCGCTGTCGGCATCAATGTGAGCTGGGTCTTTGCCTTCGTGTTTGTCATCGGTTGTTTTCTCGGCGGACTCGGGGGCGCTCTGGTCGCTCCTACGCAGAACATTACCCAGGGCATGGATCACACGATTATCATGGAAGCTTTTCTCATCGTGATCATCGGCGGTTTGGGCAATATGTGGGGGGCATTGTTGGGCGCACTGATTTTCGGTTTAACCGATGCCATCGGGATCTTGCTCTGGCCCCAATTTGCCATTGTCTTTCCCTATGTGGCCGTGATAATCATATTGGTTTTTCGTCCCAAGGGGCTACTCAAGGCGGTCTGGTGAGGAGGCGCACGTTGTTTGACGGACGATTGAATCGGAAAACGCTCGCAATCGCTCTTGCGCTGATCGTCGCTCTCGTCGCGGCGCCGTTTTGCATTTCCCGATTTTACGTCTACTTTGTCGCACAGATTTTGGTTATCGGCTTGCTGGCGACCAGCCTGAACATGGTGCTCGGCTACGGTGGAATGTACCAATTTCACCATGCGGTATTCTATGGGGCCGGCGCCTACGCCTTAGCCCTCATGCTCACCAAGACGGGTTTCCCCCCTTTTATCGGGTACTTGCTCGGCCCGGTGGTCGGCGCTCTGCTGGCCTTTCTGATGGCCTTGATCTGCGCGAGGCTGTCCAAGCTCTATTTTGGTATGCTTCAGCTCTCCCTGGGATCGTTGGTCTGGGCGCTCGTCTTCAGATGGTATTCCTTTACGGGCGGAGACGACGGTATCCATGGGATCCCGATGCCGGAAATCGTTGCGTCGATCAGCGGCTCGTACTATTTCACGTTGATTGTGACCCTGGTCTGTCTCCTGGTCATGTACATGATTATCAATTCCCCGTTCGGAAGGATCTTTCAAGCCATCCGCGACAATCCCGAGCGGAGCGCGAGCGTTGGAGTGAACGTCAGGGCTCATCAGATCGTGGGGCAGGTGATTGCGGGTTTTTTCGCCGGCGTCGCCGGGGTTCTGTTTGTAACCGTCGAAGGTTCGGTCTTCCCCGATTTGCTCTTCTGGACCCTGTCGCTCGAAATACTGATCATGTGCCTGCTCGGAGGGTGGTTTACCTTCCTGGGCCCCATGCTTGGAGCGGCCATCATCGTCACCCTCAGGACGGTCGTAGGAGTTCACACCGAATACTGGACCTTCGTGATGGCGCTCATTCTCATGCTTCTCATTTTCTTCCTGCCGGAGGGCGTGCTCGGCTACTTCGAGGAACGGTGGCGGGAACGGGGTGCATTGGCCGCTCGGGAGGATCGATAGATGCTGACGGTGGACTCGGTCCAGATGTCCTTTGACGGCTTCATGGCTGTCAGGGACGCAAACCTTGCGGTGGAGAAGGGGCAGGTCGTCGCGGTGATCGGGCCGAACGGCGCGGGTAAGAGCACCTTGTTCAAGCTCATCACCGGCCATCTGAAGCCCGCAGGCGGCCGGATCCTGTTCAAGGGCGAGGACATCGCGGGCCTGCCGCCGCACAAGATCTGTCGAAAGGGCATCAGCCTGTCGTTTCAAATCGTAAATATCTTCAATAGATTAACGGTATTCGAGAACGTGCAGGTCGGGGTGCTGTCTCATCTGAAGCAGAGCTTCAGCTTTTTTCAGCCATCCAAGAGAGTTGCGGTTGAGGAAACGAAGGACATCCTTCAGAGTTTCGGCCTCTCGCACCTCGCACATCGAGTGAGCGGCTCACTGTCCCACGGTGACCAAAAAGTCCTCGAGATTGCCATCGCCATGGGCAACCGTCCCGAACTGCTCATTCTCGACGAGCCCACCGCGGGAATGTCCCCGGAAGAGAGCTTCGCCACCATAGGGCTCATCAATCGACTCACAAACGATTTCGGCCTGACAATCCTGTTTTGCGAGCACGACATGGAACTGGTCTTCAATGTGGCTCACAAGATCATGGTCATGCACCAGGGCATTTCGCTCATTCAAGGAGATCCCGACGAGATAAGGAGCAATGCGGAGGTTCAGGAAGCGTACCTCGGAGGTGGAGACCGATGCTGAAGGTCGAGGGAATCCATACCTATTACGGCCAGAGCCATATCTTGTTCGGGGCTTCTCTCGATGTTTCCAAGGGAGAGATCGTCTGTCTTCTCGGTAGGAACGGAGCCGGCAAGAGCACCATCATGAAGAGCATTATGGCCCTCACCCCTCCCCGCCAAGGAAAAGTGTACTTCAAGGGCCGGGAAGTCACGGGAAAGAAGCCCTATCTGCTGGCCCGAATGGGCATGGGATACGTGCCTGACGATCGGAGAGTCTTTGCAGACTTGACCGTGGCCGAAAATCTCGAAATATCGGAAAGGGGCGGGGAGGGGCAGGGGGCATGGAATCGGGATGCGATCTACGATTTTTTTCCGCCGTTGCGGCACCTGGATTCGCGGCGTGCAGGTTTCCTGAGCGGAGGCGAACAGCAAATGCTCACGATCGCCCGCGCGCTCGTGACGAATCCGGATCTGTTGCTCCTGGATGAACCGACCGAAGGGCTGGCTCCGTTGATGGTGAGCACTCTCGAGGAACGGATCCTGGCATTGAAAGCCAAAGGCCTGACCGTGTTGCTCGCGGAACAGAACCAGCGCACGGCGCTCAAACTCAGCGATAGGGGATACATCATAGACAACGGCGTCATAAAATATTCCGGGGGTATCGAAGCCTTGCGCCGCGACGAGGAGGCGAGGAGGAAGTATCTGCTCGTCTGATGAAGCAGCTTCGTGCTGGGCGGCTTGAATGCGGTTGCGTATTTCCTGGCCCTGAGAGGTGACAGGCGCGGCACAGTGTTGGCTTGCGGGCTTCGGTGGGACAGGCATCTTGCCTGTCCATGAATGACAGGCCAGATGCCTGTCCCACCAAGATGGCCGGCGCATCACCGGACACGGGCGTTCGAACGGCTCTCATAGCGGTTGAGTCTATTTCGGACCCCGGTGGAGGAGTGATTTCCGGGCCTGAATTTTATCGGTGTATCACATGGCCAACAAAAAAATAGACGCTCGGGGAGCCGTGAACGACATCAAATCGGGCATGCAGGATGCCGAGCTGATGGCGAAGTACCACCTCACGGCCAAGGGACTGGCGAGCCTGTTCCAGAAACTGGTTGAAGCAAAGCTGCTGGAGGAATCGATTCTTCTCAAGCGGACCGCTGCAGCCACGGCGGCTCGGGACGCGCCATCGCCGTCCGCGCCTCCTGCGCCATCGCCGCCCGATGCTCTCCGTCCGCCGGTCGCTGCGGCCGGACAACCTCCGAAATTGGTCATGGCCATTGCCCGGGACATTAAGGCGGGAATGCACGATGCCGAGATAATGCGACGCAACGAAGTAAGTCCGGGCCAGCTCAATCAGATCAAGTCCAGCCTCGTCCAAGCGGGCCTTCTGGACGCGGCCCAAATTAGCCCGTCGGAAGGACCGAAAACCAAACGTTGCCCATTCTGCCACGAGGAGGTCAAGGAGTCCGCATCCAAGTGCATGCACTGCGGCAATTGGCTGGATCGACCGACCTCGTCTCCCGGCCCGGCTGCGGCCGCTCCGGGCGGTTCCCGTCCTGCCGCGGGCCCGGCGGGCTCGCCTCCTGCTGCCGCTGCCGCCGTCCCACGTCCGGTGGTTCAGCATCGGGACGATGACTTTGAGAAAGAAGAAGAGTGTCCCTGGGAGGATAGAGAAAGTTACGGAACCCTCAACGCGTTTTTTCAAACCGCTATGAAGTGCGTACTGACGCCCACGGCTTTCTTCTCGAAGCTTCCCCTGACTAGCGGTTACTGGAACCCGATCCTCTTTGCGGCCATGGCTCCGGTCATCGGTTTCCTCTTCCTGGCTCTCTGGTTCATCCTGCTGCGCGGGGGCGGCATAGGAGGACTCCTCGGACTTCTCATAGGCATGTCTCTTCTCTTTGTCGTGGGACTCGTCGTGTTCCCTATCGCAATAGCAATGTGGAGCGCCATTTTGCACGGGTGCCTCTATCTGGTGGGAGGCGCCAATGAAGGATATCAGGCCACATTTCGCGTTGTTTCCTACTCATCCGTAACAGGTCTTTTCAACGCCATCCCCTTTGTCGGAGGCATTGCTGCGACCGTCTGGAATATCGTCCTGACGGTGATCGGGCTCAAGGAAACGCACAAGACGACCACCGGCAAGGCAATAGCCGCGTACCTTATTCCCTTGGGCGTTGTCATTGTGTTCGTCATTCTCATGGCGGTCACCGTCGGCATCGGCATCATGGCCGGATTGCAGAGAGCGGCGCCGGGGCTCTCGGAAAGCGCTGTGGTCCAGAATGTGCCGGACGAGGTGTGCGCCGCGTTGCAAGCCTACGTTGATCGCGTGGATACTGCGAGCAGTCTCGACACCCAAGCGGCCCAGGCAGAGGTGCAGGCTGCAATGCAGGACCTCGACACGGAATTGAAAGCCTTCGAGAAGGACAGCAGCGTCCTTGTGATCATGCAGAAGGCCATGCTCTTCGGAGTTGCGGCAGTAGCGCAAAGTCACTCAGGCGGGGAGTTCGGTGACAAGTTGGATCAAATGCGGGAAGATCTGCTCAAGGGGTGCCGGAAGTGACGAATCGGGGCCGGGGTGCCCAGACGGGAGGTCCGGAGCTCTCGAGCAGGCAGGGAAACGAGCCACGAAGTAGAGGATTTCGCAAATGGGGTCGCACAGTTTCGCCCCATGAGATTGCTTCGTCGCTCCGCTCCTCGCAATGACATTTCCCGAGCCTGTCATTTCGAGCGAAGCGAAGCAATCTCTCTTGGACAGGAAATCCGGCGCCGAACTTGCGAAAAGCAGTACTATGGTGGAGCCCCATAGGAAACCGCCGAATACTTCAAGCAGCATGTCAAGGATGCCTCACCATCATTGTGGCGAAACGCGCTCCACTATCAGTCGGCCATAACCATGAGATTCCGGGATGTTGTGA
>Ga0172371_10002645_pt1 | contig 28316 bp, 23 predicted proteins | sample Lak12m_FD_114543 | JGI IMG/M metagenome (GOLD analysis project Ga0172371, IMG submission 114543) | Freshwater microbial communities from Kabuno Bay, South-Kivu, Congo - kab_022012_12m | ecosystem: Environmental > Aquatic > Freshwater > Lake | place: Democratic Republic of the Congo: South-Kivu...
AGCGCTTGCGCACAACCATGGCGCGATAATGGAACCCACTGTCCTTTCTTCGGCCCAGGCCTACCGCGACTCCGACGAGATGGAGCTCGCCCTCGGCTACAAGATACCGACCTGGTGCTACACCCGCATCCACAACCCGACGCTAGGGTTCCTTGAAGATAAGCTCGCATTGCTGGAAACGTACGGCTCGGACATCGAGGCCGGCTGCTGCGTCTACTCGTCGGGCATGGCCGCCATCGGCAACGCGGTAGACGCGCTGCTGGCCCTGCCGGGAACCACGCCCCCCAATTTCGTCTCCTCGTGTCAGCTCTACGGCGGCACCTATCAGCTCTTCGACGCACGCCTGAAGCGCGAGCGCGGCGTTGACGTAAGGATGGTAGTAGACTCGGGCAACATCGACGAGTGGCGCCGCAATATCGACAAGAACACCCGCTTCCTCTACGGCGAAATGCCCTCAAACCCTGGCCTGGCGTTCTTCGACCTTGCGGCGGTTGCCGCGCTGGCCCACGAGCACGGCATCCCGTTCGTCATCGACGCGACCATCGCCTCACCCGCGCTGCTCAGGCCGATTCTCCACGGCGCCGACATCGTTATTCACTCCGCCACCAAAGTGATGAGCTGCTCCGGCCTCGGCATGGCCGGCGCGGTCATCGCCCGCATGCCGATTACCACGAACATCCCTAACGACGAACTGAAGGCCGACTTCGCGCTCTATCTCAAGCGCTTTCCGCAGCGCGAACAGGGCGGCTGCCTCCACCCGTTCCAGGCAACGATGACCCTCGCCGACCTGCGCACGCTCCGTGCCCGCGTGGACGACTGGAGCCAGACCGCCATGGCTGTGGCGCGATTCCTCGAAAAGCACCCGTCGGTGCTGGCAGTCAACTACCTCGGGCTCGAAAGCTATCCTCTGCACAAACTCGCAAAGAAGTACCTGTGGTTGGTTGACGCCGAGCACGACGAACGCTACGGCAAGCCGGTCAACCGCTATACTCACATGTTGTCGTTCCGCGTGAAGGGCGGCGCGGCGACCACGCGCAAGGCGTTCGACCGACTGCAGCTCGTCTGGCGCGCGACCGACCTCGGGCGCGTCAAGAGCGTAGCCACCATCCCGGCCATCTCTACCCACCTCCTGCAGGGTGAAGAGGCACGCAAGAAGGCGGATGTCCCCGCCGACCTGATTCGCCTCTCCGTCGGCGCCGAGCATCCCGATGACATAATCGGAGATCTGGAACGAGCTCTGAGCGCGGCGCGCAAGGGATAAAGGGACATAGGGACAAAGGGATAGAGTGTCGGAAGAGACCGGAGTCGTGAAGTGCTACCAGGATCTACTGGTGTGGCAGAAGGCGTATGAGTTCAGCCTGACAGTCTATCGAGCGACGAGGAGCTTTCCTCGAGACGAGACCTATGGTTTGCGCAGCCAATTGCGTCGTGCGGCTGTTTCCATCCCGTCCAACATAGCTGAGGGCTATGGGCGCCGCACAACCGCAGAGTATCTGCGTTCGCTCAACATTTCCTATGGTTCGAAATGCGAGGCCGAGACGCAGATCTGTCTGGCCGCCGACCTGGGCTACATCAGCCGGCCTGTCGCTGAGGAACTGAGACAGAAAGCAGCCGAGATAGAACGCATGCTGACTGCATTGCGCCGCGCGCTTACCCGCCGATCGTCCGCACCACTTGATCCCTCTATCCCTTTATCCCTCGATCCCTCCGCGCGAAAGAGGTAGCCATGCCATCCGTGCTCTATTCAACTAACCTCCGCTCTCCGGACGTCTCTCTCAAGGACGCCCTTCTGCAAGGCCAGGCTCCGGACAAGGGCTTGTACATGCCGCGCGAGATCCCCCGCATCCCGCTCGACGAAATCGTGGGATTCCGCGACAAGAGCTACCCCGAGATCGCCTTTGCGGTCCTGAAGCGCTACACGCAGGGCCTGATTCCCGATGACGGCCTTATACGGCTCTGCGCCGAATGCTACAACTACGACGTGCCGCTGGAAAAGGTGTACGACCGGAACTACCTGATGCGGCTCGACCAGGGGCCGACCGCGAGTTTCAAGGACTTCGCGGCCCGGATGATGGCGCGGATGATGCGCTACTTCCTCGCTCAGGAAGGCGCGGGACATGACCGAAACTCTCCTGGAGTTTCGGATCGTGTCCCAAGCCGCGGCGAGCTCGTCATCCTCACCGCCACCTCCGGTGACACCGGGTCGGCGGTTGCCAACGCGTTCCACAACGTGGACGGCATCTCCATGGTTGTGCTCTTCCCCATGAAGGAAGTCTCTGCCCGCCAGCGGAAGCAGATGACCACGCTCGGCGGCAATGTAACGGTCATCGGCGTCGACGGCCAGTTCGACGACTGCCAGGCGCTGGTCAAACGCGCCTTCGCTGACCCGGACTTGAAGCGCATCCGCTTCTCCTCGGCTAACTCCATCAACATCGGCCGGCTCCTGCCCCAGGCAGTCTACTACCTGTACGCGTGGGCCAGGCTGCAGGAGAACAATGAAGCGGCAATCATCTCCGTTCCGTCCGGCAACTTCGGGGACATCTGCGGCGGCCTGATTGCGCGGGAGATGGGTCTGCCGGTATCGCGATACGTCATCGCCACTAACGCGAACGATGAATTCCCGAAGTTCGTTGCCACCGGCAGGTACGAGAAGATAGTGCCCTCGCGTGTCTGCATCTCCAATGCGATGAATGTTGGCCACCCCTCTAATCTCCCTCGACTCGTTGCGCTGTACGGCGGCGCTATGGATGAACAGGGCAAGGTCACGAAGGAACCGGACTTCGCCGCCATGCGTCGCGATATCTACTCGGTCAGCATCAACGACGAAGAGACGCGGCAGGCGATCAAGAACGCCTGGAGCAGGCACAAGACAATGCTCGAGCCCCACGGCGCCGTCGGCTGGGCAGGGCTACAGAAGTACCTCGCAGATGAGGGACAAAGGGATAAAGGGACAAAGGGACAGAGTGCCGATCCCTCCATGCCTCTTTGCGTTTCCATCGAGACCGCCCATCCGGCCAAGTTCCCGGAGGAAATCCAGCGCCTCCTCAACGTCGACCCGCCGCTGCCGCCCTCGCTCGCCGGCCTCGACACCAAGCCGGAGCACTATGAAAAGGGCCCGAATGAATACGGATGGTTCAAGGATTTCCTAAGCAGAGTGTTCAAGTGATCTAGTGGTCGAGTGATCTAGTGACAGACGGAAGACAAGTAAGAACGTATCGAGACCTTACTGCATGCGATAAGGCGCTCATCCGCGCTCTTGAGCGCAAGCTCTCTCTAGACTCCGCCACTTGACCACTAGACCACATGACCACTAGACCACAGGAGGGTTACCATGCGCATTGACGATAGACTGACCGACTACGTGGTAGAGCAGGTCGTTCAACTGGTCAAGACGCCCAGCTTGGCCGGCCATACCGACAAGGCCATCAGCCTCGTTGAGCAAGAGCTGGACCGGACCGGTATGAAGCACCATCGCACCGGCCGCGGCGCCCTGCTCGTGACGCTGGAAGGACGAGAGCAAGGTGCGCAGCGGGCTCTCACGGCTCACCTTGACACCCTCGGCGCAATGGTGAAAGAAATCGGCGGCGACGGCTCGCTGCTCTTCACCCCGGTCGGCGGCTACGCTCTCGGAACGGTCGAAGGCGAGTACGTCACGGTTGAAACTGCGTCGGGAAAGCCTTTCCGCGGCACCATCCTGTTCGACGAGCCGTCCGCCCACGTCAGCAAGAAGATAAACGACACCAAGCGCGAGTTCGACAACATGAGAATCCGACTCGACGCTGAAGTGCATGACCCGAAGGCCGTTCAGAAGCTCGGCATCGCTGTTGGTGACTACGTCCACTTCGACCCGCGCTGCGAGGTTACCGACACTGGTTTCATCAAGACTCGCCATCTCGACGACAAGGCTGGTGTCGCCTGCCTGCTCGGTTCTCTCAAAGCGCTGACCGATTCTGACTCGCGGCCCCGCTTCACCACTCACTTCCTCTTCAGCACATCGGAAGAGGTTGGGTTCGGCGCCTCGGCCGGCATTCCGGCAGAGGCACGCGAGCTGGTTGCCGTGGACATGGGCGCGGTCGGCAAGGGGCAGGAATCGGACGAGTACTCGGTCTGCATCTGCGCCAAGGACTCGACCGGGCCTTTTGACTACGCCTTGCGGCAGCGGCTGGTGAAGCTCTGTCGTTCGCAGAAGATAACATTCAAGGTCGACATCTATCCGTTCTACGGCTCGGATGCGGCAGTCGCGCTGCGGGCCGGCCTGGATGCCGTCACCGGACTTATCGGTCCGGGCATCAACGCCTCACACAATCTGGAGCGGACCCATCGCAAGGCCCTCGCCGCGACCATTCGGCTCATCCTCGCCTATATCGAACCTGATACGAGGAAACGCTGACGCATGAAGTACGTGGTCTTCCTTGCGGACGGGGCGGCAGATTTCGCCGTTCCGGAACTCGGAAACAAGACCCCGCTTCAAGTAGCAAAGAAGCCGGCTATTGACCGCATCGCCCGTCTTGGCCGCTGCGGCACGTTCATCACGGTTGACGAAGACATGCCTCCGGGCTCCGAGGTCGCGAACCTCACCGTGCTCGGCTACGACGCACACAAGTGTTACCAGGGCCGCGGAGTTATCGAGGCAGCCGCGATGGGCGTGAAACTGCGCGACACCGACATCGCGATGCGCTGCAATCTCATCTGCATCGCCGACGGCCGCATCAAGAACCACTCGGCCGGCCACATCTCAACCGAAGAGGCGCACAAGCTCATCCGCTACGTCGACCGTTACATCGGCGACGATGATGCCCACTTTTTCCCCGGCATCTCCTACCGTCACCTGTTTGTGCTCGACCAGGGCTCGACCGACTTCGAGTGCTTCCCGCCCCACGACCACGTTGGCGAGAAGGCCGAAGACCTGATGATTGTCGCGAAGTCCGATGAGGCCGGGCCGACGGTTGCCCGGCTGAACGACATGATTCGCTGCTCATGGGACCTGCTGCCCCAGCACTCGGTCAATCAGGCGCGGGTCAAAGCCGGTAAGGACCCGGCCAACTCAATCTGGTTCTGGTCGCAGGGCCGCAAGCCGAAGATGAAGACCCTGAAGGAGCAATACGGTATCACCGGCGCAGTCATCTCGGCTGTCGACCTGATCAAAGGCCTCGGCGTCTATGCCGGGCTCGACGTGATTGATGTACCGGGTGCCACCGGCCTCATTGACACCAACTATGAAGGCAAGGCCGATGCCTGCCTCAAGGCACTCGACGACCACGACTTCGTCTACGTCCACGTCGAGGCGACCGATGAGGCCGGGCACTCTCGTGACGTTAAGCAGAAGGTTCTCGGCATCGAGTATCTCGACTCGCGCCTTGTCGCCCGCGTGCTGAAAGGTATTGACGATATGCGACTGGAAACGACCGTGGCGGTGCTGCCTGACCACATGACGCCGGTCGCCAAAGGCAACCACGTCCACGGCCCGGTCCCGGTCGCCATCTCCGCCTTCGGTCCTCCGTCCTCCGTCTTCCGTCCTCCGTCCCCTGACTCCGTCCAGACCTACGACGAGGTTGCCTGCGCCGACGGCTCGCTCGGGCAACTCCACGGCGACCAGTTCATACGGACAGTACTGGGGAAGTGACAGACAGGGTTCAGGGGTCCGCGGGTTCGAGGATTCGGGTTCAGTGACTGCGCTCGTCGCACTGGTTCTTCTCGGCCAGCTCGCCCCTGCCAGCCTGCACGACTCAATTCTCCAACCGCTCCCCTGCTCTTCTTCTATTAGACCACTGGCTCACTCGACCACCCGGCCACTTCCCGAACCCGACGACTGGCTCGCGATGGACAAGTTCTGGCACTTCTCCGCCAGCTTCGTTACGGTTGGCGCGGCCTATCACTTTGGCGCAGACCGAATCCGTCTGTCGGAGCCGCTATCCACGGGGATCGCGACGGGCGGGACGATTACGCTGGGACTAACGAAGGAGTTCTACGACCTGGCCGGGCCCAGCCGGCACTTCTCCTGGAAGGACCTCGCGGCCGACGCCCTTGGCGTCTGCGCTGGCTACTTCGTGTTTATACACCGGTTCTAGGACAAGGGTTTGATGGTTACGGGGTTCCAGTCTCTGAATCCCGCCCGCACTGTCCGACCGGGGCCGTTGAGGCCAACCCCAGGACCATCGAACCCCGGAACCCTCTCTTAGAATCTGGCGGCGGTGCTGAGCCCGCTGAGCGCTGCCCGGACGTTCGTGAGAGGAGAAACGCCGGACATCGGACTCAGCACCGCCCAACCAAGGAGAACATCGGTTCGCCGGACCACGGTCACGAACGGTCCGGCTGGGCCGGCCCGACCGCGACTTCGAGCGCTATCGGTCCGACCTGCGGCCGCACCACCACGCCTGACCCGTCGGGCGCCGCATTCTCCATCACCATGGCGCAGCCAAACGGCAGGCGCAGACAGAAACGGCCGGGCGCGTGGGCCGGCGTGAAACAGTCCGGCACCAACTGCCGGAGGACCTTGAGCCCGACCGTCGTCGTGCCGGTCCCCACGCTGAGTTGCACGAGCACCTGCTGCTGCGGCTTGGGAACGTCCGCGAGGGCCATCCCGGCCACCGCCAGCAGCGTTGTGATTGCGGCCCAGAATTTCATAGCCTACCTCCACTCAGGGACAGGACCGGTCCGCAGCTCTGCTTCGGAGCTTCCGGATCAGGTCGATGACTGCCAGAATGACGCCGACGCCGAGCAGGCCATAGCCAACCACCTGGCTCTTGCCGAAGATGAGTCCGGCCAGAACCAGTGCCAGTGCCAGGCCGGTCAGCGCATTTCCCTTTTTGCCTTTGCTGACCACCAGGGCAATGATGGCGATGACTGCGGCTCCTGCAGCGATGGCGACCGCGATAAGGACTTGCTGCGGTGACATCATGCCTCGATGCTGAATGGCGGATACTTGTCGGTGGCGAACAGCACCGCGTACCACACCACTCGCGCCTGCCACCGCATGACGCCGACCACGAAGTCGAATAAAGTGCGCGGATACCGGCCGGTGAAAAGAATCGAAAACCAGGCGATGATGACGCAGATGTACGCGGCAATGTCAACGAAGAAGAGGACGATGATGTGCGGGATGGCGAGGAACCACTTCACGAGGGGCAGCCAGCGGTTGAGTTCAGTCTTAACGTCCGGGTATGTCACGTCGAGATGCACCGCCTGCTCCTCGTCGGTCGAGGGATACTCGTCGCGGAGCAGCCCGACGTAGGCGCTCACCCGGAACAGGAACCGGTTGAGGTTCAGGTTCCAGTCGAACCACCAGCGCGGGTACTTCTGCCGGAACAGAATCATCAACAGGGTTGACGCGACGACGAACCCCGCACTCGCGTACTCCACCCCGCGCCTCGCCGCGTCGGAATGCCAGCCGTGGCCGATCAGTCCGAACAGCACGATGGCGATCGGGATTGCGGCGAACAGCCGGAAGAAGACCGACACGCGGTTGCGCGGCCGCTCAGGATAGTCAACCGTCAGGCTGACCGGATATGGTTGGTTGGGAGTTTCCATCAAACCTCCCTTGCCGGCAACGCCGGCTCGTACCGGGCCACGCCCCAGACGTCCGGGGCGCCCAGGTAGCTCGACTGCTTGTCCGCGAGCTTGAACCGGAACGGCACCATTATCTTCATCACCGCCGGCTTGCCTCCCTTGGTGCCCGGTGCGAACTTGGACGCCTGAGCAGCGCCGACCGCGGCCGCATCCAGCAGGGCATTACCGGAACTCGTCGCCAGGCTGCATCCGAGCACCGCCCCGTCCGCGCTCAGCGTGACCTCAACGATAGCGGTGCCTTCGATGCCGGCCTTGCGCGCACTCTCCGGGTAGACCGGCTGGGCAAGACTCTCAACCCTGGGCATGGTCTCGCTCGTCGCGGCAGGGACCGCCGGCTTCGAACCGCACGCAACGAGCAGTAACACTGCGCCTGCTGCCAGTAGGAACGCTTTCATCTCAACCTCCGGTTCATTTCTTCTCTTTCGCTGCCTTGCGCCGGCGATCCGCTTCCTCGCGCTCGGCCCGGCGCCTCATTTCCTTTATCTTGTCCATGTCTACCCAGGTACGCTGGACCTCGTAGAAACTGTCATCGGTCACGTACCCGCGGTTGAAATTCCTGATCTCGCATTCAATCTCGTCCTTCGACTTACCGGACCAGAGCAACTGGGCGGTGCGGTCGAATGCGAACTCGTGGAACGCGCCCGAAAAAGCCTGCATCGCGAGATAGGGGTCCTTGATCCAGACCGCGCGGTGCACGCCGGTTCCGTCCCTCTTCAAGAGCGAGTAAAGCGCCTCGCGACTGTCCACGATGATGTTCATCCAATCCGCCTTCCAGATCTCCAGGTGCAGGGCCGGCTTCTTTGGCGCAATCACCTCGCAGCCCTTGACGTCGCCCGGCAGATAGACCATCGCCCAGACGTGCACGCCCCGCTTCGCCGCCGCCTCGATGTCGGCGCGCAGGTGCTCCAGCGGCGTCGGGAAGATGTCCACCAGCGCGACGCTCCTTGCCTCACGCAGCAGCGTCTTCGCCCTTCCGTACACCTGGTCCTGCGTGTTGAGCTGGTATATCCCGCCCTCGACCGCACCCATCGCCAGGCCCTTCAGCTCCTCCTCGAGGTGGACTCGCATCGTGTCGAGCCGGTGCTTCATCCCTTCAAAGAACTCGCCCACCGGCAGCGCGGTATAGGTCCGGCCGCGGCCGGTCTCGTCCACGATTATCGCGCCCTTCTTGTGCAGCGCGTCCAGCGCCTTGTAGGTGTTCGGCACCGGCTTGCCCGCCAGCCGCGCGATGCGATAGCCGGTGGCCTTGGGCTCCGCGAGCAGGGCCACGTACACGGCCGCCTCGGCGCCCGAGAAACCAAGCTCGGTCAGATGGTCAACAACGCTCTCTTTCATCTTTCATCCTTAAATCGTAGCTCATGGCAACCATTAGCAACTAAATGCTACTAATGTTCCCTCCGGTGTCAAGCGTTTCCTTAGGGCATTGTCAGAGGCGAGACGGGCCGCCTGCCCGGCCCGCGACGGGCAGGGTCCCCGTTTCTGCCCCCGTTTGGCCCCGTGGCCCCATCGTCCCTCCGTTTCGCATTCCGGTCGCTCGCCGCCGGATTTCGCGCCGGCCGCAATCACTCGATTTCTCTATCATTCTCCACTCCTTCCTGCCGCGATTCGGTACATCGCCCGCGCGTTGGGTAGCATGTTCGAGTCATTGTTAAAAAACACATAGGCGGCGTCCGGTTTTGCGTTCCGCACCTTCACGGCCACGCCCCGCAGCTCCCCGGCGGTGTAGTCGTGATGATACCAGCCGGTCCGGCCGTGCATCCTGACATAGACGGAGCCCGATGTATTTGCGACCGTGCGCGCGAGTGAGGGTGAATCCACTGCGACGAGCGTCAGGCCCAATTCACACGCCCAGTCGGCTGCTCCGGCTCGGAACCACGACTCATGCCGCGGCTCGAGCGCGAACCGTGAGCCCAGCTCGGTAGCGCGGGCGAATCGCTCGACACGCTCGGCCTGGCCGAACGCTATCATCGGATGGAGCTGAAACAGGTAGAAGTGAATCTGTGAGTCCAGCGGCTCGAACAGCCTGCGGAATCGTTTCCATGGCGCGAGCGCGCCTGCATTGAACCGGTGCGTGTGGGTGACGGTCCTGTTGACCTTGACCGCCCACGCGAGCTTCTTGCCCTTGTTCGCCCACGAGCGGACCATGTTCGGGAACGGAAACCGGTAGAACGAAGCGTTGAGCTCGACCGCGTTGAGCCCGGAGTCAGCGATATACCAATCCAGCGTGCGCTCCTCGTTCCACTCGTAGAACCAGCCCGAAGTTCCGACGAATACTCTCATCAGCTTCCCTTCGGAAACATGCTACCCGCATACTACCGGGCTGTCCAGAACCTGCTGCTCCCCCAGAACCGGATTGATGGCCACGAAGGCACGAAAAGGCCGGCGCGCACGGCAGGCCGAGCGCTAAAGCAGCGAACGGACGGCGAGCAGGGCGGCGGCAACTACGGACGCGAGGCCGAGTACGAGGTCACCGGTGCGACTCTTGGGGCCGTAGCGCTGCGAGAGCGGACGCGCGAGCAGGAAGTAGACTCCCAGCAAGGCGGCGTAGCAGGCAATCGCAATCGTGGCCCATTTCATGCCGCTCTCGTTCAGCGTCGCCATCGCCCGGATGGCCAGGGTGAACCCAACGCCGACCACCAGACCAAAGACCACGTAGAACAAAGGGTGGTCGTAGTCGATCGGCTCTCCTACCTCGGCGACTGTGACGCTAGCGTGCAGCCTTCCCCGCAGGTCCTGTTCCAGCCGTTCGAAATCCTCGACCCCATTCATGCTCAGCCGCCGACCACCTGTCAGCCTCGCCGTGATCTCCCTCAAAGTCTTCCGTGAAGTCCGCACGATCCTGAGCCCGGAAATATCAGCGAGCGCGAATCTCTCGGTCGCCGCGCCGCGGACTCGCTCAATGTGCGTATCGTCCAGCCGTAGTTCGAGCATGGCATAGTTCCGGAAAGACCTTGCCAAGGCGAGCCGGGAGAACACAAGAAGGAGCGCCAGACCGCCGAAACCGATGAGCCAGCCACCGGGCGATGTCCGCAGGAAATCAAGCGAGGAGACGGCGATGCCAGCCAGCAGGCTGATGATGAGGGTGGTGTAGGCGCGTAGGCGGCGCTGCAACTCGGCACCGGAGGCAACGTACCTTAGCATAGCGTATTGTTCAAGGCCGGTCTTCGGCTGTGCCGGTATAGGCGAGGCTGCTCTCCTGGCAATCTGCCGTACTGCTCTCCGAACGGGTCACCAGACAGCCCGACCCGCTGCTTAACAGACAGCCTACCGGAGTGCTGCCGCGGCAATCCGATGAGCAGCCCGTAGAACAGCCGACCGCGCAGTACTCCGGGGAGCTCGCCGAGTTCCTCTCCCCGCAGCTCGCCGAGTAGCCGGCCGAATAGCGGACCGGGCAGCTCTTCGAATTCCTCACCGGATAGCCCGCGGGGCAGTCTTCCGAACTCCTCTCCGGGTTGCTTGCCGAACTGCTTGCAGAATAGCCGAGGGGACGGGATAGGGGAGATTAGCGACGTGCGAGTATGGTACCACGAGTGAGGAACTTAGGCGGATTCTGATGTTGGTTTCGTGAGGACATATACTAAACTGGGACTGCGGGTCCATCCTCGAAAACAGCGTTCATGAGCTCGCGTCATCCCGCCCAAGCGCTACTGCTGCTTCGGGTCGTAGATGGCGCCGAGGAAGAGGATTGCGCCGGTGACGTCGTCGCGAATAGCACAGAGGAAGGGATGGTCGCAGACAAATGAGAACTTCTCTTCGGGCCGCGGCATCGCGGTCATCATCATCTTGACCCCGGTTACGGCCGCCGCCTCGGTTCCTTCCTCATTCACCTCGATAAATGTCTTGTGCAGGACGTCGCTGATTGCCGCGGTGACAGGTGGAACTACCATCTTCGAGAAGTCGGCACCCGGCGTGAATGCGATGCCCATGCCGAGCTGCGTGAGCACCCTGTTCAGGCTCTGCTCGTACTCGAGCTTGAACCGGGGCAGCACGACCGTGCCCTTCTTTTCGGCGAAGCCGCTGAAGAAAGAGGAAGAAGAAGAGAGGAGGGAGGAGACTAGCTTTCCAAGGCCGTCCTTCTCACGCGGTAGGAAGATGTACATGTTGAGCCGCTCGTCACCGTAGGGCAGAACCACGGCCTGCATGGCATCGTTTTCTTTGTAGCGGAACTTGTCTTCGCGGTTCATCATCTGGCGCTGAGCCCCGCCCGAGGCCAGGTGGAACTCCCGCGCTGACGTGAGCTTCGGGTCGAACGCTTTGGTCCAGCTCCCCTTGAAGTAGATGGCGTTGACGAGGACAAGGAACTCCTCGCGCTTCAGTTCGCTGACAATCTGCTTGATGCGGCCGTTGGTGTTTTTCGACACCCAGTCATTGATGGTAGTAACCGCGTCGGGCCGGCCGAAGTCGAGTGTGGTAGCCGGCGCCTTGTAGTACGTATTGCAGTCGTCGGCGAACTGCTTCTGCAGCTTCACGCCCTGACGCAGCCAGAGCGAGTTCGCGATGTCGAGCCGGACGCTCTTGTCGGCGCCGACCAGTTGCTCGCGCAGTTCCTGGTTGCCCGCCGCGACCTCGGCCCGAGACAAAGCCGAGACCCTCATCGCCCCGCTCATCGCATCCCAGGTCGCGCCGGCCGAACCGTGCGCGGTCATCTGCAACGCGATGGCGATGCTCAGCGGCGATATGAAGACGTTCTGATGGGGCTGGGCCGATGTAAGCTGGTCAAAGACTGCGAGTCCGAACTTGTTGTCGGCCTCGGCCAGCTCATTGGTGCGGATTGCGACCGGCTGGGCGCCGGACGCGGCTGAGCAGAAGAGAACGGCGGTGAGCAATAGGTTCATGGTTCCTCCGATTATTCTCGAACAGGCTAGCCTGCCCGTCATTGCTTGTCAAAGTGAACTTACCGGCCGCCACGGACGGCTATTCCGCCGAGTTCGTAATTGCGCGCACGGCAACAAGAAGGCGGGCATTCGCCCGCCGCTAGACCGAGCCAGAATTGTAGTTGCGTGCGCCGGCGCGGCGCCTCATTCGTTTCCCGGCGGCGACTCCAACGGAACGGACTCAGGTGTGACCGTATCGGGCAAGAGCGAACCGGGTGGCAGACTGTCGAGGACCATAGAGTCAAGCTGGCCGGGCATGCTGTCCGGGCTTTGAACCGGCGCGTCGTACTGCGCGGGCAGGTTCTTTACCGGTCGTTCCGACCGGTTGAGAGAGCCGGGTCAGCCACCGCCGTTGCCGCAGCCGACCATTATCAACGACAAGGCCAGAACCATGAACCTCTATTCATCCATCTTTCTCCTCTCTTCCTTGGACTGGAAGCCGGCGTTGAAGGTTCGCCGAGCGCACCCGACGTAACACGCCCGGTTACGTTATACCGTTCAAACACCTGACCGCCGGGCTCGCCACTTCTCCCTGCCGTTTCCATCTCGCGCATTCCGCTTGACTCCGCGCTGCCCGGCTCGATACTAGTCTCGACTTCTTCCGGGCAGACATACGATTGGAGGTCCATATGTCTCGACATCGACTGCTTACCGCGTTCGTGACCGCGCTCCTCGCGCCCGTTGTCCTTCAGGCGAGCCCGACCGGACCGAAGCCCGACTCCGCCCTCGACGCTCTGGGCCGGCAGGTCTACAGGGTGCTCTGGGATTTCCATCCGGTGGACGCGACCCGCTGCGGATTCCACGAGTTCGACGGCAGACTGGGCGATTACTCTCCGTCCCGCACCGGAGCGTTGAAGCTCGCGGTCAACCGTTTCCTCGCACAGCTCGACACCCTCGATACGCTCACGTTGTCGCTCGACGACCGCATCGACCGCGAGTTGCTCATCTCCAACCTGAAGATGGAGCTCTTCTGGCTCGACCGTTTCAAGCTGCTCGAGCGCAATCCGTACTTCTACTCCGATGAGTGTATCGGCGGCGTCTACTACGTGCTGCTGCGCGACTGGGCGCCGCTATCGTTGCGCGCCCTGCGCGCGGCCGAGCGCATGGAGGACGTGCCGCGCTTCATCCGGCAGGCCCGCGCCAATCTGAAGGATCCGCCCCGGCTCTATGACGAGGCCGCGATTGACGAACTCGCGGACGCCGAGGGCTTCTTCAGGGAAAGCGCGACCGAACTCGGCCAGGAAGTTCCGGAGCTGGCCGCGCGCCTCGCCGCCGCCGCGGAAAAGGCGTCGAACTCGGCCCGTGCCTGGCGGGCCGGGCTCGAACTCGACCTCCCGCGACTGAGCGACAGCTTCGCGATGGGCAAGGAGCAGTTCGACTATCTGCTTGCGACCGACAAGTTCCTCGGCTTTGACTCCGACTCGCTCCTCGCAATGGGCGAGAATCTGTTCGCGCGCACCGACTCGACGATGAAGGCCCTGCGCGCGCAGGAAGCCGAGATGCTGAAGCGTCACCCACCGGTGCCGCCCGTGGATGAACCGGCCCCGGCCGGCTTCTCCAAGCAGGACGTCCTCGCCGACGAGCAGGCCGAGGTCGACTCGATGCGGGCCTGGGTTGAGTCGAGCAACACGGCCACGGTCCCCGCTTGGGTCGGGCCGCTCCGCGTGGTCGAGACGCCGGCTTTCCTGCGTCGTGTCATCCCGGGTCTGGCGATGGAAGGCGCGGCGCCGCTGGACCAGGACCAGACCGGCTACATGTACATCCCGCCGCTCCCCGACCATTTCGACTCGGCCCAGGCCCGACGCTACTACAACTCCGGCCGTCGGCACGGCTACCGCGGCGGCATCGTCCACGAAGGACTGCCCGGCCACCACTTCCAGCTCTCCCTGGCCAACCACAACTCGTCCTTCATCCGCCGGCTGCAATTCAACACCTGCACGATCGAGGGCTGGGCGCTCTACTGCGAGCAGATGGTAGTCGAGCAGGGACTCTATCCGCCCGACTCGTTTCCGGACCTGCGCTGGCTCGGCGGGGTCTGGTTCAGGGCCGCGCGCATCATCGTCGACGCGAAACTCCACACCGGCCGGATGAGCTACGATGACGCCTGGAAGTTCATGGTCGACAACTGCTGGCCCGACACCGCCTTCTTCAAGGCCGAGGTCAGACGTTACTGCCTGTCACCCAGCCAGCCGATGAGCTATCTCGTCGGCAAGACCCAGATTCTCGCGCTGCGCGACGAGTACCGCCGGAGAATGGGTGACAAGTTCTCAATGCGGGATTTCCACGACCGACTCCTCGCCGAAGGCTCGATACCGGTCGGCCTGATTCGAAGGAAGCTGCTCGCCGAGTAGGAAATGGGGACTGTCCCTTCGCAGGGCCCTGTGCGACTCTGAGGGACTGTCCCCATTTCAGTCCCGCGGCGGACTCCCGTTTCCCAGGTAGTCGCTCCGTGGATGTGTCCCCTCTTTGGGACCGCCCAGGCTGCTGCTAGTTGAGTTCGATGAATTGCCACGACAGCGAGTCGCGAGCAAAAGTGAAAAGCAGGTAGCCCGGGTTCCCGTAGTCGAGCGACTGCGCCATCGCGCCGCAGGTAAGGTGGTGTACGGCGTCTACCTGGGTGTGACGCAGGCCATGGATGTGACCGGCGCACCAGTAGTGAGCGTCGTACTTCTCGAGCAGGCTCTGGACCTTTGCCCGCTCGGCGTCGCTTGCCAGCCGCCACATTATCGGCTTCTCGCCGTCATAGACCGGGAAGTGCGTCAGAACAATCCTTGCGTACAGCGAGTCCTGCAATTCTCCCTCGAACCAGCCGAACTGAGTGGGACCGATGGTGCCGTCGGCAGTGTCGAGGAATATCAACTTGAGGCGGTCGGCGACCGTCACCGAATAACAGCTCGGCCCGTAGTTCTGCTTGAACCGTTCCCAGCCGTCGGCCTGGTACAGGTCATGGTTGCCGATGGTAACATAGTAGGGTAGGCCGACCCGTTCGAGCTGGAGCTTGATGCTGTCGACCTCGTCGGCCGTCGCGTCGTTGGTCAGGTCCCCGAGCACGCAGAAGAATTCGATTCCGCGCCCGGCCACCTCCTGCCGGAACCGGCCGAGCCGGCTCTGGTAGTCATGCCCGATCTGCGGGTCGCTGAAGACGGCGAAGCTGAACGAGTCGGTGCTCACGTTCACCGGACCCGGCGGCTCGAGGCTGTCGTACAGGTCCTCCTTCACCCGGTCCTCGACCGTCGGCCGCGTTGCGATTCCGAGGAGGTCCCAATTGCAGGCGCAGAGCGCGAGCAGCATGGTGCAGCCGACGAGGAGAATGCGCCTAGAATTCATGTCTCACCCCGGCGCTCAGCTCGACCTCGTGGAAAGATACGAGCCCGCCGGAGAAACCGACGATGGCCGTGCCGGCCCGAGCAAACAGTTCGAGGTCTTCGTTCACCCGGTACTCACCGTCGGCCTCGAACGGGAACTGCTGAGGATTGTGGGCCTCATACCGGTCATAGCTGGAAAGCCCGGCCCGCAGCCACCAGTCCCGCCGCTGAATGAACTTCCACCGCAGCCGGTACAGGTAGTTCCACTCCGACCCGCCGCCGCTCCAGACCAACGGCGACCAGTACCGGTCGCCGAAAACCGGGACCCGCTGCACCAGGCCGAGGCCGGCATCGAATCCATGCACCGGGCCGGCCTCAAGCGTCGCCAGCACGCGGTTCTCCCCGGCCCGCCAGTCGCTCCACTGCTGGTGCTGAACCGCAAGCCTGAGCGTCAGGGCGATGGGGTCGTACGCAACTGCGCCGACGCCGAGCGCCGCCGCACCGAGACCGTTGTTCTGGAACAGGTTGGCTGCAAGACCGGCATCGAGCTTCACGTAGGGGAGCGGAACGAAGTCGGCCTGCGCGGAGGCGACCATCTTCGACTCGACGCCCGACTCGCCCCGATAGCCGAGAGTGAATGAAGGCACAACCGCCGCGTGGCCGGTCGCGACGAGTAGCATTAACAGGGAGACTGGGGCTTTCAGCGACAACTGGAAAAGATACGCAAACGAACGGGCCGAATCAACGAATCCGGCTCAGGCCTGCCCCTCGCCGGGGCCGAGCAGGGCGGAGAGAGTGACGCCGCGTCGGGCGATGTCGGCCTCCCAGATGACCTTCAGCCGGTAACCGCGAGCCGCCGCAAACAGCTTCTTGTCGACGTCGTGCAGCCGGTTGCGGCGCTGGTCCGGCGTAAGGGTTCGGCCCTCATAGACGCGCGGGTCGGCGTGCCAGTACGTCCCGTGCACCTCCACCAGCAGCCGGTCGGGGAGCAGGAAATCGTAGGCATACTGCCCGAGCGGGAACTGCCAGCGATACTCGACCCCGGCAGTCTCGAGCAACTTCGCGAACTTCGCCTCAAGCTTGTTGTAGGACCGGGCCTGAGCGCCGGTCGCCGCCTGGAATGCGGCCACTCGCCGGCGGCGCACCCATGCCGTCGCCTGGTCCATCCGGCTTCGCTGCTCGCGCCGCCTCCGCGCGATACCATCCGGGTCCGGACTTCTGACTTCTTACCCCTGACTTCCAGCTTCTGACTTCGGTCGTTCTACCAGATCACTTTGCCCCAGCTCTGCTGCTTCAGGCTCTCGGCCGCGGCCTCGGAGATGGCTATCTTCTCATGCTTCAGCAGGTCGTCGGAGACCAGATTCTCAAAGTTGGCCGGGTCGCGGAGCGGGGCATTGGGCAGCGTGTCCTTGAAGTACCCGAACACGGTCCCCATGTTCACCGCCGGCTGCTCGCGCGGACTGTGATGCAGGGCATCCATTACGGCCAGTTCCAGGCAGAAAGACGGCAGGCGCAGATTGCGGAGATTGCGCCAGATTTTCGCCAGCCGGATCTCGTCGATGAAGCTCGACTCCTCTACGACCCGGAGATGGGTATCGAAGTTGGTTCGCGTCACCCGCTGGTGCTCGGTCTCGAAAATCCGGTGGTCGCCCGAGCCGCCCTGCTCCTGGCGGGCTGGAATCAAATGGATTTCAAGACCGTGATACCGGAGACCGATGGATACGTTCAGGCGGGTCGGCTTGTAGCCTTTCTTCTTCAGGAAATCGAAGAATCGGTCATAGAGCTTGTCCGCATCCAGCGGTGTGCGGGGCCCGAGCGACACCAACACGTCGATGTCGGTCGCGCCCTTGACTCGAGTCCCCTTGGCATACGACCCGCAGAAACTGACGCCCTGCAGGTACCGTCCGCCCCATTCGATGATTGGATTCCTCAACTCGGCGGCGGCGCCTTCGGCCGGCGAACCCTCGCCGCCGGGCAGGTCATACTTCGCGAGAATCGAACGGATATACTCATCCGGCAAATCACACCTCCTCCGGCGCGCCACGCGCCGGGAAAGCTACAAGTCTACCCTGGCTGTACCCGGTCTGGCTGTTCATACCATGTAGGATAGGATAAGCTGCCTCGTCCGGCTGTCAACAACGTCCCCCTGAATCCGAAATTGAACCACAGAGTTCACGGAGACTCCGAAAGTACAGGCCGGACCCCGGCTTCATCTACTCTGTACCACAAGCGTACAGGGTCGTCGTCTTGGTGAAGGTCTTTCTTTCAGCTGCTTTGTCCGGAGGTCGTCAGGTTCGTGCCGGTTACCGTCTTCGAGGCGTCTTGTGTTGATACTTGCAGTTTGACCTGCGCGTCTGACGCGCGCTGCACCTCTGTGGACTCTGTGGTTGGCCTAACGTCGGCTCTGGGGTCCCGGCACCCCGCCCGGTTCCCGCGGTCACGCACCCTTGACTTCGCCGGTCTGCAATCATCAATCTTCAATCAGCAATCTCAAATGCCCTTGTCCGTGCTCCGCCAGTCTCCAATCTTCAATCTGCAATCTGCAATCTCAACTGCCTGTTCGGCCCTCTTTTGACTTCGCCAATCTTCAACCTACAATCTGCAATCTGGAATGGCTTGGGCCGTTAGCTCAGTTGGAAGAGCACCTGATTTTTAATCCGGTGGCCGCAGGTTCGAATCCTGCACGGCCCATCTAGCGTAAGCTTCGCAAGGTAGGACCTCTACACAGTCCGAAACGCTTGTGCCGCCTGTCGCGATAGCCTCAAAACAGGCGGCACAAATGTGGCACAAATGCCTGTCGGTGGCCCAAGTTCGAATCCCATTGCCCGCGGCCCGGCGATGTCCTGCCCGGCAGACGAAGGCCAACACAACCGGCGGACGCGGAGGGGGGGACCCAAAGGCGTAGCTGCATCAGGCCATCCCGTCTGCTCTACGGCCGCGACGCCGCCGCGCGTAAGGGGCATCAGGCCACGGCCCGATTCCGCCCGGAGGCTGCGAATCTCCCCGACCAACCATCGCTGCGCCCGGGTACGGACCCATGTTCAGTAGATAGCCACCCCGTCTCCACGGGCAGCGCCCCTCTCGATGCAATTGGCGCAAGGCTCGTCCTTCAGCACGTTCACGGCCGTGGCGCGATTGCCATCCACGGTTCGCGTGGAGAAGCACACGCCGAGGGCGACGCTAACTCCGCCGTAGCTGGGTCCCGAGCTTTGAGCCGACGCTGGCCGGTAGGGTCCTCGACTGATGGAAGGTGGCCGCTCACCCGCTCTCGGGCGGGTCACTCCTCACTCGCCCGGTTCTCCTAAGTTGCGCATCTGCGACTTGTCGTTCGCTGGCACGGAGCGTGCACCTGGTGGTTCGGGTCCGACCCGAGTGGACCGGACGAACGAATGCCAGCAAGTAGCTCTAGCTGCAGGACGTTGCGACGAAGCAAGCATCTCACTCATGCGTCGCCATCCGAGCCATGGCCATGCGCGTCGACCGCGGCGACCACAAGGGCCTTATCAAGTCCTGTGAGACAGTGTTCTCCAGTCCCTTCTCCTCTGCCTTCTGCACCACGTTTCACAGCGCCGCGGAGGAAAGGGATTGTGAGACGAGTCGCCAGACCTGCCCGCGACCCCCGCTCGGTCATCTGCCCGACATGTCACTTGACGTCCCGGCCCGCGAGTCCCGGAATCCCAGTGTGATCCAAACAGAACGAAGTTGTAAAGTGACGCGGAGGTATCGATGAGCATAGAAACGCTCAAGAGCGTGCTCGGGGTCATCGAGCGTGTGCTGGTGCCGCTCGTTCTCGGCTTTCTTGTCTACACCACGCAGATGGCCCAAGTCCGCATTTCGCGGGCACAGACGGAGCTGTCGAAGCAGCAGGCAACCCTGGCAGCTACACAAGGTCAGCAAGGCTTTAACGTGGACTGCATCAAGCTGTTCTTCAACGACATCTGCGGCCAAGATGTCGAGAAGAGGCAGAGGATGGCGCTGGCGCTGCTCACGCTGCTCAATGACAGCCTTGCCAAACCTCTCTGCCAAGCCGTGTCGGAAAACGCGGGGTTCTCAAGGGAACTGGTAGACGATGCCCGGTCGATGCAAGCCGGGATTCTGGATCGCGAGTTGGCGAGGTGCAAAGTGGTCGTCTATTGTATCAGGGGGAATCCCGTCTACGAAGCCGACGCACAGGCCATATACGACTCGCTCAGCAAGGCTGTGACGGCCGAGAGCATCATCGTCCGCAAGGTAACGTGGGAGTGGCTGGCCGGCCACGGCTACAGCGACGGCTACGAAATCCGCTACGAGGCCCCGACTGAAACCAACATCGCGCAGTCCCTGAAATCGGCACTCGAGCCGCGGTTCCCGGGAAAGGAATTCCGACTCGAGCCCGTAGCTGGACGGACACCGCGGTTCATATCTATCTTCGTCGCCGGCCGGGATGCGGCCGCTACTGGCAGGAGCAGCCTCGCGCGGCCAGTGTCGAAGTGAGAACAGGCGAGGCGCATCGAGACCACTGTGGGCGCGCATGGCCAGAGCAGGCCCCAACTCCGCCGACCATCCGACGACTACGTTGCGGCGCCGAACCGGTCCAGTCAGCCATGAGCCGTCAGCGAACGGCCCCGCGGAACTGATGCCCCGGGCTCACGTGGCCGAGGATCCTGACGATGTCTCACGCCAAGACAAACGAAGAACCGGTGCTGAAATGTGAGCGCTGGCCCCCGAGCAGTCTTTCGCACGGAGTTGACGGAGACGTTGCGGATGGTTCGAGCTGCTATCGGCGACTACACGCAGGCCCGTGCAACATCAAGCGGCGACGCGTCGATGGCCGAACGCTCGCTCCTTCTGCCCTGCTGATTCCCGTCCCTCGGCCACCTGTCACGGCAGCACAGCTGACCATCGCCGACCCGGACCCAGCGCCAGCGTTGGCCACAAGTTGCCCGCAGTCGCCAGCGTGCTCGCCCGGCGCCTACCTCGTATGGACTGCACTCGCCCCCGAGCCGATATCTCTTGACTCCCCCGCATCTTCTAAGTCCCGCATCTGCGATCTATCATCCAGTGGCATGGAAGGTGCACCACATTGTCAAGGCCGTCAGGAGTGCGGTCCGCGGGGCGATGACAAAGCATCACGACGTGCCTGCCAGAGGCGCCCGGTACCGCACACATTGCAGATCAGGGAACCATGCTCCGATTCCTGAGACACCCGGGGACTGAGATCGGGTTTTCCTGCCGACCGGGAGCGAAACTGGCAGAGAAGCCACAAACGAGGCCGGCGCAGAATTGCGTGTGCCGGCAAGGGGATACACATGTACGCTACGTACCGCAGACCGATGATTGCGGAGACGGGGAGCCGTGTCGGCACCGGCTGGCTTCCTCCGCTCCCCGACACAAGAGACTACGCCGATGACCACCCGAAGGTCGCCGCGATGCTCAAGCAGATGAAGGTCGCGCCGCCCATGCTGAAGGGACCGCCGATCGTGAAGAAGGTCGATCTTCGCCAGTACTGCTCGCCGATCAGGAACCAGGGCAATCTCGGCTCCTGTACCGCTCACGCCGCGGTCGGTGTCGTCGAGTACTTCCAGAACCGCGCCTTCAAGACGTACGTCGAGGGCTCCGAGCTGTTCGTGTACAAGGCGACCCGCCAGCTCATGGGCGTAACCGGCGACACCGGTGCCTGGCTCAGAAACACGATGGGCGCACTGGTGCTGTGCGGCGTTGCGCCCGAGCAGCACTGGCCGTACACCGACACCGATCCGGCATTCGACCGGGAACCCCCGGCGTTCGTCTACGCCGTGGCCGACAACTACGAAGCGGTGAAGTACTTCTGCCACGACCCGATCCAGCAGAACGTGTCGCCGACAGCGGTTCTCGACTCGGTCAAGCTCTATCTATCCCTCGGCATCCCCTCCATGTTCGGTTTCTGGGGATTTCCGTCGTTCGACCACTGCAACATCCCGGGTGGCATTCCTTTCCCGTGCCCCGGCGAGAAGGCAGAGTGGGGGCACGCCATTGCGGCGGTCGGCTACGATGACGACCTGAAACTGAAGAACACCGCCTGCAACACCTCTACCAGTGGCGCTCTGCTCATCCGCAACTCGTGGGGTACTGGCTGGGGCGACAAGGGGTACGGATGGCTGCCCTACGAGTATGTGTTGAAGCGCCTCGCCATGGACTTCTGGTCGCTCCTCTCGATGGACTGGGTGAACACACACGCATTCGACCTGTAGGCGGCGAAGAGTCCAAGCGTCACCCAGGGCTGCGGGACGGCTCGCCGTCCCGCAGCCCTGCCGTTTGTCAGACGCCGGTAGTCACGCAGCGCCCTCGGGCCGCAATCGCGGACTGCGCGGCAACGCAACGCTGGCGGGGTAAGATGACACAGGCCGTGGTCGCCACGGGTATCGGACACAAGGCCGCAGCAGACGAGAGCACAACCCGGCTCGTATGGTCCGAATGAGACACGGCAGCACCGGGGCGACGGAAGACAACGGTCGGCAATGACAATCCGCAGACTCGCGGCAGTTGACTGAAGGAGGTTCAGACGTGCAGACAAAGACATCCGGCGAGGCGCCACAGAGCGAACGAGCCATGTTCGTCCTGGCAGCAAGCATGGCCGTTGGAGGTTCGGTTATTCTCATCTACGCCGCCCAGGCTCCCAACCTGGGTGGGTTCCTGTCCTCGGCCGGCGTGGCGCTGGTGGTCGCGTGCTCCGCGCTGCTGTCGGGAGGCTTCCTGGGTTTCCTGTTCGGTATTCCCCGGACACTGCAGCAAGGAGGCAGCTCCTCGGCATCGGCAGAAGAAAGGACCGCGGGCGATGTCCAGAACGGCCGACAGGAGACATCGTACGCGGTCAACACCAATCTCGAGCAGATATCCGACTGGCTTACCAAGATACTGGTGGGCGTCGGGCTGACACAGATAGCCACGATCCCAGCAGCCCTGAAGGAGTTCGCCGATTATGTCGGTCCCGGACTGGGCGACTACCCGGGCAGCAGGATCTTCGCAATTGCCATGCTGCTGTTCTTCACCATCAACGGGTTCCTCATCAGCTACCTCTGGACCAGGTTCTACCTCGCTGGCGCCCTCAAGCGGGCCGACGCCTCCAGCCGTCTCGCAGCCGTGGAGACAAAGCTGGACATGATGGACATCAACGCCAAGGCCCTGAGCATGGTCTCGCGCGTGCTGAACAAAGAGCAGGGCGGTTCCGCGCCGTCGCAGGAGGAACTCAACGCCGCGGTTGCGGCGGCGTCCGACGACACCAAGGCACAGATCTTCAGGCAGGCGGCATGGCAGAGGCACGACACCTGGTGTAACCTGCCTGACAAGCCCAAGATGGAGCGGACCATCCCGGTCTTCAGGGCCCTCATTGCCAGCGACACGGAAAGGGTGTACCACGCGAACCACGGGCAACTGGGCTTCGCGCTCAAGGACCAGCGTAACCCCGATTGGTCCGGAGCCCGCGACGAACTGTCTGAGGCAATCAGGCTGAGAGGAGACTGGCGAGCCTGCGGCATGACGCCCTGGTACGAACTGGTGAGGGCGGTGTGCTACATCAAGCTCGACCCGGCACTCAAGAACAGGACCGCGTCGGATGCAAAGACCCGGCAGTCCATCACAACCGACCTTGAAGCCGCTTTCGCCGATCCGGATACCAGGGACGCGGTGACAGAGGACGCGGTGATAAGAGAATGGATGGAGCTCAACGGGCTGACGGCGAGCAGCCTGACGCCACCTGAGAACTGAAGGGCTGCGCGTCGCCGAGTGCGCGGTCTCGGTGACGCATAACTCCGCCCAAGCGCCCACCGGCTCCGCGCGGCCATAGTGGCTCGGTTCCGGGCTCGCGCTCGCACAGGAACGTGACGTTCAGCCGCTTCCGACCTGCCCGCCCGCAGGGCCGCGGCCCGGAGCCAGCAGGCCGGAGAAGAACGCGCGTGCGCCCCGGCAGCCAGAGAAGGAAGCCGGGCGCAGTCCGTCCTCGCTGTCGACTCGCCTGTGAGGACCGATCAGACATGGGGGGCGGGCTTGCGCCCGCCCCCTAGCTGTATACTGCCTACTGTCTACTGCCTACTTGCCGCTCACCGCGCCACCACCGCCTTCTTCACCGACCGGAATCCCGGCGTGTCGAGACGGTAGAAGTAGACGCCATACGGCACCTGCCTGCCACGGCTGTCCTTCGCATCCCAGCTCACCGTGTAGGTCCCGGCTCGCTGGAACCCGCTTGCGAGCGTGCGCACGGTCTGGCCCGTGACGTCGTACACCCGCAGGCTCACGTTTCCGGCAGCCGGCAGCGTGTAGCTTATCTGCGTGTGGCTGCGGAGCGGGTTGGGCCGGCAGACCGAAAGCGTGGGCGTCGTCGGTAACGTCACCTTGCTTGCCGACTGGCCGCCCTCGCCCTCTACCTGCTTCAGGTTGAGCTTGTTGTACCCGACCTCGTAGTAGTTGGCTTCCGGCGTCTCGCTCCAGATGGTATGCAGGTACGGTATCGTGGTGTCGCCCGAGGCCTTGTCCTGGAAGAGGACGTGCGGGTAGCTGGAGAAAGTGGCGTTGTCCGCGATGTTCAAGGCGTCGCCGAAGTCGATGCAGGCGAGGATGTCGAAGTCGGCGCCGCCCGAGCGGGTCTCCTGCCAGGCCACAACCACCGTGTCGCCCATGGCGACCGTCGGATAGTCGGAACCATCCTGTGCGGTGTTGCTCAGGTTGACCGCCGCATCCCAGTTGTTGTATGCGCTTGAAGTCAGGCGCTTGCGGGAGTAGACGTCCGCGGGCGTACCCTGTGCCCAAGCAACCACTATCTGGTCGCGGTCGGAGTTGATGCTCGGATGCTGGGCGACAATCCCTCTGCCGGTCATGTCGTAGGTCGAGGTCCAGTTGGAGGCGATGCTGGTACCGCGGCCGTCGGTGTCCATGCGGTACTTGAGCGTGCCGTTGTCGGTCCACGTCACGTGGACATGGTCGGAGTCGGCCCTGTACGGCTCGACCGTGATTGCCGGGTCGCCAAGGCTTGAGCCGGTGGCGACCGTGTCGGTCGACAGGGACGTCCCGTTGAACTTGGCGAGAACCAGAGACTGGGTCCCGCCCACGGGGCCGGCGAGGAACGCCGCGTAGGCGATGCCGGACAGCGTGTACGAGGAACCGGACAGGCTGGCCGGCCCGAGTGACGTGCCCGACACTGCGTACAGCGTCTCCGGCCCGGTCCAGGAAGAGCCGTTGCGGTAGTACGCTTCCTGGATCGGGGTGGGCATACCCGGGTTCGGCTTGCGCATCACGACCCAGCGCTTGCCGCTTGAGTCCTCAGCTATCGCCGGATAGTCGCGGCCCGATGCCATCACCGACCGCTGCCAGGTGTCGCCGTTAGCAGACCACGCGAACACCACCGCGTTGTCTAGGTCACTGTAAACACTGAAGAGCGAGTCTGACCCATCCTTCCGCACCAGCTTCGCGCCAGTGTTGTACTTGGTCGCGTCGCTAGTTGCTCTAGAGACGTTCAGGCTCTCGCAGACATAGCGAGTCTCGCCTGTATCGTGTCTCGCCTGTATCGTAGACCCCGGAGTCTACCTCGAACGTAACTCCCGCAGTATAGAGCAGATGGACACGCACCTGGTCAATCGAAGGGCTGATCGCCGACGACTCGGCCACCGCATGCGGGTGATAGGCGTCGGTATCGTTGGCGACAAACGTCTCCTCTTCGCCGCGGACAAAGCCCTTGATTATCCATTTGCCGTCGTCCTTCTCCTGCCAGCAGCTTACACCGAGCCCGGCGAAGACCGGGTTGGCCTTTTCCGCCGAGCCGGTGTCCCCCGGCGTCGCGCTCTGCGACCAAGTGCCGAATGTGGTCGTTGCCACGTCGCAGGTGGCACGCTGGATGGCGTAGTTGCTGCCGTTGTTCCGGGTCCAGACGACGTTGAGCACGGTGCCGTTGTCGTCGAACCGGCTCATGGCGTGGTAGCCATTCGCGGCCACGAGGTTCGGGCTGGTCCATGCCGGCGGCTGGCCCGAAGTACCCGGCCCATAGTCGCAGAGCATCGACGCGATGGTCGAGTCGCCATGCTGCCACGTGACCAGGAGCGTGTCACTTCTGAACACCGAAATACAGGGCAGACTGTCCCCCAGATTGGCAACGCTCTCGATTGTATCGAGCACGACTCCACCGGTGTCCACGCGGGCATACATGATTTTCGAGGTTGCGCCCGCTGTGTCGTAGACCGGGAACACGACGTTCGCAACGTAGACGCCGTTGGCCTGATTCGGATAGCAGACAACCGACGGCTGCCCCGGCACGGCCGAGCCTGACCCGGCGAAGACCATCAACGGGAATTCAAGCCCTGGGTCACACCAGACTGTGTCGTCCCAGTTATAGGCTACCCAGTTGCTCCCGTCAGCGTCTACCGCCAGAGCCGGCTGGAGGCCCATTCCTGCAGCGGTGTGAACTAGCTGCTCGCAGATGATGTCTCCGGCCATGTAGTAGGGACGCAGTATCGAGGCAAAGCGGTATCCGCCCATGTTGTCCGGCAGGAGCCAGCGGCCCGGACCCATGCCGTCGGCCTCGGCCGTTATGGGCGTATACGTCGCAGGAGCAAGGTACGCCGAACGCTTGGAGAGACAGCGACCTTGGTACCCGACGCTGCCCCACGGACGACTGGCGACGAAGCAGGCGTGGGCGTACTTGCTGGCGCGGTCCGTCACGGCAGCGGCGATGAAGGGGTTTAGTGGTTCGTCGCTAGTCGATGTCACGGGAGGAACGTATATGCAGGGCTCGGGGCGCCACTTGAATTCGCCGTTGATGAACCGGCCGAATGCCCCCCGGATGCTCCAGACGTTGCCGAGCTTCATCCTAGCTGTTACCAGGAAGGACGGTACACCGGACCCGATGCAGGTCACGTTGGCATGGTCATACTCCGCGTTCGCCGGCAACATTGGAACTGCCGGATTGCAGACCGTCCAACTCACCCCGGCGTCGTAGGACAACGACCAATGGATCTCGTGCGTGCTCGCATATTCATAACACAGCATGGCAGTCGGCGAGATGGGCCAGGCAATGCACGGGTCTTTCAGGTCAGACCCACCCGTGATTGTGGAGAGTGGTGACCAAGTCTCGCCGCCGTCGAGTGCCCTAGTGACCTTGAGGTGGTTGTCCGTGAGTTCCTCGAAGACAGCCAGAGCCGCCGCGCTCGTCGGACCTAGGAAAGCCACAGTCGGATGTCCCCACTGGTAGACATCAGTATCAGGATCCTCCCAAGGGTCTTCAGGCACCCACGGCCCGTCGCTCTTGTGCCCGATCCTGGGGTGGAAGTCTTTTAACGGAGGTTCGCGATCGCGATAGAAGTTGAACGCCAAGAGCCGAGACGCCCCGCCGACCGCCGCCGCGGAGAGTGTCTCGTAGGTGCAGCCGTTCTCCGGGTTAGGCCAGGAAAACTGGCCTGGATTCTGATTCTCGAGCGCGAGGAGGCAACTAGCTGAGCGCGGACTTTGTTCCTGGTCCTCCAAGTTCTCCTCCTCGAACGCAAGCATCTTGCCGAACGCGCCAATGGCTACTTGGCCGTTGACCGGGCGGTCCGTCTCGTGGACGATCACTGGGAAGGTGTCTTCGCTCTGCCAGCTATTCAGGTAGCAGTCGTTGTACTCATAGGCCTTCATGATAGTGTCAGCCCCCGGGAGGTTGTTACCGGTTAGCCCGTACCGCCACTCGCTCATGATGGTGGTCCATATCTTGCCGTTGTTTCCGCTGCCATAGGGGTACATTGCGATGGCGTGGGCTCCGTTCGCCTTGGTGAGGTAGTTGTACTGCGAATTGAGCTTGGTCTCGGGAATGTCCGAGAGATAGTTCCAGTACCAGTAGTAGGCTGGTGAGATGGCAAATCCTACTGTCGCCAGAACTCCAACCAGCAGCAATACACCGATGCTGCATTTCCGCATTGATCTTGCTTTCACAGTCAGTCCTTTCATTGACACGGTCTTAGCAAACGCTATAGTCAAACGGGCAGCAACAGAACGCGAGTTCTGTCCTGTTATCCTGGCCGATGGCAGGGGCTGCCCTTATTGTCGTGACAGAAGTCGGACCGATATTCAGGTCATACGCGCCTCCTTCTCACCTGGTTCCTTCTGACAGATGCCGACACTGAAGCATCATCTGGTGACGACGACCTTCTTGGCCGATTGTTGGCTGGGACCTGAAGCTCGAGGCCTCTCTCGCACGAAGTAGATTCCCGGTGGCAGGTCATCCAAGTGGTTCCAACCCTCTCTGAGCTCGGCCAGCAACCTGCCGGCTGCATCAAACACCGTGCACTCGGCAGAAGTGAACAGCCTGCCACTCTGACGAATGACCGTGGGCGATTCACCCAGTCTGGGCGGCAGCGATGAGAACTCGGACACCCCAGGTTTGATGACGCTGTCTCGTAGAACGGGCATCCCCGAGCAGGGAGCCCACGCCTCCAAGTACAGGCGGTGGTTGCGCTCATTCGGCACGAGACGTTCTGGGGTGTCCCCGGTTTGATGGACAGTGGAAGTGGGTGTAACATCAAACCGGAGGTATCGATTGGATACAGCAGAGAAGAAGCCGCGGAAGACTTACACGCGTGAGTTTAAGATCGAAGCG
>Ga0172371_10002648_pt1 | contig 28295 bp, 25 predicted proteins | sample Lak12m_FD_114543 | JGI IMG/M metagenome (GOLD analysis project Ga0172371, IMG submission 114543) | Freshwater microbial communities from Kabuno Bay, South-Kivu, Congo - kab_022012_12m | ecosystem: Environmental > Aquatic > Freshwater > Lake | place: Democratic Republic of the Congo: South-Kivu...
CCAAAGGAAATCCCCGAAAAGGTGCAGCGCGTCACCGAACTGCTCGCGAAACGTTCGGGAGTGCGCCTCTATGAGTGGACCGACAAGAAGGTCATCGTCGAAAAGTTCGGGAAGCAGCTCTTCAACCTCATCGATGAAACCTACAGCGCGCTCTACGGAACATCGCCGCTCTCCGAGCGCCAGGTGAACACCTACATCAAACAGTACCTCGGTTTTGTCGATCCGCGCTTCACCAAGATCCTCGTGGACAGCAGCGACCAGCTCATCGGCTTCGGGATCTCCATGCCAAGCCTCTCCAAGGCCTTCAATAAATCGAGGGGAAGGATCCTTCCCTTCGGATGGCTCTACCTGCTCCAGGCGCTCAAGCACCCGAAAATCGTCGATCTTTATCTTGTCGCCGTAAAACCTGAGTACCAGGCGCGCGGTGTGCTCGCCATCGTGATGAACGCGATGCAGCGCTCAGCCCTCGAGGCTGGCGTCGAGTACGCCGAGACGAACCTCGAACTCGAGGACAATATCAAAGTGCAGAGCATTTGGAAGGATTATCCGAAGCGACAGCACAAGCGCAATCGCGTCTATAAAAAAGATATCTAGCGGGCGAGGGGCTCTCCGATCTCAGGCTCACGCAGATAGAGGGGGCCTTCGGAGGCCGCGGCAGGGCCGTGCTCGCGGTAGCGCACAATTCCCAGGCGCGCGAGGGCGCCAAGTTCCGCCTCTATGGCCGCTTCGTGAACGCGCCAGCCTGGTCTCTCCTGGCACAGTGAATCCATGAGTTCCGCATCTGGCCCTACAAAGTGCGTTTCCTCTTCGTCCCGCAGTTTGGCGAGGAGGCCGTCGGCGTCGATATCCAGCCACTCGCCGATCAGCGATCCCCGGTGGTAGCGCGCGCAGTACAGGCGGTGCTTTCTCGCGTCGATGACCGGCACCACCGTTCCGGAAAGTTCCTTCCACGCCTCTCCATAGATATCGAGGGTGGGAACGAGCACCATCGGGATGCCGAGACTCAAGGAGAGTCCTTTCGCGCTTGAGATGCCGATGCGCAGGCCGGTGAAGGAGCCGGGGCCGCCCGCGACCGCGATGAGCTCAACCTCGCGCGCGCCAACTCCCGCGTCGCGGAGCGCCTTCTCGATGCTGGGCAGAATCGTCGCGGCGTGGGTCGCGGGCGGCGCGGACACGACGCTCGAGAGAAGCGCGCTCCTCCAGACACCGACTTTCAGCGTGGCTGAGCTTGTATCGAGTGCTATCGTGGTCATTGAACTACCTCTCGTGGTGACAGGCGATCCGAATTCTCAGCAGGAAGAACGCTGTATCGCGGAATCGCGAAGCGCTTCCAGTTCACATTTTCGATCCAATCGCCCTCGAAAATGAAGAGGCGGTCGCCATTCTCCTCGATGGTGATCGAAATGCGCTGGCAATCTTCGGGAAGCAGGTCCTCGATCCGCTCGCTCCACTCCACGAGGCTGAGCGATCCGGGTGATCCAAGGAGTTCGGCTCCGCCTGTCTGGATGAACTCTTCTTCGTCGGAGAGGCGATATGCGTCGATGTGCACGAGCGTAAGCCGCCCTAAGTATTCCGAGATGATTGTGTAGGTCGGAGAGATCACGGGCTCGTCGATTCCGAGCCCCAGGGCGACGCCTTTCGCGAGCGTTGTCTTGCCCGCGCCCAGGTCGCCGCGAAACGCGATGACCGCCCCGTCCGGCGCATTTTTTCCGATTGTTCTGCCGATCGCGAGGGTCCGCCGCACATGCGGGCTGCTGAGAATAATCAGAATTTCACCTCCATCGCCTCTCTCCACGGCTATACTACGCAGAGCGCATGTTTTTTTCTAGGACCGCCGCGCCCGCCGCGCTCGCCGCGCTCGCCGCGCACCGCCGTGTGCGTCGCGCGCGCATATCGCGATCCACGTTACCGCCCACACGCGACGTTGCGCGCGTTACCTATTTAACTTGTGGCGTTTGTGTCGATATTATTATAAGATAATAGGATCATCCGGGAGACGCTGATGGAACGATTCAAAACGAGCGACGGCAAAGAGCTCGTCTATTCTCGCTTCGAACCAAAAGACAAACCGAAAGCGGTGGCGCTCATCGGTCATGGAATGAACGATCACAAAGAGCGCTTTGAACGCTTGGCGCAGGAACTTGTTTCCATCGGTGTATCGACCTGGATTCCCGATCTGCGGGGGCACGGCGATACGGATGCCGGGGCAAGCAGGGGATATCTCGCCGACAAGGACGGTTTCGAGCGGGTAGTGCAGGATCTCATCGAACTCGGCGATTTCGCGTCGAAGACGCTCGGCGAGCTGCCGCTCTTCTATTTTGGGCACTCATTTGGAGCGCTCTTAGGCTTTGCGCTCATCGCGACCAATGGCAAATACTTCGATGGAGCGATTCTTTCGGCGCCCCCGGAGCAGCCGGCGCCGCTTCTCGACCGCGCTGGAGGCTGGATCGTGAATATCGGCGGCGCGCTCAAGGGATGGCACGCCCCAGCCAAACTTCCGAATCAGATGACCTTCGGCCAGTACGCGAAAACCGTGGCGAACGCGCGCACCAAATTCGATTGGCTCACCCGCGATCAATCCGTCGTCGACGCCTACATCGCCGACCCGAAGTGCAACTTCATCTGCGGCTACGGCTTCTACCGCGATCTCATCCATGGGCTTAGAAAGGTGTACGGCGAAGGATTTCTGGAGAGCATTCCGCCGACGCTGCCGCTTTTCCTGTTCTGCGGTTCAGCCGACCCTGTAATCGGCATGCGAGAGGGGTACGAAGCGCTCACGCAGCGCTGCAAGCGCCTTGGCATCATCGATTTTGAATCGAAGTGCTACGAGGGCGGTCGCCACGAATCCTTGAACGAAATCAATAAAGAAGAGGTCTTGAGCGATATTGTCGATTGGTTCTCTCGACACATTCGATAATTTTTTGTACTGTAGCGGGGTGCAACGTGGAGCATCTTTGTGAGAATCCGGTACTATCGAAATCCAAGCGGTGGGCTTCAGGCTAAAGCGAGAGTCTTTGATCGCGGCGAGCATGGCATCGACGCGGCCACTGTCGACCGCGACGCGGTCGCGATCGCGAAGCGGCTCGCCTCCCATGGCTACTCGGCGTATATCGTCGGAGGCGCCGTTCGCGACCTCCTCCTCGGCAACAGGCCAAAAGATTTTGACATCGTAACCGACGCCCTTCCCAACCGCATCAGGAAAATTTTCAGCAACTCCCGCATCATCGGCCGCCGCTTCAAGCTCGTGCACGTCTACTCGGGCCAGAAGATCTATGAGGTGAGCACCTTCCGTTCGCTCTCCACTGGGACGATCGGCAACGAGTACGGGACCATCGACGAGGATGTGCAGCGCCGCGATTTTACCGTCAACGCGCTCTACTACGATCCGGTCGCGTCCGAGATAGTCGATTTCCTCGGCGGAATGGACGATCTCCGTGGACGCAGGCTCAAGGCGATCATCCCTCTCGACAAGATTTTCCGCGAAGACCCCGTCAGGATGGTTCGCGGTATAAAATACGCTGCGGCCAACCGCTTCGTCATGCCCCTCTCGCTCAAGTTCTCCATACGGCGGGACGCTGCGCTGCTCTCGGATGTGAGCCCATCGCGGCTCGCCGAGGAATTCTACAAGATCATCGCGTCCGGCAAATCGGTGCTCATGCTCCAGGCGCTCGATAAATATGGTCTTCTGCAATATATCCTTCCTCAGGTGCACGCGGCGATTCACCGGGACAAAGCGTTCAAGGAGGTCTTCCTCCAGAATCTCGCTTCCCTCGACCTCCTCGCGCAGCTTCCCGAGGATACTTCGGTGCTCAACAGCGCGAGCGCGGCGGAAATTGTCCAGAGCGACCGGCGGCTCATTTCGCCCTTCCTCGCGTGGTTTATCCGTCAGCGCCTCAGAGATTTCGCGAAACACGAGGAGAATCCCAAAGAACCCTCGGCCTTCAGGCTCGAGGCCTTTTCGGATATTCGAGAGTTTCTGACACCGCTCAACCTGCCGCGCATCGCGCTCGAAGAGGCGATGGAGCAGGTTCTGCGCGAAGACGATCTCCTGCCCGCTCCGCTTCCTCCGAAACGGCGCAAGCGCGGTCCGAGGAGAAAAAAGGCGAAGTTGCGCCAAGAGGCAATACGCGCAGAGGTTCCCGACGAGCCTTCACCGCAATCGCGCGAATTTTGAACATGATTTTCATAATAGTATCTTACAGTAACCTATAGTGTTCGAGTTGGACGGATTTACATCGAATCACGCGATGCGGCGGAGCAGGGGATGAACATTGCAGTATTGATCGCAAAACGGCTAGTACGACTCATCCTCACGCTCTTCATCATCTCGACGATCATCTTTTTTGTCATCCGCGTCATTCCTGGCGACCCCGCGCTCATCATCGGCGGGGTGGACGCGAGCGCCTCCGACCTGCAGGCGATCCGGGCAAAACTCGGTACCGATCGCCCGCTCGCCGCGCAGTACTTCGAGTACCTTGGAAGCCTGATTCGCCTCGATCTCGGCAGGTCGATGATCTCCGACGAGCCTGTGCTGCCGATGATTCTCCAGCGCTTTCCCCTCACGCTCTCGCTCGCGGTATTCGGCCTTCTCGTCGGGCTCGTCATCGCAATTCCGCTCGGCATACTCTCGGCGGTGAAGCGCTGGTCAGCCTGGGATTACCTGGGGCTGACGCTCTCCCAGATCGGCATGGCGATTCCGAGCTTTTGGCTCGGAATCCTGCTGCTTCTGCTCTTTGCGGTGAAGTTCCCGATTTTTCCGCTCTTCGGGGTGGACTCAATGCTGGGCCTCGTGCTGCCCGCGCTCTCGCTCGGAGTGGCGAGGGCGGCGATCCTGCTGCGCCACACGCGCGCTTCGATGTCGGATGAACTCGCCAAGGAGTACGTGGTCGCGGCGCGCGCGAAGGGAATGCCCGATCGTGTGATACGCTACCGCCTCGCCCTCAAGAACGCGCTTCTCCCCATCATCACGATCGCAGGCATCGAGTTTGGTTACATGCTCGGAGGAGCGATCATCATCGAGCAGGTTTTTTCGCTTCCAGGACTCGGGCGCCTCTTTCTGTACGCGATCTATCAGCGGGACTTTCCCCTCGTGCAGGGTGGGGTGCTCTTTATCGCCACGGTATTCTCCCTCGTGAATTTCGCGGTGGATATTCTCTACGCGCTTGTGAATCCCAAGATCAGGCTGGGGTAGTATCGATGAAAAGCGCAGCACCGATCATACGCATCGAGAACCTCGCCGTGGAGTTCGCGGACGCGGGGGCAAATGTGCACGCCCTGCGGGGAATCGCGCTCTCGCTCAGCGCCGATGAGATCCACGGGCTCGTGGGTGAGTCGGGTTCGGGAAAGACCGTGACCGCGATGGCGCTTATGGGGCTTTTGCCTCCCTCCACCTCAAAAATAGTATCTGGAAGTATACAACTTAAAGAAGAATCACTCCTCTCGAAGACTGAAGAGGAGCTGCGCGCGGTGCGGGGGAGCAAGATCTCGATGGTTTTCCAGGAACCCGCGAAATTTCTCAATCCTGCTTTCACGATCGGAACGCAGATCGCCGAGACCGTGCGTCAGCACCTCGGCATGGGCCCAGCCCAGGCGAGGGCGCGCGCGCTGGAACTGCTCGAGCTCGTTGGGCTGGGAAGCGATGGCCGGGTGGCGCGCGCTTTTCCGCACGAGCTCTCGAGCGGTATGAAACAGCGCGCGATGATCGCGATCGCCATATCGTGCGAACCCGAACTCCTCATCGCGGACGAGCCAACCACCTCGCTCGACGTGACGCTGCAGGCGCAGATCCTTGGCTTGCTCAAATCGATCAAAGCGTCGCGTCACATGGGGATGCTCTTTATCTCGCACGATCTGAGCGTAGTGCGGGAGATCGCCGACCGGGTGTCCGTGATATACGCGGGCACCATTGTCGAAAGCGGACCGCGCGAGCGCATCTTTGCAAAGCCGCTGCATCCCTACACCGCGCTCCTCTTGCGCTCAATTCCCGATCCGCGGAAGAAGGGCACCAAGCTCACCGCGATCCAGGGCCAGGTGCTCGATCCGAAGGAGGAGCCTCGCGGCTGTGTGTTCGCGCCGCGTTGCCCCCTCGCGAAGGATCGATGCCGCATCGAGAAACCTGAGTGCACTGAGCGCGAGCCTGATCACGCGAGCGCCTGCCACTTCTGGGGGGAATCGTGGAAGCTCTGATTCTCTGCGAAAATGTCTCGAAAATTCACCCCCCGCGTTCGCTCGAGGATCGAGCGCGCGGCTTTAAGGCCGTGGATGGAGTATCACTCTCAATCGAGAAGGGGAGCAGCTTTGGGTTGGTCGGGGAATCCGGATCGGGCAAGACCACGCTCGCGAAGGCGATCATGTATCTCGATCCGCCCACCGAAGGCTCCGTGAGGTACCGGGGCATCGAGCTCGCCTCACTGCCAGCCCGCGCGCTCCGGGCTGAGCGAAAGCGCATGCAGATAGTATTCCAGGACCCGCACAGCTCCCTTGATCCCAGGATGCGCGTGCGCGACAGCCTCGCCGAGGGGCTCGTCAATCTCGGAGTGCCGCGCGCCGAGCGGGAGAGGAGGGTAGTCCGCCTCCTCGACCTCGTGGGGATGAGCGCATCGTCCGCGTCTCGGTATCCGCACGAGTTCTCCACAGGGCAGCGGCAGCGGCTCGTCATCGCGCGCGCGCTCACGATGGAGCCCGATTTTCTCGTGCTGGACGAGCCGGTCTCGAACCTCGACGTGTCGATCCAGGCCCAGGTGATCAACCTCCTTGGCGATATTAAGCAAGAACTCGGCTTGACCTATCTCTTCATCTCTCACGACATTAACCTGGTGGCCTATATGTGCGACAATATCGCGGTGATGTACAGGGGAAAAATCGTGGAGCAGGCGCCGACCGCCCTGCTTCTCTCAAGCCCCCGGAATGAGTACACCGCCGCGCTTCTGGCGGCGACTCCTGGCGGAGCGCCCCGTCTCGCGTAGCGTTTGGAGGATTATGCTATGAAAATTGTGCCGAAAAAGGGCTTTATCGTCGGTATGCTCGCGCTTTTCGCGCTCTGCGCGGTTGCCGCGCAGAGCGCGACACTCGTGTTTGGGCTCAGCGGAAATCCCGACACGCTCGATCCGCAGAAAACTGCGGGAACCCTCACGTTCCAAGTCGACAAGAGCTTCTATGACACCCTCGTCGAGCCCGACCAGACAGGCAAAATCGTGCCCGCGCTCGCGCAGAGCTGGTCGATCTCTCCCGATGGCCTCGTCTGGACATTCAACTTGCGCAAGGATGTGAACTTCCAGAACGGCCAGGTTTTCACCTCGAAGGACGTCAAGGCTACGCTCGACAGGATCATGGATGAGAAGATGGCATCTCCCAAGCGGAGCGAGTACGCCGCGATCAAATCGATCCGAACGCCGGACGCGTACACCGTGGTGCTCACGCTCTCGCAGCCCTATGCCCCGCTCCTGGCGACGCTCGCCTCGGGCTGGAGCGCCATCCTGCCCTCCGAGCTCATCGCCTCGGGCCACAATTTCGCGGCGGAGCCGGTGGGCACCGGGCCGTTCAAGTTCGACAAGTGGATCCGCGACAGCAAGATCACGATGGTCCGGAACGACAAATACTGGATCAAGGGAACACCGAAACTCGCCAAGGTGGAATTTCAGATCATTCCCGAGCGCGCCGTGCAGGTGCAGGGCTTGAGCCTCGGGTCGATCGACGCTCTCGAATTTGTCGATCCGGACGACCTCCCCATGCTGCAGGCGAACCCCAAAGTCACCATAAAGAAGGAACTCTCGTCGCTCATCATGGTGATGGCGATGAACTGCGCGCGCGAGCCTTTGAACGATCTCAGGGTGCGCCAAGCAGTAAACTACGCCATCGACAAGCAGACGGTGCTCGACATCGCGTACGGCGGCGGCAGGGTGGGCTCGACCTTCCTCGACACCGGCAATCCGTACTACAGCGATTTTTCGAGCCTCTATCCCTACAATCCCGACAAGGCCCGGCAGCTCCTCAAAGACACGGGCGTGGGAAACCGGGAGTTTACGATCGCGGTGCCGCAGAATTACCCGCTCCACGTGAAGGCGGCAGAGCTCATGCAGCAGATGCTCGCCAAAGTGGGCATGAACGTGAAGATTCAGCTCATGGACTGGTCGACCTGGCTCTCCAGCGTGTACACGGGCGGCAACTTCGACTTCACGGTGATCGGCCACACGGGGAAGCTCGATCCGGATGGAACGCTCGCGGGGTATGGCGCGGGGAAGTATGTGCACTGGTACAACGCGACCGCGGCAGCGAAGATCAAAGAGGCGGCTACAGTTTCGGATTTTGGCGCGCGAAAGAAACTCTACACGGATGCACTTGAGATCATGGCGAAAGATGTGCCGTTCGTATATATCGGGACTTCCTACCGCTATGTTGGGACGCGCTCGAATGTGTTCGACTTTCGCATGACTCCGAGCCTCGACAGTTTCGATTTCCGATGGACCGAGTTGCGGTGAGCCATGGCGCTTCGAAGATCTCGGAATGTTCTGTTTTCGCTCTCGGCGCTGTATCTCTTTTTGCTCGTGACGGTCGCGATCGCCGCGCCGCTCGTGGCCCCCTACAGCCCCACTGATCAATTTCTCGACCGGCGGTTTCACGCGCCTGACGCGCGCAATCCGCTCGGGACCGACGATTTTGGACGCGATATTCTCTCGAGGCTGATGTACGGCGCGAGGCCGGCGCTCACGGTGGGCATCGTCGCGGTGTCGATCGCGCTGGCGCTGGGTGGAGTGGTGGGGCTCCTCGCGGGCATGGGGACGAGGCTCATCGACCAGGCGCTCATGCTCATCATGGACAGCATCCTCTCATTTCCGACGATTCTTCTTGCCATCACCGTGGTCTCGTTCATGGGCTACGGTCTCGTTCAGGTGATGGTCGCCCTTGGAATCATCTCGAGTCCCGTGTTCGCGCGGCTCGTGCGCGCGGAAACACTCGCCATCAAATCCGAGGGCTACATCGAGGCCTCGCGCGCGCTCGGCACCGGTCCGGTCAAGCTCGTGTTCAGGCATGTCATCCCCAACATCATGAGCAAGGTAATCGTGCAGTCTTCGCTCACTTTCGCGCAGGCGGTGGTGGTTGAGGCGTCGCTCTCTTTTCTGGGCGTGGGGATTCAGCCGCCGGCCGCCAGCTGGGGGCTCATGCTCAAAGACGCGCGCAATTACCTCATGCAAGCGCCGTGGATGGCGATTTTTCCCGGTGTGGCGCTTGCGCTCACCGTGCTGTCGTTCAATCTGGTTGGCGACTCGCTCTCGGAGCGCTTCAATCCGAGGTTGAACGAAGCGCGCTGAGAATCGCTCGGCCACGCGCTGCCCCATGCACACAGCCCCGCGCGCGACGGTGGAAATCTCGCCCTCGGTTGTCTGCGCAATCCCTTCGTATTACATTATTCTCACAAAGAAATTGCCCATCGAGGGAGGTTTTTCATGTCAGTGAAGCGCATTAACCCTGTTCCTCTTGATGTTGATATCGCGCAGTCCGCGGATATCAAACCGATCTCCGAAATCGCGTCCCTCTACGGCCTCGAGGACAGATACCTCGAGCACTATGGCGCGGACAAAGCAAAGATACGCCTCGAATTCCTGACGGACCGCGTCGTACAGCAGAAACGGGCGAAATATATCGATGTGACGGCCATTACACCGACGCCGCTCGGCGAAGGCAAGACTACCACCACCATCGGCCTCGCCCAGGGCCTCGGCTTCGTCGGCAAAAAATCGATCGCCACGATCAGGCAACCCTCGATGGGCCCGACCTTCGGCATAAAGGGCGGCGCGGCGGGCGGCGGCTATAGCCAGATCGTGCCGATGACCGACTTCAACCTCCACCTCACCGGCGATATCCACGCGGTGTCGGCGGCCCACAATCTCTGCGCGGCGGCGCTCGACGCGCGCATGTACCACGAGAGCCGCTGGTCCGACACCTATTTTGAGAAACTCGGCATGAAGAAGCTCAGCATCGATCCCTACTCGGTTCTGTGGCGGCGCGTGCTCGATATGAACGACCGCACGCTCCGGTCGATGGTCATCGGGATGGGCGGCCTCGAGAATGGGCCGCTGCGCGAGACGGGCTTCGACATTTCGGTCGCGAGCGAGGTGATGGCGGTGCTCGCCCTGGCGACCAGCCTCGAGGATTTGCGGCGCCGGCTCGGAAAGATCGTCGTCGCCCTCGACAAGGGCGGCAAGGCTGTCACCACGGAGGATATCGGCGTCGCCGGCGCGATGACCATCCTCATGAAGGACGCGCTGAAGCCGAACGCGCTCCAGACGTTGGAAGAGCAGCTCGCCTTCGTGCACGCGGGCCCCTTCGCCAACATCGCCCACGGCAACTCTTCGATCGCCGCGGACCTCATCGCGTCGCGGATCGCCGATTATGTGGTGACGGAGTCGGGATTCGGCGCCGATATGGGCTTCGAGAAATTCATGGACATCAAGTGCCGCGCCTCTGGCCTCATGCCGGACGCCGTCGTGCTCGTCGCGACGGTGCGCGCGCTCAAGATGCACGGCGGCGGCCCGAAGGTAACGCCCGGGAAACCGCTTGCGAGCGCCTATACCCAAGAGAATCTCGAGCTTCTGCGCGCGGGCATCGCGAACCTGAGGGCGCACATCGAGATCATCAAGAAGTACGGTTTGCCTGTCGTCGTTTCGATCAACGCCTTCCCCACCGATAGCCAGGCTGAGCACGCGCTCATCCACGATGAGGCGCTCGCGGCCGGAGCCTTCGACGCGGTGATCAGCCGCGGCTGGGCGCTGGGCGGCGAGGGCAACGCCGATCTCGCGGCAGCGGTCGACAGGGCAGCGGCCCAGCCGCGCCAGGCGAAGCTCCTCTACGGGCTCGAGCTTCCACTCAAAGAGAAAATCGAGATCATCGCGCGCGAGGTGTACGGCGCGGGTTCGATCGTCTACACCCCGGAGGCCGAGGCTTTGCTTGGGAAATATACCGAGCTCGGTTACGGCAATTTCCCGATCTGCATGGCGAAGACACAGTATTCGCTGTCGCACGATCCGCAGCTCAAAGGCGCGCCGCGCGGATTCGAGTTCCCTGTGCGCGAGGTGCGGCTGTCGGCCGGAGCGGGGTTCATCGTCCCCATCACCGGCGAGATCACCACGATGCCGGGACTTCCCTCAAAACCGGCGTACATCGGCATGGACATCGATACGGCCACGGGGAGGATCACCGGCCTCTCCTGAAACAGCCCTTACATCGCGCTCAAGAAGGCTCTCTCCGCGCGCCGCGCCCGGAAAGAGCCTTCTTTGTTATATGGGAAACCGCGCCCGCGCCCCGCTGCCGGCCTGTCCGTATTGACAAGAGCGGGCCGACTCTTTCACTATACTCCCGTGGATTCCGAAAAACTGTCGCTGCTTTCGGACGATGAACTGAGCCTTTTGGCTGAGAAAATGGGGATATACGTCCCCGACGGCCTCGAACGGGTCTTCCTGATAGAAGAGATTGTCGACGCGTTCGAAGACGATACTGCTGACAAGGCCTTTTCACACGACGCTCCCGACCATGTCGAGGAGAAAAAACTCACAGGCACAGGATTCATCCCCGGACGGCTCGAAGAGATCGCGATTCCCGAGAACTACAATGAGACCAGCATCAACGCCATAGTGCGCGACCCGCTGTGGATTTTCGCGTTCTGGGATATCGCCGAACTCACCCGCAATAAAATCCTCGCGGAGGTCGAAGAACCCAAGCTCATCCTCCGGGTGACCGAAGTGACGAGCGCGGAGTCCGCCTTCCACTACGACATCACCGTGAACTTCGACGACAGGAAGTGGTACATCAATGTTCCCTACCCAAAGCGATCGTATCGCATCGACCTGTGCGTGGCCAAATTTTCTAAAATCAAAGTCCTCGCGCACTCGAATGTGGTGAACATGCCCTCGCAGTATATGGATATGGGCTCTAAGCTCCCCCAGATGACCAAAAGTCTGCTGATCCTCTCTGGATCTGAGGAACTGCACCTCATCGAGCCCAAGGAAGAGAATTCTCTGCGCATCATGAGCATGGACGGAGATTGACGCGATGACGAACGTTCCTTCGATCGCCCTGGTGCTGAACGCGCATCTTCCCTTTGTGCGCAAACCGCAGTACAGCCAGTTCTATGAGGAGCGTTGGCTGTTCGAAGTCATCTCGGAGACCTATCTTCCGCTCCTCAGGATGTTCCGCAGGCTCGAACTCGAGAATGTCCCCTTCAAGTTGAGCATGGTCTTTTCGCCGACCCTTCTCTCGATGCTCTCCGATTCGCTGCTCTGCGACCGCTACCTGGCGTATCTCGACAGCCAGATCGAGCTCGCGCAGAAAGAGAAACGCAGGCTGGCCGGCGATTCCGTGTTTGAACCGCTCGCGGATATGTACTTGGGCATGTATCGCCGAAGCCGCGATGAGTTCGAGACCCTCCACGGGCGCAGCCTCACGCGCAGCTTCGATTATTATTCGAAGAAGGGCTACCTCGAGCTCATGACCACCGCGGCGACGCACGCGTTCCTTCCCATCTACAGCGATATCCCCGAAGTCATCGACGCCCAGATCGAGACCGCGATAATCTCCCACCGGGCGGAATTCGGGAAGAACCCCAACGGCTTCTGGCTGCCTCAGCTCGGCTGGTACAAGGGGCTCGAGAAGCACCTCCGCGCCTACAACATCCATTACACCATCGTCACCACAAAAGGTGCGCTGCTCGGCTCGCCGCTGCCTTTCTACGGTTCGTTCTCGCCCGTGATGACGCACGACAATGTAGCCGCCTTCATCCGCGACGCGGGCGCGACGAAGGCGGTGTGGTCCGAGACCGAAGGCTACCCCGCGCACCCGTCGTATCGAGATTTCTACAGGGATATCGGCTACGACCTTGAGACGAGCTATCTCTCCGCGCACCTGAACGGCATCGACAGGGGCAGCACAGGCTTCAAATATTGGGCAGTCACCGGCAAAACCGACAACAAGCGTCCCTATGAGCCTTCGGCGGCCTCCGCGCAGGCGGTCGCGCACGCGCACGAGTATCTCGCCGACCGCAAGGCGCAGGCGCGCGCCGCGTCGTTCTGGATGAAAGATACTCCGCCGCTCATCGTGTGCCCCTACGACGCGGAACTCTTCGGGCACTGGTGGTTTGAAGGGCTGCAATTCCTCGAGGCCTTCTTCCGCGCCGCGAGCCGCAAGGACGACGAGAGCTCGGTGCGGCTGGTGACCCTCTCGGAGCACCTGGCGGAGAACCCCGACTGCCCGGAGTCCGAACCGGAATTTTCATCTTGGGCTGAGGGCGGGTACGCCGAAGCTTGGCTCGATGGGCGCAACGATTGGGTGCACCGGCACTCTCGCAAAGCGGCGGAAAGAATGAGGGAGCTGACAATCCGCTTCCCCAACGAGAGCGGACTGCGCGAGCGCATCTTGAATCAAGCCGCCCGGGAAGTGCTGCTTTCCATGAGCTCGGACTGGGCGCTCCTTCTCCGAAGCGGAAAATCTTCGGATTTCGCCGCGAGGCAGATCCGGGAATGCATCTACAACTTCAATCACATCTATGAGATGCTCTCGGCCCACACCGTCGAGACAGAGTGGCTCACGAGCCTCGAAAAGCGCCACAATATTTTCCCGCACATGAATTACCGGGTATTTGCCCCGAAAAAATAAGCGCAGCGCGCAAGGAGCACATTGTGAACGTCGTCATCATCGGAGCCCAGTGGGGAGACGAAGGCAAGGGCAAAATCGTCGATTTTCTGGCAGCGGATGCCCAGATTGTCGTGCGATTCTCAGGCGGAGCGAACGCTGGCCACACCATCGTTCTCGCGGAAGAGAAGTACGCCCTGCACCTCGTCCCTTCGGGGATCCTCTATCCCGATAAGACTGTCATTCTTGGCTCGGGAATGGTCATCGATCCGGAGGCCCTCTTCAATGAGCTCAGCACGCTCGAAGCGAAGGGAATCCACTGGCAGGGCAGAGTGCTGATCTCAGACCGCGCGCATATCGTGCTTCCGCGCTACCGCGAGATGGACCGGGAGGCTGAGACGCACCGCGCCAAACCGATCGGTACCACGGGGCGCGGCATCGGCGTGGCCTACTCGCAGAAAGCGTCGAGAGACGGTATCCGCCTTGCGGATATCGACGATAGCGCGAGGCTCGTCAACCTCACCCCCGAGGACCGCGCCTGGCTCGCAACCTGGAGCGAGAAGCTTCTGCCCCTCAAAGTCGACCTGACCGGCTATCTCCGCCAGCACCGCAACACCTGGCGTCTCTTCGAGGGTGCCCAGGGAGCGCTCCTCGATATCGATACAGGCACCTATCCCTTCGTGTCTTCGGGAATGTCCTGCGCCGCGGGCGCGGCCGCCCAAGGCGGAATCGGTCCGCGCGGCATCGACCGCGTGCTGGGCGTGTTCAAGGCATATTCGACACGCGTGGGCAACGGTCCCTTCCCGACTGAGTTCGCGGACGATTCCGAGGGCTCGCTCTCGCAGTATATCCGCCACGTGGGCAACGAGTACGGAACCACGACGGGGCGCCCGCGGCGCTGCGGCTACCTCGACCTCGTGGCACTCCGCTACGCCTGCGCGGTCAACTCGATCGACAGGCTCGTGCTCACGCACCTCGATGTCTACGATGGGCTCGACGAGTTCGAGGCCTGCATCGGCTACAGGATTGGCGACCGCGTGGTGGAGGATTTCCCAGCCTCGGTTCGCGATCTCGAGCGGGCAGAGCCGGTTCTTCGCACCTTCAAGGGGTGGAAGGCCGCCCTCGGCACTTGCAGGACCTACGGCGAGCTGCCCCTCCACGCGCAGGAATACATTGAGTTCATCGAAGAGTTCGCGGAAACGCCGATCTCCATCGTGTCCGTGGGGTCGGACCGCAATCAGACCATCGTTCGGGAAAGTCCATGGATAAAATAATCATCCTCGATTTCGGGAGCCAGTACACGCAGCTCATCGGAAGGCGCGTGCGCGAGCTCGGCGTATACTCTGAAATTGTGGCTGGGGAGCGTGAAGCCGACCCGGAACTCTTGAGGGATTGCAAGGGAATTGTGCTCTCGGGTTCGCCCTACAGCGCGTACCATGAGGGCGCGCCCGCGCCGAGCGGGTCCATGCTCGAATCGGGGCTTCCCCTCCTCGCGGTGTGCTACGGCATCCAGTGGCTCACGCTCCACTCCGGCGGAAGCGTCGATCGCTGCGATACGAGGGAGTACGGTTCCATGCCGGTGCGTTTTCTTCCCGCGGCGCGCGAACGCCGAGCGTGGGAGGCCTTTTCAGCTGGCCTCCCAGAGCGCTTTTCGAGCTGGATGAGCCACGGCGACAGCATTGTCGCGCCAGGCGAGGGCTGGAAGGTCATCGGAATATCCGAGAGCGGTGTGCCGGCGGTGCTCGCGCATGAGCGCAAGCCCTGGTTTGGTCTTCAATTTCACCCTGAAGTGAGCCACTGCGAGCACGGCATGGACATCCTCTCGCGGTTTGTCTTCGATATCTGCGGCGCGAGCCGAGGCTGGTCGATTGAGGCTTACCTCGAAGAAGAGGCCAGACTGTTGCGCGCGCGAGTCGGCGCGGAGCCCGTGCTCCTCCTCATCTCGGGAGGCGTCGACTCGACGGTGGCGGGCGCCTTCCTCCTCAAGAGCCTCGATCCCGAGCAGGTCTACCTCCTCTACATCGACACTGGCCTCATGCGCAAGGCCGAGAACGAGGAAGTGATGCGCAATCTGTCGAAACTGGGGGCGCGCCACCTGGAGGCGGTCGACGCTGAGGCGCGGTTCCTCGGCGCGCTCGAAGGCCAGAGCGACCCCGAGAAGAAGCGCCACATCATAGGCGACATGTTCATCAAGGTGCAGCAGTCAGCCGTCGAACGCCTCGGCATTCCCAACGCCTTCCTCGCCCAGGGCACCCTCTACACCGACCTCATCGAGTCCGGCAAGGGTGTCGGGAACAAGGCCCAGGTCATCAAGAGCCACCACAACGTGCGCAGTCCGCTCATCGAGAAGAAGCGGGCCGAGGGCAGGGTCATCGAGCCTCTCGACAGGCTCTATAAAGACGAAGTCCGCGCCCTCGGACGCGTGCTCGGTCTACCCGGAGAGATCGTGGGGCGGCACCCCTTCCCCGGACCTGGACTCGGCGTGCGCATTCTCGGCGATGTCACGAGAGAGAAGTGTGACATCCTCCGCGACGCGGACAGCATCTTCATCGAAGAACTGCGCGCGCGCGGGCTCTACGATCAGATTTGGCAGGCCTTCTGCGTGCTGCTGCCAGTCCGCTCGGTGGGCGTGACCGGCGATGAGCGCGCCTACAAGTACGTGCTCGCCCTGCGTGCGATCCAGAGCGAGGACGGCATGACAGCCCAGCCCTTTGCCTTTGACACGAAGGACCTCTTCGAGATTTCCGCCGCGATCACGAACCGCGTTCCCCAGGTCGGCCGCGTGGTGTACGATGTTTCGTCGAAGCCGCCTGCCACGATCGAGTGGGAGTGAGCGGCATTCGCGGACTCGCGCACGCAAACGCGCACATACGCGCACGCGCATAAACGCGCGCGCATGCGCCGCTGCGCCGCCAAAACGCTTTGAAGGAGAAACCGCTGTGGCCCTGAATATCGACACCATCCGCGCCGCGCGCGAGCGCATCGCTCCCTACATTGTCTCGACACCTTTGCTGCGCCTGCAAAACCTGGATTCTTACCTTGGCTGCCAGGTCTATGCCAAGGCCGAGTGCATGCAGATCACCGGCGCATTCAAACTGCGCGGCGCGATGAACAAGGCGCTCGCGCTGACGCCTGACCAGCTCGCGCGCGGCATCGTGGCCGCCTCATCCGGAAACCACGGGCGCGGCATCGCCTACGCCGCCAAGCTTCTGGGGGCGAAGGCGACCATCGTCATGCCGCGCACTTCCCCGCAAATAAAAGTCGACGCCATCAGAGCGCTCGGCGCTGAGGTTGTCCAGTGCGAAACTTCGGAGCGCTTCCGCCTCGCCGAGCGGATCTGCGCCGAGCGCGGCGCGACCATGGTGCCTCCCTTCAACGACGAGGACATCATGGCTGGACAGGGAACCATCGGCCTTGAGGTGGCGGAGCAGTGCCCCGACCTCGACGCGATCGTCGTTCCCGTGAGTGGAGGCGGGCTCTTGGGCGGCGTTTCGACCGCGATCAAGGCGGTCTCGCCCCACACGGGAGTCTATGGCGCTGAACCTGCCGCCCTGCCGCGCTACAGCGCGAGCCTCGCTGCGGGCGCACCCGTCACCGTCGAACAGAAGAAGTCGATCGCCGATGCCCTCGTGGCCCAAACTCCCGGCGATATCTGCTTTCCCTACGTGGCCGCCAACGCGGACGGCTTCGCCGCGGTGGAGGATGCGTATCTGCTCAAGGGGATGAAGCTGCTTCTCACCGAAGGCAAGCTCCTCGCCGAGCCATCGGCGTGCATCGGCATCGGGGCTGTGCTGCAGGGGCTCATCGCGGTGAAACCCGAACACAAGGTCTGCTTTTTGATATCTGGAGGCAGTGTCGGCATCGAGCAGCTTAGAGTTTTAGAAGAGGTAAGTCTATGAGACCAATATTCAACGAGAACGCCCCGAGCGGGCATTATTCACCCGGCATGATCAGCGGGAACACCCTCTATGTTTCTGGTCAGACTTCCGCCGACCCCGCGACAGGGCAGCCTGCGGCAGGTGGTTTCGAGGCTGAGATGCGCATGGCGCTCCAGAAGCTCGAGAGTGTGCTCCTAGCTGCAGGCTGCGCACGCTCAGACGTCATCATGTGCCGCGTCTATGTGACCTCGATCGAGTACTGGCCGCGCGCGAATGAGCTCTATCGGCAGTTCTTCGGCGAGCACAGGCCAGCCCGCGCCATAGTTCCTGTCGGCACGCTCAACAAAGGGTGTCTCGTCGAGATTGAGGCGGTCGCTGAGCTGCGCTGAGGCCTGCCGCGAAGCGCGGGAGAACGCAATCGGGTGCGGCTGAGCGCAATCGATTGCAGGAATCCGCGGCTGAATGCAGAGGCTCGGCGCGCCAGCGAACCTCTATATTTTTTTCCGGGCACGCGGTTTTTCGCAAAGACGATTCTTCGGGATTAGGGCTCTTCAGGGTACTCGTGCAGCGAGCCATCGGGCGCTTTGAGAATCCACAGATCGCCGCGACGCTCGACAATTCCTTCAGGCAAATACACTTTTCCACCCCCACCAGGCGCGTCCACCGCGTAGCGCGGCAGCTCGAGGCCCGAGAGTTCCCTCCGCAGCGCGGCGTAGAGCTCGAGCCCCCGTGAGAGGGGCACGCGGAAGTGCGCAGTGCCTTGAGCGAGATCTCCCTGGAAGAGGTAGTAGGGCTGAATGCCATTGATGCTCAGCGACGAAAAGAGGTCGACGAGCGTCGACGCCTCATCGTTGACACCTCTCAGAAGCACGCTCTGGCTGTGAAGGGGAATTCCGGCCTTCGCGAGCGCTTCGGTTTTCTCAAGCAAACGAGCGCTGAGTTCTTTGGGGTGATTGATCTGAAGGATGACGTGGAGAGGGCGCGATGCGGCGAGCAGTTCAATGAGCGCATCGGTAATTCGCTCTGGCTGCACGACGGGAGCGCGCGTGCAGAGGCGGATGAGTATTCGCCGGGGAACCGCGCGCACGTCGCCGATGAGCTTTCGCAATTGCTCGTCGCTCGCGGTGAGCGGATCGCCTCCCGAGATGAGCACTTCGCGGACTTCCTCATGCGCGCGCAAAATCTCGGTGAGACCGCGCATCGCCTCGTCCGAGATGAACGCGCGCTCGTCGGGCAGGAGGGCGCGCCGGTAGCAGTGGCGGCAGAAGAGGAAGCACTCGCCGGTCGCGCGCACGAGCACGCGTGAGCGGTATTGGCGTACGGCCCGATCGCCGATAGCGTGCGAGGCTTCGCCGAGCGGATCGCTGAGCTCGCGGGGTGCGACGCGCGCTTCGGCGGGCGAGGGCAGAACTTGCGCGAGGAGGGGATTCGTGGGCACCCCGCGCTCGTTTCTTGCGCAGCCTTCGACGCCTGAGCCTTCATCCTCGCCCTCGACTGCGAGCGAGAGCCAGAACGAGGTCGCGCGGTAAGGCAGGCCACGACCGGCTCCGGTGGAGAATTCGCTGTGATTCATCGGCGTCCACTATAGATTTTTAATCTTTGAATGACAATGGCGAGTGCGGCCCTTGAGGTGGGCCCGCAATCCTTTCCTTGCCAATTTTGAATTTTAATGCAATAATATGCGCTTGCCGTCAATGAATTTTCTTCCGCGACGCGAAACGCGCGGAAGGCAATCGCGCGCTCCTTGCCGTGGAGCGCCTTGAAAATATGCGACGGTCGATGGAGAAACTATGAAAGAACGAGCCGAGCGGCTAAAGACAATTAAGGCCATTATCAAGGAAAACAGAGTCGACTCCCAAGAGAAGCTGCTGCAGTTTCTTGAGGACCGGGGTTATTCCGTTACGCAGGCGACGCTGTCTCGCGACCTTAAATTTTTAAAAGTCGGCAAACTCTCGGATGGACGCTCGGGCTATTATTATTCAATTCCTTCGGAAGAAGAGCGCAGAGAATCTGAGCGACACTACATCCAGGATTTCTTGAGAGGCTATGTCTCGATCGACTGGAATCAGAGCCTCGTGGTGGTGCGCACCTTCTCCGGCCACTCTGACTCAGTGGCACTCGCCATCGACAATATGGGATTCGACGAGGTCATCGGCACGATCTCCGGCCGTGACAATGTCGTCTTCATCGCGCTGAGGCAGGGCGTAGTCGGCGAGGACTTCATTCGCTCGCTGAAAGAGAAAATACCCGATTTCGAAGAAGAATAACTCACTGGAAACGAGGCGAATGGCGCATTGCGAAATGTGCCGTTCGCGCTTATTCGGCGTTCTTCGGTTTCCAGCCCTTCATCGCCTTGTGTTCCTCGCTGAGCTCGAAGACGAGCTGGCCGAGCGGCCACTCCATATTCGTGTCGGTGGTCATGGCGAAGGCCGCCTCGCCCATCTCAGGCAGCGCCTTGACCGCCTTCATGACTTCGAGGGCTTCCTTTTTGCTCAATCCATACATGACTATCGCGCGGAATCCTTCCGGAATAGCTGCGGAGAGGGGATTGTTTTCTCCCGTGGTGCTGTCGTCGCTCATGAGAAGATTCTACTGAAAAGCCGGTCACCGAGGAAGGCTCCAAGCACCGCGGATATTTGCCGCAGACCTGTCTGAATTTGTATACTTTATAGTGAACATAACGCTCAATCCTGAAGGAAATCAACCTTATGAACTACGAAGAATTCACGCTGAAGGCCCAGGAAGCGCTGCGCGACGCAGCCGGTGTGGCACAGAAGAATGATCACAGCGCCGTCGAGCCGGAGCACCTCCTTGCGGCTCTGCTCGACCAGGAGGGAGGCCTCGTGACCTCGATCCTCGAGCAGCTGGGAATCGACCGCGCCCGCCTCGAGCACGGCAACGCCGACCTCATGAAGAATCTGCCGAAGGCCTACGGAGAGGCAGCCCAGACCTATTTCTCCCCCGCGATGCAGAAGATCATCGCGAAGGCCGACGCCGAATCGAAGGCGATGAAGGATGAATTCGTCGCGAGCGAGCACCTCTTCATGGCGATGACCTCGGTGGAATCGCGCGTCGCTTCGCTCCTGAAGTCGATCGGCGTTACTCGCGAAGGCATACTCGCGGTACTCAAGTCGATCCGGGGCTCGCAGTCCGCCTCCGACGAGAACGCTGAAGAAAAATACCAGATCCTCGAGAAGTATACCCGCGATCTCACCGCGTTTGCCAAGAGCTCGAAACTCGACCCCGTGATCGGACGCGACGAGGAAATCCGCCGCGTCATGCAGGTGCTCTCGCGCAGAACCAAGAACAATCCCGTGCTCATCGGCGAGCCTGGCGTAGGCAAAACCGCCATCGTCGAGGGCCTCGCCCAGCGCATTGTTTCGGGCGACGTACCCGACAGCTTGAAGGAGAAAAAACTTCTCGCCCTCGACCTCGGCGCCCTCGTCGCGGGGAGCAAGTTCAGGGGCGAGTTCGAGGAGCGCCTCAAGGCGGTCATCACCGAAATCGAGAAGGCTGAGAGTCGAATCATCCTCTTCATCGATGAGCTCCACACCCTCGTGGGCGCAGGCGCCGCGGAGGGCTCGATGGACGCCTCCAACCTCCTCAAGCCAGCCCTCGCGCGTGGCGAGCTGCGCGCGATCGGCGCGACGACGCTCGACGAGTACCGCAAGCACATCGAAAAGGACGCCGCTCTCGAGCGCCGCTTCCAGCCCGTCTACTGCGCGCCTCCGAGTGTCGAGGACACCATCGCCATTCTCCGAGGACTCAAAGAACGCTACGAAGTCCACCACGGGGTGCGCATCCGCGACGATGCGCTCATCTCCGCGGCGGTGCTCTCGGACCGCTACATCACCTCGCGCTTTTTGCCGGACAAGGCGATCGACCTCGTCGATGAGGCGGCGTCCCGCCTCAAGATGGAGATCGAGAGTCAGCCTACGGAGCTCGATCAGACGCAGCGCAAGCTCATCCAGCTTAAAATGGAGGCCGACGCGCTAAAAAAAGAGACCGATCCCGCATCGCTGGACAGGCGCGGCAAGCTCGAGCGGGAGATCGCCGACCTCAGCGAGCAGCGCGACGCGATGGTCTCCCGCTGGCAAAAGGAAAAGGCGGCGATCGAAGAGATCCGCGCCTTGAAGCAGAATATCGAAACGTACAAAGCCCAGGTCGATCAGCTGATCCGCGAAGGACAGCTCGCCAAAGCATCCGAGATCAAGTACGGCAGGCTCGTCGAGGCGCAGGCGAAACTCGACGAGGCCACAAAGAAGGCCCAGAGCGCACAGAGCGCGAAGGGCACGCCCCGGCTCCTTCGCGAAGAGGTGTCCGATGAGGACATCGCGCGCGTGGTTTCGCTCTGGACAGGCATTCCTGTGTCGAAAATGCTCTCGAGCGAAATGCAGAAGTATGTCGAGCTCGAAAAGCAGCTCGCGAAGCGCGTGGTGGGTCAGGAGAGCGCGCTTCGTGCTGTCGCGGATGCCATTCGCCGCAACAGGGCGGGGCTCTCCGATCCAAGGCGACCATTGGGATCATTCCTATTCCTCGGACCGACCGGCGTAGGGAAAACCGAGCTCGCGAAGGCGCTCGCCGAGTTCCTCTTCAACGACGAGCGCGCGCTCACCCGCATCGACATGAGCGAGTACATGGAGAAGCACTCGGTGTCGAGGCTCATCGGCGCGCCCCCAGGCTATGTCGGCTACGAAGAGGGCGGGCAGCTCACCGAGGCGGTTCGGCGCCGCCCCTACTCGGTGGTGCTCTTCGACGAAGTCGAGAAGGCTCACCCCGAAGTATTCAATGCCCTCCTCCAGATGCTCGACGACGGACGTCTCACCGACGGTCAGGGGAGGGTTGTGGATTTCCGCAACGCGATCATCATCATGACGAGCAATATCGGCTCCGAGCTCATTCTGAGCCTGAAGAGCCAGGAGGAAATCCGCGCGCGCGTCGACAGCCTCCTCAAGGACTACTTCAAGCCCGAATTTCTGAACCGGATCGACGAGATCGTAACCTTCAGCAGGCTCGATGCCTCCATGATACGAAAGATCGCGGACCTGCGGATCGCCGAACTCGCGGGTCGGCTCGCGGCGCGGAACATCGCGCTCAAGGTGGACGGAGAGGCGATCGACTTTATCGCGAAGGAAGGCTTCGACGAGCAATTCGGCGCGCGTCCCCTCAAGAGGGCGATCCAGAATCTCCTCGAGAACCCCATTGCCAGGAAGCTTTTGGCTGGAGACATCGTCGAGGGAGATACGGTGCGCGTGACATTCTCGGCGGACCATCTCGAGATCGCGGCTGAGCGCGCCTCATGAGCGCGGTCTACACCGACAGCCACGCACACCTCGAGTTGGTCGCGGAGCGGCTCGGTGTGGGCGCGCTCGCCGATGTGCTCGCGCGCTATGCATCCGACGCGAACGCCGTTGCGCGATTGGGCGCTTCCGAACCGGCGGCGCGGCGCCCAGCGTGCATCCTCGACATTGGGGTGAATGGCGGCGACCTCGCGCGGCGCAAGGCTGCTGTCGCGCGCGCGGCGCGAAAGGCGCAAGAAACGCAAGAAGCGCGCATCATCGATGTGGAGCCCGCGAGATACGCGGAACGACGTTCGCTCGACACTCTCCCTCTACGCTGGGCGGCTGGCATCTGGCCAGGGAAAGAGGCTCTCGCCGAACCCGATCGGGCGCTCGAAGCCCTCGATCGGGACCTTGAAATTGGTGTCGACGCGCTCGGAGAGTGCGGCCTCGATTACCACCACATGGACGCGCCCGAGCTCGACCAGATCGCGCTCTTCGCCGCACAGGTCGAGCGGGCGCAATCTCTCGGCCTGCCACTTATCGTGCACTCGCGCGACGCCTTCGCGGACACCCTGCGGCTTGTGGCGCCTGCCGCGGCGCGGATTCCCGTCGTGATCCACTGCTTCGGCTACGGGCCCGGGGAGGCCGAGGCATTGCTCGCCGCGGGGTGTTACATCTCCTTTGCGGGCAATATCACATATAAAAAATCGGAGCCGCTCCGCGCCGCGCTCTCAGTGGTGCCGCGAGACCGGCTCCTCCTTGAAACAGATTCTCCCTACATGAACCCCATGCCGCGCCGAGGCGCCCCCTCGAGCCCCCTCGACATAGACCGCACCTACCAATTCGTCGCTTCGGTCCTCGAGATGGAAGCGGCGGCCTTGGGCGAAATCGTGTCGAAAAATCTCGAAACTGCACTTGGCGTGGCGCCTGCTTCGCGCTAGGCTGATGTTGTCATCGATGTTTTTCTCAAGGGGGGCAGGATGCGAATTGTCACTTTGGTCGAGAACCTCGTGTACGGGAAGTTCACCGCGGAGCACGGCCTCTCTCTCTACATCGAACACGAGGGAAACCGCATTCTCTTCGATACTGGCCAGAGCGACAGGTTTCTCCGCAACGCTGAGCTGCTCGGCATCGACATCTCGCGCGTCGATACTCTTGTGCTGAGCCACGGTCACTACGATCACGCGGGAGGGCTTGAGCACTTCTGCCGAGCCAATTCCGGCGCCCGCATTTTCGCTAAGCGCGGCGTCTTCAATAAAAAATTCAACAGAGACGGTCGATTCATCGGCATTCCCTACAACTCGTCGCTGTTCGGCGGTCGCCTGACCGAGCTCGACGCGCGAACCGAAATCGCGCCCGGAGTGCACATCGTGACCGATATTCCGCTCGCAAACTCTTGGGACACGCACTTCGAGAATCTGCTCGTGCGCGCGGATCCATCAGACGAGGCGCTGGGCGCCGACACCTTTGAGGACGAACAATTCCTGGCGATCGAGTTGCCAGGGGGGCTCGCGGTAATAAGCGGCTGTTCGCACAGGGGAATCACGAATATCCTCGAATCGGCGCAGCGCGCGTTCTTTTCGGCGAAGGAACTCGGGCGTCATGCGCGCGACGGTGACGGACCGGTCGCGGCACCTACGGCAGGCGCAACCTCCAAGGGCGCGGCCGCTGCGGATGTCGCCTCAACTGGCGCCACCTTCAAAGGTGCCGCCTCCACGGCCTTTTCCCTTGTGCTTGGCGGTTTTCACTTGAGCAACGCCAGCGAAGATCTCGCGGAGCGCGTAACCCAGCGTCTCGCTGATGCGCCGATCGCGCGGCTCGGCTGCTGCCACTGCACAGGCGTCGACAATTACGCTCGAATCAAGAACCGTTTCGGCGCGCGGGCCTTCTACGCGTGGACAGGCACAGATTGCACGATCTGAGCATCGCGATTTGACGTTCCGGTTGCGGAGATGCTTCCATGAGCACTGTCGTGTTCTACATTTCTAAAATTCTGAGGCCCATTCTCGCCTCGCCGCTCTTCATCGCGCTCGCCCTCATCTTCGTGGCGCTAGTCGCGATCAAAGCGAAGACCAAGTTCCAGCGCGTAATGAAGCTTTTAGCATTCCTCGCCTTCGGCTGCCTCACGCTGCTCTCAGAACCTTTTATTGCTACCGGCCTCGCGAAGCTCTGGGAGTACCCGAGGACTGAGCCCTCGGCGCTTTCGGGCGTGAACCGCTACACCGCGATCGTGCTGCTCGGGGGGAGCCTTGATCCAGTGAACTCGAAACCAGGCGCGATCGAGGGCAACGACAGCTTTGAGCGCGTGGTGTCCGCCGCCGAGCTCTACCGGAACAAGTGCGCGCCGCGCGTCATCGTGAGTGGCGGAAGCGGATCAATCGCGTTTCCGCAGGCCAAGGAGACGCCCTATTCGGCGGAATTCCTCGAGTTTATGGGCGTGCCCGCATCGGCAATCCTCATAGAAGACCAGTCGAGGAATACCTATGAGAACGCGGTGTACACCGCGCGCTTGCTCGCGAACATCGCAGGTTCTGGATCACCAGGCGGCTCGCCCGGCATTTCGAAAGGCCTTCCCTTAGGCACGATGCGCATCGCCCTCGTGACCTCGGCCTGGCACATGCGGCGCGCCGCTGCGATATTCAAAAAGGCGGGTTTCGATTTTGACCCCATCTCTGTCGACAGCCTCGTTCACCCGCTCGAGATGCCTGCCGATTTTTTTCCCGATGCGTGGGCGCTCACGCGGTCGACGCGCATTCTGCATGAGATCGTGGGGTATGTGGCGTATAGCCTCATGGGGAGGCTCTAGACGAATCTACGGCTGGGCTGCTTTCAGTGCTCGGCGCGCTTCGCCCGCGAGATACAGCGTCGGTCGCACGAGCGTGACCTTGGGAGCTGGCTTCCCTTCATGCAGTTCTCTCACGAGCTGCCCTGTGGCCTCCACGAGCGCGCCAATGTTCTCTCCGACCGCCGCGAGCAGCCGCTTCTGTGAGATGCCCTGGCCAAGCCCCCTCATGTCCGCGATGACCTCGCCTTGGGTTTGCAGGGTCTTTTCCAGGGCACCCAGGGAGCCCGCCGCCACGACGATGACGCTGGGGCCAGGGCTGCTCTGGAGCATCTGCGCGCACGCCGCGAGCGTCTGCTCGAGCCGGTCGCCATGCAGTCCCATCGAATCGACATCGAACACTTTCAGAAACCGGCTCTTCGGCGCGCCCGGCTCTGCATTTCCGGGAGCCTCAGCGCTGTCTATGACCGAATTTTGAATTCCAGCGGCCCTCGCGCCCTCGTCGAAGCCGCGCTCGAAGGCCTCGAGCTCCGCATCGGTCCGCCCGATGCCGCGCGAGAAGAGTATGCTCGCCCTCGAGTCGGGGGGCGACGATGTCCGGATCGCGGCGGCGCGGTACCCCGCGATGAGTCCCATCTGTCGGTACGCCCACGCGCTGTCCCAGTTCACCGAAGGGAGCGCGCTGGCGTCGCCCAGGAGGCTCACGACTCTCGCGCCGGTTTGTCCGATCTGGCTCTCGAACGCCGCAGCGATCGCCGGGCTCGCGATATAGATTTCCTTTGAGTTGATGTTGGGCGGACTGGAAGAGAAGGGCAGGGGCAGATATTTGTCCTCGGGGCCTCGCCCACGCTGGCCGTCTCCAAATTCCTTGAGGATTCGGGCGGAAAGCTCGGGATAAATGAGCGCGAAAGCCCGATCGATCAGCGGTCGCGCCCCGGCGCGCGCGCACCCTCCGAGCGCGACCGTGGCCAGGATGGCGATCGCGAGCATGGTCGCGATGAAAGTTCCACGCGTGAATCCCTCGGGTTTGCGCATTAATGTTTCACCATTATCTTTCAACTTGTTGCATAATTGCATGGTTTCTTATATAACGACAATAACCTACAAAAAATAAACAGTAGGTTCTCGGAGGATTTTATGGTCAGTTATAAAGAGCTTGGACTTGTCAATAGTGTCGAAATTTTCCGCAAAGCGATGGAGGGCGGCTACGCCATTCCCGCGTACAACTTCAACAATATGGAGCAGCTTCAGGCGATCATTCAGGCCTGTGTCGAGACCAAGAGCCCGGTCATCCTTCAAGTGTCTTCTGGCGCGCGCAAGTACGCGAACGCGACACTTCTTCGCTACATGGCCAAAGGCGCGGTCGAGTACTCGAAGGAGCTCGGCTATGCGGTTCCCATCGTGCTCCATCTCGACCACGGCGACAGCTTCGAGCTGTGCAAAGACTGTATCGAGAACGGATTCTCGTCAGTTATGATCGACGGCTCGCACCTCTCCTACGAGGAAAACGTGGCCCTCACCAAGAAGGTCGTGGAGTTCGCGCACTCGCAGAAGGATTATGTCACTGTCGAGGGCGAACTCGGAGTTCTGGCGGGCATCGAGGACGCAGTCTCCGCCGAGATGAGCCACTACACGAGGCCCGAAGAGGTTGAGGATTTTGTGAAGAAGACCGGCGTCGACAGCCTCGCGATCTCCATCGGCACGAGCCATGGCCGCGCCAAGTTCAAACCCGAGCAGTGCACGCGCAACGCCGATGGCGTGCTCATTCCTCCTCCGCTCCGCTTCGACATCCTCGAAGAGGTCGAGAAGCGCATTCCCGGATTCCCCATCGTGCTTCACGGCTCTTCGTCCGTGCCTGTCGAATACGTCAAGATCATCGAGCAGTACGGCGGAAAACTGCCTGACTCTGTCGGCATTCCCGAGTCGCAGCTTAGAAAAGCGGCGCGCAGCGCGGTGTGCAAGATCAATATCGATTCCGACGGCCGCCTCGCGATGACCGCGATGATCCGCAAAGTACTCACGGAGCATCCGGAAGAGTTCGATCCGCGCAAATATATCGGTCCCGCCCGCGATGAGCTCAAGAAGCTCTATATGCACAAGAACATCGAGGTTTTGGGCTCGGCAAACCACGCCTGAAGCCTCACGTTGCGCTCGCGCTCCGTGGAGTGTGCCCGGCGCGAGCGCGATTCTGTATGCGTAAATAACATTCCTGCGGGGGTTTACCTGCGGGGGTGAGTATGGTAATATACGCCGCGCCTTTGAGCTGTCGATACGACAGAAGGGGCAGGGGAGCTTTTCTACACCCCGTTCGGAAAAGCAGACCCGCGGCAGAGGAGGCCAGTTGGCAGAGAAAGATTTGCGGATCAACGAGCAGATCCGTGTGCGAGAAGTGCGTCTTATCGACGACAAGGGCGAACAGCGAGGGATCGTTTCGACTCTCGAGGCTATGCGTATCGCGAGGGAAGCAGGGCTCGACCTTGTGGAAGTCGCGCCTCAGTCCGTGCCGCCCGTGTGCAGGTTGCTCAATTATGGCAAGTTCAAGTTTGAGCAAGAGAAGAAAGTAAAAGATGCAAAAAAGCGAACGAAGGTAACGGAGCTCAAGGAAATTCGCATGCAGCCCAAGATCGCTGGGCACGATCTCGACTTTAAGTCGAATCATGTGCGCGAATTTCTGGAGGATGGCAACAAAGTCAAGGTCACCATCCGATTCCGAGGCCGCGAACTCGCGCACAC
>Ga0172371_10002650_pt1 | contig 28281 bp, 30 predicted proteins | sample Lak12m_FD_114543 | JGI IMG/M metagenome (GOLD analysis project Ga0172371, IMG submission 114543) | Freshwater microbial communities from Kabuno Bay, South-Kivu, Congo - kab_022012_12m | ecosystem: Environmental > Aquatic > Freshwater > Lake | place: Democratic Republic of the Congo: South-Kivu...
AGCAAGCCAAGCAAAAGTACCGGCGTCCATGAAGAGGTGAGGAAATAATCGCTGAACGAACCGACCACGCCAAGCATAAGTCCGCTAAGCAACGCGCCGAGCGGACTGCCGATACCGCCGAGAAGTGCGGCGGCAAACGCGAAGAGTCCGCTTTGCGCGCCAGCCTGCCCGAACGGACGCGAGTAATACAACGCAAAGACAAAACCCGCCGCGCCCGCCAGCGCTCCGCCCAAAGCGAAGGCGCGTCGAATGGCTCCATCGCGCGGCACTCCAACGATCTGCGCCAGTTCTTCATTTTGCGCCACCGCGCGGATGGCGCGTCCCATTTTTGTTTTTTGCAAAATATAAGTTGTGACCAACACGAAAAGAATCGCAGCCACAAAAACGAACACATCCGAAAATTGCAAAACCACTTTTCCTGAAAGAAGATTTCCGAGCGGCAATTGATTCGGGATTCCATCCGTTGGAACTTCGTTAAGTCCAGGCACACTGCGATGTTCGCCGCGAATGAACGAAGCCTGCATGGTGCGCCAAACCAGCGAACCTTGAAACAGAATAAATGAAAGACCAAGCGAAGCGATCAGCGGGGCCAGCTTCGAGCGTCCGCGAAATGGACGGAAGGCCAACTCTTCCACTCCGACGCTCAATAGTGCACCAAAAAGAATCGATGCCAGCAAAACTCCACACAACGCAAAGATGCGCGTGGCGGGCGGCCAGTTTTGATTGATGCCGACAAAATTTATGGTGGATGTGACCAGCGCGGTCGTCATGGCGAACACGTCGCCGTGCGCCAGGTTCAGCGTGCGGACCGTGCTGTAGATGACCGTCACGCCGATGGCGTTCAGCGCCAGGATAGCACCGTTGACCAGGCCAAAGATGAGCAGTTGAAAGATCAAGTCGCGGCAGTTGACGTTTTTTCCACACCACGCAACCGTGATCGGAGCAGCCGCAATCGTTTGCGCGGTTTGTCCTTTTGTCGCAGTCCATTCGGCTTGCAAACTGGTGTTGCATGTACTTCGTCCTTGCCACACGATGGAAATATGTCCCGATGCCGAATCATTCGACGTGAACACGGTATCAGCGGTCAAGTCCGCGCCGAAGGTTTGCGAGAATTTATTGTCAATAATGTGGGGCTGAGACTCAAGCGGAATGACAGTATGGTCAATGCCTGTGCAATCCACATCGCCCGCGCGCGGATAAGTGTAAATAAAAGAAGTTATAGTTCCACCCTGCACAGTGAACTTGACCGTAATCTGGCGTCCATCCTGTGCAGCGCCTTTTCCTATCCAGAGTCCATCATAAGGACTGGCATTTATTTTTGTAATGGGAGTGGGAGATGAGGTCGCAGTGGCGCAAGCTGTTAAAAGCAAGGCAACGATAACAATAAGAGGATATTTTAAGCGAGTCATGGCCGGAGTATAATACAACCCAATTTGGACAGCTAAGCTAAATTTGTATCAACCAATTTAACGAACACACATGCTCAAGACATCCTCATCCATTGCTTCCCGCAACATTAATATCATCAGCATATGTTTAGTAATTGCGTTGGCCGGAATTTTGGCATTAACCGTGTTGATACAGTCAAACCCCGGCCTCAACCTGCCTGGCCGCGATTATGGGATATTTTCCTATATCGGCCAACAGATTCTGTTAGGGAAATTACCATACAAGGATGCCTGGGACCACAAGCCTCCCGCCATTTTTTATTTTGACGCACTTGGACTTTGGATCGGGCATGGCCTGCGCTGGGGAATTTGGACCATTGAATTTATTTCACTGTTCGCCGCGATCTTGCTTTCCTATATCTTGATAAAGAAATCATGGGGAGTCCTGCCGGCTCTGTTCGGGACGGTAATTTGGTTGTACGGTCTCAACCTCACATTCCAAGGCGGGAACTCGACCGAGGAGTTTCCGCTTCCGTTTCATTTTCTAGCCCTGTTCCTTTTCCTGAAACTGGTTGAATCGCCTGATGATCTTCTGGCTAACCTGCTGGTGGGGCTGACGTTTGGAGTCGGTTTTCTATTCAGGGCAAACAACGCAGCGGTGGAAACGGTCGTTGTTCTGACCCTGCTGGCACTTCAAGTTCTGAAACGGAATTCTCGCGTCATATTCAAGCAATTGGTATGGATGGCAATTGGTGCGCTGATTCCAATCCTTGGCACAGTCATTTATTTTTGGACACAGCATTTATTCAACGAAATGTTTGCTGCTTCCATCTTATACAACATCGCCTATAGTGAAGCAAAATTTGCGGGCGCGCCCGCCATTGTCGCCGGTCTTCGGGCATTGGGAATCGTCGGATGGATCGGCGTGGCAGGTTATGTTATCGCGTTGATCTTGTTAATCCGGCAATGGCGGACCAAGCCGTCCCCGATCCTGCTTCTGCTGGTGATTGGTGCTCCACTCGCAGTTAGTGTCAGCGACCCGGCGCAAAGAAATTACGGGCATTATTTTATTAACTGGCTGCCTTTTATCGCCTTGCTTGGCGGATCGATCATCCACACAATCCAAAGCAGATTGATTCCCAATTTTCAAAACAAACCGATCACCGAGTCTATCCTTGTTGGTTCCGCATTGGCGCTCGCCATCATCTTCTTTGTTGTCAGCGGTCAGGCAATCCAATACCGGGAATCTTTCACAAACGTAATCAACCGCACCGATGTTGAACGCATTTCCACTATTTCGGATTATGTGGAAAACAATACCAATCCCAACGATCAGGTTATATTCTGGGGAGGTTTCCCCGGCGAGAACTTGATGGCGCGTCGGGCTTCCCCCACTGCTTACATTACCTATCCTTTATTACTTGAATCAAATTTATCGGAGCAGTTCAGCGGCCAATTCATGCGCGATCTCACGGAAAATCGCCCTGTCCTGATTGTTGACATGGAATACACCAAGGCGCTTTCTCTGGATCCGCAAAAAAGGGCATCCCAGCTTGCCGCCCACTTTGAATGGCCATTTCTGCCGCCAAACATCAACGCTGTACTAAGGTTCATCAATGATAATTATCATCTCGAAATTACATTTAAGAACGCAACTGTATATCGTCTGAATGGAACACATCATCCATAAACATTCCCAGACGCTAAAAGAAACATAAAAATACACCGGCCTCGTTGTGAGGCCGGTGTATTTTTTAAGCCAACCGCCGACTAACCATTTGAACATGCGTGCTATAATTTCATCAACCCAACCATCCAACTTTCAACCCGCCACCTTCAACTAAAAAAATGTCCTTCGCCCATCTTCACGTTCACACCGAATATTCATTGCTCGACGGCTTCAGCAACATCAAGAAGCTGGTCAAGCGCGTCAAAGAGATGGACATGCCCGCCGTCGCCATCACCGACCACGGCACGATGTTCGGCGTGATCGACTTTTATAAAGCGGCCAAAGCCGAGGATGTCAAACCGATCATCGGGCTTGAGACATACATGTCCGCACGCGGCATGACCGACCGCGACGCCAAGCTCGACAAAAAATCCTATCACCTGCTTTTGCTGGCCGAAAATGAGACGGGCTACCGCAACCTGCTCAAGATCGCGTCCGCTGGGCAACTCGAAGGCTTCTATTATTATCCCCGCATCGATCGGGACTTTTTGGCGGCTCACTCCGAAGGGCTGATCTGCACCTCGGGCTGTATGTCCGCTGAAATTCCGCGCGCACTGCTGGACGATAATCCCGAAGAAGCCGTGCGCCATATGAATTGGTATTATAACGTCTTCGGCCCGGATAGATTCTTCGTCGAACTGCAACAGCATAACATTCCAGAGATCACAGATCTAAATCGCCGCCTGCTCGACATGGGCGTGCGTTATTCCGCAAAATATATTGCCACCAACGACGTACATTACATCAATCCGGAAGATGCGCGCCTGCAGGATATTCTGCTTGCCATCCAGACCAACTCGCTCTTGAGCAGCACTGAGCGCATGCGTATGACGGACGAGTCTTATTATCTGCGCACGCCCGCAGAGATGAGTCGACTCTTCGCCGAAGTGCCGGAGTCACTGAGCAACACCTTGCTGATCGCCGAGCGTTGTAATGTAGACCTCGACTTCAAGGGTTATCACCTGCCCGATTTCGGTGTCCCCGAAGGATTCACCGCCGATACTTATTTGCGCCATCTTTGCAAAGAAGGAGCCGAGAGACGCTATGGGGAACGGGCTGGAAGCCAGGAAGTCCACGAGAGACTCGATTACGAGTTGGGCATCGTCCACAAGATGGGCTTCGACTCTTATTTCCTGATCGTGTGGGACTTGTGTCGATATGCGCGCGAGAATAATATCTGGTACAACGCGCGCGGATCGGCCGCAGGCTCGATCATCGCGTACACGCTCAACATCACGCTGGTTGATCCCATCGAACATGATCTCATCTTTGAACGCTTCCTCAATCCGGGCCGCATCTCGATGCCCGATATTGATCTTGACTTCCGCGATGACCGCCGCAGTGAGATGCTGGCCTATTGCGCCGAAAAATACGGCCACGATAAAGTGGCGCAGATCATTACGTTCGGTACAATGGGCACGAAAGCCGCGTTGCGTGACGTGGCGCGCGTGATGGATATTCCTCTGCCCGAAGTGGACCGCGTTGCAAAGCTCGTGCCATTTGTTTCCGGCCGCGCAACGACCATGGCCGATGCAATGGAGATCACCGAGTTCAAGAAAATTTACGACACCACGCCGCATTTGCACGAATTGATCGATATCGCCGCAAAAATGGAAGGCACTGTCCGCAATGCCGGGACGCATGCTGCGGGCGTTGTTATCTCCGACAAACCTTTGCTTGAATATCTGCCTCTGCACCGCCCGACCTCCGGCTCGGAAGAAACGCCCATCAAGACCGTGACACAATTCGAAATGGGCATTCTCGAAAGTCTGGGCATGTTGAAAGTGGACTTCCTCGGTTTGATCACATTGTCGGTCATGGCGCGCTGTTGTGACATGATCGAGAAACGGCACGGCATAAAATTCGACCTCGACAACATTCCGCTCAATGACGAGAAATCGTTCGAGTTAATGGGCAACGGACAAACCGCGGGCGTCTTCCAGGTTGAAGGCGGCGGCATGACGCGCTATTTGATCCAGATGAAGCCCAAGACGCTGGACAACATCATCGCCATGGTGGCCCTCTATCGTCCCGGCCCGATGGCGTTCATTCCCGATTACATCGCGCGCATGCACGGCGAGGCCGAGGTCGAATACCGGCATCCATCGCTCAAACCGATCTTTGAATCCACGTATGGCATTCCGGTCTATCAGGAACAGTTGATGCGCGCCGCCGTTGAGCTGGCAGGATACACACCCTCTGAATCGGACGAATTGCGAAAGGCCATCTCGAAGAAAAAGAAAAGTGACATCGAGAAGCATCGCAAAAAATTCGTGGACGGTGCGACGAAGAGCGGCATGGTCAAAGGCATTGCCGAAAGCATTTATTCGGACTGGGAAGAATTCGCGCGATACGGGTTCAACAAATCCCATGCCGCCGATTACGGCACCATCGCGGTACAGACCGCCTATCTCAAAACGCATTACACTGCCGAATACATGACGGCTTTGCTCTCGGCCTCGGCAGGCATCATGGAAAAGGTTGCATATTATGTAGCCGATGCGCGCACGATGGGCGTGCCCGTGCTCCCGCCGGACATCAACACCTCCGGCTGGGACTTTGAGATCGAAGACCTTCCTGCTTCCGGCGGCGTCCCCGCCGCCGAGGACGGCGGCTCAAGCAGGTCGCCATCCATTCGCTTCGGCCTCGGCGCTATCAAGAACGTCGGGCAGAACGCGGTGCAATTAATTGTCGATGCGCGCAAAGAAGGCAAGTTCACCGACCTCAACGATTTCGCGCGCCGCGTCGATCTGCGCTCGGTTGGCAAACGCTCGCTCGAATGTTTGATCAAAGTCGGTGCGCTGGATTCGTTCGGCAACCGCGCCGCGCTGTTGGCCTCGCTCGACCGCGTCGTTGCCATCAGCAGCAATCACTTCCGCGCCGTCGAAGCCGGACAAATGTCGCTGTTCGGAACAGCCACCGGCGTCGTCGAAGAAATTCATCTGCCCGATGTGAAAAATGTAGACAAGCGCGAAATGCTCAATTGGGAGCGCGAATTGATCGGCCTGTACATTTCCGACCATCCGCTCACGCCGTACCAGGCCCAGCTTGCGAAGATCGTCAGTCATTTTTCGGGACAGCTCGGCGAAGCGCAGCACGAAGAAAAAGTCCGCGTGGCCGGGCTGGTCACCGGTGTCCGGCCGTATCAAACCAAAGCAGGCAAGCCAATGGGCTTCGTCACGCTCGAAGACATTCAAGGCAACCTGGATCTCGTGCTCTTCCCGCGCACTTGGAAAGATTATCAGGCCGTGTTGACTGTTGGGCAGATCGTCATCATCGAAGGCAAGATCGACGCGCAGTCCACGCCGCCCAAAATCTTGGTAGATGCAGTCCGCACCGAATTAAAGATGTTGGTCTCGATGGATGGAACTGCACCGCTTCCATCCGACCCTTCGGCGGCTCCCGTTTCGAAAGCCAAGCCGCGCGTCGAGCCTCAACCCATCAAACCCGCGCCGATGACTCCCGCGCGACAAATGGCGGAGACGCCCGCGACTTATGCGGCCAAGCCACCTCACCCCAACCCCTCTCCCGCTGGGAGAGGGACACAAGAATGGGATGATGATTTAGTTCCTCCTCCACCGGATAATTTCCCCGATGACTGGCAACCGTCGTTCGAGGAAGAGATCATCGCCGCGCGGCCAGAGCCGAAAGTTGACAATAAACCTGTCGCGCCGCGCGATTTGCAAGAAAAGGCTAAAGCCGAATCAGAACCCGAAGAACGGGAGCCGATTGAAGTCCCGCGTGAGGCGCTGAGTCAGCAAGTCGTTGAGACTCACGTCGAACAACCGCGTCCGATCCTGCCGCCGTCGCTATATGTCCCGCTTGCAAAAGAAGAAGCCGACCAGAAACATCCGCCGAAGCAGATCACGGTTTTGCTAAGGTCGACCGGCGATCACGAGCGCGATAAGCGCCGCATCAAAACCATTTACGGCACGCTGATCTCTTTCCACGGCCGCGATAAATTTTCGTTCCAGATCTTCGAGAACGGCAAGGGCTACCTGATGGACTTCCCCGGCGAGTCGACGCGCGTCTGCCCCGAAATGCTGGCGCGCCTGGGTAAGTTGATGGGCGAGGAAAGCTGGCGCGTGGAAGAGATTACGTTTCAGTGATTTGTTTTGTATAATGAATTACAAGTATGAACTCTGCATTGGCCGTCCCCACGATTGACGTTCGCAAACGGATACCGAATTCAGTGATCCGCAATTTGGCGCGTCAGATCGCGGAAGAATTCAAACCACAGAAGATCATATTGTTTGGCTCGTATGCGCGCGGCAAACCGGGTTCCGAAAGCGACGTGGATATGTTGGTCATTATGAATACCCGGCTTTCAGAAACGCGGCAGGCTATTCAAATCTGCCAGCGAATCCAATACATGTTTGGATTGGATTTGATCGTGTATACTCCAAAACACCTGAGCCAGCGCATAAAAATGGGAGATTGGTTTTTGCGTGATGTTCTCAAAGAGGGGAAGGTTTTGTATGAATCCCGCAGTCGCTGAGTGGATCGCCAAAGCGGAAGGCGACTTTGTTACAGCAGGCCGCGAACTTCGGGCGCGCAAAGCCCCAAATTATGACGCAGTTTGTTTTCATAGCCAGCAATGCGCGGAAAAGTATTTCAAGGCGGTCTTGCAGGCAAACGAAAAGCACATTCCAAAAATCCACAACCTGATCGAATTAATGGCGCTCTGCCTGCAAATTGACCCATCGTTCGAGATGCTGCGAGCCGATCTCATTGTGCTGGAACGTTTTTCGGTGCGAGTTCGGTATCCGGGAGTCATTGCTGAAAAAGATGAAGCGCAGAGCGCTTATATAGCTGCAAAAGTTGTGCGTGAATTTGTTCGGCAAAAGCTGGGAATAAAATGAGGCGTGCCTGGGTAAGTTGATGGGCGAGGAAAAGCTGGCGTGTGGAAGAGATTACGTTTCAATAATAAAGAGGCGATATGGCTCATCCATTAGTGGATCAAATCCGTTTTACACGCAGTGAATGGCTGCTCGGACTCGAAGGTGTGTCCGAAGAAGATGGCAGCAAACACTTTGGGCCGATGAATTGCATCAGTTGGATGGTGGGACATTTGGCATGGCAGGAGCAAAGATATTTTCTCGACCGCGCCAGCGGCAAAGTTCTTTACCCAAAATTAAATGAGATGTTCGCTGGTGGTGCTCCAATGAGCACACCGTCATTGAAAGAAATGCTCGACATCTGGCACATGATTACCAAAGCCAATGATCCATATCTCGACTCATTGACCACCGAAGGCTTGTTGGCTGACTTGTTGCGCGAAGGCAAGCCCATTGGTCAATCGGTCGGTTCCGCCATGCGGCGTATGACGTATCATTATTGGTATCACATCGGCGAGATCCAAGCCATCCGCCAGATGTTGGGACATACCGACCTGCCAGAGTATGTGGGTGAGATCGAGGAACAAGCGCCGTATCGTCCAGAAAAGAATTGATGTGATGACGGGATGGTAATCAGAATGGATGATAAAACGTCACGCATTTTTGTTACTAACCTTCTTGTGACCGAAGGGGAAATTTCAGGGATGCTTAAACAACTTGCAATGAAAGATGATCCAATTGTTTTGAGAAAAGCATCAAGTGATTTTTTGCTCGATTTGGATTAGGCAATCTGATTGCATCAAGTCAATTCTTTCAGGCCTTGGATAAAGGTGAAGAAATATTACATTTGTGTCATCGTCTAAATCAAGATTTATATTCAAAGATGCACAAAGGTCTAATATTCTATTTCATGGGAGTAGCAGCATATAGAATCCATGCTTATGCATCAGCAATTTATTATATCGATTCCGCGGTTTCAGAAGACCTAAAGAATGAACCCGAGAATTACAACTCACCTGCAAGATTATTCTTGCGCCTCGAAGGTGAAAAAGATGAGCAAGCAGCAAAGGCAGTTGTTCAAGACGCTCAAACAAGAATTGAAGACAAGATACACTTATATATTGAACTAAACAATGCTTCAACCAAGAAGGTTCCAAACTTGAGTATGGGAGATATTAGAAAGTATTTGTTGGACCCTGCTTCATCCCTCAATAAACCAGAGCTGAGATCTCTTGCCACTACTTTTATTACTTTCTTTCTGGAATTCGATTATCTTTTTTTTCAACTTACGATTCGTAAAGAAGCGGGGACAAATGAACCGTTTTTTACCCACTTATTCAAAGGTTGTCTATTGTTTGAAAGTCTTTTAAAGAAAAATCCAAGTGTAAAAGCAAAAGGAAACACTTTAGAACAATTATTAAGCAGTTTTTCTAAGCCTTTAGGCATTCCCAAACAGGTCAAAATATCCGCAGCTAAACTTGAAAATGTATTAAGTGCCCTTGAAATTAATGATGACTCATTTACATCAGCAATAATAATGACGGGCAAATTGAGAAACACATTAGGCCACAATATGGGGCGGCCAGATGAGATAACAAAGCATCAATACCTTCAGGCCTATATCGATATTGCGGTTTCCTGTCTACATGCAATATCAACATTATACAGAAGCGACTCATAAATAACGGCAATCACTTCGGGCGGATGGTCGAGTCGGTTTTTGATGAGTTACTGTCGGTTTAAATAAAGCAATTTAATTGAATTGGAAACATAATGTTCCAACTATCTGACTCTTGGAAAGCAACCTATCCCACCGCCCATGCGGGCGTGCTCGTCATGCGTGGTGTAAAAAATCCGCCGCATCATGCCGGGTTGAAAGAACTCAAAGCGGCGCTTGAGGCAGAACTGCGTGCGCGCTATTCAAACCATTACCGCGCCATCCTATTGAAGCATCCGATTCTGCGAGCTTACGATGCCTATTATCGGAGGTTCGATAAGACATACCACGTTCAGCTTCAACTGGAGTCGATCCTCTTCAAGGGCAAATCCATTCCCAACGTCGCGGCGCTGGTCGAAGCCATGTTCATGGCCGAAGTGGACAATCTGCTTCTGACGGCGGGTCACGATCTAGGTGAGATTCAGTTGCCCCTCACGCTGGATGTGGCCAAAGGGACCGAAAGCTATATCTTGTTGCACGGCAAGCCGCAGACACCCAAAGCTGGCGACATGATGATCGTGGACGGCAAGGGGATCATCTCGAGCATCATCTACGGTCCGGACGATCGCACGCAGATCTCTGCCCGTACAAAGAACGTGGTCTTCACGGTCTATGCGCCGGATGGGGTCAGTGAAGGGGCAGTCACAAAACATTTGCAGGATATCCAGCGATATGTGCAGGTCATCGCGCCAGATGCGACGGTCGAATTGATGAAAGTTTTTGGCGCAGAATAAGAAATCCGTTTGGGGAATATGCAGTACACATGAAATAGGGAAATTATGAATTGGGGTATAATTCCAGAAATTCGGAATTTCCGACTTTCTGGAGAAAACCATGACTACAGTTCAAATGCGCGGCAAAGGCACGATCACCTTCCCTGCCAAATTACGGGACAAATACAAACTTCAAGAGGGAGAAGTTTTTACCATCATTGATATGGGCGGCGGGTCTTTTTTGCTTAAGCCCAAAATTTTAGAGGTAGATGTCCTTTCCAGACGAATTGCCAAACGACTCAAGGATGAAAATGTCACTTTGGACGACCTCATGGAAACGCTGAGAGAAGAAAGAAAAAAGATTTTTCAGGAAAAATACGGCGACGCCAAAACCCCTGGAAAATAATCAATGAATAAGGTCAATATCTTTCTTGACAGCAGCGCTTTGATTGCAGGCATTATTTCAGAAACCGGCGCGGCTCACGTTCTACTTCAACTTGGTGAAACCAAAGACATTCTTTTGACAGTCAGTGAAATGGTAATCGATGAGACAAGACGCTCGATTGCCAAAAAGTCCCCCGACAATTTGAATGATGTGCAGAAGGAAATTACAAGAGCAGGCATCAAGATCATTCCAGATCCATCTAAAAAAGAAATACGTGCAAATCTATATTTGATGGACGATCCAAACGATGTTCCAATTTTGCTCGCTGCAATGAAGTCCAAAGTGGATTATCTTGCCACCCATGATCGCAAGCATTTCCTTGATGATCCGAAGGTTTCCGAAAGATCCGGTCTAAAGATTGGGACGCCAGGCGATGTCCTTGCATGGATTAGAGAAAATTTGAATTCGTAACAAAAAACAGGCTTTACTTCACGCGCGTTAGAACAATAACGGGAATGACACGTGTAGTCTTGCTCCGGTAATCCGCAAAGCCAGGCATCATTTCGATCATCTTGTTGTACAGGCGCGTTCGTTCCGGTTCTTCCGCGATCGCCGCACGGACCTGAAACTTTTCCGTGCCCACTTCAACGCTGACCAGCGGATTGGCGACCACGTTGTAATACCAGTCGGGGTGAGTCGGGGCTCCGCCCTTGGATGCGATCACCACCAAACGATCGCCATCCGCAACATAGGCCACTGGATTGATGCGTTCCTGCTGACTCTTTGCGCCTTTTGTATGCAGGAGGAGCAACGTCCGGCCAGCAAACGGACCGCCGACCTTGCCGCCATTCATTCGAAACTCCTCGATGATTTTCTTGTTTCGCTCGTTTGCCTCGCTCATTTCTATCTCCTTATAAAATACAAATTCACGTTGTTACCAAAGTATACAAGGTCTGCATAAGATAATTGTTAGCGAGGGGCTGTCAAATGAGCCGATTTCCTTTATCCAGCGCCGCGAAAAATCAATCCACACTAGTATTATCCACAGTACGTAGTACAATGAAGTCCGATCACCAGATGGTGAAAGAGTTCGTAAATTTTGTTTTGCCGTATGTGGGGAAATAAACGGTCGCATCCAAACAAAATCATCAAGTTGCCAATGATTACAAGCACGAAAAAGTACCACCTTGAGCAGGTGCGTTGAAGCGTCCTCTCAAGATAAGGAGAAATGCGCCATGAACAAAACGATATTTGAAGAAAAATGGAAGCTGATTCGAAGCCAGTCCACGGCCTGGTGGGGTCTGATGGCTGATTACGATCTAAACAAAGTGGACAAGGCCGAGGTCAAGTTCGATAAATTCGTCACCATGCTCCAGGTGAAGTATGGGTACACCCGCGAGAAAGCCCGCGAGGAGATTGACAGGCGCTGGGTAGAGTACGAGGCAAAAGCAAGAATATTGAATAAGTCATTGACAACCTAAGGAGCAAAACAAATGGACACATTACCCGAAAAGAAAAAACTCAAGCGAGCATCCCACGGAAACCGCAAACATATTCGACGCATGAAACAGGAAGCCCGTAAAACCAATGTCCCAGAGACCGGCCTGAAAAAAAGAACGCGCAAAGCGTAAGCGTTAGAACAATGAAAGCAATCAAAGATTGGGACATCGCGTTCCGATTTTTGATTCAGATGACATAAACGTACGTACAGATGGAAGCGGTTGCGCGGCGCGAGGGTGCGCTTGGGTTGAACTCATGCTCCGACACTCCCTATGGTACTCCCTGCGGTCGCAGCAACCGTTGTTCCCTACAAATTGCGAATTTCATTACACCTCTCGCAATCATCCCGCTGGCAAAGCAAGGCCAGCGGGTCTTCTTTTATTCTGTGAATTACTGCCGAAAACAAAATTTTCAGGGGGACAACCTGCACAATTGCATTTCCCGCTTGCACGCGGCGGACATCACTTTCAATATCCGGTGCAATCGCATCGAACCCGGACGAGTCGCCTGGGAGGCCGGGGCATTCGACAATGCGCGTCGGCATCAGCGCCCAACGCCTGAATTGTTTGCGGCCTGCTAACTTCTCGGCAAAATGAATACTGGTATTGACAGTGTGGTCCACGCCGAGCAATAGCGCCCAACCGTCCGCTTCGGCCAGCGCACCAATGGCGCCAAGTGGATTTTGCAAAGTCTGCGCGGCGAGAAATTTGTCGGCGCGCACACCTGCAAAAGATTGAATAGGATGATGCGTCCGCTTCGCAGAAGAAAGATGATGCAACGTCTCAGGCAGGATACCCATCATCTTATCGCATGGCATATCAGGTGTGAACGGTTCAGCCATGCGATTCAAGTCTTGTTCAGCGCCATACTTGATTCCATTATTCGGCGGCCCGATCCCAGGCGTGATCATCGTCTTATATGTAAAGGTCGGCATGACCAGTGCGCCAACAGAATCAAGAACGGCGCGCAGTAAGGTCTGCGCGCCGCCATCAATGGTCCCGAAAGATTTCAACGAAGCATGCGCAATCACTGGATTATTTTTCAAACCCAGCTCGACCAGCCCCGATCTTAAGTCTTCATAACTCAGCATCGTTTACTATTCACTGATTACTGAACACTAAATACTGTTTACTTCCCCTTCCATTCCGGTTTTCGTTTTTCAACGAAGGCCTTCATGCCTTCCTTTTGATCCTCGGTCGCAAACAGATTATAAAATTCCTGCCGCTCCGCCTGGATGGCATCCGTCAGCGTGCGCTCATAGGCTTGATCGATCATCTTCTTCGCGGCGCGGATCGCCAGCGGCGCACGCGAGGCGATCTCGTCTGCAAGCTTGAGCGCTTCATCGAGATAATGTTCAATCGGGACGACGCGGTTGACGAGGCCAAACTGAAGCGCTTCCTGCGCTGATAGCGTGCGGTTGTTCAAGACCATTTCCATGGCAAGCGCCTTGCCCAGTGCGCGCGTCAGGCGTTGAGTCCCACCCGCGCCGGGGATGACGCCGATAGTAATCTCCGGCTGTCCGAACTTTGCAGACTCCGATGCGACGATCATGTCGCACGACATGGCGACTTCGCATCCGCCGCCCAGCGCGTATCCTGACACAGCCGCGATGACCGGCTTGCGGATGGCCAGAATGCGGCTGAAGGCAGCGATGGAATCGCCGTCCATCATTTGCCGAACGGATTTATCGGCCATCTCCTTGATGTCCGCGCCCGCCGCAAAAGCCTTCTCGCTGCCGGTAAGCACCATGGCACCGATGTTGTCATCCTTGTCGAAGGTTTCAAGCGCATCCATCAACTCGCGCACCAATTGATTATTGAGCGCGTTCAAGGCCTGTGGACGATTGAGCGTGATCAATCCAACCCGTCCGCGTGTTTCAGTCAGGATCATTTCGTATGGCATAACATCCTCCATTCAAGCGAGCGGTGGTTGAGTAGGACGAAGTCCGTATCGAAACCACGCCCTCCTCGCAATGACATTTGCCACGATTCTACACGAGAAATAAAATTGTGCTACCATTCCATATGACAATCACATATAAACAATAAGGAGAGTAATTTATGGAAATTCTTCTCATGTTTCACTCGCTGGTTCGTTGGGTCATCGTCCTGGTGGCTTTAATTGCCATCATCAAATTCACGATCGGTTGGGCGGGCAACGCCGCCTTCAAAGGCATGGACCGCGGCCTCGCCTCCGGCTTCAGCGGCCTGATGGATCTGCAGGTTTTGCTTGGCCTGATCTATTTCGTCTGGAACGGCCTGGCTGTCGAGGGCTTTCCGCTTTTTCGCATCGAGCACATGATCACAATGATCATTGCAACAGGGCTATCTCACGTCTCTGCACGCCTCAAGAATTTAAACGATAAACTGCGCTTCCAATATTCCCTGTTCGTCATTCTCGGTACGTTGGTATTGGTCTTCATCGGCATTTCGTTCCTGCCTGCAAATGCAAGATAATCCCATCTTTCAACAATCGTCATGACGACAACTAAAACATCTGTCCAAGCCGATAAACTCGACTTCAAACGCGTCCTGCCCATCATCGTCATCGTACTCGTTGACTTGATCGGCCTCTCGATCATCATCCCGCTTCTGCCGCTCTTCGCGGCGCGCTTTGGCGCCACGCCATTTATGATCGGCGTTTTGCAAGCCACCTACCCGATGATGCAATTCCTCGGCGCGCCCATTCTTGGCCGTCTCTCTGATCGCTTCGGGCGCAAACCCATCCTCATCGTCAGCCAGATCGGAACGCTGGCAGGCTTCATCCTGCTGGGTTTTTCCAACACGCTCTGGTTGTTGTTCATCTCACGCATCATCGACGGTTTGTCCGGCGCGAACTTATCGACCGCACAGAGCGCGATCGCGGACAGCACCACCGAGAAGACTCGTACGCAAGGACTGGGACTCATCGGCGCGGCCTTCGGCGTTGGATTCATTCTGGGACCAATCATCGCTTACATCGTGCTGGCCGCTTCGGGCGGAGACTATCGAGCGGTGGCTTTCACCGCGGCCTTTTTCTCGCTGACTTCCATCCTGCTGACGACTTTCTGGTTCCATGAAACTCATCACGATGACGCACCTGCCGTCTCGCACAGATCGCCGTTCAGCTTTCAAGCCATGCGTGAGGCTCTCGGACGCCCGGCCATCGGATTTCTTTTGCTGGTGATGTTCTTCTATCAAATTGCCTTTGGTGGTTACGAACAACTCTTTTCATTGTTCACGCTGACGCGTCTCGGTATGAACGCCACCGACACCGCGGGCCTGTTCGCGCTGGCCGGTATTTTTATTGTGATCGTCCAAGGCGGCCTCATCGGTCGTTGGTCCCGGCAAAAAGGCGACCGCTGGCTGGTCATCCTGGGTGTATCCGCATTAGCCATCGGCTTGATCGGAACGTCGCTCACGCCGCGCATTCCGGTGCCGTGGTATAGCCAGGCAAAAGTGATGGAAAGTTTGGCAGGGCAGAGTTCCATCCAGGTTTCAACGCAAACCATCAAGGTATCTCTGCCGGATGAAGCCGCGAAGGGCTGGTTCGGAATCATCTGGTTATTGGTGGCAAGTTTCCCGGCTGCGCTGGGAGGCGGTGTTCTGCATCCGGCCATTAATAGTTTGATCACCAAGTCTTCCAGCAAAAACGAGGTCGGCGGAATGCTGGGCGTTTCGACCGCGTTCTATAGCGCGGCCAACGCCATCGCACCTTTGTTTTACGGCACGCTCTTTCAATGGTTCGGCGCACCCGTGCCATTCTTTATCGGCGGCTTGATCCTGGCCGCGCTATGGATGATCGCGCCGCGCGCAATCCCCAAGTCCGCGAGTGTGTAAAGCCTGTCATTGCGAGCGAGCAAAGCGAGCGTGGCAATCCCCAATTTGCAGGAGATTGCTCACCTGCACTTGCAGCGCAGGTGCAAGTGTCGCAAAAGGCGCTCGCAATGACAACTAATAACTTTGAAAACAAAAGGAGAGAGAATCAAATGAACATCGTTGCAAATATCGTCATTGCCGTCGTCGGGATCCTGCACATTGGCTTCCTGATCCTTGAGATGTTCCTGTGGACAAAGCCTTTTGGATTGAAAACTTTCAACATGACCAAAGAGGTGGCTGAGTCGTCCGCCACGCTGGCCGCCAACCAGGGACTCTACAATGGCTTCCTGGCCGCGGGTTTGTTCTGGGGTATCTTCTCCGGCATGGTCTCGGTCAAGATCTTCTTCCTGGTCTGCGTCCTGATGGCGGGCATCTACGGCGGCCTAACCGCCAAACGCTCCATCCTTTATGTGCAGGCGCTTCCGGCCTTGATCGGGCTGATATTGGTTTATCTTTCGATGTAGTTTCAGGAACAAACACAAACGGAGTCTCGCAAAGTCGCGAGACTCCGTTTTCATTTTATTGTTTACATGAACAATGGTTTCTTGTGTAGTAGAATAATTTGCAACGCTCCAAATTCCACTGAAAGGATTACAACTTATTCATGATCACCCTCACCGGTTTTATTCTGGCAGGACTGGCGGCTGTCGCGGCGGGTGCGGTCAACGCACTGGCAGGCGGAGGCACGCTGATCACGTTTCCAACCCTCGTCGCACTTGGACTTCCAGCGGTGGCGGCCAACATCACCAACACCATCGCGCTTTGTCCAGGTTACATCGGTGGGACACTGGCGCAGGCCAAGGATCTAAAGGGGCAGGAAAAAAGATTATGGCTGCTCATCCCAGCCGGTGTCATCGGCGGCCTGATCGGCGGTTATCTTTTGCTCAATACCGGCGAAAAACTTTTCCGCGCCCTCGTGCCTTTTCTGATCCTGCTGGCTTCGGGCCTGCTCGCGGTTCAAGATCCGCTACGCGCCTGGCTGGTGCGCCGCGCGGAACAAAACAAAGCCCACACTCCTTCTGATACATGGGCCACGATCCCGGTTGGGCTGGCCGCCATCTACGGCGGATATTTCGGCGCAGGTTTAAGTGTGATCGTACTCGCCGTTCTGGGACTCGTGCTCGAAGATACGTTGACGCGTCTGAACGCGCTCAAACAGGCAGTCGCTTTTGCTGTCAACTTCGCCGCCGCGATCTTCTTTCTGTTTTCCGGGAAAGTTGTCTGGCCGGTGGCAATTGTCATGGCGGTCGGCGCTTTGATCGGCGGCGCATTGGGCGGACGGCTGGCGGGACGCGTCAAACCCGCGACCCTGCGCTGGATGGTGGTCGCGATCGGCGTGATCGTCTCGATCATTTACTTTGTGCGCGGGTAAACAAAAGAGCATCTGTCATTGCGAGGCGTTCCTTGCCGAAGCAATCTCAACTTAATATTGGAGATTGCTCACCTGTACTTGCAGCGCAGGTGCAAGTGTCGCCAAACTGCGGCCCGCAAGATCATGGTTTAATTATTTCCCCAACAACACATCTGCTATATCGGGTGTGTTTCCCAAAATCATATCCGTCCCAAACCGTTTCAACTCAGGCTCTTCGCCAAACCCACACAACAAGCTGACGGTTTGCGCGCCCGCCGATTTGCCAGCGCGGACATCCACCGTCGTGTCGCCGATCATCAGGCAGGCCTCAGGCGCAACTCCCATTTTTTTAGCGGCCAGCAGGATCGGGTCCGGGTAAGGTTTCGTGTGTTTGGCGGAGAGTGCCGTTACGATCACGTCGAAATATTTCGCCAGGTCGAACTGTTCGAGAAAGGCCAGCGTCCCGCCTTCATTGCGCGCGCTGACCACGGCCATCGGATAATGTCCATGCAAACGCGCCAGCATTTTGTCCACACCAGGCACGAGCAGAAAATCTTTCGGGATATGTTTGCGATGACGGTTGACCCAGTTAATAACCACCATCATCTCATCATCGATGCCGAGCGTGTCGGCCAGCCCGAGCAGGCCGTTGCCCGGCGTTTCGGCCCACATCACAAATCGACGGGCGGCGCGGGCCGGATCACGAAACAAAAAGCGCGGCAGGAAGCGCATCACCTTCTGCGAGTACATATCATCGGTGTCGCTCAACGTGCCGTCCACGTCGAAGCACAGCGCGCGAATGCGGGAAAGTTCAAGGGTCATGTCGCAATTGTACCCGAACCATATGCTATACTTTGCGCACGAAGAGCGCGCTGCCTCACTAGAACATATCGATCATGGCAAAAGACCGTACTCGATCATTGCTCGAACTCCTTATCCAGGTTAACCGCGAAGTTGCCTCGGCGCTCGACCTGCGTACCGTGCTGCAGCGTCTGCTCTTCGCGGCGATTCAAAACGTTGGAGGCGAACGCGGTAGTATCGTTGTGCTCGATGATAACGGCAAGCCGGTGGACGCGACCATTGTCTATGGCAAAAGTCTGCACGAACACACCACGCAGCAATTACGCGAGACGGTGGATCGCGGTCTGGCCGGATGGGTCGTCCGACATCGCAAGGCCGCGCTGGTGCCGGATACGAGTAAGGATGAACGCTGGCTTCGTCGCGCCGATGATGCAGTGGACAAGAGCGGCGCAAAATCTGCCATCTGTGTTCCGCTTCTGGCGCGTGAACGTTTGGTCGGCGTGCTGACCCTCGTCCATTCCGTGCCGAACGCATTCAACTCCGAACATCTTGAACTCATGCAAGCCATCGCCGACCAGGCCAGTATCGCAGTTTTGAATGCACAACTCTTCGGCCAGTCGCAAAAGGCCCAACAGCGTTACCGCGAACTTTTTGCAGAAAGCATTGATCCAATTTTCATCACAGACCTGGAAGGCCAAATTATCGAGGCCAACCGCGAGGCGGTCAGGATAAGCGGCTTTCGAAACGATGATTTACACAAAATGAGCATTGACCAGTTGCACAAAGTCAACTGGAACAGGACCGGCATGGAATTTGAAAATCTGGCCAGTCAGGATGAATGCACTTACGAATCAGTTTTACATGGAGCCGATTCGGGCAAAACCCCCATTGAAGTCTACGCTCGACGCGTGGAATTTGAAGACGCAGAGTCCATCCAATGGACTCTGCGTGATATCACCGAACGCAAGGAATTGGATTCCCTGCGTGAAGATCTGACGGCCATGATTTATCATGACTTGCGCTCGCCGCTGGGCAATATCGTCTCCAGCCTGGGTGTATTGGAAGGCATGATCGGTGCAGATGAAGCCACGCGTTCAATTCTCAATATCGCGGTCAACTCTACCGACCGTATCCAGCGGCTGGTCAATTCTTTGCTTGACATCAACCGCCTTGAATCAGGGCAGGCCATCGCGACGCAGAAAGCAGTCAATCCGCAGGATCTGATCGCGACCGCCGTCAAAGATGTGACCCCGTCCGCAACCGGACACCACCAAATAGTCGAGACCCAGATCGCCGAGCTGTTACCGAATATCTGGGTGGATGCAGATATGTTGCGCCGCGTCCTGATCAATCTGTTGGAGAATGCCATTAAGTTCTCGAAGGCTGAGACCAAAATTATCATCGGCGCGCAGAAAGACAGGGAGTCGGTGTGCTTCTGGGTGCAGGACAACGGGCCGGGCATTCCTCCGTCAGAACACAAACGCATCTTTGAAAAGTTCGCGCGCATCAAAGGCAGGGTTAAACCTGGCGGCCTGGGTATCGGCCTGGCCTTCTGCCGTATCGCCGTACAGGCGCACGGCGGGACAATCTGGGTCGAAAGCGAAGAAGGCCAAGGCTCGAAGTTCGTCTTTACTTTACCTGTGATGAGCAAATAAAGTTTGAGAGTAAAATAGATTTAGTTATTCACCTTCGGGTGAATGCCTGGGAGATACCATGCAACCTATTGCTGACAATATTTATATTGAAGACCGTTATCTGGGTGTGACGTTGGGCGTCATCCAACAACCGCGCGGACTGCTCCAGATCGACGCGCCGCCTTCACCGGAAGACAGCCGCTCGTGGCGGGCGGCTCTGATGAGCCTGAACGGCGGGCCGGAGCGTTTACTCATCAATCTCGATGCACATCCCGACCGGACGCTCGGTGCGCGCGCTATGGATTGCATCGTGCTGGCGCAGGAAATAACCGCGGCGGTCTTCCGCTCAAGGCCAACCACATTTAAAGCACAAGGCGCTGAGACCGGCTCAGATTGGGAAACCATTCCCGGCCTTGGCACAGTGCGTTGGGCGCCGCCGGAAATTTCTTTTGGCGATCAAATGAATTTGTACTGGGGCGAGTCACCGGTGATCTTCGAGCACCATCCCGGCCCGGCTTTGGGCGCCATGTGGGTGATCATCCCGGAAGAGAAGGTCGCATTCATTGGCGACCTCGTCCCCAAGAATCAGCCTCCTTTTTTGGCGCACGCTGACCTTCCCTCGTGGATGGAATCGCTCGACATCCTTTTGAGTTCAGACTATCGCGGCTTCACCCTTGTCAGCGGACGCGGCGGAACAGTCTCCACAACTGCCATTAAAACGCAAGCCGCATTTATCAAACAGATCCACGATAAACTTGAAAAGATGGCGGCCAAAGGCCAGCATCCTGAATCAACCGAAAAATTGATCGAGACGTTCTTGACTCATTTCAAATCATCGGCGGCACGGCATAAACAATACGTCCAGCGCATGCGCTATGGCCTGCGTCACTATTATGCTCGTTACTATCATTTGGGCAGCTCTGCCGAGGAATAAATGTACGAAAGATTTTTGCCGATCTTTGAGCTCACACGCGGCCGCATCGTCGAATCGATTCATTATGGCGCGATCGCGATCGTGGACTCCAACAAAAAACTTTTGTATTCCTATGGCGACCCTCAAACGGTCGCTTTCTTGCGCTCATCAGCCAAAGCATCGTCCAGATATTTATGAAATCCGAATTTTTGATGCCTCTTAGCATATCCTTCGGCAATTAATCGTGGAATGGCTTTACAAGATCTTGATAGTTGATCACCTAAATCATATTTTTCCGACTGGGGAAGTTTTTGAATTATTTTTGTCATGATGATAATCGAATCCCTATAAGTATTACGATATATTTCCAAGTCCCTAAAACTCATTATTGGTTTTTTAATAGTGAATGTTTCCATTTTCCAATTTCATTATTCTTAACCCGCCTCACGCTTCAAATTCCATCTTCCAATTCCCAAATCCCTACCCCGCTTCCCGTTTCCACCTCCATCTTCCATTTCACTGTGTCTGGTTCCACTGGTAGCTGACAGTCGACAGGTAAGGTAGTAGATTAGTGTATTGTGCCGAGCCAAAGACTATATAAAGCGAAGGCTGGGCTTGGTCCGCCTGGACGCGGTCATTAGTAAATGTCGCGCCCTGAGAGATAAGATTGCCGACAATTTTTAGTCCCTGAGCTGCGGTCGTTCCTGTCGTAACCGTGTTGGCAATAAAAATTCCATCGGCCTCGGTCACCTGTGCAGTAAAATCAATTTCGTTGGCAAGGATCGCAACCGATTTGGTCGGGTTAAAAGTCGCCATATCGATGGTGACGATACCTGAGGAAATCAAAACAATATTATAACTATTCAACTGAGCCGGAACCGATGACCAGTTAATACTACCGTTGTAATAATAGATCCCGTCAGCTGTTACCTGAGTCAATAATGGGTCGGTTATCGTTGTGAACTGCTTTCTGGCCTGAACATAGGAGAGATAGTTGGCGGCCGTCATCACCGCCGTTGCCGGCGTATAAGCCGCCGACCAGTTACCGGCACTCGATTGCTTATTATTGAGAAAGACTGACGGGGCGGCGACAATTCCGCCGACGCCGTCGATAAAATACGAGTGACCCGGGTCGCTTGAATCATAGGTATGCGCCGTCGTCGGCACATTATCGGACAGATTATTTGACGAGATGAATGATGAGTCCAAAAGCTTTACCCACGGCCCCGGAGCCAAGGTTGGAGTCGGGGTAGGAGTTGAGGTAGGAGTCGGGCTGGGTGTATAGGTCGCCGTTGGTACGGGTGTATTGGTCGGATTGCCGGGCGGTGGCGGGTTACAAGTATTGGAACAGGTTGATCCACAGCTAGGATCACATTGGCGTTGTTGTTGGGTATTCCCGGACGGAGCGGTACAATCCTGATATCTGTAACATCCCTGACAGGCCCCCCATCCACTCCAAGCAGTACATGTTCCACCGCCGGTACAAATATATCCGCAATTACCGGTTGTACTATTGCAAGTATCGGTACAACTTAAGCCGCCGCTGCCACATGGATTACCTGTACATAAATTACAGACAACTGAACCACAAGATATAACGACCGGAGTCGCTGTTGGGGGAGGAATCGTGGGAGTGGGTGGAGATGTATTACATGTCCCACCAGTGCATGATTTTGAAGAACAGCCGTAAACACATCCTGAACAGTAAGGGGCAAAACAGTTTGGGTAGGTACCACAGGTTAAAGAACCATTACCGGTACAGGTCAGTGGTGAAGTACAAAAACAGCTACCATTGCCATCGCTGGTGCAGACGCCTCTGTTAGAACAGGATCCACTGCAATTCCCGTAGGCATCAGGTCCACAAGCATACACAGGATTGGACTCTTTGAAAAATGTGAACAACATCAACAAAGTCAGAAGATATATCAGCCAGCGCTTCATAGGAAAAGAGTAGCAAAATCACTTTGTTATTTCAATTTAAAATTTAAAAATAATCAATAGTACTATTATTTAGTTCACTAAAGCAAATAATTACGGTTTTGTTAAAAAAATATTTAATCTAAAGAGGTTAAATTATCATCTTAATATGCATGGTAAAATAGCATTTTCTATATTCGAGTTTATTCCCGATGGTGTCTGAACTCCATTATTCCAATTTGCAATTTCTGTCATTGGTGTAGTATTGGGCGTGTCATTTGGGTTTTTAAAAAAAGTGTCAACATCTTTGAATGGTAATCCAGGAAGATTTAGAACATCCTGAGGATTAAAAAGCCCCAGTAAATAATTCAGATCATCTGAATTACCACTTGGCAAGGGTGGTGGTACCTCTAGGTTTTTGAAGTATGATTGATCTGCTTGAAGTACGGGCCAATAAATACGAGTGTCTGTTAATACGTATTTAATCAACATATTCCGGACAACTCCATCATATTTATCGTTCTGACCGCCAGTCGGATTGGTAGCCGCTTTTGCATATGTACACATTACCAATTTTCTCCTATCAATATCATTAACATCAGTAGGATTGACGTAATAATAACTGCCGTTAGGCATGATAACTCTCAACCAATATCCGGTTTTTTTTGATTGATTACCATCTATATTATCAGTTCGGAAAACTGTAATTCGACTTCCATCAGCTGTCTTTTCTGATTGATATAACAACGGTTTTTTTGATCTCTCAGTAAAAGGATCAGCGTGCTGAAGGCGGATTGATTGCATCATGGCTATCCTGGCCTCATATGGAAAATCGGTTGGATTTTCGATGTCGCCACTAAGATTTGTAAATTCTTTGGTAAATAGACCGGTGCTTTTGTCGTATAAAAGAGTGACTTTGTTACCCTGGCTGTCGGTTGCTGTCACGACCGGGATGTCTTCGGTCAAACTGAAGGAGTTTTTGTCAATGATATACTTTTCTTGACTTGTGCTGAAACTTTTTTTATCGGCACCTTCCGCATAAGAAGTTGCTTGTACAGAATATGTGCCATTGGCCTCGCGAGTAACTTTCTTTTCAACACCGGCAAAGGTTGTTGCTAAAGGCGTTGTCGGATCGGTAATCCCTAATTCTGTCGAGGTTACCTGCGGCATCGACGTCGGGTCGGTAATGCCAAGCTCGGTCGCTGTTACCGGCGCTGGCACCGATGGACTTGTGTCTGGAGTGGATGAAGGTGAAACAATCATTGGAGTTGAAATAGCAGTTGGGGATGGAGTGGCTGTTTGACAAGCAGTGAGGCTTATGCCAAACAAAATGAATATAGACATAATCAGGATGAGCATGGAGAAGTTTTTGGTTATCATAGAATCCTCCTTGTTTATTCGATTATATCCCGCATATAATCGGCGTCATGACCAATCTTTCCAAACGCGCACTGAAAGTTCACGAAAGACTTTTAGAAGTATTCGGTGAGCCGATCTGGCGCAATCCAATGCCGCCAATTGACGAATTGGTTTCAACCATCCTTTCGCAAAACACAAATGACATGAATCGCGACCGCGCCTTCAATGCATTGCGCGCAAAATTCCAAACATGGGAAACCGTGCGCGATGCAAAAACAAAAGATGTGATCGCGGCGATCCGTCCGGCGGGACTGGCGAATCAAAAAGGTCCGCGCATACAAAACGTTTTGAAAGAGATCACGAAAGAACGCGGGGACTTGGATTTGCGGTTTCTCAAAGATATGCCGCTTGAAGAAGCGCGCGCCTGGCTGACAAAGTTCAACGGCGTCGGCCCGAAGACTGCTGCAATTGTTCTATGCTTCTCGCTCGGGCGTCCGGCTTTTCCGGTGGACACACATATTTATCGCGTCACTGGCCGCATCGGCCTCCGGCCTGAAAAGATGACGGTCGAGCAGGCGCACCCATATCTTGAATCTTTATTCCCACCCGAAACGTATTACGCCGCGCATTTGAATATTATCCGTCTCGGGCGCGAGGTTTGCCACGCAAGGAAGCCGGATTGCCCGAAGTGTCCGATCATTAAGTTGTGCGATTACAAAGACAAAACAAAATAAAAGGAATGTCATTGCGAGCGGCTTTCTTCCGCGAAGCAATCTCCTTATAAATTGAGATTGCTTCGAGCAGAAAAACGCTGCTCTCGCAATGACATATAAAATTTTATGACTGAACAACCTCCCGTCAGCCTTGCTCTGGAAAAACTTGGCATTCCGCATTCCATCTTTCGACACGAGAATCCTGTCACATCGCTCGAACAGGCTGCATCTGAGCGCGGACAAAAGCCGGGACAAGTTGTCAGAAGTATTCTCTTCCGCGTCGGCGAAGGTGAATTTATCATGGTACTTGTCGCTGGTCCCGCCCAAATTTCCTGGAAGATTCTACGCAGGCATCTTGGCCAGTCGCGTTTAACAATGGCAACAGAGGAAGAAGTTTTGGAAATCACTGGGTACCGCGTCGGAACGGTGGGGCCATTCGGATTGCCGCGTCCGCTCAAAGTCCTGATCGATGTGAGCGTGTTGAAAGAGGAAGAAATATCCATCGGGTCGGGCATGCGCAACACTGCGGTCATCTTGAAGAGCGCAGATCTGCATCGCGCGCTTGAGGGTTCAGAAATAGTCACTCTCACCGAAAATAGTTGACAAAATTCAGTCGCTGAATTATAATTGTACTATAAAGCCTATTGTAATAGTAGGCTTTACACAAAAGGCAAATATGCGACTATCCAAACGCGGTGAGTATGGCATACGGGCAATGATCATTCTGGCGGAACCCTCCGACCCGGACGCTCCCCTGCCAGTGGTGCAAATCAAAGAGATTTCGCAACGCGAGAAAATCTCGGCCAAATTTCTTGAGCAAATTTTGCTATCTCTCAAGAACGCTGGCATGCTTCACAGCAAGATGGGCGTTGGCGGCGGGTATTACCTGGCCAGGCCAGCCAGTGAGATCACCCTCGGCCAAATCTTCCGTGTGCTGGACGGTCCGGTTGCCCCCATCCGGTGCGTCAGTCAAATGGCTTATGAGCCGTGTGGATGCCCCGATGAGCAGACTTGCGGTCTGAGGCTGGCGATGGGCGATGTACGTAACGCCATTGCAAATATCCTCGATAACACCAGCCTTGCAGATGTGACCAAGCGGCAGAATTCTGTCCGCGAGAAACTTGGAATAAAAAGTCACTAAAGCACAAAGATGCCTTGTAAAGGGCAATTTTTGTTGAGCGAAAAGTCTACTAATGCTATAGACATTCTAATATACAAATCAAATTGGAGATGAAACATGCGTAAATTTACTCTGGCTTTGCTTTCGACACTTGTTGCAACCTCTCTTTTTTTGACGGCATGCGGTTCGTCCGCCCCCACAACGGCTCCCGCTTCAACGTCCGGCGCGGCGACTGACACCTTAAGTGGCAATATCACCATTTCAGGTGCGTTCGCCCTCTATCCGATGATGACTCTGTGGGCCAATGAATTCCAGAAGCTTCACCCCAAAGTCACCTTTGATATTTCGGCTGGCGGCGCGGGCAAAGGTATGACCGATGCTCTCTCCAACGCTGTGGATATCGGCATGGTCTCGCGCAATGTGACCAGCGAAGAAGAGGCTCAAGGTGCGTACGCGGTTGCAGTCGTGAAAGATGCGGTCTTTCCAGTCGTGAACGCTCAGAATCCGGTCATCAATGATCTGCTTGCCAAAGGCGTTTCCCAGGATATGTTCATCAAGATTTTCATCACTGGCGAGATCAAGACCTGGGGCGAGGTCGTGGGCAAACCTGAAATCACAGATGAGATTCATGTCTTTACGCGTTCTGACTCTGCGGGCGCAGCAGATGCCTGGGCCAAATTCCTGGGAAACAAAAAGCAGGCCGACCTGAAAGGCGTGGGCGTGAACGGTGACCCCGGATTACTCGAAGCAGTAGTAAAAGACCCCCTTGGCATCGGGTATAATAATTTAGGTTATGCCTTTGACAGCACTTCAGGCCAACCAGTGGCTGGCTCAGTAATTGTGCCTATCGACATAGATAATAACGGCCAGGCCAGCGCCGAAGAAGTTATCAAGACGTCGACACAGGCCGTGGATGAAGTTGCGAGCGGTAAATACCCATCACCTCCCGCCCGCGATTTGAATGTGGTAACCAAAGGCAAGCCGGCCGGATTAACACTAGCTTTCATCCAATGGATACTGACCGATGGGCAGAAGCTCGTGAGCCAGGCCGGCTTTGTACAACTGCCCGCAGATAAACTTGCGGAGTCTCTTACAAAGGTCAAGTAATGGCGAAACAGGCAACACCTGTTACCACCAAAACAATCAATGAAGAAGGCCGGACACCCCGGCCTTCTTTGCCGTCCCGCCGCAGACAGGATCAAACTGCCGGACGTGTTCTTTTTGGCATCACACTCCTGCCGGTCATTCTCGTGGCGCTGATCACCGTTGGGCTGGGGATTCGCTTCTGGCCGATTTTGAAGGTGTACTCCTTCTGGGAACTGGTCAGCGGTATCGTCTGGAAACCGGAAGAAGGTCAGTTTGGATTCTGGCCATTCATCTCAGGCACGTTCTGGGTGACCATTGTCGGCGCAGGGCTGGCTGTTCCTCCCTGTATTCTGACTGCACTCTATCTTTCGGAATATGCACGCACATCCACGCGTGCCATCATGAAACCATTACTTGATTTATTGGCCGCCATTCCATCAGTGGTCTATGGCGTGTGGGGTGTGATCATCATCGTCCCATTGGTGGGAAAATATGTCGCGCCCTTCTTTTCAAAATATCTGGGCTTCATTCCCATCTTCGTCAGCAAAAACCCGACCGGCTACGGTATTCTGGCAGGCGGCATCGTGCTGGCAGTAATGATCGCCCCATTCATTATCGCGGTGACATACGAAGTATTGACAACCGTCTCCCAGGGATTGCGGCAAGCTTCGCTGGCTGTTGGTGCAACACAGTGGCAGACCATCCGCTCGATAGTTATTCCCCATACCATGCCGGGCATCATCGCTGGAGTCGTGCTGGGAGCGACGCGCGCACTCGGTGAAACGATGGCCGTATTGATGGTCGTCGGGAACGTGGCGCAGGTTCCGCATTCCATTTTCGATACAGCTTATCCGCTCCCGGCGCTGATCGCAAACAACTACGGCGAGATGATGTCCATTCCACTTTACGATGCGGCCCTGCTCGGTGCGGCATTTATTTTGCTCGTGATCATTCTGATCTTCAACATAGCATCCACGCTGGTGCTCCAGCGGATGCTCGGAAAGAGGTGGGTATGAAAAAACATTGGCACAGACGTCATATCGTTGAAGCCATTGTCAAAGCATTGATGATGTTTTCCTTCGCCATTGTGGCTGGCAGTCTTGGCTTGATCTTGTGGACAGTTATCTCGCGCGGCCTGCCAGCCCTGACGTGGTCCATGATCACGCAGACTCCCAAAGGCGGATTCTATCTCGGCAAAGAAGGCGGCATCCTCAATGCCATCATCGGCTCGCTTTACCTGGCCGGCGGAGGCACGCTCAT
>Ga0172371_10002653_pt1 | contig 28260 bp, 20 predicted proteins | sample Lak12m_FD_114543 | JGI IMG/M metagenome (GOLD analysis project Ga0172371, IMG submission 114543) | Freshwater microbial communities from Kabuno Bay, South-Kivu, Congo - kab_022012_12m | ecosystem: Environmental > Aquatic > Freshwater > Lake | place: Democratic Republic of the Congo: South-Kivu...
CGTTCCAGACCTCTGGAGGCGTCTTACGTCACGTTCCAGCATCGGTTTCCCGGCAAGGTCCATCATCACCTTGCCCGGCAGGCGGGTGCTACCCATTCTGGCTTGAAGTATGGCTACGATGCGCATTGGAATTGCTTTGAGAATGATTCCGGGGGACAACTTTTCTGCAGAAAAGTTTTCCCCCGGACCCTCTTTCCAAAGACTCCTAACATATCAGCGGCTTCCGCTGGTCGCCGATCTCTCGAATAGCAGGCGATGTGCCGGCCCGAATCAATTGGCGGTCCCCCGGTACCATTTTCATATTGACGATTCCGTCTAACAGCTCGGCCTTGCATCATTTTTCCCAGAGCCACCAGTGTGATCGATCGAAGCCGTCTGAGCGGTCCCAATACCCGGAACGCACAGGCTTCAGCTCAGGAAACATGGACTCATAATGCCTACGAAAATTGCGTTTCCAAAGAAGATCGTCGTGCCCCCGATAGTGAATGACGGTCTCTTCCTCCGCGTAATATTCCACAGCCATGATAAATCGGCCGCTGACCCGATGGATTTCGGTCATGGCCGCGGGAAGGTCTTTCAGACACACATGTATCAGGACATTGGCCGTGAATACCAGATCGAAAGTTCCGTCCCTGAACGGAACGGCAAATCCGTGGCAGCGAACCACGGGCGTCGCCGGACTGGTTTGTTGCGCTATTCTGATGGCTTTCCAGTTCGGTTCGATCCCGACGATGCCGGCAGGAGGAAACAGCTTGCCGAGCACCACCAGATTGTGGCCTCGATTGCAGCCCACTTCAAGGACGGTCCCTATTTCGAGGCCGTCCAGCATGGTCCGGAACGCGGGCAGTCTGGTTTGCCAATCCACTATGTTTCGATCGGTGTACGAATCCCCGAAATCGCCTTCCCAGACCTGTATTTGATCGGTGGAATCAATGCCCATAAGTTGCTTCTCACCTATTGCAGCGATGGCCGGAAGTGTTGACTTTCATTTTATGCAAATGCTTCCGGGGGACAACTCTTCTGCAGAAAAATCTTCCCCTCGACCCTTTCCAAGGAGTCCCAACATTTCGGCAGCTTCCGCCGGTCGCCGCCCGTCCGCAGTTCAGGTAGGATGTGGTGAACGCAGTGAGCCGCATCTGTCGAGAAATGAAAGCGAAATGGAATCTTCATCGTTCGTTGCGCTCGGCACCTCGATCATGGCGGTTTCTATGAAAGCCGGATCAGCCGCTTACCTCTTCTCGGCCGTATCCGACTCAATGAGGCCGTTAAGATCCGTCTCTGTCAGCCACCAGTCGTTGGTATCGCTGGCGTAACAAAATTCTTCCGCGCAGAGTTTCCCGCCGTTTCGCTTCAGATAGCGTTCGATCATTGCCCTGTCAAAACCTGAGAGGATGACGAAGCCGTCATCCAGCTCAACCGTAACCCGTGCCTCATCTCTTGCGACAAGGACTTCGTGCAGTTTCTCGCCCGGTCTGATGCCGACGACTCTGGTGGGCACCCCCGGCGCCACTGCCCGAGCCATATCCATGATGCTCATGCTGGGAAGCTTGGGAACGAATATCTCCCCGCCTTCCATCCGGTCCAGGCATTTCATGACGAATTTGACGCCCTGCTCCCTCGTGATCCAGAACCGGGTCATTCTCGGGTCGGTGATGGGCAAAGAGCCTGATGATGCCATCTTCTTAAAGACAGGTATGACGCTCCCCCGGCTGCCGAGAACATTTCCGTATCGCACAACACTGAACCTGGTTTTGTGAACGCCGGAATAGCTGTTGCCCGCTACAAACAACTTATCAGCGCACAGCTTGGTTGCTCCGTAGAGATTCACCGGTGCATTGGCTTTGTCCGTGCTCAACGCTATGACCTTCTCGACGTTCCGCTCGATGGCCGCATCAATAAGGTTTGCAGCGCCCATGACATTGGTCTTAACCGCTTCGATGGGATTGTACTCACATGCCGGGATCTGCTTGAGGGCAGCAGCGTGGACCACCACGCCCACCCCGTCAAGCGCCCGGTATAGCCTATCCTTATCCCTGACGTCCCCCAGGAAATAGCGCATACATTCTTTATCAAAGCCTGTGACGGCCATTTCATGTTGTTTGAATTCATCCCGGCTGAAAACGATAATCTTTCGCGGCTTGTAGCTGCTCAGCGCTACCTCCACGAATTTTCGGCCGAACGAGCCTGTTCCGCCTGTGATCAGGACAACTTTGTCATCAAGACTCATGTGAAGTACCCCGGGTCCTGGTAAATCTTATTGCGCAGTGTCTTCGCGTTGCATGGGAAAGTTCTTCTGTAGAGGATCGCGGCCTGAGGCAAGCTCGTTCACGGTGTCTCGAGTATATACGCAGGCTTCGCCTTGGCCATCAACCGGTATGAAGCTGATTTTCCAGCCAATTTCCGTACAGCGTGCCGTTCAATCTACCCGATCCATCCGACATGACTGAGCGGGACTTGATCCCAACGCCATATTCATGTCGCGACCGGCTAAGATACTGATTTACAGTATAGACACCGACTGCGGACCTGACAAGCTCAAACTGCCGGTTGTCAGACTTCTACTCGGAGCTCAGTGCTCTCCGGCGCACTTACGGTTGCGTATTTTAGTCCCATGAGATTGCTTCGCTTCGCTCGCAATGACAGGTCCCGGGCTTGTCGTTGCGAGGAGCGGAGCGACGAAGCAATCTCCTGGGCGCAAGACACGACACCGAACTTATGCTGCAGAGCACTAGACGAATTCCACCAGACCGTTTGCAGCGAACTCCGCCACCAAGTCTCTCACCAAGGAAAACCTCAACCCCGTGGCGTAGCAGATCTCCACCAGCGACCGTTTGCCGTCCAGCAAATGCATCACATCCAACAATGCCCTGTTTCCAGCGGGATCCACGGAAACGTCAACGTGAATCCCGTACCGGGAGCAGAACACTTCGCCTTTGAACTTGTTCACAGGGACGCGGTTCGCCTCCAGGATTTCGATCATGGCCAAGATCGTATCGCGTGAACGCAAGAGGCTCTCGACTGAGGTGATTTCCGGGGAATCCAGGGAAGAATGATACTCGGGAAAAGGGAAGTCCGGATGGTCCGATGGCAGCGCTCGTGACAGCGACAACATGGGCACTCTGACACCGGGGGCGTTGAATTGTCTTTCATCGTTTTGAACATTTGAGCGGTACCCGGTCTGAAGGCTATCCAGATCAGATTCCTTCAACCCGAGGGCCAGGCACAGGTCTGCCTCGGAGTCGCCCTCAAACGAGCCTTGGAGCACATGCGGATGTTTCAGACCGAGCATCTCCAGGAAGAGACCGCCCTTCATCGTCGGTATGAGGTGCTCGTTCCGGCTGAGATAAGCAACAGACCCTATTGTCTCGGGCAGCACGAGAAATCTGTAGGTGTAGCGCAGCCTTGAGCGCTTCATGAGATGCCGCATTACTTCTATTCCCACGGCGACGCCGGACAGCCCATCGTTCAGTTGGCCCGGATGACACAGATGAGCACACAGTACGAAGCACTGGTCGCTCTCGCCCGGGAGGACCGCCTCACCCACCTTGAGCGTGCCGTAGCTGAATCGCGTTCTGATTATGACTCGATACAGCTCTTCATCCAGGCTGTCTCTCACATTCCTGCTGCAACAGAGCCCCCAGTTCCTTTCGTAATACGCGAACCTGAAAGGAACTGCGTCGGTCAACCGAGGATGGCAATGAAGATGCGTGAGCAATTCTTCCCTGGAGACTTCGCCCTCGAAGGGCAACGAGTAGGACATAACGTGAAGCGGATTTTCCCTTGCCGAAAAGATCACCTTTCCATCCAAGGTTTCAAGCCGCGCCTCATCGCAAGTCCATTTTTCGGGCACAATCCAGGTCCAGCAATGCGTCCCGGTCGGGAACTCGTGAATCTTCATGGGAACCTGGGTCGCGACCAGTTCCAAGGACCTGTCGTATCCGTCGGAGATAATATCTCTTGGGAGAGACCACAATGCCTCGATGATCCGCTCCATAGAGGCGCCCTCGGGCAGGTCCACTGCAAACCGCGAGGTGTCTGAAGCCGGTGGCCAAAATGGCTTTGCGCCCGTCTTTCCGGAGGGGGTCATGAACCAAGGGTTCCTGGTCACTTCTCCTTCGATGAGGCGGTACAATTCCGCGGCACGGACAAACATCAACCGCCCTCTTCCAACGGGAACGGCCTTCAATATCCCTTTCTGCAATGCAATGGATTGCAGCAATTCCACATCCTGCAAGGTATCCGGGTTTGACAAGTCCCGGCAGAAATGTATGGCCGCGGTTTTTTTCTTCACGCTTTTTTTTACGATGTACCCTGTGAAGAGCTTGTCATAGCGATACGGCACTTTTAGGCACCGCTCCACGTAATGATTGAAGTTGCACGTCCACAAATCCAGATTCATGAAGCAGACAATGCCGTCAGCCCTCAAGAACCGCGCCCAGAAGCTGTCGGGCCCAAAACACTCCCGGGGAGGGTTTGCGGTCAGTTCTTTTGCGTGTCGGCCGAGGGCCACCACCGAGAAAATAGGATCTTCGGACCGCCGTGCCAGGGGATGAATTCGGAGCATTTCCGCGAACAGGCCCATCTGTGAAGGGGTGTTTTCCGGATCAAAGGGTTCGCCCTTGCAGAATGAGTACGTAAATGTGGGGGCAACTATTGTCCCCTTCGGGCCAAGGACGTCCTGGAAGGCTCCCAGTATAGTGCCGAAAACCGCGTCTGCGGTTCTGCCTTCCTCAGGAACCCCGAAGAACCCCACGTTGCTGTGGGTCAGAACCGTGTCACCCGGCCTGAGACCACCCTTCTTCAGAGCTTCTCTGAACTGATCACGATTGTAGTGTGCCGGCAAGATGCTTCTCCGTGGCCTCAGCAGACTCGTGGCCTGATCGGTGATTCTACGTTTTTCCCGAAAATGGGGGGACGTCGGCCGCTTCGGAATCATCCGGGCGACTATCGGACTCAGTTCGGTCCCGCACCAGGATGGGCCCCAGAACCGCCATTGGGTCGCATGTAAGAGCAGCGGCCCCCCACGACCACCCGACGCCAAACCCCGCGAGCAGCAGTTTCAATGAATCAGTCCTAAGCCGTTGTCCCAGGGAGACTATCATGGTGAGAGGGATGGACGCGGAACTGGTGTTCCCGAAGCTCTCCAGAGTCGAGGGAACTTTTTCCCACGGAAACCCGGTCCGCTTCGCTATGTGTTGAAGCATGAAGAGGTTCGCCTGGTGCAGAACCAGCGCATCCACAGAGTCGGTGCTCCACCCTGCCCTGCTCTGAACGCTCCTTATTAGTGGAATCACCTCCCTGATTGAAAATGCGAAGACTTCACTGCCGTCCATGTATAAGTCTTCACGGCTCCGCAGGTTATCGCCTTCACACTTTGAACGCAGGCCCGTCATTTCATTGTGTGGTTCCCGAAAAGCGCCCGCGGGAACTATCAGCTTGTCCCGCCCCCGCCCATCGGTCCCCAGTTCGAAGATCATCCCTTCGTCCGCATCGCCGGCCTCGATAGCCGTGGCCGTCCCCGCGTCCCCGAACAGCATCGCGGTTGATCTGTCCTCGGGCGAGACTATGCGACTGACCGTATCCCCCACCAGGAGCAGTATTCGCCGGACGCCTCCGCCGGAGATCAAGGCCGATGCAAGCCACAGGCCGTAAACATAACCCGAGCAGCCCAGGTTTACGTCGAATGCCGCGCATGTTCTTGCCAGACCGAGACGGTTCTGAAGCATGCAGCCGGTGGCAGGCAGGAAGTAGTCCGGTGTCTGGGTCACGAATATCAGCGCATCCACGGAGGAGCGTTCCCACTTCAAGCCGTCGAGGAGAGATTCCCCGGCTACAAAGCAAAGATCGGAGGTGCATAGGCCCTCCAATGTGACGTGCCTTCGGATCACTCCTGAGACCCGGCGGATCTTTTCAGCCGTATCAGGACCGAAGACCGCGTCGTCTTCAACCGGGGACCGAACGGATTCGGGAACCGCTGCAGACAGACCCGCGATTCTCACACCTGTAATAGAGCCGCTTCTCATGGCTGTTGTCTGTCCCGTGGTACGACCATCACGACTCCTTTGAGCTCTCGATGATCCGGAGCACTTGCCCAAGGTTCTTGCAGTTCCGCAGTTCTTCTCCCGAGATCTCGCAACCGAAGTGGTCGTCCATCAGGGCCATCATTGAGATTATGGCCAGGGAATCAAAATTCTTGTTTGTGTCCAGCACAAATTCATCGGTCAACTCGCCGATCTCGACCGAAAACAATTGGGCCAAGTCACTCAGGAAAGGCTCGAAATCCATCATGGACCTTTTCTTTCTACAAGTGATCCCGGGGGAAAACTTTTTTGCAAAAAAGTTTTCCCCCGGACCCCTTTTCCAAAAACTCCCAACATATCATCGGCTTCCGTTGGTCGCCGTTCCTTGCCATGCCAGGGACGTTGCGCTGAGCGCAGTGAACAGCATCTGTCGCCCCATGCAAGAGAATCAGCGTGCTCATTCTTCGTTGTGCCACCGGAACACGCCGATTTCTAAGGAAATCTTACCGTGACCGCGCCCCAGGAGTACCCTACACCAAAACCGACCAGCATAAGCCTTGCTCCTTGTCCGATGCGGCCCTGCTCCAGCGAAGCCTCCATTGCCATGGGTATGGTTGACGAAACAGTGTTGCCTACGCGACCAAGATTGTTTACGAATTTGTCATCCGGGACGTTAATTTTCTTTCGCAAGTGATCCAGTACCATGAGACTCGCCTGATGGAACACGAAAAGATCAACGTCCTGGACGGTCATGTTGCTCTTGGAAAGCAGTTCACGAACGACCTTCGGAATCCGTTTTATGGTAAACGCGAAAATCTCCGGACCATTCATGTATAGGTTTTCAGGAGACCTAAAAACACCCGGTTCCATCTCTCTTTCCGCGGCAGTCTCGGTGGAGGCCCTCCTACGCATTCCGCCGGCAGGAACAATCAGGTTTTGAGCGCCTGAGCCGTCTGTTCCCAACACAAAGGGACCGATAAAGTCTTCATCGGAGTCAACGCCGGACACCAGCGTCGCTGCCGCTGCATCGCCGAAAATGGCCCTGACGCTGAGGTCGGAAGGGTTCAGGAGTTTCGAGTAGGTCTCGGCGGTTATGAGCAGCACATTGGAGGCCGTGCCGGTCTCTATCAGGCCTTTGGCCAGAGCAAGACCGTAAACGAACCCGGAACATCCCAGACTGAAATCCAGAGCGCCGCAATTTGTCTTCAAACCAAGGCGTTCCTGCACAAGGCAGGCTGTGGCGGGCAAAAGATGATCGGGGGTCTGAGTGCAAAAAAGCAGGAAGTCAATGTCTTCCGGATCACATTGTCCGCTCTGGAAGAGCTTCTGTGCGGCCTTGCAACCAAGGTCGGAGGCGCATTCGTCCTCCGCCGAGATATGGCGCTCCGTTATGCCGGTCTTTTCGAAGATGCGGGACGTTCGACCACCCCTGACATTTTGAGCCAGCCATTGGTTGTCCATCACGTCCGGGGGTAAATAAGACCTTATAGCTTTTATCCTGGCCCGCAGTTTCAACATCCGGCTGCAAACCGTATTCTTTCGGGAGCGGTCAACGGAAGGAGGCCTCGACTGAGAGTGTCCGTTCCGCGGACCGACTGTTTCAAGCGCTGGACGCTCCTGCCCATGATTTCATGTATGGCCCTGGACGTCATTGCCAGGCCCTCAACGCTGGGGACAAAACTCCAGGGTTCGAGAGTAAACTGCCCGGCTTGAAAATCCGCAGGTGCTGGATTTGGTACAAGGCCTCTTGCGCCGAAGGCAGCCACGGATCTCGGCATGTGAAGAGCGGAAGTCACCAGAGCGAATCGCTTGCCGGTGAGAATCGGCTTGAGCAGCCTCGCCTCGTCATCGGTATCCCAGGATTCAGATTCCAAAATCATGGAGTCAGCGGGGACACCCATTTCACGGGCCATGATAGCCATTCCTTGCGCTGTGGGCATCTTCCCGCGAGAGACGCTCCCGCCGGAGAGCACAAGTTTACTTCCCGGCAGTCTCTTCCACAACCTGATCCCCTCCATGATCCTGACCAGCGAGGTACAGGCCACTCGGTCCGCGGGGCTCAGATCGCCGGCTCTGAGATCGCCGCCCAACACCACTATATATTTGATACCTTGTCGTTCCAATTCATCGGCATCCGCGTAGGGTCCGGCACCGGCTTCCAAGGATCTGAGCAGGATTGCTCCCGTGAGCGGCATTGACGTTACCAGAAGCCACAGGCCCCCAACAAGAACAAGGGCGAATGCGGTCACTCCCCGAGCTTTGAAACGCCAGCTCAAAACACCGGCCAACCAGAGAAGGAGCGACGTACTCAAGGGATAAGTCGCGCAACTCAGTATTTTTTTGAGGACGAACAGCACCCATTCCATTGTAGCCCCCTCCAGGAGAACACCCGGAGTCACAGCAGCGAGGATTGCCCATTTTTTCGGATGAGTCAAGCTTCCGGAGCGGTTGTGTCGAGGGATTCGCTGGACGGGCTTTCCGCGATGACTCCTTCCCTTGAATCATTTTCCCATGTGCCTGGCTTCAGATTGCGGTTGACCCCTTTGACGGGGCGATGTATCTTTCTTGGAAACCGGCGCTTGGGTCCTGTGCAAACGCCAGACAATTGCCACAGGCCGCTCCGGAGAATCGTCCGCGACAATAGCGGGCCCCTCGGGGTCCGAACACCCTCCTACAACCGATGAGCGGTCCCATCGGCCAAGTATCGGGGACCGTAATACAATTCCTGAAGAATACCCCCTGGAGTCCGGCCTGTGTGCCGTCGCTTTCAGGCTTTGTCTACAACGGCTTCAGGATAATCATGAGTCCCTGTCAGTTCAAACCACCACCTTGTTTCACTCGTCTGTTTCGGCCCGCCGAGGAGCGTTTCCTCTTAGCCGTGCTGATGGAAACGGGACAAACGTCCATTGCCGCGGCATTTGCGTCCGGGGCTTCCGATCAGGATGGGCCGTTTCGCTGTTCGACTCGAGGTGAGGCTTGTTAGACCATTGACGTGCTCACCTGCAGCGATATCCCAAAAAGCGAGGAGGAATCATTATGGCACAAGCAAACGTTTCCGGCTTCGAGGCCCTCAAGAACTGGGGCGACGGGCTGACCCGATGGTCGGAGAAGTGGATTCCGGACGCTCTTGTCATCGTCTGGATTCTTACGGGCATCTCGTTCGTCCTTGCTTTCCTGTGGGGCAAGACGACGCCCATGGGCGCCGTCATCGCGTGGGGCAAAGGGTTCTGGGCTCTGCTGGCCTTCGGTATGCAAATGTGCCTTATCATGATGACGGGGTACATTCTTGCCAGTTCTCCGCCGATCAAGAGAGCGCTGGACGCTCTGGCAAGCCTGCCCAATGCAGAGCAGCCGTGGCAGGCCATCATGGCCATGGCTCTTTTTTCCATGCTCACGGCCTGGCTGCAGTGGGGTCTGAGCCTGATCGGCAGTGCGATGTTCGCTCTGTTTCTCATACAGAGAAATCCGAAGACCGATTACCGGCTCCTGGTAGCTGCAGCCTACCTGGGGCTTGGCTGTACGTGGCACTCGGGGCTTTCCGGGTCTGCCACGCTACTGGTGAATACACCCAATAACTTTCTCATTCAGGGAAAGTATCTGGACGGCACCATTCCCATAACAGAGACCATCTTCAGCCCGTTCAATCTCATCCTGACGGTCATCATCATCGTGGTAGTGACAATCCTTATGTGCGCAATGCACCCGTCCCCGGAAAAGACCTACAAAGTCAAGCCTGAACTTCTCGATCAGTTGAAGATTTATCAGGCCCCCGAGAGGCCCACCGGGGATCTATCGCCATCCCAGTGGCTCAACTGGTGGCCGGGTTTCAACATTGCAGCGGCTGCGCTGGGATTGCTGTGGCTGGGCTGGGACGTGTGGACTAGAGGGTTCCGCAATGCCGTGAATCTCGACAACATCAACTTGTTTTTCCTGATGTTGGGTGTGTTGTTCCACTGGAGACCCTGGTCGTTTCTCAAAGCGTGTGAGGACGCAGGAAAGGCTGTCTGGGGCGTTATCATTCAGTTCCCGTTCTATGCAGGCATATTCGGGCTGTTCAAGTTCACGGCACTCGGGGATGCTCTGGCAAATGTTTTTGTTACCATCTCCAACCCTAAGACCTTCTATCTGATTATTTACTGGTACTCGGGCTTGGAGAACTACTTCGTTCCTTCCGGCGGCTCAAAATGGGCGATTACGGCGCCGTTCATAGTGCCTGCAGCGAAAACGCTGGGGGTCAGCATCCCCAAGACAGTGCTCACGTACGCCTGGGGAGACATGATGACGGACATGATCCAGCCGTTCTGGGCCATCGCCATGCTTGCAGTTGCCAAACTTGAATTTCGCGAAATCATGGGCTGGCTCATGCTGGTGTTCCTGGTATTCTTTGCGATAACCTCCGTGGCTTTCCTGATCTTGCCGTACGTGTAGAGCGATTGCCAATAGTGATGTCGTTTTCCCGTGTTGAGATCCCTCCTTGCCCCCCTATTGAGAAAGGGGGGTTGGGGGGATTTCACATGAAAACAACCTTACAGGGACCGGCAAGATGCCGGTCCTACTGACGTCTTTATGCGTCGGTGCGGCAAGGGGCCATGACTGTTCTTGAGCTATCGGTCAGATTATTTTGCAGCGGCTAGGTTATTTTTTTCCGGCCTGGACAGCTAGCTTGCCCTTCTTGACGCGGACCTCCATCACGTTAGCCTCGCCCGAACTCACCTTCACGTTGGGAATAGTCCGCTTGGAAGCCTGGATTCCCGCCACCAGAGGCAGTATCACCGTGTATGTTCCGGGGGCTAGGGTGAGCTCTTCTTCCGGACTCACGTGAAAAACCGCCTTCTCACCCCTGACCTCGACCTTTTCCATGGTCTTGGTCTTCAGGATCTTGTCGTACCGGGCCAGGATCTGATCAATGTCCGCGGGAGAGTCGGCTTTCAGGAATACCCCGCCGGATTTTTTCGCAAGCGTGGAGTAGCCCCGTTCGCGCTTCTTGTTCAAGCCGATACCTATGACATCAATCACAGGCTTCTCCTTGGCTTCAGTGTGCCCCACGGACTTCAGGGCATCCTTGAACTCGCATTTCGCTGCGCCGTTGGTAACAATAAGTATCCTCGGCGTCAAACCCGCGGCAGCTCCCTTGAAATCCTGCTTGGCGGCTAGAGCCGCTGCTGCGCAGGGATTGGTCTGGCCTCCCGGATTGGTGTTTCCCACCTTCTCCTTGAGGTTCTTAAAGGGGGCAGCGTTCCAGTCATAGAGCGTATTGGAGGTGCAGGGCCCCTTTTTCTTGTCGTCCCGGGAAGGCTTGCCGCACCCGAAGTCTCGGACGGCTATCTTGGAACCTGGGGTCATTATTTCCGACAGCTTGCCTACCAAGTTGGTGGCTGCCTCGGTTCGGCCGGAATCCCACGGCTTCACGTGACGCGCCATGGTCTCCGAATCGTCCAGGATGACCATTACGCCCCATTTCACCGTGGTCCCGGTGTAACTGTGTATCTTCACCATCATCGAGCCGGGCAGTTGGAATTGTTCCGGTCTAGCGCGGTCCGCGATCTCCGGAGTCTTTTGGGCAGAAGCAACTGAGCTTTCCAAAGGCTTTGAGGCGGGCGGTTGCGCCGCCTTCTTGCCCTTGTCACGGCCCGGGGACTTTGTTTCGCCTCTCTCCTCGGAAGTCCCCTTTCTAGGTCCCTTCCGTGCTTCGTTCGGCGCTGCTGATTCCTGAGAGGGTTCCTGGGGAGGTTTTGCCTTCTCCTGCTCGGGTCCCGCAGCTGTCGGCTCCCTCGATACTATCACCGGAGTCTCAACCGTGCGGGGGGCGAAGTGACCCGACATTGCCGGAGGCATTGGCCCCGGTCCGACGGCTGCCGGCGGCTCCGGCTGAGGCGGCGGTTCCCCGGTCGCCCCTGCTTGGCCGCTGGGCGGGGGAGTCTGGACCTTCGAGTCCGAATCCGGTGAACCGAGTTTGTCCGAATCTGGAAGCTTCAGGCCCGGCTGATCCGCCGGCTTGCTTCCGACCGAGGCAAGGAGATTATCGGAGGAAAAGAGATTCTCCGGGCGTCCACCCGAGAATGCGGGCTCAGGCTTGGCCGAGGCCGGCGGCTCATCCACCGGCAGGCCTCTCGGGGGGATGAGCCCCGCTTTGTAGACTACCCCGAGAGCTACAACAACAACCACTGCGATCACAATGAAGATTTTCAGGCCCGTGGACTTGCCGGGCGGCTTGTCCCCGCCGGAATCTACAGAGGGCAGCCTATCCGGTGTCTGTTGTTCGTCTACGGTTTTCTCAGCCATGTGTGCCCCCTGTGGGGAGCCCGGGCGGGCAATAAGCCGAATCCTGTTCCCGGTTAAACCGGGCGGCGATCATTCCTCTAGGACGACGGTTACCCGCCGCCTCAAGCGACCTACCCGGAAGCGTTGGGCGGGCCACCCTCAACCGCTTCCCTATTTGGTCTTGCTCCGGATGGGGTTTACCTGGCTTCCCGTGTTACCACGAGAACCGGTGAGCTTTTACCTCACCCTTTCACCCTTACCTCCGGAAATCCGAAGGCGGTCTGCTTTCTGTGGCACTTGCCTTGGGGTTACCCCCACCGGGTGTTACCCGGCATCCTGCCCTTTGGAGTTCGGACTTTCCTCCCGCGCAGTGTGCGCCGGCGATCGCCTTGCCCCCCGGACTTAGCGGGTTATATGATAACCAGCAGAAAAATGCAAGACATCATGGCATATCCAGAAAATCCTTGAAATACTTGTGATTGTGTTATAGCATTTAATTGGTTTATGAGCTTCTCAGCAGAGGAAGCTGTTCATGACGAGATATATTACCGTTTCCCTCCTTTCAGCGCTCTGGGCTTGGTGTCTCATGTCCGTTCCCTCCGAGGCGCGGCCGTCCGACAACCTCAAGCAACGGCTCAGAAACAACAATTTCACCCTCTACTCGTCTCCCCAACCGGCCAACGATATGACCGTGCGCACCCTCAGCGGCAGAACCGTGAACCTGTCGTCCCTGAAGGGCAAGGTGGTCATCCTTAATTTTTGGAAACTTGACTGTCCGCCATGTTCCCTCGAAAAACCCATTCTTGAGAGAATATTCCGCAAATATTCACATCGAGGACTTGAGATCCTCGCAGTGAACCTATTCGACGAAGAGAGCCAGATTCGCTCTTACCGGGAGAGAATGGCGTTGAGCTTCACGCTCGCGCACGATCCGGACAACAGGTTTTCTGTGCGCAGGCAGTTCATGGCGTCAGGCATTCCGACCAGTTTTGTTGTGAATTCCGATTCTGAAGCGATTTATGAGGTCCCGGGGGTTCCCACCACTTACGTTGTCAACCGCAAAGGACAGGTTGCAGGGTATTCGGCCGGTATGATCAACTGGGAGGACGTGCCGTTCGCGGAGTTCCTGGAGAATCTTCTCGGCACTCCCATGACGGCGCGGGCCGAGGAGAAAGCGAGCTTCGCGGATGCAGCGGGCCAGGGGCCTGTGTCAGCCCCCGGCAGCCGTCCGTCAGGCCCCAGAAAGTCGGGGGATAGCCCTCCAGAGCCTGCGCCCGCATATTCGGGGTCCACCTCCATGCCGCCGGAAGGAGCAAGTCCCCCCAGTTCCCAAAATCCTCCTTTGCCCTTCCAAAGCCCTCTGACCAAACCCGCACCGACGCAGGGCCCGTCCGTCGTGGGAGCGCCGGCAGCGCCTACGCCGGATGTGACACAACCTCCGGTTGATACTAAGCCAGTGCCGCAGCAGAAGCCCGCGCGTGCCAAAAAGAAACCCGACCCCAAACAGGCCGTGAAGCCCAGTACCGTGAAGCATAAACCTCCTCCTCCAGCCGCCGACTCTTTGAGCGGCCCCAGGGTAACGCCACCACCGGCAGCGGCACCTGGAACGGGCCCAGGCATGCTCGGAGACCCATTGTTACTTCCCCCGCTGCCCCCAGCAGCAACAAGCGGTCCGGCAGTCGGCGCTCGCGGGACCTCGTCACTTCCGCCACTACCACCCGGTATTCCTTACACCCCTCCCAGAAGCTCGGGTCCACCGGCCGGCAAACCGCTGGTACCGGACGACAGCGGCCGCGTGGTAGCGCGCATTCCAGGATCTCCCCAGGGGCCGGGAACGGGTCCGCTTGTGACACCGGGCTTTCCTCCGGGCCGGCCTCCAACTGGAACAAACCCGATAGACGGATTCATCCTGGACTCCTTTGGGCCACCACGCAGCCGGCAACCCATCGCGCCTCAACCGGGCCTGCCTCTTGTTCAGCCACAGCCGGGGCTACCTCCTGTCCAGCAGCAGCCCCAGGGTGCCTCGCCGCCCTCGGCGCCGCCTACCTCTGTCCTCGACCAGATGGGCCGCGATTTCCGGCAGCTTGGCCAGGGAATTACGGATCTGTTCTCAAGGATCGTTCCCCCGCGATAAGACTGCCCAGGCCTGATACCGTTTCGCGATCAAACGAGTGAGCCCTCCCTTGTCGGCGGCGTTCCTCCGGAGCGGAGTCAGGGTCTCTGTTCGGACCGGAGGGGGTACCACGCCGGGTTTCACGGGCTCGACGCGAAAAGGTATGAGTCTCTGCGAAAAACCGGGCACGTCACTTGGTGTGGGGCGAGTTTTGTGGGCGGATTGGCAGCCCATACGAAGAGGTGGATCGGAGTGCGGTTACCCGATAGTTTCGACCTCGGTCCCGGAGTCAAGACGCACCAGTACGCTCTGGTTGAACATCTTCACGGATAGGGCCAATCGAGCATCCCCCTTGCTGCGCACGACTACCCCTTCGGTTCCTGCGAGCGGCCCTGAAATTATGACCACTCTGCGGCCGGGAATCAGACCGGACCTCAGCATCAAGTCCATACCGCTCTCGACGGCCTTCACTACGGACTGCAACTCCTGGACAAACCTGTCCTGGTCGTCAACCTTGATGATGCGGACGAACTTCTTCGAATCGTAGAGCAGGCCGTGCCTCTCTTTATCCAGAGCGAAGCAGACATATCCACGAAAAAGCGGAACTTCCGTGATCCTCGTTCTCTTGAAGCAGCCCCGGCGAACCCTGCGGTGATAAAGAGGCAGAAAGTAGCTGATATTGCGGTTCAAAAGAAACGTGGCCACCATTTTTTCGCAATTGGGCTTTATGTGAAGCACCCACCAACAACCCAGATCTTCATCCAGGGGTCTGTCCTGGGGATATCTTGCCGGTACCGCATCTCTGACGATCATGCAACGCACCTCTTACTGACCGGGATCCGCTGCCGGGGTTTCCGATTCGGCGGGTGGCCAATGGAGTCGTGAACCCGAACCTGGAGTTTGGCATGAACCTTGGCGCTCGATTCGGCCCATCCTTGAACAATATTCAACACTTCTAACCGCATGTCAACACGTCTGATCAATATGTTGCACGTTCTTGCGCTGGAAAGGTTGCAGTCGCGTGTATATCTTGGTAGTAGGAATTTGATCGAGGACAGCGAGGTATTACTGCATGAGAAAATTTATTTGCACCGCGATCTCGGATCTGTTTCCAATGGTCGCGGTCCTTGCCTTTGTCACGGCGCTTTTGTTGACTTTCTGCCTCGGATGCATAGGCAAAGAACCGGACCCGGAGCAAAGCATACGGCAAATGATTGCTCCTGCCGCGGATCATTCAAAGATTACGAGATGGCGGACCGAAGATATCAGAGAAGCATTGAGATCGGGCGAATTTCAGTTTCCTGTTGCCGGCGGATCAACCACGGAAAGATGACATGGCGATCATGCTCATCAGTTCTGTTTTGGACAGTAAAGTCTTTGGAGCGCAAGCTAACCGAGCTTTGGAAGGCTGGAGAACCGGGGAGTGATAGCAGTTGCCAAGAACTGTGACCGATTTCGATGCCCGAAAGGGGTAGCGATGTTGGCTAACATTTCGGTGGGGCAGGCACCCTGGCTGTTCAGGAATGGCGGGCAAGATGCCCGCCCCACCAGAGCATAGCAATTGTCGGACATTATTTTTGCCGATCACTGTAGGAGTTTACAAGCAAGCGTTTCGACCGCGCATTCCAAGCGTCAAGGACGAGCATTCTTGAGACAGCACACTTGCTCGTAAGCGTCCGGTCGCCACAAGAGGACTAACCGTGTGCTGCAAGTATCTCGCTCCGGCATCCCGCGGCCGGTGAACGGCTGCCAAGAGGGGGCCCCATGCCGGCCAGAGTTGCTCTTGAAGTGACAGCAGGCCCTATCAAAGGCAAGGTCTTCACATTCGACACCCACGACGCGTTTCTCTTCGGACGCAGCAGGGACTGCCACGCACGACTGCCCGAAAACGACAAAACGGTTTCCAGGCATCACTTTATCATGGAGGTCAACCCGCCGTGCGCAACCATCAGAGACCTCGGCAGCCTCAACGGCACCCTGGTGAACGACAAGAAACACGGCGGCCGGGAACCTCACGAAACCCCCGAGGAAGCATCCAAGAAGCTTTTCCAGGAAGTTGACCTCTCCCACGGGGACCTCGTCCAGGTTGGGAGCACGGAGTTCCGGGTGAGCGTTTTCTTGCCCATTGTATGCTCCAGGTGCGGCAAGGAGATCCGCGGCGGTGCGAAACGTTCCGCCCGCAGTCGGAACAGAGTGCAAATCTGTACCGCGTGCAGGCAAGAGGATGCTGGAGGGAGTCGAGCATCTCGGAGGGGCATGTGCAGCCATTGCGGTCATGAGATCACCCCTGAGCCGGGAGGTCCAGGCTTAGGCCCCAGGATGTGCGGACCCTGTCTGGAAATTAGCCGGGAAAACCCCATGGCAGGAATGATGGCCCTGCTCAGGGAGAAAGGCAAGGCACACGGGCTGAGCGAAAATGAATCGTTTCCGGGATACCGGGTGAAGGGTCTTCTGGGCAGAGGCGCGATGGGAGCCGTCTACCTGGCCGTCCGTGAACAGGATGATCAAAAAGTGGCGATCAAGGTCATGCTCGCAAAGGTGGCTGTTGACGCGGGGCTCCAGACGCTCTTTCTGCGCGAGATGCAGATTACCATGCGGCTCAGGCACCCCAACATAGTGGAACTCTACGACCAGGGGGCAGCCGGCGGGGGGTTCTATTTCGTCATGGAATACTGCTCAGGGGGCAGCCTTGAATTCCTGATGAACGAGAGAGGCGGCTTCCTCTCCGTGGACGAAGCGAAGCCCCTGATGCTCCAGGCGCTGGAAGGTCTCGCGTACGCTCACAAACAAGGGTTCGTTCACAGGGACCTGAAGCCTCGAAACATACTGTTGACCGCCGCAGAGAGCCGTGCGGCAAAGATTTCGGACCTGGGCTCCTCCAAAAATTTCCAGGAGGCCGGATTCTCCGGGATGACCTTGACGGGCGCCATGTCCGGCACCCCCATGTACATGCCAAGAGAACAACTGCTCAACTTTAAGTACGTCAAACCCGTCTCGGATGTGTGGGGAATGGCCGCCACCTTTTACAGAACGCTCACGGGAGAATATCCCCGGGATTTGGAGCCCGGCGAGTCCCCGGTAGCAGCGGTTCTCAAGCGGACGGCGGTCCCCATACGGGAACGCCACGGGGCAATTCCTCCCAAGGTGGCCAAAGTAATAGACCGTGCTCTTTCGGACAACCTCGCGGAAAGGTACCAGGACGCGAGAGAGTTCCTCATGGCCATGAGAAGGGCCTTCTGAACACTTGCGTACTGATTGCCAAACATAACGTCGTTTTGCCTTCTCGACATCCTTCCTTGCTTGCTCGTCATTTCAGGGCATTTCTATCGTGTAGCCGAGCACATCGGACCGTGAAAGTCACTTGCGGGACCAAGGCCTTCATCTAAGGAAGACTGAGTCGCTTATGTCATGAGCGACATAACAGGTAAATATTATTACACTTTTCCTCTCTTTGTCCTTGACTGGCCCCCAATCAGCGGGTAAGCTTTACGTATCGGACCGACCCTCAATATCTCGTATTCCAATTTCTTTGCAACGTTCGGAAAGGGTGTGTGATTCAAACCTCCAGCCCGTTAACAGAAAGGAGCGTATCCGTGGATAAGATTCTTCGAATTGACATGGGAGCGGAAGGTGGCCCCAAGGCGGCAACGACGGCGCTCGGCGAGTACGCCGGGCTGGGTGGTCGGGCCATGACTTCGGCCATAGTCGCAAAGGAGGTTTCTCCTCTCTGCCATGCATTGGGCGCGGGCAACAAGCTGGTTATCGCACCGGGACTGCTTAGCGGGACAATAGCAGCAATGTCCGGGCGCTTGTCAGTGGGCTGCAAGAGTCCTCTCACGGGCGGCATCAAAGAAGCCAACGCCGGTGGCCAGCCGTCTCAGACGCTGGCAAGGCTTGGATACGCTGCCATAGTCATCGAGGGAAAGCCTGCGGACGACACCCTTTACAAGGTCCTTATAAACAAGGACGGAGTAAAGATAATACCCGACAATAGCCTGAAAATGCTTGGCAATTACGACCTGGTTGAGAAGATGAAGCAGGCATACGGCGACAAGATCGCGTGCATCTCCATCGGGCCGGCCGGCGAGATGAAGATGTCGGCAGCCTCAGTCGCGTGTACCGACATGGAGCTCAGGCCCACCCGACATGCGGGGCGCGGGGGTGTGGGGGCCGTAATGGGCTCCAAAGGCGTCAAGGTGATCGTGTTGGACGATTCCGGGGCGGGAATGAGAGCCCCCAAGGCTCTGGAAGAATTCCAAGAGGCCAACAAGAGATGGGTCGAGGGGCTCCGCAAGCACCCGGTCACAGGAGAAGGGCTAGCCGCATTCGGCACCAACGTGCTGACCAATGTGATCAACGAGGCCGGGGCGTATCCCACCAAGAACTTTATGTGGGGCCGCTTCGAGGGCTGCGAGAAAATCAGCGGAGAGACAGAAGCCGCACTGGAGAAGGAACGAGGGGGCAACCCCACTCACGGCTGCCACAAGGGCTGCGTGATCCGATGTTCAGGCATCTACGTCAACAAGGATGGCCACTATCTCACCAAGCAGCCGGAATACGAGACTGTTTGGGCCCACGGCGGCAACTGCGGCATTGACGATATGGACGCCATAGCCATGCTGGACAGGCTGGACGACGACTATGGCTTGGACACCATCGAGATGGGGGCAACCATCGGCGTTGCAATGGAAGCGGGCCTTGTTTCATTCGGTGACGCTGAAGCCGCCATCAATCTCTTGCACGAAGTGGGAAAAGGGACCCCGCTGGGCCGAATCCTGGGCAACGGCGCGGGAGTCACCGGCAAGGTGTTCGGAGTGGAGAGGGTGCCCGTGGTCAAAAACCAGGCTCTGCCGGCATACGACCCTCGGTCGGTTCTCGGCATCGGTGTCACCTACGCGACCAGCCCCATGGGCGCGGATCACACTGCCGGCTACGCGGTGGCCACCAACATTCTAAAAGTTGGCGGCTTCGTGGATCCTTTCTCTGCCGAGGGCCAGGTGGAACTTTCTAGAAACCTCCAGATAGCCACCGCGGCCATAGACTCGACGGGCATGTGCCTTTTCATAGCCTTTGCAATCATGGACCAGCCCGAGACTTTCCAGGCGCTTCTGGATCTGATCAACGCGTTTTACGGTTTGAATCTGACTGCGGATGGCGTCAACGACCTCGGGAAGTCTGTCCTCAAGAATGAGCGGGACTTCAACCGCCGGGCTGGATTCTCCAATGCCGACGACCGTTTGCCGGAGTTTTTCTATAAGGAAAAGCTACCGCCCCACAACACCACCTTCATTGTTAAAGACCAGGAACTGGACGCGCTGTTCAACTGGTAAGTTCTTCCTCTTTTTGCACGCTGGAAAACTATGAGCCCCCTCGGGGGCTCTTTTGTTGTTGTAATACCGGCGAATGCGTATTACCTGTTTGTGAGCAAAATGCTATTAAGCGGATGGGCATCGGCCACTTCAAGGTGCAGTCGGCTGTTGACATCACCATGATGGCATCGAGAATGCCCGAGAGGGACGGAATGTAGGACGGCCCACTTCAAGGAGGATGAGTTTGATGGAACTCAAGGTGATCAAGCAGGACCAGATGACTACCCACATCGCGCTGTCGGGAAAACTGGACGTGGCAGGCGAACAGCAGATAGGCGACGAGTTTCGAGGGCTGATAGAGGATCGGCAGACCTCTTTCCTCGTGGACATGGGCGAGGTCACGTATCTGGCATCCCTTGGGATCCGCCTGCTCTTTGCGGGCGCAAGGATCTTGGCTGAACGAGGAAACAAGATGGTTGTGGTGAACCCTCAACCAATGGTCGAGGAGACGCTGATGAGCTCGGGAACCGTCAAGCTGATACCCATAGCCCGAAGTGCCGAGGAGGCAGCTGGCCTTCTGTGAAGAAGGCACAGCGGTACATTGAGCTTGCGGTGGGCAACGGGCGGCCTTGAGTGTCGAGCCGCTCCGGGGGCCTTATACTCGTGTGCGACCAGAAGAACTGGCCGGCACTGCGGGGTAGCCCGGCAAGTGTGCTTGCTCGCAGGGTACGCGCACCGTTATTACAGGGTTCTGCCTGAACCGGAGTTCTGTTGCTTGCTGAGCAATTTCCTGAAATGATAGCCGAAGATGGCGCTGGAAACAGCCTCGCCGAATGCTTGCCTGTAAAAGATCAAGGCGTTTATCAGGAGCCGCCAGTAATAAAACTTGTTCCTTCCTTTATCCAGGATTCCTAAATAAAGAATGGACTTGAGAAACGCAACCAGGTCGTCCTTTGAGATGCGCTTCCTCCGGGCCGGCTTGTAATCTTTGAGGAATTCCAGGACTCGACTGTAATACTGCTTGGGCGAATAAATGTAATCCAGGACGGCCTGATATCCTTCCCTGAGCGTCTGGGCATCCATTTTGGGCAGGAAATTGAGCGAGCCGTCGCAATTGTCTCCTGTGCAGTCCGCTATGAGCCGCCCTTCATCCTTGAGGCGCTGGTGGAGTCTTGTCCCCGGGATCGCGTTGAGAAGGCCGATCATGGCCTTCACTACTCCGCTGTTCTGAATAAACTTTATCTGGCGGTCAAAAATGTTGGGCGGATCATTGTCGAATCCTATGATGAACCCACCCATGACTTCCATACCGTTTCGCTGAATAGTCTTTACGGCCTGGACCAGGTCAACCCCGCGGTTCTGATATTTGCCGCACTCCGTCAGGGACTCCTCCTCGGGGGTTTCCAGTCCCAGGAACACAGAATCGAAGCCTGCGGAGCTCATGAGCTTCATCAGCTCTTCATCCTGGGCCAGGTTGACCGAGGCTTCGGTGTAAAGGCTGAACGGGAAGCCGTTGGCCTCTTGCCACGGGATGAGCTCTCTCAGAAACGTCTTCACCTTTGCTCGATTGCCTATGAAGTTGTCGTCAACGATAAAGAGCCGACCCCTCCATCCCATTTTGTGGAGGACTTCGAACTCCGCGATCATCTGCCCGCAGGATTTGACGCGGGGACGGCGACCGTTGAGGGTCACTATGTCGCAAAATTCGCAATCAAACGGGCACCCCCTGGAATACTGCACTGACATGGAAGCGTAATGGCCCATGTTAATAAGGTCCCATCTGGGGATTGGCGTGGTGGTGATGTCCGGTCTTTGTTCGCTGGTGTAAATGTGCTCCGGTTTGCCTTCCGCAAGATCCTTGAGAAAGAAGGGCAACGTGATTTCAGCCTCGTTGAGGATCAAGTGATCCACGCCACTGTACTCGTCGGGGGAACTGTTGAAAAGCGGCCCGCCGGCCACGATCTTTTTTTCGAAGGTCTTGCAGCGAGCCATCACCTCCCTGAGTGAAGCTTTCTGCACGACCATTGCGCTTATGAAGACCATGTCCGCCCACTGGATTTGGTCGTCGGTCAACGGCTCGACGTTCATGTCCACCAGCCGCATCTCCCACTCCCGAGGCATCATGGCCGCCACGGTCATCAGTCCCAGCGGCACATGGGCCGCCCGCTTGCGAATAAACTTCAATATGTGTTTGAAACTCCAGAACGTGTCCGGAATGGACGGGTAAACAAGTAATGCCTTCATTTATTGTAATCCTTGGAGTTGAATAAGGATGCGTTCGTCCAGAGGAACTATCATGCCTGCATACTAGACAAAGCCCGGAGTTCCGTCAAGGGCCTTCTCTATCCGTCCGGCAGCCGCTGCCTATTACGACCTGCCGGTTCCTTGCCGGTCGGTGTTTGCTCCGTGATTCCCGGAAGCACCCTCTGTCCGGGACAACTCGGCCGAGCCCTCATACCGATTCGATCTCAAACGATGAACTCGGCAGGGACCCGGCAGGGCCTTCCCCGAAAGATCGCCTCGGCTTCGACCCAGCTATATGGCGTCGCTCCGGAGGTCCCGCGGCTGCCCTGCCCCAACCCTTTCGGAGGCGAAACAAAATACGGACTTATCCGGTTCACATACCCAAGACCTCGAAGCCACTCCCCCATCCTCACCCCGGCCCTCTCCAAGCATGGAGAGGGAGATTTGAGGAAAGTGGCTTCGAGAATCAGGGCTGAACCCATCAGGGTATCTCAAACAGATAATTCCGACAAAATATATCAGTCGCCTATTTGGGCGAATCCGCGGCACCGGACGCTGCAGGCCTCTCGTTAGAAGACTTGGGAGAGTCGAGATACTTCAGCAGCGGAGATTCCTGCCTGAGCAGAATGGTGGTATCGGTTGCGAATATCTTCCGGTAAACCTCCAGGTGCCGCATAAAAGAGTACAACTCCTCGTTCTTGCTGTACGCCTGAGCATAGATGACTGTAGCCTGGGCGTCGCCGTCGCCCCGGAGGGCCTCAGCCTTTCGATAGGCTTCCGCTAGTATGATTTCCTTTTCTTTTTCAGAGTTGGCTCGGATCTCCCGGGCCTGTTCGTCGCCTTCGGCCCGGTAACGCTTGGCAATGCGTTCCCTTTCGGCCTTCATGCGCGCGAAGACGCTGTTCTGAACTTCTTCCGGCAGGTCAACTCTTCTTATGCGAACGTCAATGACGCGTATTCCGAACTGCTTTGCGCCCTCGGCCGTGCCTTTTGTGACCTGGGCCATGATCCTCTCGCGTTCCTCACGGATGAAATCCTTGAAGTTGTGGCCGCCAATCTCCTGACGGAGCCTTGCGAAGATTATGTCGTTGAGGCGGGCGATGGCCCCCTGCTGGTTCCGGACGGTCTGATAGAAGAGCAGCGGTTCCTCTATCTTCCAGCGGGAAACCGTGTCAACAGTGAGTCTTTTCTTGTCAACGGTGACGTATTCAGCCGGCCGGGCTTCAGCCAACAGGATTCTCTTCTCGAACAGGAGGAGATCTTCCGCCAGTGGATACTTGAAGTACAGACCGGGTTCCCGGACTATTCTGACCGACTTCCCGAACTGCAGGATGATGCCCTGCTCCCATTCACCGATAGTGTATGCTGCCTGCGATACAAGTAAAGCTGCGACCAACAGACCTATTACGACTTTTATCATGGCGCTTCAGTTGCCTTTCTTTGAAGACGGCTGATCCTTCACCTGACCGCCGGAACGAATACCAGCCTGCCCTTCCGGAATACCGGAGAGCGGCAACAGAGGCAGGACCCTGGACTCTGCGCCTTCCATAATGAATTTCTTGGTCCCAGGAAGAAAACTCTCCGCGGCCTCCAGATGAAGGCGCTCCCTCGTTACCGCGGGGAACTTCAGATATTCCGCAAGCACGCTGTTGAACCTCTCCGCATCTCCTTGCGCGCGTATCATTCGCTGGGCCTTGTAGCCCTCGGCCATTCTTATCTCCTGCTGGGCCTGCCCCCTTGCCTTGGGCAGAATGTCCTCGGTGAATCCCTCGGCCTCTTTTATAAGTCTCTCCCGGTCTTCCCAGGCTCGTACAACGTCGTGGAAAGCCTCCTGAACCTGAGCCGGAGGGTCCACCACCAACAACCGCGCCTGAGTCACCTGGAGACCCGTGTCGTATGTATCAAGCAGCTTCTGCAAATAATTCTGGACCCGCTGCTGAATCTCCATTCTTCCGGTGGTCATGGTGTAGTCAATGCTGTTCTCACCCACCACTCCGCGCAAAGCGACTTCTCCCGACGCTCTCAGTGCCAGTTCCGGGGCTTCCGAGCCAAAGAGGAACTTTACAGGATCTCGGACCATGTATTGCACGAAGAGCTGAACATCCACGATGTTCTCGTCGCCTGTCAACATCAGCGCTTCAGCGGGCACGGATCTGGTCCGGGATCCGTCGGTACGGAAGCCGATTTCGGCACGCCGCACTTTGGCGATATCCACTATGATATGCATCATGAAAGGCTTGGGAAGCCGATATCTGAGCCCTGGATCCGTAATGGAATGTTCCTTTCCGAAGAGAAGGACCACGCCCTTTTCCCCTGGGCCTACGATATAGAAGCCAGACAGCACGTAGAGAATCAACGGGACGAGAATTATCATCCACGTCCCCCACCAGCCTTGGAAGAAGCGGTTCAGCAGCGCCCTGACGTCTTCCACACCTCGTTGTATCTCTCTGACCGGGTCCTTATCCTGCCTGGGCCTAAATTGGTCCATTGAACCTCCACGGTAGAAGAATGATACGGTTTCGCCGTAAAAATCGTGGGTTGACCGGGCAGTGGCGTGTCTCGGGGGCGAAGTCGGGTCCGCCGTCGCCGCTGGAAGAGCCACATCGCCCGTCTCGGAGGAATAAGGGCGAACTCGTACCGGACATTTATAGTTCAATACCGGATGGAAATCAAATGCCGGCAAGATACTGTGTTCAGCGGGTTGCCCGGAAAGATTGCAAGGTAGGCCTTTGAGAGGAAAACCATTGAAGAGGCCGGGATGAACTGGGCGCGATCGCCTCGGCTCGATCCACCCCGGATGCATCCCAGGTGGTCAGCTGAGCTTTTCTCCGCGTCTCACTTTTTCCAGTGCGTTCAAAAACATCCCCCGAGCTGCCTGTTTTCGTTCCTGAAGTGCCTCCCGCCAGGCGTCAACCTTGCCTATTGCTTCCATTTCCCAGGGAAGCCAGCCGGCAGAATCTTTCCCTCGGATGGACCGCTCGAGTTCTTCAGGTATAGGAGGATTGCAGCACTGCTCATAATGGTGTTCCACCTTACGCAGGAACTTGAAGAGTTCTTTCATCTGTTTCTTTGTGAGTATGCGGTTGCGTTCTTCTTCTCCGAACAGTTCTTTCCTGAGAGAATTACTATTCTCCACTTTCAGATCCTGTATAAGCTTCTTCAAGTACTTGTAGTTTCGATTGAAATCGTGAGAATCTAGGAAAGTCTCGTCGGAGGCATGGAACGCACTCTGAGTCATATCCTACTCCTTTTTTGTCCCAAATATTTCAAAATCTCATTGTCACGATTCGGTTTCCAACAAGTTGCTCCGCGGTTGGGCTTTTCCACTGTTACCGGCGATCCGGACACGGCTCTGTAGGCAACTTACCCGGCCGTCCGAAGTTGATCGCTTGATTGTTCACCAGTATCAGCAGTTCCCCTGACCCAAGAGAAAGAAAGGAAGGAACGAAACCTACCAGAGAAGGGTGGCAGCCCTCTCCTGCACCCGTAGCCCGGGGCTTGACTTTCAGGGTATTCGCCCCTGAGGGAGGGCTCCTATCACCCCGCGCGGAGAGAGTCAAGAAATTAATGTCCATAGAGCGCGAATTCAGGTCAAAAAGTCGCGATATATTTCGCGGTGGAGTGCCCTTCACCGACAGGCTGGTAGAACTCAATATGAACTGGGATACGCGCAGCTGCTTAGGCGCGCTTATAAGACGGGCCGCTGTCAAGAGCGGCCAAGAATTATCTTGTCCAGGAGTATAGTGAGTTCGTCCTTGGGAAGTGGGAGGTGTTCCAGGGCCACTTCTCGTATGGTCTTGCCCCGTTCATGGGCTTCCCTGACAAGCGCAGCGGTGGCTTCGTAACCTATGTGAGGCGCCAAAACGGTGCTCACGGCGAGGCTCTGTTCCAGGTTTGAGAGGCATTTTTCTCTGTCGGCGACTATGCCGTCAACGCACCTTTGAGAAAAACGCAGGCAGACCGAATGGAGGAGATCTATGGACTGGAGAAGATTGTAGGCTATGAGCGGCATGCAAACGTTCAGCTCAAAGAATCCGCCTGCTCCGCCGATTGTCACTGCCGCGTCGTTGGCGATGACCTGAGCTGATACCTGAATCACTGTCTCGGGTATGACGGGATTGACCTTTCCGGGCATGATTGAGGACCCCGGCTGAAGCGACGGGATAGCAATCTCTCCGAGTCCGCACCTGGGCCCGGAAGCGAGCCACCTGACATCGTTTGCGATCTTCATCAGGCTCACACTGAAGGTTTTCAGCGCGCCACTGGTTTCCACGGTCGCGTCCTGAGCCGCCTGGGCTTCGAAGTGATTGCGGGCCTCCACAAATGGGCATCCGGTGTCCTCGGCGATCAGTTCTATCACCCGTGGTGCAAAACCGGCCGGCGCGTTGAGTCCGTTGCCCACAGCGGTGCCGCCCAGCGCCAGTTCGGCCAGGGAAGGCTCACAAGCAGTGATCCTTCTTATTCCCAGCTCGACCTGCCTCTCGTAGGCTCCGAATTCTTCACCCAGGAAGATGGGCAGAGCATCTTGAAGATGGGTCCTGCCGACCTTTCTGATGTCCGCGAATTCCCGGGATTTTCGCCCCAGGCTTTCCCGAAGCGTCTCCATCGCGGGGACCAGGCCCGTACGGATCGCAACCAGCGCGGCCACGTGGATGGCAGTGGGTATAACGTCGTTGCTGGATTGGCTCATATTGACGTGATCATTGGGATGAACCGGCGATTTGCCTCCCCGGCGGCCGGTCAGGATCTCGTTTGCCCGCCCCGCAATCACCTCGTTGGCATTCATGTTGGAGGATGTGCCCGAGCCCGTCTGGAACACGTCCACCACAAACTGGTCGTAGTGATCTCCTGAGGCCACTTCTCCGGCCGCGGTCATGATAGCTCCGGCCAACTCCGGCAGCAGCAATCCCAGCTCCTGATTGACGCTGGCGGCGTGCTTCTTGATCCACGCAATGGCTCTGATGAACGAGCGAGGAAACACTAGCCCGCTGATGGAAAAATTCTCGACGGCCCGCTGGGTTTGTGCGCCGAAGTACGCGGTCTCGGGGACTCGAACCACGCCCATGGTGTCTTGTTCGTCGCGGTACTTCATTTTCCCTCTCTGCAGGAATGCGTAGCGGTAACTATGTTCAATCCCACATTCCGCCCTCCAAAGGGCTTTTCGTTCCCGTGTTTTCGGAATGGGGGTAATTTGCCTCGATCCCTCCGAGTCCCATCTCCATGACACACCTCCTCGGAAAGGCGTCCAAGGTCTATCATACCTTCATACAGCGTACAAGGCCTTTCTTCCACGCAAGAAAGATTCCCGGATTCCTGGGCCATGCAAGTGCGGAACGCGGGTTACCAGGACGGGACGTTCACTTATCAGTACTCCGTGGGCTACGAAGTCGAATGCGAGAAGGGAGTAGTTCACAATGTTCTTGTAGGGCATATGCGTCGCCGGCACGCGGGAGTTCGAATCATCTGCGATTACACGGACGGAGTCTACGATCAGTGGAAGCGGACATTAGAGTCTTTCTGCGCTCGGTGGACTTCAGGGAGTCAGAGGCGGTGGTGACCTATGCGTCGAGCCCTCTGGTGAAGCATGCCAAACGGGTCACCGCCGGCAGGCGACAGCCTCGAGCAGTGAGAACCAACCTTTCGGATCGCAGTACCAACGGCTCACCTCCATGCCCGCATCACGAATCATCTTTTCTGCGCCATGCCGCCTGAATTTGCGGCAAATCTCCGTTCGAACAGTGTCCCCTTTCCTCAGGACGAAGGAAGCAGCTATTCCCTTGACCTCGGCCCAAATGTCTCTTCTGGCTCGAAGATGCATTTCGACGCGCTCCTCGTCATTATTGAAGAAGGCAACATGGTCAAAGGCATCCGGGTTGAAATTCCCCCGCAACTCGCGGTTGATGACGAGCAATATGTTCTTGTTGAACTCGGCGGTCACGTTTCGGGAATCGTTGTAAGCCGCCTCGAGGACTTCGACCGGTTTGACCATGTCCAGTCCGAGGAGAAAGCGATCACCCGGATTGAGCATTGCTGCCACATCCAGCAGAAAAGACAAGGCCTCGCCCTCGTTCAGGTTACCGATGGTACTACCAAAGAACAGAACTAACTTTGGGCGATCCGATTGCAGCGTGTGGAGGTCGCGGGTGAAATCCGCCTCTATCCCGTTGACCCTCAGCTCAGGGTACACGGCTGTCAGCTCCGCCGAGGATTGCGTCAGGGCTGAAGCACACACATCCACCGGCACATAGCGCACATCGGCCCTACGCCACGGGGCCAGGGCATCGAGCAAAGTTCTGATTTTCCAGTTGGCGCC
>Ga0172371_10002655_pt1 | contig 28243 bp, 29 predicted proteins | sample Lak12m_FD_114543 | JGI IMG/M metagenome (GOLD analysis project Ga0172371, IMG submission 114543) | Freshwater microbial communities from Kabuno Bay, South-Kivu, Congo - kab_022012_12m | ecosystem: Environmental > Aquatic > Freshwater > Lake | place: Democratic Republic of the Congo: South-Kivu...
TAACCAGGTCCCAGAACCAGTGGTAGAAGCCCACTGCCTCAACCAATACCCTGGAATCCTTAAAACCTTCAAAAAACTCCTCAATCTTATGGATACAGCTGGTATCTATCTTTTTAACCCTTACAAACACGCCTTTTTCATCCATCACCGCTACTGTCAAGCTCTCCTTATGCAGGTCTACGCCGATGTGGTGCATATCCAGCCCTCCTTTTTCTTAAAGTACCGATTCCTTTTTAAATATCCTATTCTTAAAGTGTAACCTATGTACCCGGTCTAAAATGTAACCTAGGAGTCGCATCAACAAAAAAAGTTGACAATGCCACGGGGGGGGGGGGTAAACTATAACCTAACAGCATAATACAATTCCCCAAGGCAAGAGGAGGAATCAATGTTTACCAGCCCTAAAAATATTCTACCAGAAAAAGAACATGGTTTCACCCTTATTGAGCTTATTGTTGTCATAATCATCGTAGGAATACTTGCGGCGGTAGGTATGACGCAATACACCAAAACGGTAGAAAAAGGACGAACTGCCGAAGCATATTCGGTATTAGGTTTAGGTATGAGATTGCAATTTTCTTATTACCTGGAGAACGGCGTATATGGCAGGCATGATAGCGACCTTGATACTATTGGTTTAAGTAGTGTGCCGGCATGTAATGGAGGATCAGGTTGTTATACGTGTTCAAACACAAGCTATTATTTCAATTATTATTGCAGGTTACCTGAGGATGGAGGACCGCGCTGTGTAGCTTATAGATGTACTTCGGGGGGTAAAGTACCTAACGCATCAGCGGGGTATGCTATAGCATTTTATGATAATGGGCCTAAATCCTGTATTGATGGCAGTTGTCCATAGGATGTATAAGATCCATAGTGATTTTGGGATACAATACTTAATCTAATTTTGAGTTAGGCGCTCCCTTTTTCTACCTTTAATAGGGGCAGAAAGAGGGATTTTTTATTGTTTTTGCCGAAGGGTATTGTAAACGTGCAATTAGTCCGCCATTGATTCAGTGGCGGACGCACGCGTACAATACCCTGAGAGCAAAAACAGTAAACCAGGCCCTATTTTTACCTTTGACAAAGCCACCCGGCTGTGATAAGTTTATAATATTATGAAACGCGTAATTTTAGCTTTGTTGATCATTTTTTCCCTCTGGCTCCAGCCGGCTTACCCCTATTGGATCTGGACCCCTAAAAGCGGCAAATGGGTTAACCCCAAAAACCTGCCTAAAGATAACCCCAAAGAGCAGTTTGATTACGCCAAATCATTTTACGATGACAAGAAATATGACGAGGCTGTCCGCGAGTTCCGCAAGCTGCTTAAGGCCTATCCCAAATCAGCCGAGGCAGCCGAGGCCCAGTATTACATCGGCCTGACCGAGGAGGAGCAGGGCAAATTATATGAGGCCTACCAGGCCTACCAGATGGTGGTCGATAAATATCCGTTTTCCGAGCGTATCCAGGAGATCATCGAGCGGGAGTATAAGATCGCCGAAAAATTTATGGCCGGGGAAAAACGTAAAGCCTTGGGGATAACCCTGCCTGTGGAGAATCCGGCTATCGAGATATTCGGGAAGGTGGTGGAAAATTCCACTTACGGCCCTCTGGCCCCTCAGGCGCAATATAAATTAGGCCTAGTTTTAAAAGGCCTGCAGCGCTATTATGAGGCGGAAGAGGAGTTTAACAAGGTGGTCTCGCGCTACCCGGACAGCGAATGGGCCGCTGCCGCGGAATTCCAGATCGCCTCAAGCCGGGCCAGTCTTTCCAAAGGCCCTGCTTACGATCAGGGAGCGGCGCAGGAGGCAAAGGAGAAGTTTGAAGAGTTTGTAAAAGAGCATCCTGACGCAGTACTCTCCCTTGACGCTGAAAAGAATATCAGCAGCATCAGGGAAAAGGAGGCGCAGGCCTCTTTCAATATCGCCCAATTCTATGAGAAGCAAAAGGCTTTTGATTCAGCCAGGATATATTATAATGATATAATCAATAGTTACGCAGAAAGCCCCTGGGCTGCTCAAGCCGCGGCCAAGCTGCGGGCAATGGAGATAACGGAGCGCAAAAATGAAAAGAATAAATAAAACCGGTTTATTTTTCTCTCTGGCTGCTATATTCTGTTTGCTCACCGCTGCTTTAAGCGGCTGCGGCTATACCACCCGCTCCATGCTTTCCGGGAAATACAGGACGATTTACATAACCCCCTTCTTGAATAAAGTGGATATAACCCAGGAATCCTATTCCGCCGGCAGATACCGTATTTACCGGCCGTTGCTTGAGACGGATATTACCAGGAGGGTGATCAACAAATACCTTTTTGACGGGAATCTCAAGCCGGTTAAGGAAGAGTTGGCTGATCTCGTACTTAAAGGAGAGCTGGTTGAATACCGCAAGGATCCCCTAAGTTATACCGCCGACAATAGCGAGGTTACCGAATATCGCATTAATGTTTATGTGAACTTAAGCCTCTGGGACACCAGGGAGAACAAGCTTGTCTGGGAGGAGAACCGCTTTAACGGCAACGCCTCATTTTTTACCAGCTTTGCCTCCGGCAACGTTATCAAGATAACCGAAGATGCCGCCGTGAATAACGCGATCGAGGATCTTAGCCGCCGCATCGTCGAACGCACAGTTGAGCAATGGTAATATGGTCTATTTACTTATCGGCCAGGATATCCAGGCCAAGGAAATCCAGCTTCAGAAAATAAAACAGGAATTCCTTCCCAAAGAGCTGCAGGATTTCAACTCCGACACATTATACGCAAAAGAGACAACTTTAAAAGAGATCCAGGAGAGGTTCTTGAATCTTCCGCTAAAAAGCGCCAGGAGGGTTATTGTCATCAAAGATGCCCAGTCCCTGGAAGAAACCTCCCGGGATTTTCTTATCGCTTATTGCAAAGCTGCCCGTAAAGAGTTGGTCCTGGTGCTGGATTTTGAGCGATATGATCATAAGGACAGGTTTATTAAGGACATGCAGGCTTACGCGACAATAACGCGTTTCCGGGAGACAGTCGATCCCGACACATTTGCCCTGGCCCGCCAGATCGAGTCAAAAAAGGCCGATGCCGCCCTGCGCCTATTGAACGAGTTATTAAGTAACGGAGAGGCCCCCGAGCGTATACTGGGGGCCTTACGTTTCGCCTGGGAGAGGCAGAATACGGGGAGTATGGATTCCCGCAGGCGCCTTAAGCTGCTTTTGGCCTGCGATATAGAAATAAAAACAGGCAGGTTGAAGCCTGCCTGCGCGCTGGAAAAATTAATCGTCAGCTTATGCTGTTTTGTTCAACCGCCGCGTTAAGCGTGACTTTCTGCGGTCAGCCGTAGCCGGGTGGATAATATTCTTTTTCGCCGCTTTGTCCAGCTGCGAAAATACCTTGGCGATAAATGTTTTTGCCTCCGTGATGTTTTTCTCGGAGAGCAGCTCCTGGAATTTCTTGATCGCTTTCTTAAGCTGCACCTTGATCTTAAGGTTGCGGGTATGCTTTCTTTTGTTTACGCGGTTACTTTTTAATGATGTTCTGCGTCTTGGCATATATTCTCCTTATTTTTTGATTAAATATTAATAGCATAATTAATAATCTATGTCAACAGGCAAATATCCCTTAGGCACTCAAAATCAGGCAGTTGCCCGCTCTGCTGCTGTTATCGGCCTGGCTACCCTTGCCTCGCGCATCCTGGGCTTCATCCGGGATGTGGTTATCGCCAGGTTATTCGGGATCTACATCTACGCCCAGGCATTTGTGATCGCTTTCCGCATACCCAATCTCTTCAGGGACCTGGTGGCCGAAGGCGCGGCAAATGCCGCAATCGTCCCGGTCTTAAGCGAATACAGCGCTAAGCGCTCCAAAGAGGAATTTTGGGAGCTGGCCAATATCCTGCTTAACCTGCTGCTGGTTATACTCAGCGTGATAACCATACTTGGTATAATATTTTCTCCCCTGCTTGTGCGCCTGATCGCCCCGGGTTTTATCAGCTCACCGGAGAAACTTGAGGCGACCATCCGCCTTAACCGGATCATCTTTCCTTACATCCTGCTTATCGGCTTGAGCGCTTATGCCACAGCCATGCTTAACTCCTTAAAGAATTTTGCTGTTTCGGCATTTGCCCCCTGCCTTTTGAACATATCCATAATTATTTTCGCTCTGCTATTTGGGGAAGGGATAAAGGGGTTGGCTAGCGGTATTTTAGCAGGAGGCCTCCTGCAACTGGCTGTCCAGGTGCCGGTTTTATATAAAAAGGGTTTTTGTTTAAAACTTGCTTTACATTTCAATCATCCGGGCGCGATCCAGGTGGGAAGGTTGATGCTGCCGAGGCTGGCCAGTTCAAGCATATATCAATTGAATAATTTCGTGGATTCCATCTTCGGGTCATTGGCCGCGGTGGTCGGTGACGGAGGGGTGGCGGTGCTTTATTTTGCCTACAGGATTATCCAGTTCCCCATAGGCATTTTCAGCAACGCCCTTGCCCAGGCGATGCTGCCCACCTTATCTACGCAGGCGTTAGAGGAGAGCCGGGAAGGCCTTAAAGCCACCCTTTCCTGGGGGTTGCGCGCGGTATTTTTTGTGATGCTGCCGGTGACTGCCGTGTTTATGGTTTTAGCCGGCCCCTTGGTATTTGCCCTTTTTGGCGGAGGCAGGTTTGACACAGCCTCAGGGCTGCTTACCTCCAATGCCCTGTTTTTTTACAGCATCGGCTTGTGCAGTTACGCAGGCACCAAAATACTACAGTGTTGTTTTTTCAGCCTCAAGGATACGGTTACCCCGGCCAAGATCGCTTTTCTGGCGCTGATCTTGAATATTGTATTTAACGCGGCATTGATGTTCCCTCTTAAAATTGGGGGCCTGGCCCTGGCCACATCTCTTTCAGGGATAATCTCATTTTTATTTTTGTTCCTCATTCTTAAATCCAGGCTGGCTGGTTTTGGCGAGCATAAAATATTACCGGCCTTCCTGCGCATGCTGGCAGCGGCTTTTTGCATGGCAGCGGTATGTTCCCTGGTCAATCGCGCCCTGAATCTTTGGTGGGCGTTGTTTTGCGGAGCAATCTCCTATATCATCTTTTGCCATATTTTCAGGGTCAGGGAACTTAAAGAGATTAGCCGATGGATAAGCAGAAAGATTTGAAAGAAAATATTTTGTCCGCTCCGGACTCACCCGGCGTTTACCTGATAAAGGATAAGGCCGGCAAAGTGATATATATCGGCAAGGCAAAGTCCTTAAGGAAGCGCCTAAGCACTTATTTGGGAGGGGGCCTTGAAGCTAAGACCGCGGCCATGGTATCAAATGCCGCGGATATCGAATTCAGGCTTACCCAGACAGAGGGGCTAGCGCTTTTGCTTGAGGCGGCCCTTATACATAAATATGAGCCCAGATACAACGTGGCTTTGCGCGATGATAAGAGCTTCCCTTATGTAAAGATAACCGACGAGGAATTTCCCGCTGTCTGCGTAACCCGGAAAGTAGAAACAGATTCCGGGCGTTATTTCGGGCCTTACACCAATGCCAAATTACTCCGCCAGGCGTTAAAGGTGATCCGTAAATACTTCCCTTATCGTTCCTGCAAAAAGATGCCGAAAGCCCCCTGCATCTATTACAGGATAGGGTTGTCTCCGGCTCCCTGCGCGGGAAAGATCAGCAAAGCCGAATATGCCGGGACTATCAAAAGCATAAGCCTGATCCTGGAAGGCAAAAGCGATACCCTGATAAAGAAATTAACCAAAGAGATGCGCATTAAGGCCAGGCAGCGTAACTTTGAAGAGGCAGCGGCTTTGCGGGATAAGATACTTTCTCTAAGCAGCCTGGGTACCGAATATCATATGCCCCAGGCCGGCTTAGGCGATCTAAAGGGCCTCCTTGGCCTTAAAACTCTGCCTATGCGCATCGAGGGATTTGATGTTTCGGATATTTACGGCAAAGAGGCCTGCGCTTCGATGGTCTCTTTCTATGACGGTTTACCCGATAAGGGCAATTACCGCAGGTTCCGCATCAAGGCGGTGGAAGGAATTGATGACTACGCCATGATCAGGGAAGCGGTTGCCAGGCGCTATTCCAGGCTGATCAAAGAGGGGCTTCTCATGCCGGATCTGATCCTCATTGACGGCGGGAGAGGGCATCTTGAGTCGGCGCAAAGAGAGCTTCTGCATTTGGGCCTGAAAATTCCTCTTGTAAGCATTGCTAAAGAGGAGGAAAATATATATACTACAGCCAGGGAGAGGCCTTTAAAGTTAAGTCATGATACACCGGCTTTGAATTTGATCCGCAGGGTGCGTAATGAAGCGCACCGGTTTGCGCTTTCATATCATCATGTTTTGAGAAGGAAAACGTTGATCGGCAGATGACCCCTTTCGCCAAAAGAGTTTATAAGGTTGTCCTAAGCATTCCATTGGGCCAGGCGCGCAGCTATAAATGGGTGGCGCAAAAGGCCGGTTCACCCGGGGCTTTTCAGGCGGTGGGCCAGGCCTTAAAACGTAACCCTTACCCGTTGATCATTCCCTGTCACCGGGTAATCAGGAATGATAAAGATACAGGCGGGTATGCCTTGGGAGCAAAACAAAAAAAGCTTTTATTGAAACTGGAGAGGGAACTGGCAAAATGCTTGCTTTCCAAAAAGTAAGAGGCCTTCTGTTTTATCTGAGCCTTATTTTATTTTTCACCGGGCTCCCCTTTATCCTGCTATTTGCCTTAGGGTATAAATTCGATCCGCATACCTTTAAGCTTGTAAAGACCGGCTTGATCTATATAAAGACCCAGCCTGACGGAGCGACTATATATCTTAACAATAAGCCCATCCCGGGGAAAACCCCATCCAGCATCCGGGAGCTTCTCCCCGGGCCTTATAAGATCACATTGGAGTTGGCCGAGCATTATCCCTGGAAAGGGGAGGCCAGCGTAGAAGCAGGTAAGGTCAGCCGCCTGGATAAGATCATTCTTTTTCCTCTGACCCCGGACCTGGAGCAGCTGAACCGGGAGCGGTTCTCCCTTTTCCGCCTTGATGCCGAAAACGGCCTGATCTATTATATCAACCAAAAGAACGGGGTTGTTTACCGGTCGAACCTTGATGGAGGCAATTTTGAGGATATCGCCAGCATTCCCGAAAATTTCCCGGAGATCAAAGACTGGGAGGTTTCCTCGGATAAAACCAAGCTGTTTGTTTTTAACCCCAGGCAGATCGCCGTGGTTTTTTTCGAAGGAACGGATAATTATGAGTATCCGGATTCTGCCGTATTCCTGGATTACCCAAGGGAAAGGATGATCCGGGCTTTCTGGCATTCGGATAGTTACCATCTGGTAGTGATAACCAACAGGCACATCGGCGTAATTGAGGCCCGACAGGGAGCCCTGCCGGTCGGCCTGATCGAGCTGGACAATGAAAACACGGCATCTTACTACGATAACAAGCGGGATATTCTTTATTTCTCCGATATCCAGAAGGATTCCGAAGGCGCTGCCTATAATAACCTTTACCGGCTGAAGTTAAATGCCGACCTTTATTTTCTGGAAAGGTTGATAGGGAAGGAGGGCCCGGGTGAATAAGGAGAAGATGCTGAAGCGTGTTTTTGAGATCATTCCCGGAGGTTTATCCTGGGGTATCATCCTCTCGCTTGTCCTCTTATCTATCTTTTATCCGGTAGCCAGCGCGATCATTATCATTACCTTTGATTTTTATTGGATCATCCGCACGGTTTACTTAACCACGCTTTTGGTCATGGCCCGCCATCGTCTTTATCAGGAGAAGAACAGGGATTGGCTCAAGCGCTGTCTGGAACTGCCCGGAGAAAAAAGTTGCGTGCAGCTGTATCAGTTGGTGATATTCCCGGTTTATAATGAAGGACCGGAGGTTTTGCGGCCGTCTTTGGCGGCATTGAAGGCGACGAATTACCCCAAAGACAGGATCATCGTGGTCATGTCTTTTGAGGAGAGGAATAAACTGGCGCGACAGAATGCCGAGGCCCTGGAGAAAGAATTCAGGCATGAGTTTGGGGCCTATTTATCCACCTTCCATCCCGACGGCTTACCCGGAGAAAGCCGCACTAAGGGCGCAAATTCCACCTGGGCGGCAAAGGCGGCAAAGGAACATATAGACAGCCGGGGGATCCACGTCGAAGAGGTGCTTGTTTCCTGTTTTGACGCGGATACCTGCGTTGAGCCGGAGTATTTCGGCTGCCTGAATTATCATTTCCTGATATCCGATAAACCGCATCAGGCCAGCTATCAGCCTATGCCGGTTTATAATAATAATATCTGGCAGGCGCCATCTTTTGCCAGGCTGGTTGAGATCAGCGGCTCGTTCTGCCAGTTGATCGAGAGCATGCGGCTTGAGAAGTTCGTTACCTTTTCCAGCCACAGCATGAGCTTTAAGACGCTGGTAGAGGTTGATTACTGGCCGGTGGATATGATCTCCGATGACTCGGTGATCTATTGGAAGGCCTTCCTGCATTATAACGGGGATTACCGCGTGGTCCCCTTGTATATCACCGTTTCCATGGATGTGGCTTACTCAAACAATATCTGGCGCACCATGGTTGTGCAGTATAAACAAAAAAGAAGGTGGGCCTGGGGGGTGGAGAATTTTGCCTTTGTGGCCGAGGGTTTTCTGAAGAACAGGAATATTCCCCTGGCCAGGAAATTTAGGAGATCATTCCATCTTTTGGAGAGCCATGTTACCTGGGCGGTCTGGGCGGTCATCCTGGTACTTATTGGACCTCTTCCTATACTTTTTGGCGGGGCTTTCTTTAGCTCGATGTCCATTGCCTATAACCTGCCGAAGATCACCGGGTTATTGTTCAACTTTACCCTCCTGACCAGCCTTACCTGGATATTCTTAAGCTGGACGATCCTGCCGGAGAGGCCCAAGGGTTTCGGCTGGTTCAAGAATATACTCCTGGTCCTGGAATGGGCCTTTGTTCCGCTGTTGATACTTGTCCTCGGTTCTACCCCGGCGCTGGATGCCCAGACCCGGCTTATGTTTGCCCGGTATATGGAATTTAATCCTACACTAAAAGGGAATAAAGTGTTATAATCAATAAAATAATTCGACAAGGGGGGAAGATGGATATAAAGAAATTATTGCAGGAGATGATAGATAGGGACGCGTCGGATCTTTTTTACCGGGCCGGAGGCACTCCGCGCCTTAGGGTTGACGGCAAGATCATCTCAGTAGATGATAAGGCCTTAACTGTAGAGGATGTTAAGCTTGCCATGGAGCAGCTGACAAATGAAAAGCAGCGCGAGGCCTTTACAAAAAAGATGGACGTGGATTTCGCCGTTTACATTAAGGAGTTATCGCGGCGCTTCCGGGTGAGCATATTCATGCAAAGGAATTGGCCTTCCATCGTTATCAGGAATGTGCGTAATAATATCTCCAGCTTTGAGGAGCTCAACCTCCCCGCCGACATATTAAAAAAGCTTTCTATGGAAACCCGGGGCCTGGTGCTTTTGACCGGCAGTATGGGCAGCGGCAAGTCCCGGACCCTGGCCAGCATGATCGAGTATATCAATAATAACGCCAAAAAACATATCCTGACCGCCGAGGAGCCGATCGAGTTCACCTTTGAGGATAAGCTGTCGATCATCAACCAGCGGGAGCTGGGGATCGACGTTTCTTCCTATCCTGTTGCTTTGCGCGCCTTTACCCTGCAGAGTCCGGATGTGATCTTGATCGGGAATATCCGCGATTATGAGACCGTCTCAAGCGCCATGGCCGCCGCCGAAACCGGTGTCCTGGTCTTAAGCACCCTGCACACCATCAATGCCCCGCAGACAATCGAGAGGTTGATCAATCTTTTTCCTCCGCACCAGCACCAAGAGGTGAGGAATCAGCTGGCTACCCTGCTTAAAGGGGTCATCTCTCTGCGCCTGATCCCTACCAAGGACGGCGCCGGGCGTATACCTGCTTGTGAGGTTATGGTTTTGACCCCGACGATCAGCCGGCTTATCCGCGAGGGGAAGACTCGGGATATCCCCCAGTTCATTGAGGACGGGGCGCTATTCGGCATGCAGTCGCTCAACCAGTCCTTGGTCAAATTGGTGCGCGAGGGCAAGATCACCGAGGAGGAAGCCGGCCTGGCCTCGGATAACCGCGATGAATTCCTGCTGGCGCTTAAGGGAATAAAAAAATCGTAAGGAGACAGCCATGCTTGATGAGATCAAAACCAAACTTGTCGATATCGGGGTAACCATTGAAAATCTAAGAGGTTATCTTTGACGTTGAAAATAAAAAGCGCCTGGCAGAAGATCTATCCAGCCAAATGTCCGCTGCCGGATTCTGGGATGACGCCCAACGTTCCACAAAAATAGTCAGGGAATTAAAGGCCCTCAAGGCGGTTGTCGAGCCCTGGGAATTGGCTTATAAGAAATACCAGGAGCTTAAGGAGCTCATTCCTCTGGTTAAAGATGAGGATGAAGGGCTGCTCCTGGACTTAAAGAGCAATGCCGATGTGTTGCTGGGCATTATAAATAAGCTGGAGTTCCAGGTGCTTTTGGCTGGCCGGCTTGATAAGAATAGCGCTATCTTAAGCATTAATGCGGGGGCAGGCGGCACAGAATCATGCGATTGGGCAGGGATGCTCTTTAGGATGTACAGCCGTTTTAGCCAAAGCCGCGGCTACACGGTCAAAACTATCGATATTCTCCCCGGGGAAGAGGCGGGGATAAAAAATATTACCTGCCTGATCGAGGGGGATTACGCTTACGGTTATTTAAAGACAGAACGGGGTGTGCATCGCCTCGTGCGCATCTCGCCTTTTGACGCCAATAAGCGCAGGCATACCTCTTTTGCCTCGGTAGATGTGATACCGGAGATCGAAGAGGATCTGGATATCCAGCTGGATGAAAAGGATTTGCGCATAGATGTATTCCGTTCCAAGGGCGCCGGCGGCCAAAGTGTCAACACTACTGATTCAGCGGTAAGGATCACCCATATACCCACGGGGATCGTCGCCCAGTGCCAGAATGAACGTTCGCAGCACCAGAACAAGCAGACCGCTTTAAAAATACTTAAAGGCCGGCTTTACCAGGCGCAGTCGGCGAAAAAAGAGGAAGAGCTAAAGCAGCAGGGCCAGGAGAAAAAAAAGATCGAATGGGGCAGCCAGATCCGTTCTTATGTCCTGCACCCCTATCATTTGGTCAAGGATCATCGCACAGATCTTGAAACCGGGGACAGCCAAAAGGTGCTAGACGGCTACCTGGATGAATTTATCGAGGCTTTTCTGAAGTTCAGCGCGAATCAATAAAAGAGGTGCTCGTGTTAGGATTGATCAAAAAAGCAATGCTTAATAATAAGCAGGGGGCCATCAGAAAGAGATTCCCCGGCTTAAATATAGTCCTGCATTCCGAGATGCCCAGTCCTTCAATGAATAAGATGGTTGAGGTAGCCGGCCTGGTTGATCGGGTGAATTCTTATGAAAGCCGGCTGCAGCCGCTTAGCGACGCAGAGCTTCGCGCCAAGACGGATGATTTCAAGCGGCATTTAAGCAAGAAAGCCGAACAATTCGCTCAAGAATTGGAAGAGCTGCGTCAGGCAATGCTTTCAGTGGCTATGCCCGAAGAAAAAGAAAAATTAAAAGAGAAGCTGAAAAACAGCCGCAACAGGATCTTTAACGAGATCCTGCCGGAGGCCTTTGCCGTTGTCAGAGAGGCATCTCGCCGGGCGATCGGCTTAAGGCATTTTGATGTGCAGATCGCCGGAGGCATTATTTTGCATGAAGGCAGGATCGCGGAGATGTCTACCGGCGAAGGAAAAACCCTGGTTGCTACCCTCGCCGCTTATCTCAACGCCCTTCTGGGCAAAGGGGTGCATATCGTTACGGTCAATGATTACCTGGCCAGGCGCGACCGGGAATGGATGGGGCCGATCTATGAATTCCTGGGGCTATCCGTCGGTACTATCCAGCATGATATGTCGGATGCTGAGAGAAAACTTGCCTATGCCTGCGATATAACTTACGGCACCAACAATGAGTTTGGCTTTGATTATCTGCGCGATAACATGAAATATTCCATAGAGGAGCTGGTGCAGCGGCCGTTTTATTATGCCATAGTCGATGAGGTTGATTCCATCCTGATCGATGAGGCCCGCACCCCGCTGATCATCTCCGGGCCTGCGGAGGAATCTACTGATAAATATTACACCGCTAAGAAAATAGTGGAGCAGTTAAACGGCCGCCGGGTGACCGAGAGCGATGAGATCGACGCCAAATACAAGGGGCTGGACCTAGGCAAAGGTTTTGATTATGTGGCGGATGAAAAGGCCCAGACAGTCGCCCTGACCGAAGAGGGGGAGCAGAAGGCCTCCCGGCTTTGGGGAGTTGAGAGCCTGCATACTTTAGAGAGCATTGAATACAGGCACCATACTATCCAGGCCTTGCGGGCAAAGGAATTCTTCCAGCGCGATGTTGATTACGTGGTTAAGGACGGCCAGGTAATTATCGTGGATGAGTTTACCGGGAGGCTTATGCCCGGCAGGCGCTGGTCAGATGGGTTGCACCAGGCAGTGGAATCCAAAGAAGGGATGAAGATCGAGAGGGAGAACCAGACCCTGGCAACCGTGACCTTCCAGAATTATTTCCGTATGTATGAGAAATTAGCCGGGATGACCGGCACCGCATTCACCGAGTCCAATGAGTTTAAAAGCATCTATCAGCTGGATGTGGTTGTCCTGCCTACCAACCGGCCGCTTGTACGTAAGAATTATCCTGACCGTATATATAAAACCGAAAAAGAAAAGTTTAATGCGGTAGTTGAAGAGATCGTAGAATTATATAATGCAGGCAGGCCGGTGCTTGTCGGGACCATCACCATTGATAAATCCGAGCATCTTTCCGAACTGCTTAAGCGCCGGGGCATACCACACCAGGTATTGAACGCCAAATACCATGAAATGGAGGCGCAGATCATTGCCCAGGCCGGCAGGTATAAAGGGGTGACTATCGCCACGAACATGGCCGGCCGCGGAACAGATATACTTTTGGGCGGTAACCCGGAATTTGTCGCTAAAAACGTGGCCAAGCAAAAATTAAAACCCGATGATCCAAATTATTCCCGAGAATACCAGGCGATCCTCCAGAAGTATAAATCAGAGGCCCAGGTTGAACATGATAAGGTGGTAAGGTTAGGCGGCCTGCACATTTTAGGCACCGAGCGCCATGAGGCCCGGCGCATTGATAACCAGCTGCGCGGAAGAAGCGGCAGGCAGGGTGACCCGGGCTCTTCGCGTTTCTATGTCTCTTTAAAAGACGACCTGATGCGGCTCTTTGGTTCGGAGAGGATCATAGGATTAATGGATAAATTGGGTTTAGAGGAAGGCCAGGTCATTGAACATCCCTGGGTGACCGGCTCCATCGAGATCGCCCAGCGCAGGGTGGAACAGCACAACTTTGAGATCAGGAAGCAGCTTTTGGAATATGATAATGTGATGAACAAGCAGCGGGAGATCATCTACGGCCAGCGCCTGCAGATCTTGGAGGGGTTTTCCTTAAAGGAAAATATCATTGAGATCATTTATAAACTTAGCGAGGAATATCTGCGGATTTACCAGCAGGCAAATTCCTCCGAGATAGATACCGCGGGCCTGGTCAATTCCCTGGCTTTGAAGTTCGGGCTTAGCCTGCAGGAGGAAAAGTTTGACGGGCTTGATGCGGAGGGAATAAAAGAACAGCTTGCAAGCGCCCTGCTTAAGGCATACGAACTTAAAGAGCAGGGGATCGGCGAAGATTTAATGCGCAATTTAGAGCGTATGGTCTTTTTGCAGATAATTGACGCCAAGTGGAAGGATCATCTTTACGCGATGGATTCCTTACGCGAAGGCATAGGACTGCGCGCCTACGGTCAGCGCGACCCTCTGATCGAATATAAGCGCGAGGCCTTTGAAATGTTCAGCCAGATGATCTCCGGGATCGAAGATGAAGCGGTTGAGACTGTCTTTAAATTGCAGCCGGCCAAACCGGAAAGGCTGCGCGGGGTTTTTAGCTCCCTGCCCAAGGAATTGAGCCATACGGAATTATCTCAATTTGAAGCCCCTGCTGCTCAAGAGGCCGCTCCGGAACCGGCAGTTATCCAAAATAAACAGGCGCCGGCCGCAGGTCAATCCCATCAGCCCAAAGTCGGGCGCAATGATCCCTGCGTGTGCGGTTCGGGAAAAAAGTATAAAAAGTGCTGCGGCAAATGAAAGCTTTAACGCTAAAAGATATATCCCTATCCATCTTTGGCGCTTTTTTATTGAGCCTGCCTTTTTCATCCGGAAATCTCTGGATAATCAGTTGGTTTGGTTTTCTACCGTTATTTTTCAGCCTGCGCAATAAGTCCGGATTACAATCCTTCCTCCTGGCGTATATCTGCGGGGTTATCTTCTGGGGTTTTACTGTTTATTGGCTGGTGCATGTAACGCTTTTAGGCACGGTTATTTTAATTTTGTATCTGGCTTTTTATTTCGGCGCCTTCGGCCCGTTATTTACCGCAGCTGACCGCAAGTTAGGGGCTGCCGGATTATTTTTTATCCCCTGCACTTGGGTCCTGCTGGAATACCTGCGCAGCCACCTGTTCACCGGCTTCCCTTGGGCGCTAGCCGGGTTATCGCAATACAGGAATTTACCGGTTATCCAGATAGCCGATTTAACCGGCGCCTGGGGAGTTTCCTTCCTGGTGATTTTCTTTAATGCCACGCTTTACCTCATTTGGCGCGGAAAAATGAACCTACGGATTTATTTTATCTGCGCGGCAATACTGATATTATCTTTAACTTACGGGTTTTATAAATTAAACCGGGGTTATGCCTGTAGAACCGATAAACCAACGATAAAGGTGACGGTAATTCAGGGGAATATCCCGCAGAATCTGAAATGGGATGTGTCCGCGCGCAATTTCATATTGAATAGATACGAAGAATTGACCTCCGGGTCAGCCGGGGATAACCCCGCGCTGATCATCTGGCCTGAAGCATCTGTGCCCGGGATCTTGGGAGAGGATGACGCTGCATTTGAGCAGGTTTTTTCTTTAGCAGGCATCCTGAATATTGACATTCTGGCAGGGGCGGTTTCGCGCAGCGGAGGCAGCTATTTTAACAGCGCCTTGTTTATTGATAAGTCAGGCAAGCCGGCCAGGGCCTACCATAAGCTGCACCTGGTCCCTTTCGGGGAATTCATTCCGTTTAAGGAGACATTCCCTTTTTTGCAGACCATCGCTCCTATAGGAGATATCCAGCCCGGGAAGGAGTATACAATTTTTGATAGGCCGGCAAAATTTGGAGTGCTTATTTGTTTTGAGGACCTTTTCCCGGAGTTATCCCGCCGCTTCGTAAAAAATGGAGCGGATTTTTTAGTGAACATTACTAATGATGCCTGGTATAAAGAGACCAGCGCTGCGGCCCAACATTTTTCCGCTTCAGTATTCAGGGCGGTAGAGAACCGTGTGTATCTGGCCCGGGCGGCTAACACGGGCCTCTCCGGATTCATTGACCCCGGGGGGAGGATAGTCTCGCCGGTGCGGAATACCGCAGGCAAGGAGATATTTGTCAGGGGTTTTAGCAGCGCGGAGATCTGTTTACCGGCAGCCGGAAGTTTTTACAACCGCTACGGCGATATTTTTGTGCTCCTATGTCTGCTGCTTGACATCTGTGTTATAATTATTCATAAATTCAGCCGCCGTTAACAATGAGAAAATTATTTTTAATTATTTTAGTTTCGGCTTTGGTATTCGTAGGGCTGGGATCGCTGAATAAACAGCATTTTGCCTGCCCCATTGAATATAAAAGCGATATACTTGTCCGGAAAGATTGCCGCGGCGACGGATTATTTGCCTCAAGCCGCTCCGGCAGGAGGCTGCATAACGGCATAGACCTGCTGGCGGATATCGGTAGCCCTGTCCTGGCGGCTAAGAGCGGCAAAGTAGTGAGCGCGACCCAGAACCGGGGCATGGGCAAATACGTGATCATCCGGCACAGGGATAACATCATCACTATCTACGGCCACCTTTCGGAGATCTCCGTGCGGAAAAATGATTTCGTCCGGGGCGGGCAGGTGATCGGCAGGGTGGGCAAGACCGGCAATGCCAGGCATTACGGCATAATGCCGCATCTGCATTTTGAGATCAGGAAAAGCGGGGTACCCCAGGACCCTCTTGAATATATCTAATCTTCCTTGGGCTCCATGTGCACTACCACATCGGTTATTCCGGGTATCGCTGATTTGATCGCTTCTTCAATACGGTAGCTTATCCGGTGGGCATTATCCATGCGCATATCCGGGTCAACCTGCACATGCAGGTCAATATAAATATCATCTATCCTGCCGCGGCTGCGGATCTTATGGCAGGCTCGCACTCCCTCTATTTTTAATACAATATCCTTTATCTTAGTGTCATCCAGAAAGGCCGCTGTATCGCAGAGCACTGCCTGGCCCTGCTTTATTATTTCGTATCCGGCATGGGCGATGAATAAGGATATGATGATGGTGGCGATGTGGTCGACTATGGAAAACCCCGCCTTTATCAGCACAAGAGAGATTATTACCGAAACAGAAGTAAAGATATCCCCCTTTGTATGCATGGAGTCGGAAATAAGGATATCGCTTTGCAGGAGCTTGCCTTTCTTGCGCTCGTAATTCATGACCAGGAAATTAACCAGCATGGTAGCCAGCATTATTACAAAGCTTTTTACATCAACCCTGGCCAGGTCCGGATTATTCAGGCGCATTATGCTGTCTTTGGCAAGATTAAAGGCGAGGATGAATAAGAGCACCCCGATGCCCAGCGAAAAGAATGTTTCGTATTTTTTGTGGCCGTAAGGATGGTCCTTGTCAATGGGCCGGCAGGCAAAATGTATGCCGATCAGGCCCACGATGTTGGATGCGCCGTCAGCCAGCGAGTGGAAGCCGTCGGCAGCCATACTTTCGCAGCTGGTCACCAGGCCGTAGATGATCTTTGCCGCAGCCACCGCCCAGTTTAAAGCGAGTATGACAAAGAGGGTCTTACGGATCTTACGGTAATGTTCGCGCGCATCGATTGCCATGAGATTATTGTATATTAATTACGGCCTTTTGCAAATTATTTTATGAACGGAGGGACGTTCCCCCAGGTACCATCCTTTGCGGCTCTATCCGATGGTAAATCAATAAATTAGAACGAGAATTTACAAAAGGGGTGTCCCCTTGGGGAACGTCCCCGTTTTACTTGGGGAACGTCCCCGTTTTACGTCCCCGTTTTAATTTTTTCCTCGACTAAAATCCCCGCGAATGATAAAATATAAAACATGGCTATAAAGAAATTACCGATTTTTTTGTGTGCTGCACTGTTGTCCGGCTGCGCCGGCCTAAGGGGCCCCGAAGCAGTGCATTGGCCGCCATTTCCTTCTTTAGAGCCCTTCAAGAAAAATGAGCGGGTCCTTATTCTGGCCCCGCATCCCGATGATGAAGCCATCGCCTGCGCAGGGGTTATCCAGCAGGCGCTTAAAGCCGGAGCTAAAGTCAGAATAGTCTATTTGACCAACGGCGACCACAATGAGATCTCCTTTATCGTTTATGAAAAAAGAATTACCATGCGCCAGGGCGAGTTCGTGCATATGGGCAAGGTGCGCCAGGGTGAAGCGGTCAAGGCGATGAAATTCTTAGGGCTATCCGAAAATGACCTGGTATTTTTAGGTTACCCTGATTTCGGGACTTTCGCTATATTCAGCCAGTATTGGGGTAAAGGCAAGCCCTTCCGCGACCGGATGACCCGCATATCCAGTGTGCCGTATAAGGATAGCCCTTCTTACGGAGCGCCTTACCGGGGAGAAAGTATTTTAAACGACCTGAAAAAACAGATCCTGGATTATAAGCCGGATAAAATATTCGTTTCCCATCCGGCGGATGTCAATGTGGATCACAAAACCTTTTACCTGTTCCTCCAGGTGGCTTTAAGCGACCTTGAAGGCAAGATCCGCAAGCCGAAGGTTTATCCATACCTTGTGCATTGCGTGGGATGGCCCAAGCCGCGGCACTACCACCCTGAACTGGAGTTATATCCTCCGGATAAATTCATCAATGCCCGGATCAACTGGCTGCGTTATGACTTAAGCTTTGATGAGCTGGACAAAAAATACCGGACCATTCTCTTTTACAAAAGCCAGACCCAATCCAGCGCTTTTTATTTGTTTGCCTTCGCCAGGGAAAACGAGCTTTTCGGAGATTACCCGGCGGTGCAATTAAAACCCCAGTTGACATGGAAAGACAAGGTTATTTCCTATTTCGGGGCTTCCGGGATGTACGGGGAGCCGCAGGATCCGGAGTTTCCCCGTTCAGATGATGCGATAGAGGATAAAGGTGAGGTGAGTTTTGCCCAGGCGGATAATTATTTTATCGTGCGGGTGGATAAGCCCAGAAAGCTTAGCCGCAGGTTCGGGGTGATGCTTTATGTTTTCGGATACAATAAGAACGATGACTTTGCCGAGATGCCCAAAATACGCATTATTACCATGGGGAATAGCTGTAAGGTTTTTAACGCGAAGAGAAGGATTATTAGCCACGGGGTGAAGATAGAACGCGAGAGGGGTTCGCTGATCTTAAAGATCCCGCTGGAATTGCTTGGGGATCCGGATTACGTGCTTACCTCACTTAAGGCCTATCATGGCAATGTTCCTGTTGAAGCGACGGGTTTCCGTAAGATCATAATCAAGTAGGGGGGAATATGCTGGAGTTTAAGACAGTCAAAATAGATAAACCGGTTGATATGAATTTCATATTAGGCCAGGCGCATTTCATTAAAACAGTGGAGGACCTATACGAAGCCCTGGCTAATGTGCCGGGGATAAAGTTCGGCCTGGCCTTTACCGAGTCATCGGGGGCATGCAAGATAAGAAGCGAGGGCAATGACGCTTACCTCAAGGAGCTGGCCTCCAAGAACGCCCTGGGGCTTGGTTGCGGCCACAGTTTTATAATCTTTCTCAAGGATGCTTATCCTATCAATGTCTTAAATGCGATAAAGAATATTCCCGAAGTATGCAGCATATATTGCGCCACTGCCAATCCCGCAGAAGTAATTATAGCCGAGACCAAAAGCGGCCGGGGGATATTGGGCGTGATCGACGGTTCTCTGCCCAAAGGGGTTGAGGGCAAGGAGGATATCGCCTGGCGCAAGGAGCTCTTGCGCAAGATCGGCTATAAGCTATGAAAATGGGGTCAGAATTATTTTTTAACGACAGGGCGAGGGAAAAATAATTCTGACCCCATTTTTCTACTTGCAATCAGGCGCCGCTTTGTTATAATTCATCAACATGGACTTTAAAAGAATACGTAAAAGCTTAAGCCGGGTTGCGGCCCGGCTGGGATTAAATTTATGCTCTTTGATGGTCAGGGTCATACCCGGCAGGTGTCTTTATGCCTTTGCCAGGAATATCGCCACCCTGGCGTTTATCTTCGCGGTAAAACAGAGGAGGATCGCGCTAGAGAGCCTGGGCATAGCTTTTGGCAGGGAAAAGTCCCGGGCCGAGGTTGAAGGAATAGCCCGGGATTGTTTTATATATATGGCCAAGAGTGCCGTTGAGCTTATGTACCTTATGGATAAACCGCTTCTTCTAAAAGAGCGGGTAGAGATCACCGGCAGGGAGAACCTGGATAAGGCATTAGCAGCCGGCAAAGGCGTGATCCTGATAAGCGCGCATTTCGGGAATTTTCCCCTTCTTCTGGGAAGGCTGGCGCAAGACGGCTATAAGGTAGGCGGGATCATGCGGCCGATGCGCGACGCCAGGGTTGAGAAAATATTCCTGGAAAAAAGAGACAGGTTCGGAGTAAAGACCATTTACAGTCAGCCGCGCAATGAATGCGTGAATAACACTATTTCCGCTTTGCGTAATAATGAGCTGGTTTTTATCCCCGTTGACCAGAACTTTGGTACCGGCGGGGTGTTTGTGAATTTTTTCGGAATGAAGGCGGCAACTGCCACCGGCCCGGTGATCCTGGCGCAGCGTACCGGTGCAGCCCTGGTCCCCTGTTTTATTATCAGGCAGCCCGGGGACAGGCATAAGGTGATCTTTGAGCCGGAGCTGGAATTAAGAGAAGGTAAAGATCCCCGGGATACGATATTAATAAATATCCAGGCCATTACCGATATAATCGAGGCGTATATACGCAAATATCCTGCGGAATGGGGCTGGATCCACCGCAGATGGAAGAGCAAACCCGGTTAAAAAAGGAGGTGTTCGCATGGCACAGGAAGAGAAGAAATGCTGTGATGCCAGGAAAACATTATCTACGCTTTTTAAGGTTATCTTAGGTTTGGTATTTTTGGTTCTGGGAGGCCTGGCGATCCTGAAGTATTGGAAGGCACTTCTTTTGATCATCAAGGGCTGTATCGGTTTGTTCCTGATCTTGGCCGGAGTGATCACCTTGGCTATAGCTAAGGAATAAACGAATGTAAAACAGGAGAATTATCATGGAAGCGATCATAAACAGGGAACTTATCAGGGATAAAAGGATCTGCCGTGTTTTGGCTGTAACGGGATTTGTGATACTGACCGCTTTATCCGCTTTTGTGCGCATACCTTTGCCGTTTACCCCGGTGCCGCTTACCTTGCAGACATTTTTTGTCCTGCTCTCCGGATCATTATTGGGGAGGAGATTGGGGGTTTTCACCCAAGGTATCTATATACTTTTGGGCATAGCCGGTTTTCAGATATTTACAGGGACCGGAAGCGGAGGCCTTTATCTTTTTGGCCCTACCGGAGGATATCTTGCCGGTTTTGTTCTAGCTTCTTTTCTGGCCGGAGGTTTGTTCAATAGCGAGAAACAAGCCTGGCCGGTTGTTTTTCTCAAGCTATTATTGGCTGACCTGGCGCTTTTATCCTGCGGTATGCTTTGGCTTAAAGTAAGCCTTTCCTGGCCGTTAAGCCGGGCATTCTTACTTGGTTTCCTGCCTTTTATACCGGGCGACATATTAAAGGTTATCTTTGCGGCAGCTGTTCATTGTAAACTGCGCTCGCGTATCAAGACAGCCATTTATTGACCGCGGAAACACGCGCTCCCAGAGGCTCATCTCTAATCAATGAAAAGCCTTCTCTTTAAGCTGCTTTCTTTGTCCCTGCTTTCTTTTTCCCTCGGGGTGCTGGTCCATTCCTGGGGGATGAACACGCAGCAGGCCCTTTCCATAGGCATATTTTCCGCTTCCATCCTGGGTACGCTTTTCTTTTGGGATTTTCGCCTCAGCTTCGCCTTTATCGGCACATCCATATTGTTGATGACTAAGACCATTGACTTGGAGCATGTCATTGAATTTTCTTCGCTGGAGGTGATCCTTTTTCTGGTGGGAATGATGGTGGTCATCGGCCTGCTTAAGGACTGCGGGGTTTTCGCCTGGATAGTCAGCCTTATCCTGCGCATACCCAGGTTAACCGGGAGAAAATTCGCTCTTTTTGTCGCCCTCATATCCGCTTTGCTTGCCTGCACCATCGATGAAGTGACCTCCATAATTTTTATGGTCGTGGCGGTCCTGGAGATCTGCGATTATTTTGAGGTTAACCCGGTGCCCTTTGTGATGATCTCTGTTTTAGCCACAAATATCGGCTCAGCCGCCACGGTCCTGGGAAATCCCATCGGCATACTCATCGCCTCAAAATCCGGACTGACCTTCGAGGATTTTATCGTTAAGGCCTTTCCTTTGGCTGCTGCCTGTTTAGCGGTCACTATTTTTATCCTTTTATTCTGGTACAGAAAGCCGGTCAAATTCCTCAATGAGCAGATGGAAAGGCTGGGGGCTAATGAGATATTACTGCGGCTTATCTCCGTGCCTCCGGAGAAAAACCTGAAAATAAGTTTGGGGATATTCGGGGTAATGCTTATTTTCATATCTCTGCATCACCGCATGGAGCTGGCCTGGAGTCTGCCTCCTAATACCGTTTTATTGGTCGTGCCGCTGGTAACCAGCGGGCTGATAATGGTTTGGAAGCACCACAAGGCCAGGAAATTCATTGAAAAGGATGTGGAGTGGTGGACACTGTTATTCTTTCTGCTTTTGTTCGTGCAGGCAGGGACATTAAAATATACCGGGGCAACTATTTTTATCGCCAAACACATGCTCGAGGCAACCGGCAATAACCTGAACCTGCTTATTTCTTCCATTCTTTGGATAAGTACGATAGGCTCCAGCATGCTGGATAACGTGGTCCTGGTTGCCGCCTTTATTCCCGTGGTCCAGGGGTTCCAGAACCTGAACTTGAACCTGCAGCCATTGTGGTGGGCCCTGCTTTTCGGCGGCTGCCTGGGAGGCAATATCACCCTTATCGGTTCAACCGCCAATATCGTGGCCGTAGGGATCGTTGAGAAGGAAAAACACCTCAAGATAAGCTTTCTTACCTGGTTCTGGGTGGGATTGAGCGTGGGTTTGGTCACGGTATTAATTGTCATGTCGGCGCTCATTTTTCTCCCCTTCTACAGATAGCCTTGACAAAGAGAAAAATCTGTGTTAATTTTATTGGGAATATTAAAGGAGGCCTTAAGATGAAACTCAACAGGATATTGGGAGTACTTGTCTTACTTATTACAATAACCGTCTTTGTTGCTTTCGCGGAGGAACCGGAAGTCAGCTCTCCGGCAGTTTCTACTATGCCTGCCGATTCAGCGGCTGCCTATCCCGCTGACAATGGAAATAACGCCCAATGGGCCTGGGGAGAGGTAACGAACCTGGATGGCCAGGCTAAAACACTCACCTTAAAGTATCTTGATTATGAAACCGACCAGGAGAAAGAGCTTATCCTGGCTGTTGATGAAAAGACCACCTATGATAATATCAAAAGTTTTGATGAGATAAAAATCAAGGATACCCTGAGCGTAGATTACGCGGCAGGACCGGGGGATAAGTATATTGCTAAAAACATAAGCCTTGAGACTCCGGATACGACTGTATCGCAGCCGGCTGCTTCCATGGAGATGCCTGCTTCCGGAGCGGCTGCTGAAGGCAAGGGGCAGTAATTATTTAAGATCAACGGAATTATTTGATAGGCAGGGTCTTATAACCCTGCCTATGTTTTATTTATGGAGAATAAAAAGCTTATTATTTTTGATCTGGACGGCACCCTGGTGGACGCCTACGCAGCCATTGAAAGCAGCTTTAACCATGTGATGCGCAAGCTGGGATTAAAACCCAGGAGCGCTTCTGTCATCCGGCGGGCAGTGGGGTGGGGGGATGCCTTGCTGCTTGAGCCGTTCGTGGGAGGGCATAATTTAAAGCGCGCCTTATCCATTTACCGCAAGCACCATGAGCATAGCCTGCTTAAGCAGGCGCGGCTTTATCCTGCTGCCAGGCAGCTTTTACGAAAACTTAAAGCCAGGGGCTATAAATTGGCGGTAGCCAGTAACCGGCCGACCAGATTCTCCCTTATTTTGTTAAGGCACCTGCGCGTAATGGAATATTTTGATTATGTCCTTTGCGCCGATAAATTAAAGGCCGGCAAGCCGCACCCGGAAATATTGAATAAGATAATCCGGAAAGCCGGCGTTAAAAAGTCCCGGGTTTTATACGCCGGGGATATGGTTATTGACGCCCAGGCTGGAAGAAGGGCCGGGGTCAAGACGGTCATTGTAACTACCGGCTCAAGTAGATTAGCGGAAATCAGGAGAGAGCGGCCGTTTAAAATAATCCCCCGGATAAGCAGGCTTTATGATTTGGCTATTGCGCCATAAGGGATTATCCTTGACAGCCGGATTAATCGGTAATATATTAAAAAGCAAGGTGAGAATGAAATTCAGATCATTTGTTTGCGGCCTCATGCTCTTGGCCGTAACAGGGTGTTTCTCGACAAAGCCGCAGGCGCAGCTGGATAAGAGCCTGCAGGGACAGCCCTTAACCCGTTACCGCGGGCCCAAGGCTAAAATCACGGTAAGTGACTTTGAATTGAAGACCGCAGGGCTAAGCGTGGAGACAGGGGCGGCTTTAAAGGATGCTTTTATCAGCAGCTTAAATAATACCCATCGTTTTTTGATAGTCGGCCGGCAGGAGGCCGATCTGGTCATCGGCGTGCAGGTCACTGAATTCGTTCCGGAGAGCTCAGGCGGTAAATCCGGCATGGGAGGAGGGGGTTCCTCCTCAAGTAGTTTTATGGGGGGTTTGTTGGGGCCTCCTTTAAGCAAGGCAAATATGCAACTGGGGCTGCGCATTATTGACCGCGCCAGTTCAAGCGTAATAAGCAGCAGGGATATCCAGAGCCGGGCAGCGCAGAGCCCCGGCAAGAAGGTCAAGATCCCCCGCGGGATCGCTTTTAAGTCCGGGATCAGTACTTACGCGGGCACCCCGATGGGAAAGGTAATTTACGATTGCCTGATCGAATCAACGCGCTATGTAGCGCAGAATGTTCCACTGGAGTATTACAAATATTAAGGTGCTAAGTTATGGGAAAAAGAAAACGCAGAGGAAAACTCAACTGGCGCTCCAAGAAAGCCAATAAAGGCAGAAAACCCTGTTTAGGTTAAATTCCTGCATATGGTTTTGTTCTGGATATTAGCCAGCACATTTTTAGTCAGCCTGATATCCCTGGCGGGTATTTTTACCCTGGCCATAAAGGATAATTTACTGCACAAGATCCTTTTTTGCCTGATCGGTTTCTCCGCCGGAGCCCTTATCGGCACCGCCTTTCTGCATATCCTGCCGGAAGCCCTGGAAAATAATAAAAGCAGCACGGTATTCTCCTATCTTATTTTCGGCATCATAATCTTCTTCCTTTTGGAAAGATACCTGCACTGGCGGCATTGCCATGAGCATGGCCCTTGCAAGACCCATGCCTTCACCTACCTGAACCTGGTGGGGGACGGTTTCCATAATCTCATCGACGGCATGGTGATCGCAGCGAGTTTTGTGGTTTCCTTGAAGCTTGGCCTGGTGACCACCCTGGCGATCATCCTGCACGAGATACCTCAGGAGCTGGGGGATTTCGCGGTATTAGTCTATGGCGGATTTACCAAAAAGAAGGCGCTTTTGTTTAACTTTGCCTCAGCACTCATGGCCGTCATCGGAGCGTTGGCAGGCTATTTTCTGACCGATCTAGGCAGGTGCTTTGCGAATTTTATCCTTCCCTTTACTGCCGGGGGGTTTATCTATATCGCCACCAGCGACCTTATCCCTGAGCTCCACAAGGAGAATGATCTTAAACGATCAAGCGCCGCCTTTCTTGCCTTCTTGCTGGGAATAGCGCTTATGGCATTAGCGAAGAATCTCTTACCCGAATAAACATTAAACCATCTGAATATTTATCATGAAAATAAAAGCATTGGCTTTGGTCTCCGGGGGACTGGACAGCTTATTGGCGGCAAGGTTGGTTAAAGAGCAGGGGCTGGAGGTGACGGGTGTGCATTTTAAGATCCCTTTCTGCAAGCTGGATATAAAGAAAAGCCTTCCGGATATAGGCATAAAGATAATTGAGGTCGATTTAGGGGAGGAATTCCTGAAACTTATCCAGGGGCCGCGTTACGGTTTTGGTTCAAATATGAACCCCTGCATCGACTGTAAGATCCTCATGTTCACTAAAGCTAGGGAATTGATGGCCTCTTTGGGAGCCAGTTTCATCATCACCGGTGAAGTGCTTGGCCAGCGGCCGATGTCTCAGAATAAACAGGCCTTAGGTTTGATCAAGCGCGAAAGCGGGCTTGATGACCTTTTGCTGCGCCCTTTATCTGCCAAGCTTTTCCCCCCAACTTTGCCGGAAAGGCAGGGTTGGGTGGAGAGAGAAAAACTCCTGGATTTTAACGGCCGCATGCGCACCCCGCAAATGCGGTTAGCCGGAAGATTGGGGATCGCTAAATACGCCAATCCCGCCGGAGGGTGTCTATTGACCGATCCCTGTTTTTCCAGGAGATTAAAAGAGCTTCTTAGCCATCGGGAATTGAACCTTGAAAATCTTGAGCTTCTGAAGGTCGGCAGGCATTTTCGTATCGGGAAAAATACCAGGCTTGCGGTAGGCAGGGATGAAAATGAAAATGAGCTGCTTGCGCGTTTAGCCGGGCCGGGTGATTACTTATTCCACCCGCAGGATGATCTGGCCGGACCATTTTCTTTGGCCAGGGGATCATTCTCAGAAGATATGCTTGAGCTTTGCTGCCGGATAACCTGCAGCTACTCGGACACTGCCGCAGCCGGTGAAATAGATGTATTTTACAGGCATCTTCCCGGGGGAAAAGAGAAGGCGCATAGGGCATGCTGTGTGCCTAAAAATAATTTTACGCATTTATTGATATGAAAGAAGCCCTGCTTTACACTCCTTTAGAGGGCAAGAAAGTAGATTGCTTTCTCTGCGCTCATAAATGCAGGATCCAGGATGGTAAATTCGGTTTCTGCGGGGTGAGGCAGAATATCAAGGGTGTCTTATACTCGCGTAATTACGGGAAGATCGTTGCCTCCAACATAGACCCGGTTGAGAAGAAGCCCTTGTATCATTTTCTTCCCGGCTCAACCGCTTTTTCTATTGCCTGCGCCGGATGCAACTTCCGCTGCGGATTCTGCCAGAACTGGCAGGTATCCCAGCTTGACTTTGTTGATCGGGAGCCCGGAGAAGATTCCCCTCCTGATAAAATCGTCAAGCTGGCGAAGGAGAGCGGCTGCAGGAGCATAGCTTATACCTATACCGAACCGACGATCTATTTTGAGTTTGCCCTGGAGGCCTGCCGATTAGCCAAAGAGGAGGGTTTGCGTAACATATTCGTTACCAACGGCTATATGACCCCTCAGGCAATTTCTATGCTTAGGCCGTATCTGGACGCTGCCAACGTAGATTTAAAGTTTTTTAAAGACAGTTCTTATAAGAGGATATGCGCCGGCCGGCTTGCGCCTGTCCTTGAATCCATCCGTTTATTGAAGGAGGCCGGGGTTTGGATCGAGATCACGACCCTGGTGATCCCGGGCGAAAATGATTCACCCGAAGAGCTTTCCGGCATCGCTGATTTTATTGCTTCCGTAGACAGGGATATTCCCTGGCATATTTCCCGCTTCCACCCGGATTACAAATTTGACCGTTATGATAGTACCCCTGAAAGCACCCTTAAGCTTGCTTATGATCTGGGCAAAAGAGCCGGATTACATCATGTTTACGCGGGGAATGTTTACGGCTGGGGACAGGATACCTTCTGCGCTTCATGCAAAAAACTGCTGATTAAAAGGGAGGGGTTTGGAATAACTCAACTGCATGTCAGCCAGGGCAAATGCGCCTTTTGCCTGGCAAAGCTGTCCGGAATCTTTGACATTGACAGTTTTCGGGCTTAGGGGTAATATAAAAAAATGACCGACAAAAACAGCCAGTTCGATCCTAAAAAATGCGTCATCTTCTTTGATTTTGACAATACCATCGCTACCTGCGATGTTTTTGACAATATGCTTTTGCTTTTTTCGCGGGATGACCGCTGGGTAGAGCTGGAAAAAAGGTGGAGGAGCGGCAGGATCGGTTCAAAGACCTGCCTGGAAGGCCAGCTTAGAGGAATGGATTTAAATAAACGCTCCCTGGATGGTTACCTGCCCAAGATAAAACTTGACCCTTATTTCAAAGAGCTCTACAGGTTCCTGCGGCACAAGAAAATAAAAACAGTGATTTTGAGCGACAACTTCGATTATATACTTAACCGGGTTTTAAAAGCTAACGGCATAAAGGATACGAAGGTTTTCGCCAACAAGCTCAAGTTTACCCGTAATAGGGTAATTACAGATTATCCTTTCAAGAATAAGGATTGCCAGATCTGCGCGCATTGCAAGACAAAAAACCTTTTGGCAGAATCACCGAAAGGTTCTATAATATTCTATGTTGGTGACGGGGCTTCGGATGTCTGCCCGGCCAAGTATGCCAATGTGGTTTTTGCCAAGGACAGCCTGCTGCGGCATTTTAAAGACAGCAAGCTGGATTACACGGCTTTTCATAACCTTAAAGACGTATTCATCTACTTAAAAAGGAAGGTAAAATGAGCCCTAAGCAATTGACCAAGACAAACGGCATCCGGCAGGATACCAATCATGGCAAGCTCCTGGATTTAGAGGCCAAATATTGTTCATGGGGGGATACCGTGCATTACGCGGAGAAGCTCGATATATTCAAATCCTGCGAGGGCAGCTATCTTTATGACCATGAAGGGATTGAATACCTGGACCTGCAGATGTGGTATTCGGCGGCTAATTTCGGCTACAGGAATAAGCGCCTGAATACCGCGCTCAAGGATCAGATCGATAGATTGCCGCAACTGGCCTGCCAGTATTTGCACGAAGAGAAGATCCTTTTGGCCGCGAAATTGGCGCAAAAGAATGAGCGCACCTTTGAAGAA
>Ga0172371_10002658_pt1 | contig 28232 bp, 21 predicted proteins | sample Lak12m_FD_114543 | JGI IMG/M metagenome (GOLD analysis project Ga0172371, IMG submission 114543) | Freshwater microbial communities from Kabuno Bay, South-Kivu, Congo - kab_022012_12m | ecosystem: Environmental > Aquatic > Freshwater > Lake | place: Democratic Republic of the Congo: South-Kivu...
CCACATGTGCAAAAGATTGTTATACAACGCTTCACCTTTTTAATGCAATGCATTAGAGAAGATTTTGATGTACAATCTGACTTAAAGCTTATATTCCATTTTCTATTGAATTAATCAGGTTTAACAAAGTGTGGGGTTGTCTCTTCAGTTAAAAGAACACTTCAGCTCTCCAGAAACCGGTAAAATAAACAAATCAAGATATTGGAAGGAAAAGCCTTAATTCATTACTTCTTCGATAATCCCATAAAACATCCTGATCCCGGTTTCGATGATTTCATCCGGAAAATCGTAATCAGGATTGTGCAGATCGGGATGATTTTTCCCTGAGCCAATGCCAAAAAGTGCCCCCGGAAATTTCATTGTAAAATGGCCGAAATCCTCCGACCAACGAAAAGGCTGGCTGATTTCACTGATCTTACAGCGGTTTAAAGCCGCACTTTTTCTGATCAAATCAACCGCATCGGGCTGGTTAACCGTTGCGGGAAACGCTTCGGTGAAGCTGATTTTTTCTTCCAAACCATATTTATCTGTAATTTCCTCTACAATTTTAATGGCTCTTTGGGTAAGAATTTCCATATCGTTGTTTCTAAAACTCCGCAATGTTGCCATTACTTCCGCATAGCCGGGGCTGGTACCGAATGCAACATCACCAAGCCTGGAATGAACAATCGTAATTAGCATAAAATCATCGAAACCCTGCTTTTGGCGGGAAAGCCTGATAAATTCCCGAATAATCCCGGTCATTGCCATAGCTGGGCTCAGGCCACTTTCAGGATAAGCTGCATGCGCCGTTTTTCCAAATAGTCTTACAATCATTCCTTTGGATGCAGCGGCGAAATGTGTATTCCCAATAATAATTTCACCCCGATGAAATCCGGGCAGGTTGTGTAAAGCAAACACAAAATCAGGTTTTAGGCCGGCGAATTTTTCATCCTCAAGTATGGCTTTGGCTCCTCTCCCTGTTTCTTCGGCAGGTTGGAAAAGCAGTATTACCTTGCCTGATTTCAGCGGGTTTTGATGCAAAACTAGCGAAAGACCGGCAAGTATAGCTGCATGTCCATCGTGGCCACATTTGTGCGAAACCCCCGGATTAACTGATTTGTATTCAAAATTATTGGTTTCGGAAATAGGTAAAGCATCCAATTCTGCCCTGAACAGCATTACTTTGCCTCCGATGTTTCCATGAAATACAGCAGCGAATCCATTTCCACCCAAACGGGTAATTAATTCATTGGGCTGATTTGATGAAATATACCGGATGAGCCTTTCGGAAGTAAGGATTTCCTGATCTGAAAGTTCGGGAATCTTGTGTAAATCTTTCCTCAAGACAATTATGTCCTTCAAAAAATATTCATTTAAATTCATTCAGCCTATGGTTCGAAATGGATGAAAAAAAGTAATTTCGGCGCATAAAGTTAAACTATTAACATCATGAACAAACTCTATCCGTTAAAGTTTACACCGATTTATCGTGATAAAATATGGGGGGGTCAAAAAATAAAACGTGTCCTGGATATGGATTTTGGCAATTTGCCCAATTGTGGCGAAGCATGGGTACTTTCAGGGGTCAACAGCAACGAAACGGTTGTTGCCAACGGTTTCCTGGAAGGCAACGAATTGAACGAACTGGTCGAAGTTTATATGGACGACCTTGTTGGTGGTAAGGTTTACGAAAAGTATAAAAACGAATTTCCCATACTTGTTAAATTTATCGATGCCAACGATTATTTATCCATCCAGGTTCATCCCGACGACATCCTGGCACAAAAACGAGGCCTTGGCAATGGTAAAACCGAAATGTGGTACATTATCAGTGCAGATAAAGGCTCGGAACTGATCGCCGGTTTCAATCAAAAAGTTACGCAAAAAACCTATCTCGATCATCTTCAGAATAAAAATCTCAAACAAATCCTGAATGTCGAAAAAGTGGCTGCCGGAGATATTTTCTTTATTCCTGCCGGTCGGGTTCACGCACTCGGTCCAGGCATACTTCTGGCTGAAATCCAGCAGACTTCGGATACTACTTACCGCATTTACGACTGGGGCCGGGTTGACGATAAGGGCCATTCTCGGGAATTGCATACCAGTGAGGCCCTCGAAGCCATCGATTTCAATGTTTACGACACCTATCGTTCTGCTTATGCCAACATTAAAAATAAAAGTATCGAAGTGGTGAACCAGCCTTATTTTACCACCAATATGTTGCAGATCGACAAAGCAGTCGAAAAAAATTATGAAGAACTCGACTCTTTTGTAATTTACACCTGCGTAAAGGGAGCCCTTGATGTAAAATACCCCGACGGGATTGTCAACCTCCGGATGGGCGAATGTTTGCTCATTCCTAACGAGCTCAGCAAGGTCGAACTTTATCCTTCGAATGAATCTAAATTATTAGAAACCTTTATTCTCTGATTTTCTATCAAAAAAAATTGCAATACTTTTGCCCGGCTATAAAAACTTAAATGTTAATTCTTTGCTATGAAAAAACTACTATTATTCACTGTTTCGTTGTTGTTTTTTACAACAGCTTTTTCGCAAAACGAAATCAAAACCTTGTTTAATCTTCCTTCCGTTGACATCAAAAATGTTAAAGGAGAACCTTTCAACACCAAAAACATCACCAACGATGGCAAGCCGGTAATCATCACTTTTTGGGCTACCTGGTGTAAACCCTGCATGAAAGAACACGATGCCATCAATGATGTTTACGACGATTGGGTTGAGGAAACCGGTGTAAAATTGTACGCAGTTTCCATCGACAATTCGCGTTCGAGTAAACGTGTTTTACCAACGGTTAATGGCAAAGGATGGGAATTTGAGGTCCTGCTCGATGAAAACGGAGATTTTAAACGTGCAATGAATGTAAATGTTCCCCCGCACACTTTTATTGTAAACGGTAAAGGTGAAGTGGTGTGGCAACATGTAGGTTACCTCGAAGGCGACGAAGCCGAATACCTGCAGATGGTGAAAAAGGTACTTAAGGCTAAATAAATCCACAACAGGTTAATTTCCTGAATGTTAAATCTAAAAACCTGAAAATTGAAAAATTTCATCTTAATAAACCTGTTGCTGATATTGGCAATTATCCCTGTATTTACCTTTTCGCAGGACATCCTGAGTGGCGGAAAAGTAACCGGTAATGTACAGATCGATGCACAATATTATAGTGAAGATTCTAAGTTGGCAATCACCGATTCGAGCCTCAATTTTAAGAAATTCGGAATGAATGGCTTTGCAAACTTTATCTATACCAATGGCGATTTCTCAGCGGGTATGCGCTTCGAGGGTTTCCTCAATCCAATGCTTGGTTTCGACCCACGCTTTGAAGGGACAGGAGTTCCCTACTGGTTTGCAAAATATAAAACCGGCGACCTGGAAATGACAGCCGGGCACTTTTATGAGCAATTCGGCAGTGGCCTTGTATTGAGAAGTTGGGAAGAATGGACCTTAGGTTACGATAACAACATTTATGGCTTCAATGCTCATTTTGCTCCCTACAAAGGTGTTATGCTGAAGGGCCTGGCCGGGACACAACGCTACTTTTGGGAGCCTTACGAAAACAGCAACCGTGGTATTGTAAGAGGTATCGATGGTGACTTTTTCTTGAACGACATGTTTGAAGGTCTTGCCCAATCGAAAACAAAAATCGACCTCGGCGGAAGTTTTGTAAGCCGTTACGAAAATGTTCCAAGTCGTACCTTTTCGAGGGATTCGGCATACATCATTGTGAATGAACTGGGTGATACCTCCGAATGGATTAAGCGCATAACTTATGAATATAATCTTCCGTATAATGTAGGTTCATGGGCCGCAAGAGCCAACATTGGGAGTGGGGGTTTCAATTTTTACATCGAATACGCTCAAAAAAGTAACGACCCCAACGCCACCAACAGCTACATTTATAAAAACGGAACTGCGGTTTATTCAACCCTCTCCTATTCCACCAAAGGTCTCGGATTATTTGTCGCCACCAAATGGATCGATAACATGAGTTTCAAGTCAAAACTCACCGAAAGAGGAAACCCGCCCATGCTCGACATCAATTATCTTCCGGCCATTACCAAGGAACATCCTTACAGTCTTGCCACAGTCTATCCGTATGCCACAAAACCTAACGGCGAATTTGGTTTGCAGGCACAGGTGGGCTACACCATTCCAAAAAAGACATCTCTTGGCGGGAAATACGGGACAAACCTTACCTTTAATTATTCACTCGCAAAGTCGATTCAAAAAGATCAGATTTCAGCAAATATTCCGGTTGATTCGTCCGGAACAGAAGGATACAAGTCGAAATTCTTCTCTATTGGCGACCTAACCTACTATCAGGATATCAATGTGATGCTCGAAAGAAAACTGAACAGTAAGGTCAAGGCTAAACTGGCCTATTATAACCAAACCTACAACAAGAACGTAATCGAGGATGATATTTTTGATGAAAAGAATATGGTTCATGCAAATATTGGCGTTTTTGATCTCACGTATAAATTTGATGCTAAGAATTCGCTGAGGATGGAACTGCAGGGATTATTTACCAAAGACGACAAAGGCGACTGGGCTGCATTACTCCTCGAATATAACGTTTCACCAACATGGTTTTTTTCAGTTCAGGATGAGTTTAATTATGGAAATCCTGAAAGCGACATGCAGGTTCATTATTATAACCTTTCATTTGGTTATAACCAGGCAGCTAACCGCATTTCGTTGCGATATGGTCGTCAGCGCGAAGGCCTTTTGTGTGTGGGTGGCGTTTGCCGCTATGTTCCTGCTTCAACAGGGCTTACTTTAACATTAACGAGTTCGTTTTAATTAAAATCCGATAAAAATGAAATACCGAATTCCATTCATATTCTTTATTTCCGCACTGTTTAGCTTTAGCTGGTTTGCCTGCGATAAAATTGATTCCCCGTTGATCGAGAAGGACAAACAGGACATTCCTGTAAATATTACCGACACCGTTTATTTTGTCGATTCGGTTAATGTAACAGAGAAGCAGGTTTTATTAGAGGATTTTACAGGCCATCTTTGTGTAAACTGCCCGGAAGCCGCCATCATGGCACATGAATTAGCTGCTTCACTCGATCACAAACTGATCATTTACAGTGTTCATGCCGGCTATTACGCTGCTCCTGATCCAAATCCGGGAGCCATGTATGCTGCCGACCTGACCAGCGCCCCAGGCGTTGAACTTTACAACGATTTCCAGGTTTTTGTGAACCCAAATGCCCTGATCGACAGGGTAAAGTTTGGCGGAGCCATTCAAATAAATCCTGACAACTGGCAAACGGCAGTTACGGAAGAATTAGATAAACCAAACGTTGCCAATCTCAGTCTTAAAAACGCCTACTATCCAAACCTAAACACCCTAAGAATTCAGGTTGCCACCGAATTTACCTCGCAATTATCAGGTCAGTTCAAACTTTGCGTCTTCGTTGCTGAAGACAGTATTGTGGCCCCGCAAAAGAACAATAATCCTGCCATTGGACCATCACCGGACTGGGTGGATTACGTTCACCGGAATGTACTTCGCGCAGCAATAAATACAACTTACGGCGAATATATCTCTGATGAAGGTTTCATCATCGTAAACGAAATTTACGCCAAGGAATATTTATTTCAGATGAATCCTGATTGGGTGACCCGGCACTGCAATATTATTGCCTTTATTTATAATCAGGAAAGCAAAGAAATCGTACAGGTTGCCGAATGTGGCGTTAAGACCGAATAATTTGCATTTTATAGAATACTAAAAAAGGCTGTCTCAATAGGATAGCCTTTTGTAATGTTAAGAAATCAAAGGATGATGTCATCCAGATCTCTTTTCGGAACATGATGAACACCTGCCTCATCGCGCCAATATTTAATATCTCCTTTTGCATCGAGCGCTTCGATAACAACTTTTTCTTTTGGTTTGCCAAGTGCTATAACCAAAAGGATTTCCAGATGTGCCGGGAGGTTCAGAATTTCACGAAGTGGCTCCTTTTTAACTGACCCGATAATACAACCCCCAAGACCTTTTTCGGTGGCACCAAGCAAAATGCTCTGGGCAGCAATCCCCTGGTCGTGCTTAACCTCTTTTTTTATCGTTGTATCTTCCATCATGATGATGTATGCCGATGGCCTTTCGCCTTCTTCAGGGCCAGGCCAGTCGGCAAGATAACCTGCCCAGGCAAGGCATGTGAAAATTTTACCGTTGATTTCAGCCGAATCAGACAATTTATATTTTAAGGGCTGAAGGTTTGCACCTGAGGGCGAAAGCCTCGCCATGTCAACCAAATCCCGCAAGATATCCCGTGATATCTCATAGTCTTCATAAAAGCGCCGGTAACTGCGGTTTTTTACAATCAAATCTTTCATTTCCATAACTATTTCTTGTTAAATCAATCTTATCCCCTATAATAAATCAAGTATAAAATACCAAAAATTGTGGTAAGCAGGGTTATCGGAATGCCTGCTTTTAAATATTCGGCAAACGAAAGTTTTACGCCGCCTTTTTTTGCACTTTCGACAACAATGAGGTTGGCAACTGAACCAAGCAATGTAAGATTTCCTGCAAAAGTAGTTGCCATAGCCATTGTGAGCCAGGCCGTTTGCGGGTTTACAAATGCTTCCACAATCGGCCTTAGCACCAGGACGGCAGGAACATTGGAAATCAAATTGCTGAGAACGATTGAAATTATGGACAGATCAACCGTTTCATTCCCGGTATTTAGTGTCATCATTCCTTTCAAAACATTATTTAGGCCGATATAATCGAGGGTTTTGGTAACGATAAACAGCCCGATAAAAAACACGAGCAGCGACCAGTCGATTTCACGAAACACTCTTTCCGGTTTGATCCTGCGGGTGATGAGCAACATTGAAGCTGCACCCAGAGCTACCACCGGCATTGAAAATCCCAAAATGAACAACACCAGCATCAGGATAGCAGCAAAAATGCTTTTGTAAAACAATGGGTGTAAAAGCCGTACTTTTTCTGAAGGCAGTTTGGTAAAAGTAGTATGCTTGAATTCCTTCTTGTAAATAAAACTGATTACCACCCAAATTATGATCATGCCAGCAATCGAAACGGGTGCCAGTGCCAGCATGAAACCGGTGAATGGAATTCCGGATGCCGTTCCGATTAAAATATTCTGTGGATTCCCGATGATGGTTGCTGCCGAACCCACATTTGCGGCTGTTGCAAGTGCCATGAGGTAAGGAATTGGATTCCGTTTTAAAACAAGGGTAATATTGAGGACGATGGGTGTAAAAACGAGGACTATCGTGTCATTCAGGAAAAGTGCCGATAATATTCCGGAGGCAAAAATGATCATGGCAAGTAAGACCCCGGGTGTTTTTGCATATTTAAGAATTTGTGATGTTACCAGGTTGAAAAATCCTGAAAGCATAAAATTGATGTTGATCACCATAATTGAAAAGAGCAGAATAATGGTATCGAAATCAATGGCACGGATTGAATTTTCGAGCGAAATAGCCCCGATCACGATTAGCGATGTCGCTCCGACCAGGGCAATCGTAGTTCGGTTCATCCTGAGAAACGGATAACTGCCTAAAGCCACTCCCATGATAGTGAGCAGAATAATAACCAAAGAAATCCATTCAAAAGAACCCATCAGTGTAACTGGATTAAGTGCCGGTTTAGAATTTCAGTTTAATTTCTGTCAGTTTCTTTACAATGTCAAGTTCGACGGAGGTTTTTACTTCAAGCCGCAGACCTCTACCTTCCATATATTTTTTCGAGTCCAAAAGGGATGATTTAACAGATTCGGGCAGATTGCTTTCACTGGCTGCATCCACCGCCCGATCACCAAAGACAAAAGCTATCGCGAAAAAAGAATCCCCCGGTTTCATAAAAAACAGATTCCGTTTGCCCAATAAAACTTTCATCGTCCAACCCAGCTTTTGACCGTAAAATTTCCATTCTTCCTTCACGGGACCGGCGATTTCGATCAGATAGCTTTTAAATTCAGTCCATAGTCCGGCACTTTCTGCCAGGACCTTCAGCACGGTTGCCTGATCAGGTTCTTTAGTCTTATCAAATATAAAATCGGTGTTCATCTCATTTTAGTTTTCCCGGGTAAAAGTAAATTTTCCTGAATAATCCGTGATTAAAAAATGGCAGGTCGGACAAGACGTAATGGAAATGCTTGCAAAGCGTATCTCTTTTAACTGGCAACACAGCCTTTTCAGAGTATTTTCCTCAAATTTATCTTATTGGCAAAGAGAATTGCCTAATTTTGCAGCCGGTTTTAAAAATACAATTATGGGACGTGCATTTGAATTCAGGAAAGCGCGCAAGATGAAGCGCTGGGGCAATATGGCCAAAACTTTTACAAAAATAGGTAAAGAGATCTCGATGGCCGTAAAATCCGGTGGCCCCGACCCCAGCAACAATCCCCGCCTCAGGGTATTAATTCAAAATGCCAAAGCTGCCAATATGCCCAAGGAAAATGTTGAAAGGGCAATTAAAAAGGCAACATCAAAAGATCAGGCCGATTATAAAGAGGTGGTTTATGATGGTTATGGTCCACATGGCATTGCTGTTGTCGTCGAAACCGCCACCGATAACCCCACCCGGACAGTTGCCAATATCCGCAGCTATTTTAACCACAATGGCGGTACTTTAGGAAACATCGGGAGCCTTAGTTTCATGTTCGAACGTAAATGCGTCTTTAAAGTTAAAGGGAAGGAAGGCATTGATGTTGAGGAACTCGAACTTGAACTGATTGATTTTGGCGTACAGGAAGTTTTTCTGGAAGATGACACCATTATGGTTTATGCCGATTTTGAAAGTTTTGGGCCTGTACAGAAATACATGGAAGAAAACGATTTTGAGATCATCAGCGCCGAATTTGAGCGGATTCCGGCACAAACCAAAGAATTAACCGCCGGACAGGTTGCCGAAGTTGAAAAGTTGCTTGCCAGGATTGAAGAAGACGAGGACGTTACAAACGTTTTTCATAACATGAAAGAATAAGAGCACAGCATTTCAGGTTCCGGTTTCCAACAGATTTGCGCTTTATAAGTGTTGCCTGAAAAAGTCAATTTTCCCGCTTCCTCATCCGGATTTTTATTTCCATCCTTTTTCATATTGATCCATCTTAATTTCAAAAGGGCGATTTAAACATTAAATTTGCATCCGGAAATCATTTGGGTGTTTTCAAAAAAAAATAACATATGTCACAACTCATTTTTGAAGATGGAAGTGAATATACCGGAACTTCATTTGGCTTTGATGGTTCCGTTTCGGGAGAGGTTGTGTTTAACACGGCCATGACGGGATATCCTGAAAGCCTTACCGATCCTTCGTACAAAGGACAAATTCTGGTATTAACTTATCCTTTGATCGGAAATTATGGTGTCCCGGATACTGTTGTCGAAAATAACATGTTGCAGTTTTTTGAATCTGAACGAATTCATATTTCCGGATTGATCATTTCGGAATACAGTTTTGAAAACAGCCATTGGAATGCAAAGAAAAGTCTGGACGAATGGTTGAAAGAACAGAAAATTCCCGCGATCTTTGGTTTGGATACCCGCGCTCTGACAAAAAAACTAAGAGAAAAAGGCGTAATGCTTGGTAAAATCATTAGTGGGAATCAGTCCGTCGAAATTGAAGACCCGAACCAATACAATCTTGTTGCCGAAGTGAGTACCACCGATGTTAAAACTTATGGCCATGGAAAACACATAATCGTATTGGTCGATTGTGGGGTGAAAAATAACATCATCCGGCGTTTGTTGATGCGCGACACCACCGTGATCAGGGTTCCATGGAATTATGATTATTCAACAATCAGCTTCGACGGCTTATTCATCTCCAATGGACCTGGCGACCCAAAAAAATGCATGGAAACCATTCTTTTTTTAAAAAATGCATTGGAAGAAGAAAAGCCCATTTTTGGAATTTGCCTGGGGAATCAGTTGCTTGCCCTGGCTTCGGGTGCAGATACTTATAAACTCAAATACGGTCACCGGAGCCACAACCAGCCTGTTTTGCAGGTCGGGACAAAAAGGTGCTTTATTACCTCCCAGAATCATGGTTTTGCAACCGATTCGTCCACGATTAACCAAAACTGGGATACGTTTTTTGTGAATGTCAACGACGGAACCAACGAAGGGATCATTCATAAAACCAAACCGTTTTTTTCCACCCAGTTTCACCCGGAAGCATCCAGTGGACCTACAGATACCGACTTCCTTTTCGATAAATTTATTGCACTTGTCGAACAAAGTAAAAAAAAGGATTTGCCATGAGATTTATCGAAAATACCGAAATAAAAAAAGTATTGATCATTGGCTCCGGCGCCTTAAAAATCGGAGAAGCCGGTGAGTTCGATTATTCGGGTTCTCAGGCATTGAAAGCTTTAAAGGAGGAAGGAATCGAAACAATACTCATCAATCCAAACATTGCCACTGTTCAGACGTCAGAAGGTATAGCCGATAAGATTTACTTTCTTCCAATTGACGCCTATTTCGTACAAAAGGTTATCGAAAAAGAGGAACCACAGGGACTGTTGCTTTCTTTTGGCGGTCAGACAGCCCTTAATTGCGGAATTGAGCTGTATAAATCCGGTATGCTTGAAAAATTCAATGTCAGGGTTTTGGGAACGCCGGTTCAGGCAATTATCGATACCGAAGACCGGGACTTATTTGTGAAGAAACTGGCCGAAATAAATGTCGATACTATTAAAAGCCGGGCCGTCGTCAACATTGAGGATGCTTGTTCTGCCGCAATCAAACTCGGATATCCGGTTATCATCAGGACTGCCTTTACACTGGGTGGACAGGGAAGCGGATTCTGCAATAACGAGGAAGAACTTCGGCAACTTGGGACAAAGGCTTTCCAGTATTCATCGCAGCTATTGGTCGAAAAATCGTTGAAAGGCTGGAAGGAAATCGAATATGAGGTGGTGAGGGATGCATTCGACAACTGCATCACGGTTTGTAACATGGAAAATTTTGACCCGTTGGGAATTCATACCGGCGAAAGTATTGTTGTGGCACCTTCTCAAACCCTGACAAACAGCGAATATTATAAGCTTCGCGAAATTGCAATTCGCATCGTGAGGCACCTTGGAATTGTAGGCGAATGTAATGTACAGTATGCGCTTGATCCTGAATCAGAGGATTATCGGGTGATTGAAGTAAATGCACGTCTCTCGCGCTCCAGCGCCCTTGCCTCTAAAGCCACAGGTTATCCTCTGGCTTTTGTGGCAGCCAAATTATCTCTGGGTTATGCATTGTATGAATTAAAAAACTCGGTAACAAAAACTACTTCAGCATGCTTTGAGCCGGCACTGGATTATGTTGTCTGTAAAATTCCGAGATGGGATCTGGGGAAATTCAAGGGAGTTTCCAAAACCATCGGCTCAAGCATGAAAAGTGTTGGCGAGGTGATGGCCATCGGCAGGAACTTTGAAGAAGCCATTCAAAAAGGTTTGCGGATGATTGGCCAGGGAATGCATGGTTTTGTGGGAAATAAAGACATTGAATTTGCTGATAAGGAGGAAATTTCAAAAGAGTTGTCGAATCCGACCGAAATGCGGATTTTCGTGATTGCCATGGCTTTTCACCAGGGATTTACGGTTGAGGAAATTTACCAGCAGACAAAAATCGACAAATGGTTTTTATACAAACTTCGCAACATCTACCTGCTGCGTAACGAACTCTCCGAATTTTCAGGAATTGAATCGGTTCCGGATGCGCTGTTGTTAAATCTTAAAAAATCCGGATTCTCTGATTATCAAATTTCCAAACTTATTTATAAAAATGAAGACGAAGATCCAACAGATTTATTGCTGACCGTAAGAAATTACAGGAAATCCAGGGGAATCATCCCTTACGTGAAACAAATCGATACCCTTGCAGCTGAATATCCGGCACAAACCAACTATTTGTACCTGACCTATCATGGATCGGAACACGATCTGATTTTTGCTGACCTGGATAAATCCATCATTGTTCTGGGTTCGGGAGCATACCGCATCGGAAGCAGTGTTGAATTCGACTGGTGCAGCGTAAATACTTTAAATACAGTAAACAAACAAGGCTTCCGCTCGGTGATGATTAACTATAATCCCGAAACCGTGAGTACCGATTACGACATCTGCGATCGTTTGTATTTTGATGAACTGACCTTCGAACGGGTTCTGGATATTGTTGAACTTGAAGCGCCAAAAGGAGTGATTGTTTCGGTGGGGGGCCAGATTCCAAACAACCTGGCCATGCGGTTGTATGATGCCGGTGTTGAAATCCTGGGAACTTCGCCGCTTGATATCGACAGGGCCGAGGATCGTCATAAATTCAGCGAAATGCTCGATAGCATAAATGTAGATCAGCCAAGGTGGAAAGAGCTGACAACTATCGAAGATATTTTTGATTTTTCAGGACAAGTGGGATTTCCGCTTTTGGTGAGACCTTCGTATGTTTTGTCGGGTGCCGCAATGAATGTGGTTTCCAACAAAGATGAGCTGGTTCATTTTCTGGAGATGGCAGCCAATGTTTCAAAAAAATACCCGGTGGTCGTTTCCGAATTTATCGAAGATGCCAAAGAAATCGAATTCGACGCGGTTGCCCGTGATGGAGAAATCCTGGTATATGCAATCTCCGAGCACATCGAATATGCAGGCGTCCATTCAGGCGATGCAACCATCGTTTTCCCACCACAAAAACTTTACCTGGAAACAACGAGAAGGATTAAAATCATTTCAAGGAAAATTGCAAAACAACTGAATATCTCCGGACCTTTCAACATTCAGTTCCTGGCCAAAGACAACGACATCAAGGTGATTGAATGCAATTTACGGGCTTCGCGAAGTTTTCCGTTTGTTTCAAAAGTTCTCAAAAGTAATCTGATCGAAATGGCCACACAGGTCATGCTGGGGGCAGAAGTTCAAAAGCCCGGGAAATCTTTGTTTGAACTGGATTATATAGGGGTGAAAGCTCCTCAGTTTTCGTTTTCACGTTTGCAGAAAGCCGATCCTGTTTTAGGTGTCGAGATGGCATCGACCGGTGAGGTTGGCTGTATTGGTGAAGATTATTATGAAGCCATTTTAAAAGCAATGCTTTCGGTCGGTTATAAAGTCCCCAACATAGGGGTCCTGATCTCGTCTGGTCCGGCACGCTCAAAAACGGAATTACTCAACAGCGCCCGTATGCTCACGCAAAGAGGTCTCCCATTATTTGCTACAGGCGGAACACACCGGTATCTGAACGACAACGGCATCGAATCGACCCAGGTTTATTGGCCTGACCAGGATTTACAGCCAAATGCAACCACTTTGCTGAAAGAAAAACTTGTTGATTTTGTGGTAAACATCCCAAAGAATTTGTCGCAGGGCGAGTTAAATAATGATTACGAAATCCGCAGGCTTGCCATCGATTACAACATTCCGTTAATCACAAACGCCCGTCTGGCAAGCGCTTTCATTTATTCTTTCTGTAAAAAAGAAGTGGATGAGATGGGCATTTTAAGTTGGGATGAATATTGATCCCCGGACTTCGTAAGCGTACATGCAGGTTTAGCTAAATTTTAAAAACCATAATTCACAGATTTCGGTTGAGTTTCCTGATGAAAAGCATTAACTTTGAAAAGGCACAAAAAAAGTATCGGAGAGGACGATGGAAAACATCCTGAAATGGCTTGAAAACCTTGAAGAAATCGTACCAGAACCTACCGGGATTATCCCACAACTTAATAAAATTGAGGGAATTAAAGCCGTAATTTTCGACATTTACGGCACTTTACTTGTGTCGGCCTCTTATGATGTTGAAAAGGCCAGAACCTATTCACCCAATCTCCGCCTTGCACTTGCCGGAGCCGGTTATCTTATTTTAAAAAACCAGGACAACGAAATTAATGAGGCCATGGAATACATGCTTGGGCTCCTGGTTTCAAATATGCAGCGCCACCACTACCGGCGCAGGAAGAGGGGCGTGAAATTTTCCGAAATCAACATCCGGCATGTGTGGCTGGAGGTGATTAATATGGCCGTCAGAAATCACCTGGTCGCTAAAACCAGTTCTTCAGATGCCGACAAACTGGCGATAATTTTTGATTTGTTAAGCAATAAAATTTATCCGATGCCCAAAATGAAAGCGGTGATAACGGATCTGGCGGCTTCGGGGAAGCACCTGGGAATTATATCCAATGCTCAGTTTTACACGCCCATTGTGTTAAATTATCTCCTTTCGGGAAATATTGAGAAGAGCGACAAAATCGAATTTTTCGACCCGGATTTAATTGTTTTTTCATACAAGATTCTAAGGGCAAAACCCGACTTTCATCTGTTTGAAAGACTTCTCGATTCACTCCGGAAAAAATACGACATCCTGCCTGCTGAAGCGGTTTATGTGGGAAACGATATGTTTAAAGATATTTACCCGGCGCAACAGTGTGGAATGAAAAAGGTTCTGTTTGCCGGTGACCGGCGGTCGATCCGCCTCCGCGAAGACCGTACCGAGGTTTCAGGAATCCTCCCGGACGCAGTAATAACCAACCTTGAGCAATTGCCCCGGCTTTTTTGATTTTTTTGTATTTTTAGCTTTTAATCCGCTCATATGAAAACAAAAATTCAACTCCTGTTTTTATTGCATTTTATGCTGAACGTCAGTGCCCAGCAAATCCCATATCATCTTGTTCCCGACTGGGAATCGACACCCCTAAACCACGTGGCTACCGGCCTTTGTCTTGCCGACATTAACGGCGACGGATGGAAAGACTTAATCGTAGCCAACGGCAATGATATTTCCCGCCAAAATCTTGTTGTTTATTACAACAATGGCGGCGGGACTTTCCCGCTCACCCCATCGTTTAGTTCCGCTGACATCGACTTTCATGGGCAATGTGCCGCCGGCGATATTAATGGTGATGGTTGGATGGATGTAGCAGTATCGGTTTACATCGGGGCGGCAGGATTTCCAGAACCCGGGAAAGTAAAAGTATATTACAACACAGGCGGACAATTAGAGCCAACACCGTCGTTTGAGTCGGAAAATTTTTATACTTTCAGTTGTGCCCTGGGCGATGCCGATGCCGACGGCGATCTCGACCTGGCCGTTGCAACCAGCGAATCATATGGCAGTCTCTGGGATTATGGAAGAATTTTTTATAACCATAACGGCTCCTTCAATTCCCAGTATGAATGGCAATCGGCTAACCTTGCCGGCTTTATGGATGTTGATTTTGCAGATGTGGATAACAATGGCTTTCTCGATCTTGTTTTTATCGGGAATAATTTCCCCAATGCCATATACCTGGCCAACGAAAACGGAGTGATTTCTACAGCACCATCCTGGGAATCTTCCGAGACAATAACCTACAACAATTCGCTGGATATTGGATTTTTTGGTGAAAATAAAACGCCTGGTTTTGTTACTACCGGAAATAACCAATTGGGTGGCGATGGGAAAATCCGGTTTTATGACTTTACAACCGGAGTTCCCGTAAATAGCTTTGCGGCATGGGTTTCGCCGGATGTTGGCTATGGTTCGGGCGTGATGCTTGCTGATGTCGACAAAGATTCTTTTATCGATTTAATTTATGGAGGCTGGTGGCATCCCCTCGAAATCATCCGCGGGACCGGAGCCGGCTTCGAAAATACGGTTGCTTTTTCATCCTCGGCCAGTTCTGTTGTCGAAACCATTCAAATGGCCGACCTGGGCAGGGAAGCTATTGTGCCGATGATAGAAGTAATTACCGGAGTTGAACCAAACACGCATGCCATCAGGCTTAAACATCAGCTCATCGAAAGCATCAACAACATCATCATCAACGGAAACATTTTAAGCCCGCAGGATTATTGTTTTGTTCCGAATAAAAACTGGATCAGTTTTTCAAATTCACTTTTCGCTTCGGATGAAATTATTGTCGAATACTTCGTCAGCTCCGAGCCGGATATCGTCGTCACCAATTGGGACGGCTCAAAGGGAAACTATATCTTTTACAATACCAACATTTCAACAGGTTCTGATAATGACATTGGTTTAAAAAAATTCGAAATGCTCATCTCTCCAAATCCCTCTTCGGGTAAAATTTCAGTTCATTTTCAAAACTACCTAATGCAACTTGTAAGTCTTGAGGTCTGCGATCTTTTAGGAAGGCCCGTTTCAATTTTATGCGAAAATGTCATATTATCTGACCAGAAATCTTTGAATTTTGATGTTTCAACCCTCGAAGACGGAGTTTATCTGCTGGTTGCGAATTTCGGAAATAAACTAACTTTTCCTCAAAAGTTGGTGATCAGGAAATAAATCAGAATCTTTAAGTGCATTTATCATCCGGAATTTCTCTTCATTCTTTTTCCAATTAAAGTGTTGATTACCCGGGAAAGAAAGCTGGAAGCCTCCCGCAATCATCAGCGGGACAATTATTCGCCTTATCGTTTCGTCGAGTGGAGGTGATTACACAGACGAAACCTTCGATACCGAAAAATTTAGCGGAGTATCACCAACTGCCTCTTAACCGGCTAATTCCTGCGATCTGTGTTTGTAAACCCGGTCCGAAATCAAAATACTGAGTTCATAAAGCCCCAAAAGCGGAAAAGTTACAAGAAGCTGGCTGAAAACATCGGGTGGAGTTATGATGGCTGCAATGATCAGCACCACCACAATCATAAATTTACGATTCTTACGCATAAACATTGGTGTAATAACACCTACCCGCGTCAGGAAAAACACCAGAATCGGCAATTCGAAAACAACACCAACCGAAAAGGTAAGTGAAACTACCGTGCTGATGTACGAACCAAGTGCAATCTGATTTTGAACACTTTCGCTTACATTGTAGGAACCAAGGAACAAAACCGCCATCGGAACAATCAGGAAATAGGCAAATAAAACACCTAATAGAAAAAGCAGGGAACTATAAAATACAGCACCACGGGCATGACGGGCTTCGTTTTCGTGAAGTGCAGGTTTTACAAACCGCCATAGTTCCCATAGGATGTACGGAATGGCAATGATCAGGCCTGAAAACGCCGAAATGTACATATGGATCATGAACTGCCCGGCCATTTGAATATTGATAAGTTTAAGGTTAAAAGTACCGATACACAACGATGGGAGCGAAAGGAAATCTCCCAATTTACAAAGCAGCCGGTTTGTGATGAATTCCGAAGATTTGGGAGCAAGGATAATGGTTTTAAAAATGAGGTCTTTATTCAGAAATGCGGCAATGGCAAGGACGAGAACAGCCGCAACGGAACGCACGATATGCCATCGCAACGCCTCAAGGTGCTCCCAGAAAGTCATTTCCGATTCATCGTGTATTTCTTCCTGCAGTTCGTCCTGTTCTTTTTCGGCCATGGATGAATTTTAAAAATGCAAACTTAATTAAAATCCATGTAAATGCTCACCACGGAAACATAGAGATCACGGAGTTTCGTAGTAATTTTCCAGGGCAACCTATGTATGTTTCTCTTGGTTCTCTGATATTCCGGGGTTTTTCGATTTTAGTATTTGAGATCAGGTTTTAAAAGTTGGTTAACGCCGGATTTTACGTTTGCCAAAAACTTCTTGCCTGGCAACACTTGCAGGCTCAAAGTCGAGTTGCTTTTTAAAGATGTCGCTATTCTTAACGCGAATACGGATGGGGTCGCCAAGTTTGTATTCATGTCCGTTCCGGTGACCGATAACCCGGTAATTTTCTTCATCGAGATAATAAAAATCGTCGCTCAGGCTGCTCAGGCGGATCATGCCTTCGCACTTATTTTCAATGATCACCACAAAAATTCCGTACTTCGAAACTCCCGAAATCAGGCCATCAAATTCCTGCCCGATTTTATCGGCCATATATTCGGCCTGCTTGTATTTTACCGAGGCGCGTTCGGCTTCCTCTGCCTTTTTCTCCATATCCGAACTGTGTTCACATTTTTCTTCATATTCATCCTCATCAACCGATGATTTCTTATCAAGATATCGCTCCAGCAAACGATGAACCATCAGGTCGGGGTAACGCCGGATAGGCGAAGTGAAATGGGTGTAAAACGGGAAAGCCAGGCCATAATGACCGACGTTATGTGTCGAATAACGGGCTTTCATCATGGTACGGATGGCAAGGGTTTCGATAAGATTTTCCTCGCCGCGGCCACTCACCTCCGTAAACAATTCATTAAACGATTTGGCAAGTCCAAGCGCTGAAGTAATCCGTAATTTGTATCCGAATTTTCCGATAAACTGCATAAACTGACTCAATTTTTCAGGTGATGGCTGATCGTGAATCCGGTAAACAAATGTTTTGGGTGGTGTCGTCCCCCTTTTTCGGCCAATACGTTCGGCCACTTTTCGGTTCGCCAGCAGCATAAAATCTTCAATCAGCCAGTTGGCCTCTTTCTGAACCTTTACATAAACACCAACTGGCTTTCCCTTTTCGTCCAAATTAAATTTAACTTCTTCTGTTTTAAAATTGATCGAACCTTTCTTAAACCGGTCATCTCGCAGTTTTGAGGAAAGTCTATACAAAACGGCAATTTCATCGGCCATCTCGCCAGTTTTTTCTTCGATGATTTTCTGTACATCCTCATAGGCAAAACGTCGATTGGAGCGGATCACGGTTTTCCCAAACCATTCGTTAACCACTTTTGCTTCACCATCCATTTCGAAAACTGCCGAAAAGCAAAGTTTTTCCTCATCGGGGCGCAGCGAGCATACAAAATTCGACAAAGCCTCAGGCAGCATCGGAATTACACGATCGACCAGGTAAATAGATGTCCCGCGATTGTAGGCTTCCTCATCAATGGCACCGCCAGGTTTCACATAATGCGAAACATCCGCAATATGAACGCCCACCTCGTGGTTGCCATTTGCGAGTTTCTTGTACGAAATGGCGTCGTCGTAGTCCCTGGCATCCACAGGATCGATGGTAAAAGTCAGAACCTCCCTGAAATCCCTGCGGTTTTTAATTTCGTTGGCAAGAACTTCATTTTTAACTTTTTGAGCTTCCTGCTCAGCTTTTTTCGGAAACGAAAGCGGGAAATCGTATTCCACCAGGATCGATTGCATTTCCACCTCATTTTCACCAGGACGGCCCAACACCTCTTCAACTTCACCGAAAGGATTTTTTGAATGTTCAGGCCATTCGGTCATCCTGACAACAACTTTATCGCCATTTTTAGCATTTTTCAGATCACTTAGCGGAATAAAAATATCCGTTGGAACATTTGGGTTATCCGGGATAAGAAAAGCAAATTTTGGGTTTTTCTCTATCGTTCCCACAAACCTTGTTTTGGCACGTGTGATGATCTCTACAATCTGTCCCTCCACCTTGTGGTTTTTACGTTTCGGGAAAAGCGAAACCTTAACCGCATCGCCGTGCATGGCACGTCCGGTGTGGTTTGAAGCAATAAAAACATCTTCTTCCAGCTCTTTGGTATTTACATAAGCTTTCCCGGTTTGCTTCATATCAACCTTGCCTGTAACAAAGGCTGTTGCATGTGTAATTGATGGCAATTTCTCCGGGTTTATCTGGAATTTTCCCCTGCGCAACTGGATAAGGTCGCCGTTTAACGTAAGGTCTTCAAGGATTTCGTTAACCATGTTTTTGGCCGCCTTATCAAGCGCACCAACGGCATGCGAAATTTGCTTGTAATTATAGGATTCGAAAGGATTTTTGGCATAATGGTTCAGGATACCCGCCATCATTGCCTTGCGGCCAAGACGTGGTTTTTTTTCCCTGGGCTGTTTTTTAATCTTTTTTGACATGGTGTTTGTTTTAAAATTCTATAAACATCTGAAACTTCGAAAAAGGCAGGAAAACTGAAGCCGGAAGTTTGAATTCCCATAATTTAACTGCCCTTAACCGAATTCATTTTCCAACGAAAGTAAATCTAAAATCTCACTTTAGCAAAACCGAATTTCCACATTCATTAACAACAAAACGATCATGATGTTTCTATACCTTTGTGCGATAGGACAGAAAAGAATTTTTACTGTAATACTTCAGTCGCTTTTTCGTCATTAAAAATTACCAAATTTTACAACAGTGGCAATACTTAGTGTTTCCGGTCTGGAAAAGACCTACAAAAAAGGGAAAGTAGATATTCCGGCTTTACTCAATGTTACATTTGAAATTAATGAAGGCGAGTTTTTCTCGGTAGTCGGGAAATCCGGTTCAGGAAAATCAACACTACTTAACCTGATTGGCGGTCTCGATCGTGCTACAGCCGGAACCATTATTTTCGACGGCAATGACCTGCGAAAAATGAATCGCACCGAACTGGCCAATCACCGGCGGTTTTCGGTAGGAATGATTTTTCAATCCTTTAACCTAATTAAATCAAGAAATGCCCTTGAAAATGTGGAATTAGCCCTCATTTTTGGCGGTGTGCCAAGAAATCAGCGTAGCAAAAAAGCAACAGATTTGCTTACACAAGTCGGCCTTGGGCACAGGCTTACGCATACGCCCGACGAGCTTTCGGGTGGCGAAAATCAACGTGTTGCCATTGCACGCGCTTTAGCCAATAACCCCAAAATGTTGCTTGCCGACGAACCAACCGGTAATCTCGATAGTGAAACGGCCGGGGAAATAATCGAAATCCTCAGTAACCTGAACAAAAGCCGCCATCTTACCGTCATCATGGTAACCCACGATCTTGAAACTGCTGAAATCGTTTCGGATCACATCATCCGGATGAAGGATGGCAAAATCGTTGAACTACCCCAAAAAACGGAGGTTTTATGAATCTGACCGATATGATTATTCTGGGATTTTCAAACCTCTGGCGCACCAAACTCCGCACGTTGCTTACCACACTTGGCGTTGTTATTGGTATTGGTGCCCTCACTTCGATGGTTTCTTTTGGTACAGGCATGCAGAAAAACGTAACCGATGCCTTCAAAAATAACGATCTTTTCACCAGCATAACGGTAACTCCGAAACAAGTAAATATCGATGAAATTGCTTCAGGCTCGGTTTCTGAAATCGCCGAAACACTCAAGCAGGAAAGCGTTCCGCTTACTGATTCGATGCTTCGGGCGATAAAGCAAATTCCAGGGGTCGAAATTGCATATCCCAATATGGAATTCCCGGCAAGGGTTACCCTCCTTGGCGATTCTACCAGTCTCCGTTTTCAGGCCATGCCGGCGGAAATGAAAAAATACAAGCCTTTTAATGACATGCTTGCCGGCAGTTTTTATAAAACCGATTCTTCAGGATGCGTCGTGATTCGTGAAGAGATTTTATCGAGATTCAAAATCAGATTGGAAAACGACGATAAGAAAATAATACTTACGAAGGAAGACTCAGCCAAAGGGGTTAAAATCCTTTCACCAGATTCAATTATCGGGAAAACCATCAGTGTTGTTTCGCTTTCGATGAATACGTCCAAAATTCCCAATGCCCTGTTCAGCTTGCTTCGGAACAAACCCGAAGTGCCTTTTGAAGAAACAGTTACCGAACTTACAGTCTGTGGGATCCTCAAAAAATCAGGTCCGTTTGGCAGCGATCTGTTTAAAGGTGGGATCATTATTCCAACAGGAACAGCACAGAAAATTCCCAAGTTGGGGTTTTCGAGTGTTTATGATCTTTTGGACAACAAACATAAAAAAGGCACCTACAGCTCGATTCATGTGCGTATCAACGATTTGAAACGCATGGATGAAGTTAAAAAGGCACTGAAGGACATGAAAGTCGGGGTATTTTCGGTTGCTGATCAATTGGAAGAGATAAAACGTGGATTTCTGCTTCTGGATTCGATGCTTGGTGCCATCGGGGCCATTGCCCTGATTGTGGCCGGTCTGGGAATCATCAATACGATGGTGATGTCGATTCTTGAACGAACACGCGAAATCGGTATCATGAAAGCCATTGGCGGAAGCGAGACAGAAATAAAGATGATATTTTTTGTTGAAGCTGCAGTGATTGGTCTTATTGGTGGAATTTTTGGTCTTATCCTTGGCTGGATTGTTACAAAGGTGGCGAATCTTGTGATGAATGCACAAATCCTGCCGGCAGGCGAAGATCCGCTAAGTCTTTTTTATTTTCCGGCCTGGCTGATTTTGGGAGCGCTTGCTTTTTCGCTTTTCATCAGCCTTGCTGCTGCACTCTATCCAGCCATGCGTGCCGCCCGTATCGACCCGGTTAAGGCACTCAGACATGATTAAATATTTTAATTTCAGGTTTCAAATCACAAATTTCAAATTCCAGGATCTATCTTGATTTATGAATTTTGCTTTTTGTAATTTATATGCCTTAAACTTTTTTAATCATGGGTCTGACCAAAGCAAAAAGTGCTACCAACGCCCAGGTTCCCTCAAGTATCACAAACGGCACAAAACCAATACGTACCGAAGCATAGCAGGCTATTCCGGCACCCAAAAGATTCATCAGTATGTAAAATTTTCCATCCTGGCTGATAAAACCAAATAAGTTCAGAAAAAAGGCTATCAGCAATAGGCTTACGCCGATAGTTCCAACAAAATCATTAGTATTCATCGCATTAATATTTATTTGAATATTCCAATAAAGGTAATTTTTAAACAAATAAAGGATAATCAATTCGGCTTTAAGCTAAAAATTGTAGTTTTAGCGCCAAATTAAAAATAAACTATTCAAACACTTAAATTTCTCAAAGCATTAACTAAAAAAAGAAGCATGAAAAAACTATTTTTTACAACGCTCGCAATGGCATTTCTTTTTATTACAGGATGTAAACCTAAAGAGGCCGAGCTAAAAGTTGATTTTGAAAAATACACCCTACCAAACGGACTCGATGTTATCCTGCATGTTGATAAATCAGACCCGATTGTGGCACAGGCCGTTAGGTATCATGTTGGCTCTAACCGTGAAACTGAAGGCCGGACAGGCTTTGCCCACCTTTTCGAACATATGATGTTTCAAAAATCGGAAAATGTCGGCGAAGACCAGTTTTTTAAACTGATTCAAAGCGCCGGCGGAACACTCAACGGAGGTACCGGTAATGATGCGACCACCTATTATGAAGTCGTTCCCAAAAATGCGCTCGAAAAAATTCTCTGGATGGAATCTGACAGGATGGGTTATATGATCAATACCGTGACCCAAAAGGCTTTTAACATCCAGCAAAATGTCGTTCAAAACGAAAAAAGGCAAAGTGTCGATAACAGACCCTATGGCCAGACCGACTGGGTAACTGCAAAATACCTTTATCCAAAAGGCCATCCTTATAGCTGGACTGTAATCGGTGAGATGGAAGATTTAAAAAATGCCACCGTCGATGACGTAAAAGCTTTCCATAACAAATATTATGTTCCTAACAACGCCACCCTTGTACTGGCCGGTGACTTTGATATTGCAGAAGCAAAAAAACTCATCGAAAAGTACTATGGTGAAATTCCAAAAGGAGACCAGGTTTCCGACCCTAAACCGCTACCCATCTCACTCGAAAAGACCATCAAAGTTTATCACGAGGATAATTTTGCAAAAGCATCTCAACTTCGGATGATCTGGCCTACCATCGAAGATTATAGCGACGATTCATACCCGCTCTCCTATTTGGGCGAATTATTGTCGAGAGGAAAGAAAGCCCCGCTGTACAAAGTTTTGGAGAAAGATAAAAAACTGTCATCAAGCCAGTATGCCTATAACGGAAGCCAGGAAATTGCCGGCGAATTTACCGTTTCGGTTACGGCAAACGATGGAGTTAACCTCAAGGATGTTGAAGCCGGTGTTTTTGATGCTTTCAAAATGTTTGAAGACGAAAGTTTCACCGATGCCGACGTTGAACATATCAAGGCCAGTCTTGAAACCGATTTTTACAACAGTATTAGCAGTATTCTTGGTAAATCGTTCCAGTTTGCTTCTTACAACGAAGATGTCGGTGATCCGGGATATTTTTCGACAAACATCAAAAAACTGAAATCGGTTACTAAAGACGATATCATCCGGGTTTACAACAAATACATCAAAAACAAACCTTATCTGGCAACCAGTTTCGTGCCCAAAGGCATGGTCGGTTTTGTAGCCGAAGGTTCTGTAAAAGCCGATGTAAAAGAAGAAGATATTTTAAATGCTACCGAAGTTAAAATTGACGAAGGCGAAGAGGAAGCCATTGTTAAAACCCCTACAAAAACTGACCGTTCCATCCAACCTACCGATGGGCCAGATCCACTCTTATCATTGCCGGTGGTTTGGGATGCACAGCTTTCGAATGGCATGAAGGTACTCGGAATCGAACAAAATGAGTTGCCTCTGGTACAGTTCAACATCAAGATTAAAGGAGGTCATTATCTGGATACTCCAGAAAAAGCAGGGGTAGCCAGTATGACGGCTGACCTGATGATGCAGGGGACGAAAAACAAAACACCGCTCCAATTAGAGGAGGAAATCGATAACCTGGGGGCAAGAATTTATGTTTCAGCATCCAACAACGACATCAACATCAGCGTAAATACCTTGTCGAGAAACTTTGATCAGGCGCTTGCCCTGGTTGAGGAAATCCTGCTCGAACCCCGCTGGGACGAAGAGGAATTCGGACTTGCAAAAACAAAACTCCTCAATGCGCTCAAGCGGCAGAAAGCCAATCCTAATACACTTGCACGTGATGAGTTTAATAAACTGGTTTACGGAGAAGGCCATATTTTTGCACTCGACAGACGTGGCACAGTGGAATCTGTCGAAAAAATCACCCTCGACGATTTGAAAGCTTATTATTCATCCAACTTCTCACCTTCAATTGCGGCCTTTCATATTGCCGGGAATATCTCAAAAGACAAAGTGGTACAATCGCTGAATTCCTTAGCCGGAAAATGGCAACCCAAAGAAGTGATTTTCCCTGAATATGCAATACCCGTGCAGATAGATGCCTCAAAAATATATTTTGTGGACGTTCCGGGGGCCAAACAATCGGTTATCAATATCGGTTGTCTTGGACTTGCAAGGACCGATGCCAATTATTACCCTGCACAGGTGATGAATTACAAACTGGGTGGTTCTTTTAATGGATATGTAAACCTGATTCTTCGCGAAGAAAAAGGCTTCACTTACGGTGCACGAACCGGTTTTTCAGGGTCATATATCCCCGGTACATTTATAGCATCTGCCAGCGTACGTTCGACAGCAACCCAGGAATCCGTCCAGATTTTTAAGGATTTAATGAGCAATTATCGTGATGGTATTCCTCAGGAAGACCTGCAGTTTACGAAAGATGCATTAATAAAATCGAATGCATTGCAGTTTGAAACATTGTATGCCCTTGTCGGGATGCTCGAAGATATCAGTATGTATAACATGCCCAAGGATTATGTGAAAAAACAGGAAGACATTGTTAACAAAATGGATCTTGATCAGCTTAAAGCTCTGGCTCAAAAATACATCGACCCAACAAAAATGTATTACGTCGTTGCGGGCGATGCTGCAACACAACTCCAGCCACTAACGGCACTTGGGTTTGGAAAACCTGTGCTTGTCGAAGATTAGGATTGGGAATGTAAAAATGGCTTTTTGATTAAAAAGTAAATAAACCGGTTACAAAATGCAGCCGGTTTTTTTATGACTTAAAATACTTTGCTGCAAATTTGCCTGATATTCTCTGAAATGCCAATCGTAAAAAAATGCAATGCAGGTACACCCATCGTTTTTAATTCGAGCGATTGCCTGATTGTCCAAGCCGTTCCCAGATCAAATGCCTCCCGGTCGGTTTTACATTTGCGTAATTCACAAGCCAGTTCTTCGGGAATATCGATATGAAAAACCAGGGGCAACAATCTCAAATCGTTCATTCGTGTAATTGGTTTCAGCCCTGGAATTATTGGCACAGTGATGCCCATGGCACGACATTTTTCGACAAAATCGTAATATTTCCGGTTGTCAAAAAACATCTGGGTAACTATATAATCAGCCCCGGCATCAACCTTTTCCTTGAGTGATTTCAGGTCAGCTTCCAGATTTGGTGCTTCAAAATGCTTTTCGGGATATCCGGCAACACCAATCGAAAAGTCGGTTGAAGTGGTATTTTGTAATTCCTCATCCTGGTATTTGCCACGATTGAGGTTGATGATCTGCTTAACCAGGTCGATGGCATAGGCGTGTCCTTCGGTTTCGGGTATAAACATTCTTTGTGTTTTTGGCGGATCACCCCGGAGCACCAAAAGATTTTTTATTCCTAAAAAATGAAGGTCGATGAGGGCATATTCGGTTTCTGATCTGGTAAAACCCCCGCAAATGAGGTGTGGCACCACTTCGAGACTTGGATACCGGTATTTTATGGCAGCCGAAATTGCTACCGTTCCCGGTCTTTTACGGATGGTTTTCTTTTGAAGCAAACCACCGGGCAGCTTTTTATAAACCACTTCCTGCTGGTGGTAGGTTACATTTACATTTATCGGATGAAACTCCATCAACGGATCAATGGCCATATAAATAGCATCGATATTCCCCCCTTTGAGCGGGGGTAAAAGCTCGAATGAAAACAGCGTTTTATCCGTATTTTTAAGTAAGTCGATAATCTTCATCAGAAAAATTGATTTTAAATGCAAAAATAACAATGAAACCGGTTATTTGTTGCCTGCAGGAATTTTTACCCGCATGGTAGTGCCTTTCATTTCTTCTGATTCGAGTTCGATAAATCCATTCATTTCCTTGATAATACCAAGGGAAATCGAAAGCCCCAGGCCGGTGCCTTTCCCAAGTGTTTTTGTAGTAAAAAAAGGAAGAAAGATATTTGTTTTAATGGTTTCGGGAATACCAATACCGTTATCAGCCACCTCAATTATCACAAACTTGCCGTCGGTATGGCTTTTAACATTCATATACCTGTCAAATCCGGATGTTGTTTTTTCGGCTTTTTCGTCGATGGCATCTTTGGCATTATTAAAAAAATTAACAATCACCTGTTCAAATTTATAAGGATTCCCGACAATTTCGGGCAGATTTTCATCCAGGTCAAACTCCACATCAATCCGCCGGTTCGAAAATCTTGTCCGGGCCAACGAAAAGGCGTTTTTTATGTGTGTATTCACATTAAATGCTTCAATAAAGGAATCCTGCTGACCTCGCGAAAAGTTGCTGATTTCGTTGATGATAAATTTAATCCGCTTGATGTCCTCAAAGATTTCTTTTACCGTTTCACCAATGAAACGCATGTCGGGTGCGGCTTCGGTAATTTCCATCCCAAGGCTTTCGGTAGCCAGTGAAATACTTTGTAGCGGTTGTTTAATTTCATGAGCAATTCCGGCGGCTAATTCTCCCAGGGAGGTCAGGCTCGCCTGGTGGACAATGATCTGTTGCTGCTCGTTTTGTTTTCGAAGGGCTTCGGCTATCTTCATTTCCAGCTGCCGGTTTATTTTTTGTTTTAAACGATACCTGAAATAGACCACAAAAACTGCAGCCAGCACGATAATAATGGCCAAACCCAGATAAAATTGTGAATTTTTAAGCTTTTGTATTGAAACACGTTGTCCGAGAATTTCCTTTTCCTTTTTTTCGACTTCGTAAACAATTTGCAGGTTTCGGATTTGCTTGCTTTTTTCGATGCTGAACAGGCTATCCTGGAGTGCCGATTGCAAACTAAAATACTCCAGCGATTTTTTATAATCGCCATTTGCCTTGTACCATTCCGATAACATCTGGTAAGCATCGCGTATTATTTTTTTCGAATCAATTTCTTCAGCGATCTTTAATGCCTGTGAAAGATATTCCAGGCTTTTTGCCGGATTGCTGAGCTTAAGGTTAACATCAGCAAGGTTGATCAGTGTTATGGCTTCGCCCTGTTTATTGTTGAGCGACGTGTACAATTGTAGTGCTTTTTGCGAATTTTTAACTGCCAGGGGATAATTCCCCAGGGAGCGTTGGATCACACCGAGGTTGGAATAGATGATGGCAATATTCCCAACATCTTTCATCCGTTCCTTAATATTAAGTGCCCTGTCAAAATATTCCCGCGATTTGTCGAATTCACCAATTTCCATGTTTACAACACCCAAATTGATCAGTGTAGTCGCCACGGAATTCGTATCACCCAACTGTTCTGATATATCCCCGGCACTTTGGTAGTAATCGATGGCCTTGTCATTTTCGCCTAAATTGTTATAGATATTGCCAATATTCCGTTTGGATATGGCAATGCCTTTCAAATTCTTATCTTCCTCATTAATTTTTAGCTGACTGAGATGGTTCTTAAGTGCCTCCTGGTAATACCCCAGGTTATTGTAAATTAAACCTAAGTTATTATAACTGGCTGCAATTTCTTCCCGGTTGTTAATCTCAAGGTTCACTTCGAGTGCTTGTTTAAAAAAATCGAGGCCGTGTACGTAATCGC